>WNGG01021972.1_pt1 | contig 11174 bp, 13 predicted proteins | sample 5400661 | NCBI WGS metagenome assembly WNGG01 (sample SAMN13153372, study PRJNA577476) | soil metagenome | isolation source: 100 cm soil or saprolite under Garry oak tree replicate 1 | place: USA:California | collected 2016-06-15 | reverse complement strand
CCCGGCCTCCTCCAAACGGAGTTGCCGCCTTCCCCAATGTCATCGGAAGACCGCCAACTTGCTTGCTTTGCTCGCCGAGGAAGACAGCCTGGATGGAAGCTATGCTTACTTGGTTGGTGGCGCCTCCACTTTTCTGAAACTGCAGAGTGTTGTCTTCAATGGTTAGATTCCCTGTAGTGTTGCCCGATACACCTTCGAGACCAAGGACATGTGTAACGCGAATCCCAGGGCTTCCGGCTACACTCACTGGCACGCTGGGATTCTGGGAAAGCATGGCTGTGCTGCACCAGACAAGCAGGATTGCGTAGGCCAGTAAGCGATCAATGAGGGAGGAAGCATTCGGATTATGTTCCGATGGAACAATCTTGCGATTCATGTTTCTCCAATCCCGACTCCCTTTGGCAAGTGGCAGGCAAACCAAGGTCGTCCTCTTGTCAGAAGATTGGCTGTTTGCCTTCCAGAATCATGCGCATCTTTGCATTTCGCCATCCCTGGGCACCCTAAGCACGTGCGCGGCACCAATGTCCTACCGCCTAGAAAAGCAAAAAGCAGCCTTTCTGGCATCTGCATCCTTCTATAACCCTCGCATTGCAGAATTGGATGCTCTTGTACAGAGGACGACTCTAAAACAGTTCTGCTGGCAAGCAGGTGAAGGCTAAAAGATGAGCAGTGAATTGTGGGGTTGGCTAAGCCCGGACGACGAGCGACTCCGCTTACTTTTCTGCTGGCTAAGTATGTTTGGGAATCCTGCCAACGACCTGCAGCAGCCGTTTGCGAAATTGGAGATCTCGCGCGAGTTCCAGCAGAATTCGGCGCTGCACTGCGGGATGCTTGGCAACGACTGAGAGTAGCTCATCCTGCAATTTTGTGTTACGGGAAATCTGCTTGAAAATGTCTCCTCGTAGCTCACGTCGCTCCTTCGAAGTATGTCCGAGGTTTTCGAAGAAGATTTGGGCGGTCCGTGGGTTCGTGAGTGAAACGACGGGAACACCGGATCGAGTGCCAACTCTTGCTTTGGTCGTCATTTCAACTCTCTGATAACCCTAGTGCGAACGGTCCTTAAACTGAGTACGTGCTAATGAATTTCTTCCAGTATCGAAGACTGGAAGCTGCTTCAGCAATCTCGTGCCGTTCTTCTATATCCATATTTCCAGCCCGCGCCTGTTTCCATTCCGAACTGCGTTGGGCAATGGCCCAGAGTGCTGCTTCAATGTGAACATGGATTTTCACTATGCCGATTATTTTGACAACCGCCCCAGTACGGGTTACGAACGGTTGCTCTACGATTGCATGATCGGTGATGCCACGTTGTTCCAGCGAGCAGACATGGCAGAGGCGGGCTGGGCTGCCAATAACAATTCGCCGTGAGCACGAAGTGAGCTTGAGCAAGCTTGCGTAAGACCCTGTCACTCGCTGGTCGGATCTATGTCTACGACCTTGGAAGTAGGAGGCAGGACGGTTGTTAACGACAAATGCGCATTCTCGCTGCATGTTGCATCGCTCCCTTTCTAGATTTGCCGGCAGGCGGCAGCTCTACAGCGAAAGTGATAAGGCAGCGTCTGACTTACGGGTGATGCGTTGGTATCTGTCCGGTCAGAAGCCACGTTCATTCTCATGAGGAATTGCGAGAGCCATTTCCACCGAGTAACATTCGCGTTCGTACCTATAATCTCCCACTGGCAACTTATCCGACTGCATTCAAGGAAGCGGCTCGTCTGCTCGATCAAAAGAAAACTAAAGAAGCCAGCGATGTGCTGCTTACGGCTTTGAATACCTTGATGGTCGTGGATAACGTCACTCCACTCCCGCTGGTCTCGCCCGCGAAGCGATTAACCAAGCCCAGACCGAGCGGCAAAAAGACAAAAACATGGCGCTGACACTTCTGGAAACGGCTAAAAAAGAAATTCAGCGCTCCAAGGAACTCGGATACGCAGGTCAAGACCAGGAATACGCCGCTCTAAACAACGACATCGAGAATCTCGAAAAGCAACTGAAAGGCAATGGAGATACGATGTCCGTGTTTTCCAGGCTCAAGGAGAAGTTGAGCGCCTTCGTCCACAGGCAATCCCGAGCGCAATCGTCATCGTTTAAGCGATGAACTGGACCAGGAAAAGTGAAGAGTTACCGGGAGGCGGATCGCCGGTCAAGCAGCTTCATTGGGCGATGCGCCTTCCGTCATAGCCCACCTGAGCAGAGTCTGGATCTCCCCTTGCAGATAATACCCCTTGCCGATCGAAGGCTCGACTACGCCCTCCGCGATTGCTTCGGGGAACAAATCGCGCGCCTGTTCATATCCCGGAATCTGCACTCGCTTGGCCAGTTCCATTATGTCTTCCTCTGGCATTTCGCGGCATGCGATTAGTGATAACAGCAGCATCAGGCCATCTGGACCCATGAACCTTTCCAGAGACAGCCCCTCGACGATACTGCGATCGGTTCGAAACTCGCGGAGACTGTCGTATTGGCACGCATAACTCTTGGATTTTGTTCCAGGGCCAGTCCCGAGGCGATGAACTAGCCTCAAACCTTTCAGCGCAGTGACCCCACCGACATCTTCGCCAGCCAACCATTCGACCCAGCCGTCCTCGATTCGGGTGATGAGTTCGCCGCAGGCGCTGCATCTCCAACCGACCGAAACTTTCATTCGCAGGTCTGTCCTCCCTCCGAAATTTGAAGCTGCCCTGTTAGGCCGCATTCTTGACTTGCCAAAGTCGAACATCAATCGCCGAGACGAGTTCTTGAAATTCATACGAAGCGTCGTGCCTGACATTGTTTATGAAAAATGTAGGGGTGCCATTCACTCCACTGCGCACGCCTGCTAGAAAATCGTAGCCGATCTTGGTCGCGTATCCCTGAGTCATTAGTACCCGGCGGAGAGCGGTTGCGGGAAGATCCAAAAGAGCGGCTAATTCGAACAGCAGGGGTGTACCTAAACGCTGCTGATTTTCATAGATTCCATCGTGCATATCCCAGAAGCGTCCATAATCCGCTGCGAATTCGGCAGCCTCCGCCGCGCTTTCGGCATGGGGATGAAGTTCAGCCAGAGGGAAATTCCGAAAAACCAACCGAAGTAGCCGGCCATATTGCTTCTGTAGACTTTTGACGATGTAATAAGCAATTCCGCAGTGAGGGCATTCGTAATCCCCGTACTCCACCACAGTCACCGGTGCATCTTCATTCCCTTGAATGTGATCATCTGGCGTGACAGGAACTTTCAGAACAGCCATAACTAATTCTCTCTGTATGCAGATCGTCCAGCACCGGACACGTCGCAGAAAATTATTACTTTAAGGGTGAGGGCGGGCAAGTCGCGCCTGCCGCGCCCCAGGTGGCGCATACTTTGTGACTGTCGCCAGGAATGGTTCAGCAGCCTTGGGTGGAGGAACTTTGCCGTTCAGAATGGTTTCAAACGGGACCATTTTTCCGAACAGCACACGAGTTTCGTCCTTATCCTGTTTAATGACGGATCCGCTCAAATCAATTCCCGCAAATAGCCCTCTGGCACGGGAATAAGTTAATACTTCAGCCTTCATCTTCCAGTCCGTGCCAGCCTCAGCATTACGGCCGACAGGCCCTGCCGCGGCGGAGGCATCGACTCCGATCTTGAATTTGCTTGAGAGCAGATGGTCCATGCCTTTTTGGTTCATGACCAGCATGACGAGATCAACAGCCTGGCCTCCGAACTGCAACCCCCAACTACCTCCTGTCAGGAGGATAGGGGCCGGTGCGCTCCAGCCATTAGCGGTTCGGCAGGTCGCCACGCCTTTCCGTAATGGCCGCCAATTCCGAGGGCAAATTTAACCATCGAAGGAACTACAACAATGCACTTCGCATCGTTCAAGATTTCCTCTGGGATACCCTTGTCAGGCGCGCTCATGATTTCTTGCAAGACATTTGCTGGTGCCTTAAGGCGCTTCGCGATTTCCGAATCGTCCTTCGCGGAATCCTCAGCTGGTAAGGCCCACGCTATGGTCGAGAGCGCGAACAGTAATGTGCTCACCGCAACAAAAGAGTTGCCGAATATTCTATGGATGTACTTCATTTGCTGCCTCGTTTCAGGATCGATTAGCGGCCCAGTGGTGAATATAGCGACCGCCAAAGCCCATAATAATTCCTCGGCGGAATGAATCAAGTCTCGGAGAGTGGGCATACAACTCGATTCGCTACAGGTGAGAGCTACTTGTATGACCTTTGAAATAGAGGATCGGGAAGGCGAGCGACGAACTGCTCTAGTGTTTCCCTTCCAGGAATTTACGGGCTTTCTCAAGTTCTTTCCGCCGGCTGGCGTCCACCTTGGGATAACTCAGGTTCAACTTCTCGAGAGTATCAATGATCGCGGACGCCACTACCAGCCGAGTGAACCACTTGTTGTCAGCCGGCACTACGTACCACGGGGCGGCAGGTGTGGCCGTGTTCTGGATCATGTCTTCATACGCCTGCATGTAGTCGTCCCAGTATTCGCGTTCATGAATGTCGGCGGCGGAAAACTTCCAATTCTTTTCCGGTTCGTCCAGGCGGGCAAGAAAACGTCTCGCTTGTTCTTTTTTAGAAAGGTTGAGGAAGAACTTGCGGACCACAATCCCGTTGCGAGTGAGATACCGCTCAAAAGCGCACATGTCCTCGAAACGTTCTTCCCATATCTTCTTGGTAATCAGGGACGGCGGGATCTTCTCGTTCTGCAGTAAATCAGGATGAACCCGCACAATCAGCACTTCCTCGTAGTACGACCGATTGAAGATCCCGATGCGCCGGCGCTCAGGAATGCGCTGCATGGTTCGCCATAAGTAATCATGCTGCTGCTCCTCGCTGGAAGGGGCCTTGAACGAATACGCCTGACATCCCATCGCATTCACTCCCGCCATCACATGTTTAATGACGCCATCTTTGCCCGATGCGTCCATACCCTGAAAAATAAGCAAGACTGCCCATTGATCCTGCGCGTAAAGCTTGTTTTGCAAGTCGGCAAGCTGTTCCAGACTCTTCTGCAGGGCCGCAGTCGCGTGCTCCTTCGACCGAATGCCCGCGGTATCGGCAGGATCGAAGTCTCTCAACTTGAAATGCTTGCCACGCTCTACGCAGTACGCCTTCGCCAGTTTCCCTAATTGTTTCATCGCAAGTTATTGTAGATGTAAAACGTGGGTGCGGAGTCTGCTACGGGGAAGAATATCGCGCGACGGTTTACGCAGTTTGGGCGGATGGGTAATGCAGGCTGCCGATGGGCAATCGATAAGATCCGGAAACTTTGTGATAGTAGCGGGAACAAGACGTAGTCTAAAGCTCTTCAAGAACTCCGCCTGGTTTTTCCCGCGACCATCACCTCGAAAAATGTTGTAAGCCGGACTATGACCAGCCTGAGGTCCAAACTGCCAGAGTTTGGTTTCTCTATTTTGGGCTCTGCTGGGATGGCGGTTCAAGCGACACGATGTGAATGGTGTTGGTGTCGGGGTCCATCTGAATAATAAGCGCCACCTGCTGGTCTTCGTAACCTTTTAGCGAATCGGGGTTGTTTACTTATAGGTTTTGTTGTCTTTGTCACTGGTGAACGACTTCCGATCGTGACTGACTTTACCTGAAACACTTTGCTGATTTTTCGTATTGTCTTGCGTTGTCTGGTTCTGGTTCTGATTGCTGCCCTGTTGAGAGGTGTCCTGGGCCAAGGCCACGGTAGACAGCGCCAGCGCAAGAGCAACTACAAGTGTCATGACTTTCTTCATCGGGAACTCCTTATCACTGGGAATTGACGAGATGACGCATTGACGGCCATGTGTTGGATGCTAGCGGTCAGACCTGGCCATGACAATTGGTCATGAGGACGAACTAAGGTTCCGAAGGACTGCGTAGCAGCAATTCGGCCGCCAGTGAAAAGCGTTGATACAACTTTAGCGATAGAGTCTTTTTTGGTTAGAGAGGACGAATGCCTGGATCCGAGCCTTACGGACTTCGTGAACGGCGCCGGAAAACATACAAATGCTTTTCATCGGACGTGGTCACCAGGTCTACATTGTTTTTCTTCGCGGCTCGGTGTAAGGCTGAACGTAGATCTGCTTTCTTATAGCCCGCTTCTGCCAAATCTATTTTGAGTGCGCTGTATTCGTCCAGCTTCTTAAGATCGCTTAAAATTTCGGAAACCATCTTGCTGTGCTTGCCAATCCGGCCGCCACGGAGCTCTGCCAGCGGAGTAACTGGGAAATGGAGAGGTTGTCCGCCCTTCTTGCCTGGCATGGCTCGCTCCTACAACCAGCTCACAATTTGACAGTTCGTACGCAACTATTCAAGCAAGAACCAGAATTCCGCTTAGTCGGAACGTGAATTCACCAGTGATATGCGGCCGGTACGATGTTTCTCGGCCGATACGCCTGCTTGAGCATTCTCCTCGTACTGCGCCGCTGCTGGCGTTACGAACAGGAACAACATTGAAATAAACACAGCGCCTGCGATCAAATAGCGTGTCCCTTTACTCGAAGTTCGCATGGTAAATCTCCTTTTCATGAGTTGCCTGATCGTTCCAGCTCTCAGTTCGAGATGCTAGCTACCCACACGTCCTCATCGCAATTCCCCGTGAGGATGAAGCGAGACTGTGAAAAGAGACATAGCACCGATTGTCTTTCCCGACGGATGGCGTTATACAACCTTGGCAATAGAAGCATCAGCCATCGGACGCCTAGTTTTTCAATCCCACGCCTACGGTTCGACCTGGATCCGGTTATCGACCGAGGTAATCCCAGGCGCCGACCAGGCGGCCCGTTCCGCGGCTTCCCTCTCGGCCCAGGAACGCACTGTCCCTTTCAAAATGGCCTTACCTCCCTGCACCTCGACGGTGATCCTGTCTGCATCGATCTCCGCGTTGCGAACCAGCGCGTCCTCGATCTTCTCCTTGAGTTCCGCGGGCGTCACGCTAGGCTTGATCGTGATCAGGTTACTCACTCCCTTGACCCCTGACAGCCGGCGTACGATGCGTTCCGCCGCTGCGATGTCGGCATCGGTGCGCTCAGTGGCAAGTTTGACTTCGATTTCGTTCGCCACTGCCCGAACGCCACTAACACGATGAGCGGCATCTTCGGCAGCCCACTTCTTGAGATAGGAATCTACCCATCCCGTAAGTGTGACCACGCCATCTTTGACCGCGACGCCAATCTCATTGGGCTGTACCTGCGCGTCCCATTTCAACTCCGCCAGTACATCTTTCTGGATTTCTTCATCGGTCCTTATTAAAGTTGCGATTGTCATGTTTGTTGCTCCTTCCGCCGCTTCTGCCTTATGCGCCGCAGTCTGGCACTTCGACCACGTTGAACGCAGGCTTGGGAGTTGCTCGTATTCGAATGTGTCTATGGCGCGATGGTAGTGGCTGTGTTCACTGGTAGCAATTCCCCGTGAGATTGAATTGCAGTTCTGTAAGGACGCAGAAGAGAAAACCCTCCCTGTGACAGAGGGACCCGTATAAGCTTGGCAATAGAGATAACCTAATGATTGGAAATAAAGACTTGGTTGACCTGAGTTCCCGAGCGGCCTAACATAGCCGCCGACTGGGTGGAGCTTTCCCATGGTCGGGCAAACCATCTCCCACTATCGCATCGTAGGCAAACTTGGCGGTGGTGGTATGGGAGTTGTGTACGAGGCCGAAGACATCCGCCTGGGGCGCCACGTTGCGCTGAAGTTCATTCCGGAAAACCTGTTGGGCGACAAAAAATCGGTAGAGCGCTTTGAGCGCGAAGCCCGGGCTGCGTCGCAGTTGAACCATCCCAACATTTGCACCATTTATGAGGTTGAGGACCACAACGGTCACCCCTTCATCGTGATGGAGAAGTTGGAAGGGGAAAGCCTGAAGCAGCGGATTCGAGGTAAGCCGCTGGAGTTGGAACCACTCCTCGACATTGCCGTCCACGTTGCTGACGCTCTCGTCGCTTCCCATGCTAAGGGAATCGTTCATCGCGACATCAAGCCGGGAAATATTTTTATTACCAAAGATGGTCAAACCAAGGTCCTCGATTTCGGCCTGGCCAAGTTGCTGCGCAATGGTGGTCCCACCAGCAGCGCCGATGCGCCGGTGGAGGATTCACTCACGGCGGTGGGCGTGATTCCGGGCACTGCGGTTTACATGTCTCCGGAACAGGCCCGCAGCGAGGAACTCGATCCTCGTACCGATCTGTTTTCGTTTGGCGTGGTGCTCTATGAAATGGCGACGGGCAAGAAGCCATTTACCGGAAATAACGTAGTGACCACGCTGGACGCCGTTCTGCATCAGAAACCGCCGTCGCCTCTGTTGTCCAATCCAGCCCTACCCACAGAAATGGCGGGCATCATTGGCAAGGCGATGGAAAAAGATCGTCGCAAGCGCTACTACACCGCCGAGGCGATGAAGAGCGACTTGCAACGCCTGAAACGGGAGACAGAGTCGGGGCTGATTAAAACCGGGCCGCGTGAGACCAGGCTGCATGTGGTCACCAACACGTTTCGAGGCTCCAGTAGGCGGCTGACCTATCTTCTGGTGGGGGTCACTGCGCTGTTGATTACCGTGCTGGCGGCGGTGGGAACGTGGTGGTTCAAACATCGCGCCGGAGGAAGCACGGCGGGCAAGAACACTGTGGCCGTCCTTCCACTGCAGATCATGAGCAATGATCCGGACATTGATTACTTGAGATTCGCGCTGGCCGACGAACTCGCTAATGTGCTCACCTATTCGCGCACACTGGATGTGCGTCCGTCATCGATTACCAGGAAGTATGTCGCGCCCGATCTCGATCCGCAAAAGGTGGGGCAGGAATTGCATGTTTCAAGAATTCTTACTGGGCACTTTATGCGGCAAGGAAGCAAACTGCTGGTGACGCTGGAAGCGATTGACGTCGCCACTAACGGTCTTTTGTGGCAGGCCAATTTCAGTGCAGCTGCGCAAGACTTGATCTCTCTGCAGCAGCAGATCGCAACCCAGGTGCGCCCGCAATTCCAACGTTCTAATAGCTCCTATGAGCGTGCACTGTCGCTGGATCCAAACCTGATGATGGCGGCGGGACAACAGATCGCAAACCGCGTGGAGCGCGGCGAACTGGGAAAAGCCCATGAGTCTGCGCAAGCTCTGGTGAAACGGCGACCCGAGAGTTCCCAGGCGCATTTTGCACTAGCATACGTCTATCGCTACGCCGGCATGTTGGAGCAATCGGCCAAAGAATGCGATACCGCGCTGGCCCTCGATCCGGGCAATTATCAGTTGCGTTCCTGCGCCTGGGCGTTTATGGACCTGGGCAAGACTGATCGTGCCCGCGAATTCATCCAGTTAGATGCAGGTTCGGAATGGGCAAACTTTGCTACACCTTCCCTGCTTCTCCGCGAAGGCAGAGTTGCGGAAGCGCGGGCCGCCGTGAAGAAAATGTCAACAAATCCGAAATATCATCGCGATCTGCTGGAAGCATGCCTGGAAGGTGCGAACTCCGAACTCGACCGGCTCGCACATGAGGCGGAAACCAACCCGTCCGCGGAGGGTGACCCGGAGATGGGCTATTACCAGGGCGCAATTTTTGCCTATTGTGGAAAAAAGGATGCTGCTTTTGACATGCTGAAGACCGCGATCGAGCAAAACTATTGCTCATACTCCAATCTGCTTTCCGATCCGCTGGTGAGGAGTTTGCACGGCGACAGGAAGTTTGATGAAGTGCTCACGGCGGCGCATGACTGCCAAACCGCTATGGCGTCGGCCGCGCGACCGTAAGCAGTGAATCAGGTAGGATACAGGGACGGCCAGCTAGCTTTTTTGTCGCTGCCAGTCGACTAGAAAGAGATTGCCTCAGGAAAAATCTTGCTTCCCACCGACGCTGACCTTGATTCCACACAGATGATAAATCGTAATCGCAAAGTTTCGTCCCCGGACCCACCCCTTGGACATCGTGTTCGCCGCTCCGCGTGGAAACTTTGCCTAGGTCTGGTTCTATCCTCCGTGGCATGGGCGCAGGCGCCAGCCCGGCCATTCCGTCCGCTAGACCCTCTTCTCCAGGACACGGGAGCAGCCGGACTTAAGCAGATGTTACTGCGGCTACAAACGACTGCTCGCCTGATGCAAACAACGGCGCATCCTGACGACGAAGACGGAGGCATGCTGACGTTGGAATCGCGGGGAAAAGGCGCGTCCGTCCTTTTGCTGACACTCAATCGCGGTGAGGGTGGACAAAATAAGGTAGGCAGCAATCTTTTCGATGTGCTGGGAGTCCTACGCACGCTGGAACTGACGGCGTCGGACCGCTACTACGGAGTGGAACAGCGTTTCACTCGGGTGGCCGATTTCGGTTTCTCCAAAAGTCCGGAAGAGACTTTCGAGAAATGGAAAGGTCACGACATCGCCCTGTCAGATATGGTGCGGGTCATTCGCACCTTCCGTCCAGATGTGCTGGTTTCAAGATTCTCAGGGACAAGTCGGGATGGACACGGACATCACGAAGCAGCAGGCATCCTCACCCGCGAGGCATTTCGTGCGGCAGCGGACGCCAATCGTTTTCCAGAGCAGATCAAAGAAGGACTCTTACCCTGGCAAGCGAAGAAACTCTACGTAGGCAACGTGTGCGGATTTATGGCAAGTACCTGTCCGGCGGAAAACTACACCCTCAGGCTGAATAGCGGAGCGACGGATCCGGTTCTTGGGATGTCTTACATCCAATTTGCAATGGAGGGATTGCGACACCAGCTTTCTCAGGGCGCGGGAGGATGGTCAGTGGAGCCCGGCGACCGTTTCACCTACTACAAGCTTGTGGAATCGGTGCTGCCACCGACGGCGGATAAGGATGGTCACGAAAAAGATTTCTTCGATGGGATCGACACTAGTTTAGCGGGTTTGGCTCCAAGGCTCGGCGAGGAGGAGAAGAAGGTCCAGGGCCTGCGTACGGAGTTAAAGGACATCGCGGAGCAGATCAAGACAGCCAGTGCGCACGCCGAAAAAGATATAAGCGAAACGGCGAAGCCATTGTTTGATGTGCTGCAAAAACTTGATTCTCTGATTCTTCGTAACGAGAAAAGTAACTTGAACGCGTCGACAAAAGAAGAGCTGCTCACCGTGCTTCGTGAGAAAGAGGAGCAGGCTGAGGCCGCGGTTAACCTCGCGATGAATGTTTCACTGGAGGCGACCGTGGCTGGGCCACGAGGGCCGGCAGCGGGTCTGCCGCGGGAACAGGATGCTCTTACCGTGGTGTCGCCCG
>WNGG01008675.1_pt1 | contig 11175 bp, 10 predicted proteins | sample 5400661 | NCBI WGS metagenome assembly WNGG01 (sample SAMN13153372, study PRJNA577476) | soil metagenome | isolation source: 100 cm soil or saprolite under Garry oak tree replicate 1 | place: USA:California | collected 2016-06-15 | reverse complement strand
AGCACGGCACCACCATCGAACCCGCCACCGTCCGGCTCTACACCCTGGCGGACCTCGCGGAGTTCGCCAGCACCTCCGGAATCACCCTCCAGTCAGAGATCAAATCAGCGTGTTAATCATCTGCGAGCCCTTACGACGTGGTGCACAATAGGCCGTCGTGGACGAGGCAGGACTCGCTACGGCATGTCGGTCATTGAGTAGCAGACGGCCGCACAAGATCATGAACCGGTGTCTAGTCGATCATGGGCTCGTGCGGCCTTGGGCCATTCTGCCTTCATCGGGATCTCCCGTCATCACCTGGGCCGCGTGGTGGCCGGGCTGGCCGGGCCGTGGCAGGCGCGCCGGGAGTCTGACCTGCGCCAGCGGCGCGGCCGCGACCGGTGCCGGGCCGAGGGCGCCGGGCACCCCCGCGACCTGGTGTTCACCGACCGGGTGCTGGTCACGCTGGCGGTGCTGCGGCTGCAGGTCCCGCACGCGGCGCTGGCGGTGATGTACGGGGTGCACCGCTCCACGGTCACTCGCGCCGTGCACGAGATCCGGCCGCTGCTGGCCGGCCGGGGATATGCCACCCCGGCCGGGCCGCGGCTGCGCACCCTGGCCGACGTGCTCGCCTACGCCGCCGCCCATGGCGTCCGGCTGCGCCTGGACGGCAGCGAGATCGTCGTCCGCCGCCCGAAGGCGGGCCGGCCCGGGCGGCGGGCGTTCGTGTCCGGCAAGAAGAAGGCCAACACGATCAAGTTCACCAAGGTCAGCGACGGGCGCGGGCGCACCCTGCGGGACGGCGCGTTCCGGCCGGGCCGGATGCACGACCAGACCGCCGTGCAGACCGACGGCATCGACGACCTGCTGGAGCAGTTCCCCGACGTGGAAGCGGAGATGGACGCCGGCTACCGGGGGCTGCGCCGCGACCACCCGGCCCAGGTCAGCGTCCCGCCGGGGAAACCCGCCAAGAACGCCGCACCGGAGGCGATCCAGGCATGGGACCAGGCCCGCCACGCCCAGTCCTCGCGCCGGATCTGCGTGGAGCACGCCATCGCGCCAGCAAGAACTGGCGGCCCCTGCAACGCTGGATCGGCCGACGCGAGTACCTGCCGGAGACGATCACGGCGGTCGGCTCGCTCGTGTCCGACCGAGCCGCCGCCTGGTAACCGCAGCGACGCCGATCACACCGACACCCCAGGCAAGGACGGCCCGAACCTAATTGCGCACCACGTCGTAACTCGACTCGCCTCTTACGGGCCATGACCCGTGGAGTGGTACCGCTGCGCCTGTGCGTCACGCGCCGCCTGACGTGTTGCCGATGTCTGCCGTGCCTGCTCGCGAGCCAGACGGCGCTCACGCCATCGGCTAACCCACCGGGCAAGCCTGTTCTTCACCATTCTCACCTTCCCTTGGTTCATGGAAGAGCCATGGCGAGCCACGCTGGCCGCTTCGCTGCTCCGCCTGCTGATTCCCCGGCTTGTGATGCCCGCCGACGTCAGCGCGCAGGCACAGTCCAGGTTTCAAGCGTACGCTCGCGGAGCGAGGCCGACAGTATCGTCAAGGAAGCGATCGCGGGCTGCTGGTGTCAAGCGACGGTTGACGGTCGCTGGCCTCTCAGCGCGGCTTGGCCATGGGACTAGGCTGGCCGGATTCTGGCCGGACAGCAGCGCTCAGCGCCGTCAAATGCTGCGCAATGCTGAGCAGCGTTCCGGCAGGTCACGGGCACAATGGCTGGTGAGGCATGCGCGTGTAGATCTCTACGGATCAGAAGGTTGGGGGTTCGAGTCCCTCCGAGCGCGCCACCGAAGCCGCAGGTCAGGATCTTGTTCTCAGTCGTGAACGAGATCCTGTTTCGCTGCCGGGGCCTGCCGCCTCACGGCTTCTCACAGCTCTAGGCGATCTTGTGAATCTTGGCGAGTGCGGCGCGGCCCTGGCGCAGGTCGTCATCGCTGGCGTCAAGGCGGCGCCGTTGCGCGGCACCGCGTCCGGCGCTCCCCGCGCCGGGCTCAGCCTTGGGGAGGCCCGCCCGGCCGCCCGCGCCGTCCCAGCCGAGGACAACTCCCGCAGATCAGTAAGGGCTTTCCGGAACCCGGCCTGTGCTGGCCGGGCGTCTTCCTGGCACTTGATTGTCCAGCTCGCGGTCACCGCGTCAAGGGCGGCCCTGCGGGCCGTCGCTGGCGCGATCGGCTGCGCCGACCCGTGACCCGGCGCCCACTCACCTCGGGATCGGCGCCTGTCAGGAAGACGGGAGCAGAGCAGGATGCCGCTAGAGTTCCGAGCCCGCCAGGCCCGCGTCGTAGGCATCAGTCAGCGGCCCGGCACGCTGTCCGTCGAGCGTTTCGCGGATGATGTCGGCGTGACCGGCATGCCGGGCGGTTTCTTTGAGGACATGCAAAAGCACCCAGCGGGCCGACTTCTCAGGGTCTACCACTGACGGCTGGCCGAGGTCGGCCACCTCCGCGATGATTTGCTCGGCCTGCACTGCAGTCTCCGTGTAGTAGCTGAGCAGCCCGGCCAGGGTCTCGTCATGGTCCATCCGGAAGTCATCCGGCCAGTTCTCGATCGGCCATAGTCCGGGCAGCGGCCGCCCAGCGATACCCGCGATCACCCACCGGCGCTCAGTCCTGGCCGCGTGCTTGATCAGGCCGCCGAGTGACAGCCTGCTGGCTGACGGGGTGGCCCGCGCCTGCTCATCTGTCAGCCCGAGAACGCAAGCGCGCAGCGCACCGCGCTGCTGCGCGAGGAAGGTCAGCAGGCTGTCATGGTCATCGGCAACCGGGCGGGCGAGCAAGGGCATCTGGCCATCTTGCATCAGCACCCGGCTGGCGTACAGACTCAGTCGCCCCCGGCAGTCCCTGGGGCAAAGCGCGCTCAGTCCTGCCAAGATCGCCATGCCATTAACGTGCGATAAACCCCGGTCAACAGCAGTATCTCGCGGCTATTCGGCCTGCCGCTTGGCATTTCCCTCAGATCACATGTCCCGTTATGAGAGCGGTGAACTCGATCGAGAGGACGAGCAGTCCCATCGCCAGCCCGGGAACGGCAGCGAGCCGTATGTTGCGTCGAACTCGGGCTTCGTCGGCGTAGTAGGCACGAGACGAAGAGGTCCACAGGAACATCCGTTGATACCACCGACGCTGGTAGAACAGCCAGCAGCGGTGCGCGTAGCTTGTCAAGGAGCCTCGGCAGTCCGTCACCAGCGAGGCTGTCAGGGCTGACCAGACGATGCCGGTGAGCGTGAGGACTGCGAATTCTACGAGCGTCTGATCCGACAGTTGCATGACCGCTCCATCATCCGTCATCGTCTCGGCACGTATAGTCGGTGGTCTTACCGGCCTTCGCCCTTCTTGATCTTTGCGACAGCAACGTCAACAGCACCGGGTCAGCCCCTGAGCCCGAGGCCGGACGGAGCGGCAGCATGCGTGCAGACCGGAGTCCGGCTGGATGGCCTGATGGAAGCTCGGCACTGCCGATCCCCGCAGGCTGGACCGGGCAACGACTTCCGGTGTGGCTCAAACTCTCGATGGGCTCCGTGGCCGCCATGGCCCTCGGCTTGGCGGCAGAAGCGGCGTGGTTGTCTTGGACGGGTCAGCCTGTAACCGGCGTCCCGCTCGCTGCGGCTGCCATTTATTTGGGGCACGTCGTGGGATTGGGCACGTGCCTCTGGTGGAGACGCCGACGTTCCAGCCGAACGGGAACCCTGACCGCGGCGCCAGACGGCGCTAGGGGCGTAACGTTCACCTACTCGGCTTGGTCGTACTACTGGCTCACGGCCCTACTGGTGATGAGCGAATTGGTCGTTCTGGCGGTGACAGCGGGCGCCGCCCTGTCGGCCACCGCCGTGGGCGTGTTGATGGCGGTCGTTATCGGCGTCTTGGCCGTGGTTGTCGGGTGGTTCCTGGTCACCATGCTGCGTCTGGCGCCGGGTAAGATCATCCTTTCCCCCACCGGCGTGTACCACCGCGGCGTGACGTCCACCCACTTCATCCCGTGGCACGCTATCGTCGCGGTCTCCGCTGGTTGGCTCGGCACTCCGATTATCGCTGTCAAAGCAACACCGTCAGAGGACACCCGGGTACGCCGCTACATGGGCCGATTCCGGTCGGGGGAGTTGCAATTCCTGCCCATCATGGTCGTCCGCACCGGCTGGCTCGCCACCGACCCGACCACCGTCTACCACGCACTGTCCTTCTACTGCTCCCATCCGAACCTAAGGCCCGAGCTGGGCACACCTGACGCCCTCGACCGGATCAGCAGCGGCCGAGCAGTAGGACAGGAGGAGCCGTGACGCCGACGTGACGTGCCGCCATTGTGGCGGATATCATGCCGGGCGGCGCCGCGATCAAGGGGTGCCATCGACTGGCCGGCTTTGATCTGCCTGATTCGGCGACTATGACTGACCCGATGAGTGGCGTTAGCGCAGGTAGACGCTGCTCCTCGCACTCACATTGCCGGTGTTGTCGTAGGTCCAGACGGAGATGGAAACGGGCTGGGTGGTCGGCGGCTTGAACGAAGCCGAGGTGCCGGTCCCGAAGTGGGCGGTCTTTCCGGCCCACCACACGCTGGGCGCATTCCTGGCGGGGTACCAGCGGACGATGACGCCGGCGAGGTCGGCGGCCGAAGGGTTGGCCCAGCTGACCGTGACGCGGCCGTCGCCGCGCACGGCCTTGAGGTTCGACACCGGCCCCGGCGAAGTTACGTCGGCGCGTGCGTGGAACCGCATCCGGGCGCTGACCGAGTAGGGCGTGCTGGAGGCGCAGGTAGCAATGAGCCGGGCGTCCATCCGGGCGAGGTCATGGTCGGGCCCGAGCCAAGCCAGGTCGTTGAGTGTCACCGAGCCACTGGTCATCTCGCACCCGCCGGTGGACCGGGAAAGGGACATGTAGAAGGGGTTCTGGTCGGGCTCGTAGGAATAGGTGGTGCCCTGCTGCATCTGCAACCCGCCGTAGGTGCCGAACCTCGCCTGCCACGGCGTCAGCGTGCCGTCAGGCTGCGGTTCCCAGGCCTGGGAGCGGATCTCGTACGGGCTGCCCACCGACGCGGAGCCCATGACGAGGTGCTCGGTGTGGGCGGGGTTCGTCCAGTCGACGTCCACGGTCCAGTCGGAGGTGCCGACGCCCCCGGTGCCGTCCAGGGAAACGTACGCCGGCCCGGCCGACGTGGGCACCTTCAGTCTGGCGTGCCGCGGGCCAGGCGCCGTCGGGGTGAAGCCGACCCAGACGGTGCAGCCCGAGGCGGTCAATGAGCCGGTGCAGTTCTGCTTTCGGATCGGGAAGTCGGCGGCGTGGGCGCCGGACACCGACGGCGTGTAGGCGGTCACCGCCTTGGAGGACGTAAGCCGTACCTTGACCGGGATGTCCTCCGCCACATGCCCGGGGTAGATGGTGCTCCAGGGCCAGACCACGACCCTCGGGGACACGTTGTATGCCGTCTGCGGATAGCCGAGCCGCAGCTCACCGTGCTCGACCCAGCTGGGGCTGCACCAGCGCTCGAACACCAGCCAAAGCTGGGTGATCTCAAGACCGACTCGGTGAATGCCGCGGACCTCAAAGCTCCCGGTCTGGTTGCCGCACCCCGGCGTTTCGCCGTGCACGGAGATCTCAGGCCTACCCGGGCCGGGGATCTCCTGGGCCCACCGGTAAAAGCGGGTGACGAACCGGTCGCCGCTTCCGTTAGGCGTGGCGAATTCGAACCTGTACAGCGGGGTGCCGTCCTTGGCGGCGACCCGGACTTCGACGGCCTCATACGTGCCGATCGCGGTCTGGTTCCAGGTCTGGGTCACCGCGATGGCGGTGTTGCGCGGGGAGAAGAAGTAGTTACCGGCCGTTCCGGAGACACTGATCGAAAATGGCTCCTCGATCGGCGAGGCTTGTGCCCTGGGCACGGGCAGCAGCGCCGCCACCACGGCGAGCGCCGTCACAACAAGCGTCCCTAACAGCACACGGCGCATGCCGGTTCCAAGAGCCATTTGTGATCGTCCTTCCTTACGGCTCCCCGGGGAAGCTCGGCACACTCTAGTGGTTGCCGCCACCGTTGGAACCCATTTCCTGGCAGCTTGTGCCGATGCGCGGCCCTCGTACGTGCTTGTGCTGGTGCGAGCGGAAATCGTTTGCAAGATCGGGGCCTCCCGGCACAATCCCGGCAGTGGCGGCCCCAGCCGGCCGCTGGGAACCCGCGGCAGCCTCGTCAATGGAACCCTCCGGGCGCCGCCCGCGATGCCGGTTACTCGCCAGGTCGCAGCGGCAGGCGCCGCCAGTGCCCCAAGGCGGGCAGTCGCTAGATCGGGCGACCAGGCTTCGGATGGAGATGGCGTCCGGCCAGGCGTTCGGCGACGTGCGGCTGCACACTGGCCCGGCAGCCGCAGAGCTGGCCGCCACCCACTATGCCGATGCCCTGACTGTCGGCCAGGACGTGGTCTTCGCTGCCGGCTGATATCAGCCCGGCGGCGTATCCGTCCAGCCCCAGGGCACCTGTGCCCCATCGACCACTACCACGCCCACGACTCTGGCCGGCCCCACCGCCAACGAGCCGATCGGCGCCTTTAGCCTGGAAGCGCTACAAGCCCGGCTCCGGTTGATCGACGTACAATTGGCACGCCTGTGGGCGACTGGAATGCCGACACTTCGGCGCGCGACGCCGTCCGGAATGCCCAGGCCAATTCGGCCGCGAAGCGGACGGCGATCCGCGGAGGCGCGGGCGACGCCCAGGACGCCGCTCTTGCCCAGTCGATTCTAGAGCGGGTCGAGCGAGCGATCGCGCTCCTGAACGCGCAGTGTGTCAGACCCGCCTGGCTTGCCAACCCGAAATGGCCCGCCGCCCAGGCTGACACCCAGGGCCCCGGCATAGTGGCGTGATGTCCGTTTCGGTCGTGCCGGGGTGAGTCCGAGGGCAGCCAGTGCCCGGGTGGCATCGCGGGCGTAATGGCGGGTGCCTACCTTCGTATCCGGCGCCCAAGGAAAACCGTCGAGGCACCGCAGTAGATGAGGCCGCCTATGAAAAGGCCCAGGGGAACACCCGCAAGGCTTAGCAGCCATGATTCCCCAAGCGCAAATCGCCAGATTAGTACACTGCCTACATATACTGGCAGCGCAAGGTAGCTGACCCTAAGTGCAAAGAGTCGCCAGCCACTGCTCGCCTGTAGATTTCCCATCTATCTGCCAGCTTGATAGCCAACCCAGCCCGCCGCCGCCGAGCCCGCATAAAAGCATCCAACCTCGGCCAGCGGCGCGCCAACTCCTGCAGTGATTCCGAACACAAAAGCACCACATGCTGCCGTAAATAGCACCTCAAATATCGTGCCGCCGAGTATGCCACACCACAAGCAGGCTCCGGTGGGGTCAGTGAGGTTCACCGGACTGTCGCCGACGGCGGCACGCCGGGCACCTCTGACCGCAGCTGGCGCAGCCATCTTCGCGACACGTTGAGCGTGATTCCGCAGAACCAGGCGCCGAACCGGCCGGGAGAGCGCAAGCGCTCAAGATCGGTCATGGTTGCGATCGCCGCTTCCTGCGCGGCATCGCGTGCCAGTTCCTCGGAGCCCAGGACGCGGGTCGCCAGGAAGATGGCGGTGTCCCAGTGCCGCCGCAAGAGTTCGGCGAGCGGCTCCCTCGCACCTCGCAGCGCATCGTGCACCAGATCAGCGTCTGACCTCGCATGCTCGGACAGCCCCACGTCTAATAGTGCCGGCAGACCGCTGGCAGGTTAGCCCGACGTGGCGAGAGTTTCTTAGGCCAGCCGAACGGTCGTGCCCGTCGCGTGCCCGATCGTCCGGTCAGGTACAGACGCTCACGGTCACTCATGCAGGCCAAACGCCATCGATGACCTGCGCGAGCGCTGGTCTGGCGGGGCCTAGTCGCAGCCTTCCAAAGCTGGGGACTTCCCTGCGCAGTTTGCTTCGCTCACTCCATGAACATCGCAGGTGACGTCAGTCCAAGCAGAGCGCGGCCAGGCGAGGCAGGCGCCGTCTCAGCTCGGTTAGATCGTCGAAGTTGAAGTCCCATTCGGGGTCCAGCTCCGGGTACCGGATCGTGAAGACGCGATCTGGGAGGTTCTGGCCGGTCGCCGCCCGGTGCGCCTTCAATGCGATATACAACGTGGCCTCGCACTCCGCATCCGCCTCGCCGGGCATCTGGGCACGGATGAACGGAAGGCCGGCAAGCGCATCGGGATCGGCCACGATGCGCTCGAATACCTCGCGGCCCTGCACGATCAGCCAGCCGCGAAAGTACTCGAAGCCATCGTCGGAGCACCCGCCGTTGATCAGATAGGCGGCGGCCCATAGCGGACTCCGATAAGAGTCGGCCATCAGTTTCCGCAAGACCTGCCCCGCAGCAACGATCTCCTCGCCCGGACGTGCCGACAGCAACGCGGTGGCTCGGGCAGCGACCGCATATCCGTCCGTTGGATCAGCGACCTGACGGCGCGCGTCATCGATCAGCTTCCAGAATTGCTGGGTGTCCACAGAGTCCCGCTGGGTGTCCACAGAGTCAGAGGATGCCATAGCAGGACAGGCAGCGTGACCGTGGGCCGATCGCGCTGCGTCCCCGTTGTGAAGCGCTGTGTCCGCCTCGACCTGACGCGGCAAGGTCGTGTCGAGGAAGTTTCATGGTTGGCGGGCTTGCCCGGTGGTAATGGCCGGTTCTGGCGCGGGTGCTAGCACGACTTCGCGCTGGTAGCTGGCCTCCTTGCTGATCGCCGATGGTGCGGCAGACTGCACACAAAGGCATGGACCGGGAGGTGCGCATGCGGGCCGTTGTCATGGTGCTCCATGCGCAGCTGCGGCAGCACTGGAAATCCTGGCTGGCCCTGGCCGCGCTGACGGCGCTGGCCGGCGGGTTCGTGATGACAACGGTGACGACCGCCCGGCGGACGGCGGCCGCCTTTCCCGGCTTCGTCGCCCGGTACGGCTACGACGCCGTCGTCTACACCGGCCACCCGCTGCCGGAGCTGGCCCGCATTCCCCAGGTTGCCCGCGTGACGACGGCCCCGGCCCCGTTCACCGCCACGCCGCTCTGCGCGTCCTGCCGCAAGCGGATCGATCCTGGCTCCTTCGCGATCTTCGAGGTTCCGCCAGACAGCCTCTCCCGGACGGTCAAGCTGCTCTCGGGAAGGATGCCGGACCAGTCCAGCCCCAGCGAGGTGCTGGCCTCTTACACGCTCGCCAGGGACAACGGCGCGCGCATCGGCTCGGTGATCAAGGTCCCGATACTGACCAAGGCGCAGGTGAACAGCGGCCCGGGGAGCGGGAAAATTGCTGCGAGCCAGTGGCACGCTCTCCGCATCGTGGGCTTCGTGGTAGCCGAGAACGAGTTCCCCGCCGGGAACGGGGCACGATACGACCTATTCCCGACGAAGGCGTTCGCGGCGGCGGTGAATCCCGGCGCGGCGGTACTGCCCATCTACTACGTGCAGCTCCGGCACGGCGCGGCGGACATCCCCGCGTTCGACAGCCAGCTCCGCCCGCTGCATTCGCTCGGCGCCGACGACCTCGATCTTGACGCCGCTGCGGTACAGCGCGCGATCAAGCCGCAGGCCGTGGGCTGGTGGGCGCTGGCGGGCCTGGCCGCGCTGGCCGGGCTGGCCGTCATCGGGCAGGCCTCCGCCCGGCAGTTCAGCACCGAACAAGACGATCGCCGTGCCCTGTCCGCGGTGGGCTTGCGGGTGCGGCAGCTCGTGGCCTTCGGCCTGGCCCGCGCGCTCATCATCGGTGCCATGGGCGCGGCCGGCGGCGTGGCGCTGGCCGCGCTGCTCTCGCCGCTCACGCCGGTGGGCGAGGCACGGCTGGCCGTCAGCTCGCCCGGCGCGGTAGTTGTCGAGCCGCTCGTCGCCGTGATCGGCGTGCTGGCCACGATGGCCGCCGTCGTGGGGCTGTCAGCATGGCCGGCCGTGCGCCATGCACGGCTGCTGCGCGACGAACCGGCGCCGCGCCCGGTGCCGCTGGCGCCCGTCCGGGCCGTGGCCCGGATCGGCGCGCCGCCGAGCATGCTGATCGGCTTCCGGCATGCGCTGGAGCGGGGGCGGGGCCGCGAGCCGGTGCCGGTGGGGACGGCGCTGCTCGGCACGGTACTGGCGGTCGCCGCGCTGTGCGCGACCGCCGTGTTCGGCGCCAGCCTGACCCGGCTCCTCTCCTCTCCCGAGCTGTACGGCGCGCCGTTCCAGGCGGACTTCAGGAATCAGGGGGACGATGACGCGCCCGCTCTCACCGGATCGCTGCTGACCAGCCTTCGCCGGGACAGCGCGATTGAGCGGATCACCCTGGCGACTGTGGCCGAGGCCACCGTCAACCGCCGTCACGTCCGATTGCTCGCGGTGACCGCCATCCACGGTCCCGCGCTGATCTCGGTTGTGGACGGCCGGCTGCCGCGGGGCGACCACGAGATCATGCTGGGCGCCGCGACGATGCGCAGCGTCGGGGCCCGGCCCGGCGGACTGGTCCAGGTGGCCGTCACGGACCCGGACGGTGCCGCGCACACGGCCCAGTTCCGGGTGATCGGCCGCGCGTCCTTTCCGCCCAGCTTCGGCAGCGGAGGGCTCGGCAGCGGCGCAGCGATGACGCTCCGCGCGCTGACCAACATGCAATGCCGGCCCGGCGGCGGCCAGCTGGCCTGCCAGCGGAACGTGCAGCGAGGCGCGATCTATTCGGTGCTGGCCCGCGCCGCTCCGGGGCCGGCCGCCGCCGCTGCGCTAGCCCGGCATGTCAGCAAGTACCGGCAGTTTGCTACCGCCCCCGAGACGCCTGGCGAGCTGGTCAACTTCGGTGAGTCGGTGAACTTCCCGCTGCTGCTCGGCGGGCTGCTTTCGCTCTTCGGCGCGGCGACGATGGTTCACCTGCTGCTGGTCAGCGTGGCCCGCCGGCGCACCGAGGCCGGCCTGCTGAAGGTGCTCGGGTTCGTCCGGTATCAGGTCGCGGCAGTGGTCAGCTGGCAGGCCACCGCGGTGGCCCTGGTGGGGATCGCGGCCGGGGTGCCGCTGGGAATCGCGGCAGGCAAGGTCATCTGGCGGGTGTTCGCCACAAACTTCGGAGTGGTGCCGCTATCGGTGGTGCAGGCACTGCCGCTGGCCGTGCTCGCCTTGGGAGTGCTCGCCGCCGCGAACCTGCTCGCCTTCGTTCCGGCGCTGCTGGCGGCGCGATCACATCCGGCCCAGCTGCTGCGAGCCGAGTGAGGATTTCGCGGACCGGCCGGTGTCCGCCGG
>WNGG01011554.1_pt1 | contig 11176 bp, 9 predicted proteins | sample 5400661 | NCBI WGS metagenome assembly WNGG01 (sample SAMN13153372, study PRJNA577476) | soil metagenome | isolation source: 100 cm soil or saprolite under Garry oak tree replicate 1 | place: USA:California | collected 2016-06-15 | reverse complement strand
GCGTCGGCCAACGTGAGCATGGCGCCGCGCGTGGATGCGCTCGCGCAGAAACACAAGATGGTAGTTGGATTCCATGGCCACGACAACACCGCGGATCCGGATGAGTTTTCGACCGCGGAGACTTTCGAGCGCGCCATGAAGGGTGCTTCGAAATACATCGGTGTGAATCTGGACATCGGACACTTCGTCGCGGCCGGCGGGGACCCGGTGGACTTCCTACGGCGGTACCACGAGCGCATCGTCACGCTGCACCTCAAGGACAGAAAGAAAAATCATGGCCCGGACGTGCCCTGGGGAGAAGGAGACGTGCCGATTGTCGCCGTTCTGCGGATGCTGCGCGACGAACACTGGAAGATCCCTGCGAACATCGAATACGAATATGGCAAGCCCGGCATGGAAACGGTCACCGAAGTGAAAAAGTGCTTTGAATACTGCCGGAAGGCATTGGAAAGCTAAGCAAACGTGTGGCCGGGATTCGCGGGAATTTGTCGCAAAATTGGGAATTTCCTGGCCGTAAACCGCAACCTCGTGAATAAAACTTCCAGAAATTTATAGAGTCTCTTCAAGAAACTTCCAAATATTGGAAGTAAATGGCTGCGGGATTTCCACGCGTCCACGAAGAACGAACTTTCCGCATTAAACTATCGTAACTTCTAGAAACATTTGGCTTGCTGTTACGTCAATACGGGAAAGGGGAATGGGTGTATGGGTTCTGAGGTTCTCCCGATGCTGGATTCGGGCAATATGGATCAATCCAGCCCGCCACTGATTGGCGCGACTCGATACGTCCGCTTTGGCGCATTTATCCTGGACCAGCGCCGCGAGGAAATTTTCAAAAACGGGGCGCGCCTCAAGCTTCAGGGCAAAGCGTTTCAGGTATTGCTCGCGCTGCTTGAACGTCCCGGCGAGGTCGTCACGCGCGAAGAACTTCGCATAAAGCTCTGGCCGTTGGACACTCACGTCAATTTCGATGCCAACGTCAACACCACGGTAAACAAGCTGCGTCAAGCGCTGGGTGATTCACGCGAGGCCCCTCTGTACATCGAGACGGTTCCTCGCAAGGGCTACAGCTTCATCGCTACGGTCGAACCTTCGGAAGCTCCGACCATCGTCCGTGCTGTGCGCCCCGATCCTTTGCCTGCAATCGCGGGCTCTGGCGCGGCCGCGATGGGGAATTCGCAGCAGCCGTCTCAGCTCGCCCGGGCGGAGCAACTCTCTCCCTCTTCGCAAGACAACAACGCACTCGCTTCCGGGCTCGCCGCGCTCGCGGCAAAGCGCCTTCCTTTGTGGATCAGCGTTGGCGTCGCCGTCCTGATCGCCATCGGCATGCTCCTCGGCGCCAGTGTCGCCATGTACTGGATGACCCACGCCGCGGGCTTCACCCCGCTGCATTAAGCGACTATTCTTTGCGTGTCATCTGTGCCCATCTGTTGAGTATATTTGGCAGAGTGTTGCGGAGACTGGTGTCGACTCGATTTTCGCGCTTCGCCGCAGCCCGCCCGGAAATCCCGCGGCTACTAAAAACACTTTGGGCCGGCCCGGAGGCAGGGATGACCCCGGGTCGGCCCAAAGCCCGCATAGAGCTCAGGAAAGGCCCGATCAGCTGGGCTTCTTCTCGTCCTTCTTTTCTTCTTTCTTTCCTTCCTTCTTGCCCTTCTTCTTCTTGGTTTCCTTCTTCTCTTCCTTCTTGGTCTCGTCCTTCTTTGGCGCTTCCTGCGCATACGCCGCGCTCGAAACCGCAAAGAAGGCGACCAACATCAAAGCGCCAAGCAGCTTTTTCATATTCTCTCCTGTGCAAACAGTTTGGGGTCGGGGTTGTGCCGGGAAGCTCGAGACCTCACTCCCGTGCGAGAGAATGGGATGCTCGGACATGGAGCACGGATTTGCTTCTTGCCCCGCGCGCTCCGGCACCGGGGTGGGAGCCTAGCACGCATGCCCACCGCGCGCAACTATCAGGCACCGAGGAGCAGGTCTTCTCTTCACTGGTGTAACTCGCTGTGCGTTTTCACGGGGATCGTCGCCCGGCAAGTCGGGCGCACGAGCTAGTGCCGTTCCAACTATTTGGAACCAGCCTGAGCTTCGCATTATGCCCCGGCTGAGAGGGAATTTTGTGGTGCCGCCCGCCTGGGCGGGTTGGAACGGCACTAGTGTTTCGGCTGCGGTTCGCCGGAGCGGAACTCCGTCCAGGGGCCGGCTTTCATGTCGCGCAAATAAGGCGCTTGCCACTCGTACTCCGGGTGTGCTACGAGGAAGGGTTTCGCGAGAAAATCTCCGCCGCAGGGATGGCCCGCCCGCGCAATCAGACGCATCTCTTTGGTCATCGCGGAATCCGTCGTTTTGCCTTGAACGGCCCCGCCGGGATAAAACGCTCCCCAGGCCCACACCTGCACGCCGCGCTGCGAGAGATCCGAGTGGCCGCAGAGCGTTCGCTCATCCGGCTGTTCCTTTTGCGCGAAGCTGTCGGCATGGTCGCTCAGCATTTGCTGGGCGAGCGCGACGTCGATCTGTCCCTTGTTTTCGTTCAGCAATTCATCCCAGCGGACGCGCCGGGCGTTCGGCGAAGCTTCGAGGTCGTTCGGATCGAATTGCGGTGTGTCCAGTTTCAGCACTTTCGGATCGCGCGCCCAATTCGAACCGGCGAAAACGCCGTCTTTCGTGCGCCACAGTTTGTAGGCTTTCAACCCCAGCTCGAGCTGCGCGATTTCCCCGGTCTTGCGGTCGCCGAGGAGCCAGTCGTTGGCGTAGCCGCCATTGTTCCCGTCGAGCATGATCCGCGTGTATTCGTCAATCGAGCTGGCATATTGCAGTGCTTTGCGCGCGCGCACGAACTCGGCCTTGCCCTCGGGGTTCCAGCCTTCAAACTGCGTGATCGTTGTCTCCGTCGCCATCAGCCCGTCCGAGTTGATGCCGAAGTCGTCGTCGCTGGCAATCACGCCGGGGAAGCCATCCATGAGGATGCGGTAACCATGCGCCGGGGCGATGTCGAACATGATCCGCCAGCGTTCGCCGTTCAGGTAGCTTGTCCAGTTGTTATGCGCGATAACGATCTGATGATCCTTCGTCCAGCTTCCGGTCGCGACGAACGCGCTGCAATTGCCGGGGCTCTTCAGGTCCGGCGCCTGCCCCGATCCCATCGGCGCTTGCGCCACCGGGTGCGCCTTGTTGTACCAGGGAACGTAATAATCCGGCAGCTCTTCGAAGGCATTGAACGCCACGATATCGTACACGTCGAGCTTGGAGCTTGTGCGCGCGCGCAGACCGTCCACGATTCCCTGAAGCTCTTGCTGGTATTCGGCGTCGATTTTGGGCCAGAGCATGTCGTGCGCCGCTTTGCGGAAGAACTCCCAATCGCGCTCGGTGGAATGCGTCATCTCGGCGCGGACCGCGGCGAACGCATCTTCAATCTCCGGCGCCAGGAGATAGCCGTGCTGGTAGCCAAGCGCACCGGGCTCGCCTTCCAGATGGACATAGAGCCATCCTCCCCGGTCGAACCGGTAGGAGCCTTTCAGCCGGGGATCATTCGCGGCCGCGCGGTCGCGCGCCTCGGTCATCGCGGCGCTCATAGCCTTCTGCGACGCATCTGCCGTGCTACGGCTGCCTGTGCCCCGCCACAGCGCCGCCGCGCCAAACACAATCACCAGAACCGCTGCCGCCCGCCTTCCTGAATCAAGACCGTTTGCCGGCACATTGCCTCCTATTTCGCTGCGCTTTGCATCCGCGTGAAAATAATACCTCTCGTTGCCCAGGCGTCCAGCACAAAACTTGCTGGCAAGCCATTGGCATCGCGGCGAAAATGCAAATCCAGAGATTCTTCTCCGCCGGTCTGAAACTCGTTCTTGGTCACGGGGCGAAAGACCGGCCTTGGCACCATGTTCGCGCGCGGCAATCCTTCCACTCCGGCGATGCCCTTCAGGACCAGATTCCCGCCCTCTTCCGCAAGTGAGTACAGAACGCCCAATTCTTCACTGGAATAGACCCCCGCGTACGCTTGGATTTCGTCCCGGGCGAACTGTGCGACGGTAGGAGCTTTCTTATCGGGGTTTGCCTCGGCCACTTTGTGTTCTTGCGGTTTCATGACGCCGCCGAGATAGATGTTCGCGACCTCGTACGCGCGCTTTGCGTGATTCGCTCCTCCAACATTACACAGGCAAGCCACTGAAAAATGCTGTTGCGGGAATCGCAAGAAGTATGAGTGATAACCGCCCCAGCCGCCGCTGTGACTTGTCGTCTTCAGTCCGCGATAACTTCCCAGGAACAGCCCTTTCGCGTAATCGAGCGCCTTGCCATTGGCGAGCTTGCCCGGCTCCTGCATCTCCGCAGCGAAATCCTTGCCGCCGACTTGCGCGGAATAGAAATTCTCATCCCACTTCTGCAAATCCTCGATCGAAGTGTGGATGGCGCCATCGCCGAGCTGTTCGGCGTACGACACGTTCAGCTTGTAGACCCCCTTTTGGTCCGGATCGTATGCCAGGGCGCGATTCGGAATGAGCGAAGCATGATCGTCGCGATACTGCGTATGCGCCATCCCTAGCGGCAGGAAAATATTCTCTGCTGCGAAATTCTTCAGCGATTTTCCGCTCACGCGCTTGACGATAACTGACATGAGAAAATAACAGGAATTGCAGTAGAGAAATTCGCTTCCGGGCGCGAAGTTCAGCGCCCTTTGCCGCGCCAGGATCGCCAGCGCATCGTCTTCGGTCGTCACGTTCTCGATGTTGGTCCCGCTGACCACCATGAGCATCGTGTAATCACGCAAGCCGCCCGTGTGATTCAGCAACTGGAGGATTGTGATTCTCTTGCCGTAGTCCGGTAGCTCCGGGACATACTTGCGCACATCGTCGTCCAGAGAGAGTTTGCCCTGCTTCTCGAGCAGCAGGATGCTCGCGGCCGTGAATTGCTTCGAGACCGAGCCGACGTCGAACACGGTCTGTGGCGTGATGGGCACGCGTTCTTCGATATTCGCCAGCCCGTAACCTTTGGCGTAAACAATCTTTCCGTTGGAATAGACACCGAGGGCGCAGCCGGGCGCGCCGGGCTTTGTCAAATCTTCAAAAACCTTGTCCGCGGCCGGATTTGCCCGCTCCTGCGCGAAAAGCGAAGGAAGCATGAGAAGGGCGCCCGCGAACGGAAGCGAAATGCCCAAGAAGATGCGTCGAATCGGCATCACGTGTTCTCCAGGGAGGGTCAGGCGTCGTGACCGGAAGAGCGGAGTCTAATCCGGTTCGAGCGAGCGGGCAATGGGGCTTCTCTCGGCCCCTCAGACAATGACGAGAAAGCGTGAGCGTGGATTTGGTACAGTAGTTACGCTGGGAGATCTCCGATGGAATGCCTCGCCGCAGTTTCTTCTTTGTCCCTCGATGCCTATCAGATCCGCGGCCTGGATGAGGTCTTGACGCCGGCGCTGGCGATTTACGCGGACATGGTTGATGCGAACGTGCGCGCGATCCTGCGCGTGCTGGGCGGAGACGCGAACCGCTGGCGGCCGCACGTGAAGACGGCGAAGCTCGGATTCATCATGCGGCGTCTAGTGGAAGCAGGCGTAGTGAATTTCAAATGTGCGACGACGCTCGAATTGCTCACCGCCTGCGGCGCCGGCGCCCGCGATGTGCTCGTGGCCTATCCCATGCAAGGCGCGAATGCAGCGCGCGTGAAGGAAATCGCGAGGCAATTTCCGTCTGCGCGCGTCTCAGCGCTGGTCGAGGCTGCAGCCGGCGTTGCGATTTGGGCCGGGAGCACAGTAAGTCTCTTCGTCGACGTGAATCCGGGAATGAACCGGACCGGCGTTGCGCCCGACCGCACGGAGGAGGTACTCGGCGTCGTGCGGGCGATTCGGAGCGCGGGTCTCGAATTCCGCGGCCTTCATTATTATGACGGCCAGCTCCGGCAGGAAAATCTCGCCGAACGGACGGCGGCGGCTCATCGCAGCTACGACGGGCTGATGAAGCTGGCCACGGCGCTTGAAGCGGGCGGCGTTGCGATACCCGAAATGGTCACGGCCGGCACGCCGACGCTTCCATGCTCGCTTGCGTACGCAGGGTTTCGGTCGTCGCGGTTTGTGCATCGCGTTTCGCCCGGCACGGTCGTCTATGGCGACGCTACGAGTCTCTCGCTGCTCCCCGCAGAGTACGGTTTGCGGCCCGCCGTCATGGTTGTCTCGCGCGTGATCAGCCACCCTGCCCCGAACATCGTCACCTGCGACGCGGGCCACAAAAGCGTATCCGCAGACGCGGGCGTACCGACCTGTGCGGTCCTCGGGCGGCCCGAGCTGACGCCGCTGCACCCGTCCGAGGAGCATCTTCCGCTCGATGTGCCGCCGGGTGCTGCAGTTCCGGCCATTGGTGAATTTCTCTTCCTCTTGCCGCGGCACGTCTGCCCGACCGTGAACAATTTCGACGACGCGCTCATCGTGCGCCAGGGCACCATCGAGCGCGTCGAGCGCGTGACCGCTCGCGGCCGGGAGACACCGCTCGGCGTCGCCGCAGCGGCGCAGTAAGACATGCTCACGGCCATCACGCGGGCTGTAAGTCCCGCGCTCTCGCGGTGCGAACTGACCTTTCTTGAGCGCAAGCCAATCGATCACGCCAAGGCCGCCGGACAGCATCGGCGTTATGAAGAGTTGTTGGGAAAGCTTGGCGCGCGTGTCATCTCGCTGCCCCCAGAGCCGGATTTGCCGGATTCGATTTTCGTAGAAGACCCGGCCATTGTGCTAGACGAGCTGGCGGTGGTCTTCCCGCTTGGCACGAATACGCGACGGCGCGAGGCGGCTTCGATTGAGAGAGCACTCGCGAAATTCCGGCCGATCGAGCGCGTTGTCTTGCCCGGCATGATAGAAGGTGGCGATGTGCTGCGGATCGGCCGGAGAGTCTTTGTTGGCCTCTCGCGCCGGACCAACGAAGAAGGCATCCGGCAACTCTCGGCGATTCTTTCGCGTCACGCCTACGAAGTCATTCCCGTTGCGGTCACGGGTTGCCTGCATCTCAAGTCCGCTGTCACGTTTCTGGGGCGGAACACTCTTCTCGCGAATCGCAACTGGTTCGGCACGGCGCCGTTCGCCGGCTGCGAGTGGATTGACGTCGCGCCGGAGGAGCCGCATGCTGGAAACGCTTTGGCGCTCGGCGACGCCGTCATTTTCCCTGCTTCTTTTCCGAAGACGCGAGAGCGAATCGAGGCGCGGAGCTTCCGCGTTGCGCCGCTCGATATTTCCGAGCTGCAAAAAGCGGAGAGCGGACTCACCTGCTCGAGTCTGATCTTCGAAAGCTGAGCTCGTCTTCGGTTGCAGTCCGCATACTTCGCCCTTGCGTGCCGGTTTCGTATGCCGCGGTGGAGGTTCTGCTCTATACTTGCGCACGCAAATCAGGAGGTCGCGAAGATGAAAGGCAACCCCGAGGTGCTCGAAGTGCTGTCGGACATGCTCAAAGAGGAACTCGGCGCCATCAATCAGTATTTTCTGCACGCCGAGATGTGCGAAAACTGGGGCTACAAGCGCCTCGCCGAACTGACCAAAAAACAGGCCATCGGCGAAATGAAGCATGCCGAAGCCATCATCGAGCGCATTCTGTTTCTCGAAGGTTTGCCGAAGATGAATGAAATCGGAACCATAAGTATCGGCAAGGACGTGCCGGGGCAGCTCAAGAACGACCTTGCACTCGAGAAGGGCGCCGTCGCCGCTTACAACAAAGCGGTCGAGACCTGCCGCAAGGCCGCCGACAACGCCACCGCCGATTTCCTGAAAGAGATTCTGAAGGACGAAGAAGAGCATGTGGACTATCTCGAGACACAGCTCTCCCTCATCGAGCAGCTCACCCTGCCGATCTACCTCACCGAGCAAATGAAAGGCTGAGATTGTTGCAGATCGCCACTGCTGGGAACCAGGCAGTTGTGCGGCCGCCGTCGCGTGCATTCACACGGGCATTGTGGGTTACATAAGAGTTGAAAAGTGGTTACAAACCTTCCCGTGCCAGCTTCCAGGTACCCAGCTACGGCTGCTTAACCTGTTTGATCAATGGGCTGGCCTGCTCGACGCTGCCCTTGACCAGTTCGGTCTTGATTTCGGACTTCTGGCCTGCCGCCAGATTGACCTCCATCTCGAACGTGCGGTAACCCGGCAGGGCGATTTTGATGCGGTGTTTTCCGGGGCTGATCAGCATGGAGTGGAAGGTTCCGCCGAATTCACTGGCGTGCCCAAAATAGGCATCATCGACGAAAACAGCAGCCCGTTCGGGAAGGACATTCAGCTTCACCTCTGCCGTGACGGTCGGGTATAGCGCCCGTGCATCTTTCTCCATTCTCACGCGAACGAGATGGGTCTGTTTGGGTTCCACGACGATTTTTCTCGCGAGGTCTTTATAGCCGGTTTGCCGGACCACGATCTCGTGCTCTCCGGGAAGAAGCACGATCTTCTTATCTCCCTTGAGCTCCTTCAGGAAGCCGACGTATTGCCCGTCAATCCACACCCCCGAATCTTTATCGACTTCGGTTGCTCCGGAGAACCGAAGCTCTCCCATGACCTCCTTCTGCGCTCGCAAGCTCAGGGGAGCGAGCAAGCCGCAGATGGAAACAACAGCAAGGGCCCAGCGCGCGGCCAATTTTTGTGCAGACATTATTCTTACCCCCAAATTGAAGATTGGCCGGGTGAAAAGGGATTTCTCCCCTCTCTTTCGAGTACGGAGGGCTGATGCGTTCCTCGAGTTTCCTTGAGGATAGCAAAATTTCTACCGAATGAAGTAATTTAACTTATCGCTTCCTCAAAAATTGGGCAGCCGCGGTGACTGGCAGTCGCTTTGCCGTCCCGCCCCGTCTCACATGGTTTGGGGGATCGCTTGCGCGCCATTGCGCCTCCCGACCCGTGCTGCTCTAACCGGGCTCTTGCCGGAAAATTTCAAGCGATAAGTGCTTTTTCATCAGTTCATTATGGACTTTCCGCAGGTTTCAGCTCGGGACGCTACCTGGACCCAGATGAATTTTCATCCCGAGCACGGCGGCCACGAACCCTTTAATAAACGAATTGCGTGTATCGAAATTTTCGGTTACTGGAGGCGGGGGACGCGTGGTAAGCTTTCTTTGATGAGTTCCACGTCCGGCAAGCCGATGGTCATTACCTCGACGGGGTCGATGGGCACTACCATTATTATGACCACCACTAAGTGCGCTTCTGGCGCGTGGAAGGTAGCCGGGCAGTAAACGGAAACTTCAAACCCACCGCCAGAAGCAAGCTGGCGGCGGGTCGGCCCTCCCTCCCCAGCAAAGCTCCTGACGGTTCACGAGGAGCGGTTCCATGAGTTCAGATCAGGCGCAGGAATCTGTCGTCGAGGAACGCGGCCTCGCACCGGCGAGCCGGGGCCCCGCCCCCGGGTCGTGCGCCGCCGCGCTACACCCGCAAGCCAGGGCAGTGGGAGCCCAGGCCGAGCTGGCGGGTGTGCTCTCCGGGCAACTTCCTCTGTTTGTCTACAAATTCGGCGGCAGTTCACTCGCTGGGGCGGATCGGATCCTGCATGCCGCGGCCCTGGTGCGCGACGCGCGTCGGCAGGCGCGGCTCGCCGTGGTGGTTTCCGCGATGCGTGGGGTCACCGACCGGTTGCTGTCCATTGCGCAGTCGCTCGTGGACGGCGCCTTTGGTCTCGCCCGAGCCGAAGCCGAATTCCTCATCCACCTCCACAACGAGACGCTGCGGGAACTCCACTTGAATGCGGATGAGCACGCGCAGGTGCAACGGGACCTGCACTTGCTCGGCCGGGATCTGCTCCAGGATTTGCCACTCCAGGGCAAGCGAAAAGTGGACGCGGCGCTGTTCGACCGGCTGGCCTCGTTCGGCGAGCGGTTCAGCGCGCGGCTTTTTGCCGCCGCCCTCGCAAAGCTCGGCGTGCCAGCCTCACCGGTCGTCTCCTCCGATTTCCTGCTTACCTCGGACGAATTCCGCATCGCCAAGCCGGACATTGCCCAATCCAAGCGCAACGGCCGCGAAGTTCTGCGACCGCTCCTCGAAGCGGGTATTGTTCCCGTCGTGACCGGCTTCATCGGCGCCGCGCGCGACGGCCGCATCACCACGCTGGGCCGGAACAGTTCGGACTATTCGGGCGCCATCGTTGCGCACGTACTCGATGCGAACGAGCTTGTCATCTGGACCGACGTGGACGGCATCTACACGGCGAACTCTGGCGCGGCGCCGGACGCGCGCCTGCTGTCCGACGTGACCTATGCGCAAGCGTACGCGCTGGCGGCCAGCGGCGCGAAGGTCCTGCACGCGGAAGTACTTCCCCTCGCCGCGAAAACGCGCCTGGTCGTCTGGGTGCGCAATACGTTCAAGCCGCACGCGCGCGGCACGCGCATCGGGCCGGAGAGAGCGGCTTGGAGCGAGGCTGTGGCGGAAGGTGCCGCATGAATCCAGTTCCCTGTGGACGAGACCAAAAACGCTGGCGTGCGGGCGTGCTGGGCGCAACGGGAATCGTTGGCCAGCGATTGGTTCATCTCCTCTCGCATCACCCGTGGTTTGAATTGACCGAAGTCGCGGCGTCGGAGCGCTCGGCCGGTCGCCCTTACGCCGAAGCAGTGCGCTGGCTTGTGGACGCACCTCTGCCGCCGGAGGCGGGCGATCTTGTCGTGAAGCACGTCGAACCTTCGCTCGATTGCGACTTTGTTTTCTCCGCGCTCGATTCCGGCGTCGCGGGCCATGTGGAGACAGAGTTTGCGCGCGCGGGCTATCCCGTGGTGAGCAACTGCAAAAACCACCGCATGGAGCCGGACGTTCCGCTGCTGATTCCGGAAGTCAATGCGGCGCATCTCGACGCGCTTGGCGAGCAGAAGCGCCGCCGGCGATGGGACTCCGGGTTCATCGTCACGAATCCGAACTGCTCGACGGCGGGGTTGGTTCTCGCACTCAAGCCGCTCGCCGATGCGTTCGGCCTCGAACAGGTGTTCGTCGTGACGCTGCAGGCCGTCTCCGGCGCGGGCTATTCCGGTGTGGCGTCGCTCGATATTCTCGGCAACGTGGTGCCGTTCATCAGCGGCGAAGAAGAGAAGATGGAGACCGAGCCGCGTAAGCTGCTCGGCGCGTGGGACGGGGCGAAGTTTGTCGATGCGGGCGTGCGCGTGAGCGCGCAGTGCACGCGCGTGCCGGTGCAGGATGGGCACCTCGAATGCGTTTCGGTTAAGCTCCGGAAGAAGGATTCACCGGCAGATG
>WNGG01008672.1_pt1 | contig 11177 bp, 10 predicted proteins | sample 5400661 | NCBI WGS metagenome assembly WNGG01 (sample SAMN13153372, study PRJNA577476) | soil metagenome | isolation source: 100 cm soil or saprolite under Garry oak tree replicate 1 | place: USA:California | collected 2016-06-15 | reverse complement strand
CACGTTCCGAGCTACGTGAAGAACTACGGCCAGCTCAAGGCGAAAGGCGTGGACGAGATCTGGTGCGTGGCGACGAACGACGCCTTCGTGATGGCCGCCTGGGGCCGCGACCAGAAGGCGGGCGGCAAGATCCGCATGCTCGGCGACGGCAGCGGCGAATGGACCAAGAAGCTCGGGCTCTCGCTCGACCTCACTGCGCGCAACATGGGCGTTCGCTCGCAGCGCTATTCGATGCTGGTCGAGAACGGCGTGGTGAAGAAGCTGAACCTCGAGGCGGCGGGCAAGTACGAAGTGAGCGGCGCCGAGGTGATGCTGACGCAGGTCTAAAGGCGCGGCAGCCCCGCCCGAAAAGCGGACCCGCCGCGCTTCGGCTCCGCGCTGGATTTTCGCAAGGATGGAGCTGACTCAGGTGGCACAAGCCAAGTCCATCAACCGCGGGTTTACGTTGATAGAGCTTGTTATGGTGCTGCTGGTGATCGGCATCCTTGCGTTTGTTGTGTTGCCTCGTACGTCGGAAAACACGCTCGAGCTGTCGAGTCAGGCGGAACAATTGGCCACCGATATTCGCTACGCGCAGACCCTTTCCATGACGCGCGGCGCGGCGCTCGGAAGCCAGGGGCGCTATTGCATCTTCTTCACGGCCACGGGATACCAGTACCGGAACAACGGCAACAGCTACGCGACGCCGTGCACGGTCGCGGTCAATCACCCGGCAACCGGCTCGTCGGCCGCAATCGTCCTCGCCGGCACTGCGGTATCGCCCGCGAACCTGACCGGCAACTATCTCGAATTCGACACTAAAGGGCAGCCGACCAGCTTTGCGCTTCCCGCCAACAATGCTACGGTCACCTTGAACGCCACCGGCGGGCCGCGCGTGGTGGTCATCAGTCCCGTGACCGGAAAGGCAACGGTCCAATGAATGCGCCTGCGCTCCGAAATCACCGCGTCCCCGCCGTCGCTCCGCGCGCTGGTCGTGGAGTCAGCCTGGTCGAGCTGGTCGTCTTCATCGTCATTACGGGGATCGTGGCTGCCGCGCTGATCGCGGGCATGGCTGCGGCCGTCCGCTCGGCGCCCGTGCCGAGAGCGATGCATCAGGGCTTGCAGCTCGCGCAAGGGAGAATGGAGCTCATCCTTGCGCAGAGAAAACGTCTGGGTTTTTCCAACTTTACCAGTGCGACCTTCGATCCCTGCCAGCCGCCGGGTGGAGCCCAGGAGGCCTGCCTCGCGCCCGCGGCGTACGCCGCCACATCGTGTTTCTACACGGGTGCCGGCACCTGCGCATTCGGCGCCGCGAATACCTGCCAGTCGGGCAACGTCGACTACGCGTGCGTACGCGTACGCGTCACCGGGTCGGACGGAACCACGCTCACGCAACTCGACGCGATGGTCGCAAATTACTGATGAAGCGACATACCGCTCCGATAGGCTCGACCTGGCTTCGCGGGGGGGCAATTGGGCGTCGCGGATGGACCCTGGTCGAATTGATAGTGGTCATCGTCATCATCGCGTTGGTTGCAACTATCGGGACGGGTTTGCTTTCCAGCATATTTCGTTCTTACTTTGCGACACGCGATATGACGAGCTCCGATGGGCAGGCGCGCGCGGCGTTCGAGCGCATGACGCGCGAGTTGCGACAAGTCCGGTCGGCCACCGCGACCGACCTCGACGTCGCCTCGACTGCGCAGGTCCGCTTCATCGACACGGACGGCAACGGCGTGTGCTTCTACCGCGATGCTGCGACGAACCGCCTGATGCGCAGCGCCGACGGCCCCGCGACCGCCTGCGGCACGACAAGCGCCCAGCCGCTGTCCGACTTCGTCGCGGGGCTGCTTTTCGCCTACTACCTGAACGACGGCAGAACCACGACTGCCGTGCCCACCTCGGTGTACTACGTGACGGTTCACGTGGATGTGCAGGACAACAACGTGAGCGACACCTTGCGGGCAACGGTACACCCGAGGAATTTCTGATGGCTTGCGGCAAACAGCAACGCGGGTTCCTCTTGGTCGTTGCAATCGTACTGCTCGTGGTCGGGTCGATGCTGGCCGCGGCAATGGCGTACATGGTGGCCAGCTCGGGAGGCTCGGCCACCGACAACCTGCAGTCCGGCCAGGCGCTGTTCCTTGCCGAGAGCGGAATGGAGTACGAGCGGCGCTGTCTTGCGCAAAACCTCGACTGGTATCAAAGCACAACCGATCCCATTGCACCGAACGCGACCGGTACTTGTGCCACGGCTACGACGACGCAAACCTTGGGTTCAGGTAGTTTCACGGCGTATGCCAATGCGCCGGCAACTATGTTGCGCAGGCGCATTCCGGACAATCTCTCGACCGCGGACATTTGCGCCTACACCATAGATCGATTTCCGGCCAGCGGCAAAATTCAAATTGATGACGATATCGCAGGCTCCGGAGAATTCGTGACTTACGGCGCAGTCAATCCGAGCTCGGCGACGTGCGGTAATCGTCCTGCGTTCACCGGCATTCTCCGCGGTGTCTCGGTCGGAACCGTTCCAAGTACAGCCGCCGCCCACGATCGAGGCAGCATCGTCTATCCAGTCGCACAGTTAATTACCGCGCTCACCTCGACGGCCTGCACCACTATTCCCAACCCGTTTCAGATCACCGATAACCCCAAGTTCCTGAGCGCGGGAACGATTGTTCTCGACGACGGTCCCGGTCTAAACCATGAAGAAATTGTCTATACCGGCTCCAGCCGCTCACTCGGTGTGATGACGTTGACCGGAGTGAGTCGCTGCCAGGACACCGGCGGCGTCGGCCCGGGCGTAACTTGGGCCGCCAACCAGCCGGTTACGGCGCTGCTCGACGGCAGTGTAACGGCAAGCTACGAAGCCGAGATAATTTCCGTCGGTACGGCCGGCCCGGCGAATCGCACAATGCGCGAAACCGTTCAGCGCTGAGACGGGGTGTCGTAATGAAACACAGAATAATTTTAGGGTTGATCGGCCTTATCGCGATCCTATGGGTTGCACCGGCGCTGGCCGCCCGCAGCTTTACCAGTCCCGCGCCGACTCCGGGGCAGTTCGATATGGGCACAACGCAGTCGGTAACCATCGGCATCACCAACACGAGCACCGGCGGCAACGTGGGCGAGCGGCTCTTTCAGGTTCAGTTCCAGCTCTCGACGACCGCGTGCAGTCCCACGCCGTGCACCAACACGGTTTTCTCGTCTGCAACAACGGCGCCCGTGGGTTGGACGCGCACGGCTTTTAGCGCTACCTCGGTCACGTTCAAGGCAAATACCTTCGCCGATGCCCTCGGCAGCACCGCGCAGACTCCCACTCCCGTGCAGCCCACAACCGGCTCGTTTGCGCTGGCGCTCGTCGTCGGCACGTTCACCGTGGACCTGAGCCAGACCTTGTCCAAGACGACCGTCCGCTTTTCGGCGAACACGAACTTCGGCGGTTCTCATGCGGTTAACTGCACCGCCGGTAACTGCCTGGGGTCGTGGAAGGCGATGTCGCTGCAAATAACGAGTTTTCAGACGACTGACCTGTCGGGCAACCCCGTGAGCGGAACGGCGTCCGGCAATAGTTTCCGCGTCGTGATCACGGTCAAGAACATTTCGACCGCGACGCAAAACGGGATAGTCGCGAATCCGAGCCCGCCAACCGCGAATACGGTGGGCACGTGGAAGCCCGGATCGCCGGGTTGTTCGCTGACGGGCACGAATCCAAGCCCCCTTAATCTCGCGTCCGGCGCCTCCGGCACGATTACGTATACATGTACCACGGTATCGACACCCACTCCTGATAACGGAACGGTGTCGTTTGCCGCGGCGGTGCGCAACGCGACAACCACCGCGACCTCCCGTTCAGCGACCTCGAATGTCATAACGGTGAGTCAGGTAACCGTGCAAATGAGCATCACACCCGTCGCACCCGCCTGCTTGCTTAGCGGAAGCACGGCGACGATGAAGCTGACGGTGACAAATTCCACGTTGGTGACAATTTTCAGTGTGACGCCCTCTGTGTTGACGATCTTCCCTGCGAATGGCGCCAGTACTAGCTCGCTGACAGGACCGTCGCCCGCGTCCATCGTTTCGCTTGCCCCCGGCGCCTCCGGCACATTCACGTGGACTGCAACGGTGACGGGCACGGTCGATACGACTTTGCCGAAGCCGACAATTAAAGCCGACGCATCGGCTTCCTACAACATCGGTGGGCCGGTACAAACCACGCCGGCGGCATCCCGCACGGAGGACGTCGACGATTTTGTCGTGAGTGTGAGCCCTACGTCGACCAATGCAGCCAGCGTAAATGCGGAGCTGACCTTTCACGTCAAAAATCGTGGTTGTGGTAACAACGTGACTCAAGTCACGATCACCGCTCCGGGCGGATGGACGGCGAGCAGCGACGTTTACTCCATTGTGACGGATACGTTGGGAAATACTTTGGAAAATAATTGGACTGTCAGCGGGACAACATTTAGCGCACCCAATCCCGCCGCACAGATGCCAACCAACAACGCGCTGGGAGATTTCAGTGTTGTTTTTTCGGCAACGCCGTCATCGGCAGGCGCTAGTGTTTTCACCGTATCAGTGACGGATGGTACAAATACCGCTAACCATAACGGCCCGGAAACCACGGTCACGGTCAACGCATTCGGCAGCGGCACGCTAAATCAAACTCAACCGTCGATTTGGCGCGAGATGTTTCAGTAAGAGGCCTTAAACGTGTTGTTGGAGCTGGTGTTGATGTCACGAGTCTAGTTCACGAAGAACGTCGCAAGCACGAATTTCGCAGTTATTGCAAGACTTGAGGTCGTTACCGTAAGTCGAATTAATAAAAGCTCTCCGCGTACCGACTAGTCTTGATGTAGTTTCGCGAGTATTGGCCGGCGACATCGCAGCATTGGCGACGTGATCCCTTTTTTAGTAGCAGTCTGATTTAGAGTCCATCGCTGCAAACTGTACTCGATTCCTTTGCGCCTGAGTTCGCGAGCGAATTCAGGCGCGCCGCGTAGACGGCCGGCGGTACCCCGCCCAGATCCTTCTTGGGCCGATCCTCGTTGTAGTCCCGGCGCCACTCCGCGATGACCTGGCGCGCGTGCGCCGTACTCGTAAACCAGTGCTCGTTCAAGCATTCGTCGCGCAAACCTCCCGTTGAAGGATTCGACATAGGCGTTCTGGTTCGGCTTGCCCGGTTCGATGAAGCGCAAGGCCACGTTGTTCTCGTGCGCCCAGATCGCCATCGCGCGCCCGCAGAACTCGCGGCCGTTGTCCGAACGGATCACCTTGGGCAGCCCGCGCTCCTGTTTGACCCTCTCCAGGATCCGCGCCACGTAGGCCCCCGAGATCGCCGTATCAGGCGTGATGGTCACCGACTCATGCGTGGCGTCGTCCACCACCGTCAGGCACTTCAGCGACCGACCATCGGCCAACCGATCGAACACAAAGTCCATGCTCCACACCTCATTGGCCCGGCTGGGCCGAATCAGCGGCTGGCGATCACAGAGCGCCACCTGCTTCCTCTTGCGCTTGTGCACCATCAGGTTCTCCTGACGGTACAACCGCCTGACTCGCTTCAGGTTCACCCTCCAGCCCGCCTAGCGCAGCCGCAAGTGAATCATTCGATAACCGTGGCGCCGGTGCCGATGCGCCATCGCCACGATCTGCTCGCGCAGTTCCCCGTTGCCATCGTCCCTGCGCTCATAGCGCAGCACGCTTGGGCTCATGCCCACTAGCTTCAACGCTCGGCGCTCGCTCAGGCCCTTGCGCTGAGCAAACCGTACCAGCTCGCGCTTGGCTGGCACGCTCACCACTTTCGCCGTAGCGCCTCGCGGCTCACCTCCGCTTCCAAGAGCGTCTCGGCCAAGAGCTTCTTTAACCGCGCGTTCTCCGTCTCCAGGTGCTTCAGCCTCTTCGCATCCGGCACTGACATCCCGCCAAACTTCGACTTCCACAGGTAGTAGCTCGCCTCCGAGAACCCGTGCCGCCGGCACAGATCCTTCACCGCCAGCCCCGCCTCAGCCTCCCGCAGAAACCCGATGATCTGCTCTTCCGAAAAGCGCTTCTTCATTGGCCCGATCTCCTTTGGTTGAAATCGGACTCCAAAGCATAACGCTACTAAAATCGGGGGTCACGTCGCTGGTTATCAAAATTGTGTCGGCGACCTTCTCCCATCGCGGGCTGTTGAAACTCTGCCGTCTCTGGCGCGAAGTCGTCGCCTGTCGAAGCTGAACAGAAGCAAGATTCAGCACCAAGCGGTAATTTGCGCGGTTTCCCGACGTTCCGTTTTGTTCACACTCCCAGGCACAATACATGCACTCTAGAGTGTCAAAGGTTTGGTTTGCTGACGAATGCGAGTACTAACTTTTTCCGGCACCTAAAAGGTTCCGGAAACAAAAGTAAGACTGACAAATGGAAGCTTACCGCGGCCAAAGAGGGAGTTCGTGACAGTGAATTTACTTGGCTCGTTGATGCACGCCGACGGTTACTCTATTTTTAAGGGGAAGCTCATGCAATTCACGAAACGCGCGCGCCTTTTTGGGGTGCGGCTAATAGTTTTGACCTTGGCAGGCCTCATATTTGCCAGCCCATCGTCAGCGGCGGACTACGCTATCACCGATCTTGGTACTTTAGGTGGACCAAATAGTGAAGCGTTTGCTATCAATAATAACGGCGACGTGCTGGGCAGGGCAGAAATCAGCGTCAGCGAGTACCACGCCGTCCTTTGGCGCAACGGGACCATGACTGATCTTCGAGTGGTCGGCAACATATTTGATGCGTGGGCGATCAACGACAACGGCCAGATCGCCGGAAATAGCGCTGTCAACCAAAAACAGCCGGTAATTTGGAGCAATGGAGCGGTAACTGTACTTCCTGTGATTCCAATAAGTGGTCACATAGTGAGCTACGCCAATGGCATTAACAATAGTGGTCAAGTAGTGGGGGAGAATATTTGGTTTGGTGATGATCAGGGGTTCCTCTGGAGCAATGGAACGATGACCAATCTTGGCGCTTTTGTCCCCTTTGCCATTAATAACTACGGCGAGTTCGTCGGCTGGGATTTTCCAGGCGCTAACAGTGTGGGTTTGAGCATAAACGATTTTGGCCAAGTGACGGGCTCTTTCAACTTGTCAGATGGGATAAGTTTTCACGCTTTCCTGCGAAGCGGCGGTATTACGACCGATCTTAATACCTTGGGCGGAATGAATAGCGTGGGCAAGAGCATCAACAATAAAGGTCAAATCGTTGGTTACTCTTCACGTGCCGACGGCAGTATATCTCCGTTCCTCTGGAGCAACGGCACGATGACCGACTTAAATTCTCTCATCACCGATTCTGGTTGGACCCTAGTTCCAGGGTCGAAGTTAGAAAAGATTGCTATTAACGACAATGGTCAGATTGCCGCCACTGGTATCAAGAACGGTGAGAGACATGCTTTGTTGTTAACGCCCGTTAACAGTTGCAGTGTTCAAGTGACACGAGAAGGCCAGGGAGATTTGCCTTGGGGTCCAAAGCCGTACGACACGAGACCGGGTCGTACTATCAGCCAGCTAGGGTGTGCCTTAACTGCGTTATCCATGGCGTTGAACTTCGTTGGGGTGACTAACGATCCACTCACACTCAACGATTTCATGATCGGTTCCGACGCAGATTATCTCGGCGGTTTCGTAAATTGGGGACCTGCGACGCACGATGCTTCAGATCCAAGCAATGCCGCCTCACCGTTTCCAAAGCCCAAGCAAATGCGCTTTGATAACTTGGGGGGCGCGAAATATTCGCGAAACGATTCGATTCTCAGTCCGACCGGCGCGTTCAAGCAGGTCAACGATGCCCTTTGCGCTGCCGATCCTCATCCGGTGATCGTGGGTGTTAGTGGCATCCGTGATTGCGCAACCACGGGAGGTCTACCGTCTCCGGATACTCCAGGACATTTCGTTCTAGTCACGGGAAAACAAGTCGACGCGAACGGAATTCCGCACTATTCGATCATCGATCCCGGTTGCCAGACGAACACGAGCCTGGATGTGTTCAACAATGAGTTCGTCACACGTGGGGTGGTCAAAGATCCGCCTGGCGACATCAGCGAACTCGACATCGCCGTGGATGGCAACGCGGATCTCCTCGTGGCGGATCCCTTCGGGAACGTGACAGGGCACGACGTGAACCTTGGAACCATATCCCAGTCCATCGCAGGCTCGTCGTACATATCGGATGCTTTGAACGACGACGTCACCGGTGAGCCGGGGACCGACGTAACCCGCCAGGTTCCAATATTCCAACCTTCAGTTGGTACTTTCAGGATCAACGTGAATGGAACAAAGCTCGCTTCCTACACCTTGTCGGTGCGGGCTTTTTCGCAGGATGGAAGCGCGCAACCGTTCATCGTGCTGAAGGGAATAGGGGCGCCGGGATCAACGACGCAATACCAAGTTCAGTTCGTCTCCGCGCCGGGGTCTGTGTCCAGCGCTACCGTTTTCGCGACCTTCGAAGGCACCCTATCGGATATAACCAATAGCCTGCAGCTCGGCCTGATCGACAACTCGGGGACCGCGAATTCCTTGTCGCAGAAAATCAGTGCGGCACAGAAACAGACTGGCTCTGCAAGGACGAATATCCTGAATGCATTCACACAAGAAGTGAACGCCCAAGCCGGGAAACATTTGAACGGTCTGGTTGTCGACGTGCTTTTGCAGGATGCCGCTTCGTTGATCAGTCAAAACGGAAACTGATTCCATATTGTCAGCGAACGAGGCATTTAACGACCTTCGGTCGTGAGCCGTTAACGTAGCTACCCTGGGCGCGTTCCGACCGAAAGCATCGGCGACTTTCCCCTGGTCTTCTCATCGACGCCCGGCGCCGCCGCTACCTATACGTTCTCACTGGTCCTGACCGATGCAAATGGCGTGGCAAAAACCAATACTGTGGACGTGCCCGTGGCGACGTTCGGTACCGGCACGATCAATTCCGCCATGCCGGCAACCTGGCGCGAGGTGTTTCAGTAGCCTATCCCGCCGAACTCGCAGTGCGGGCATTCGAGGCCTAGACTAGACTTCGAGAGCGATCGAACGAGGGTCGACCTCGTCGAGCACACGCGCACGGTTCCGCAAATCGACCACACCTTAAGAAGACGCCGCGATGCGACACTTCATCAGTACTCAGGATTGGACCGTCGAGGAATTGCAGGCGCTCCTCGATGAAGCGGCCGGCCTCAAATCCCGCCCGCTGCAGCCTCTTCTGCAAGGCAGGACCCTCGCCCTGCTGTTTCTGAATCCTTCGCTGCGCACGCGGGCCTCGTTCCAGATCGGGGCAGCTCAGCTGGGCGCCACGGCGATCGTCCTGGAACCCGGCAACGGCGTGTGGGGGATCGAGTTCGATTCGGGAAAGGTCATGGACGGCAAGGCCGAAGAGCACATCGTCGAAGTCGCCGAAGTGTTGTCACGCTACTGCGACCTCATCGCGATGCGCGCATTCCCCGGTTTCAAGAATTGGCAGTATGACCGCGAAGACCCGCTCATCAAGGCGCTCGCCCGGCATTCCCGGGTTCCCGTCATCAACATGGAGACGATCATTCACCCGTGCCAGGAACTGGCGCTCGCGATGACGCTCCAGCAGAGGCTGGGCCGGCTGAAGGGAAAGAAGCTGTGTTTGACATGGACGTGGAACCCGCAGCCCTTGAGCACCGCGGTGGCAAACTCCGTGACGATGATCGCGACGAAGTACGGGATGAACGTGAGCCTGCTTTGTCCCAATCCCGACTACGTCCTCGACGAGCGCTTCATGAAGCTGGCGCATGAAAACGCGGCGTCCAGTGGAGGCCGCCTGGTCGTTACCCACGAAGTCAGCGAGGGCTACGCGGACGCGGACGTGGTCTATGCGAACAGCTGGGGCTCGCTGCCGTATTACGGCAACCCGGAAAAGGAATGGGAACTGTCGAGGGCGTACGGACGCTTTATCGTCGACGAAAAGAAGATGGCGCTAACCAACAAGGCGATTTTCAGCCACTGCCTGCCCGTTCGCCGCAATGTCGAGGCAACCGATGCGGTCCTGGACGCACCGGGCTGCGTGGCGATCGATGAGGCGGAGAACCGCCTTCACGTGCAGAAGGCGCTGATGCTGAGGCTGCTGGGCGTTGCAGGACGCTGAACGAAGTCCCTTCAATCCCCGAGCGCCACGCCCTCTCTGCGCGGATCGGCGCCACCCGCCCAGCCGGTCGCCGTGCGCACGATGCCGTGCAGGCCGCTCGCCTCCGCCCGGATGCGCACGCTGTGGCCCATGCGCTCGAGCTCAGGCGACAGGCGCTCGAGTTTCGTTCCGCGCTCCAGTTCCGTCGGGCCGTTGCGGCTACCCATGCGCGGAGCGGCTATGGCCTTCTGGATGTCCATCCCCCAGTCGAGCACGTTCACCAGCGTAAGGGCCACGTAGTTGATGATCGAGTGGCCGCCGGGCGAGCCGATCACGATGTAGAGCTTTCCCTTTTCGTCGAACACCATGGTCGGCGCCATCGAGCTGCGCGGGCGCTTCTTCGCCTCGACGCGATTGGCGACGGGCTTGCCGTCTTCCTCCGGCGCCCAGGAAAAATCGGTGAGCTCGTTGTTGAGGAAGAACCCGCGCACCATCTGGCGGTTGCCGAACGCGGACTCGATGCTCGCCGTCAAAGCCACCGCATTGCCCTCGGCGTCGACGATGGAGACGTGCGAGGTCGCGGGGAGCTCGAGCGGCTCGCTGAGCCCGTAGCTCGCCGCGACGCCGGCGGGATTGCCCGCGCGCGCCTGTCCCATGGAATGCAGCGGGTCGATCAGTTTCGCGCGCGCAGCGAGGTAAGCCGGCTCGAGGAGCGCAGCGAGCGGCGCGGCGACGAACTCCGGGTCGGCGATGTAGAGATTGCGGTCGGCGTAGGCGAGGCGCCCGGCTTCGGCGAAGAGGTGCACGGCCTCGACCGAGTCGGACTTGAGCGCGCGCAGGTCGAAACGTTCGAGGATCTCGAGGATCTGCAGCACCGCGAAGCCGCCCGAGCTGGGCGGAGGCATGCCGCACACCCTCCAACTCCGATAAGCACCGCAAAGGGGCTCGCGCTGCTTCGCCGAGTAAGCGGCGAGATCCGCCTCGGCGAGGTCGCCGGCAGTGCGCTTGTGGCGCCGCACCGCCGCGGCAATGTCGCGCGCGATCTCGCCGCGGTAGAACGCGTCCGCGCCGCCCGCCGCGACGCG
>WNGG01019815.1_pt1 | contig 11179 bp, 8 predicted proteins | sample 5400661 | NCBI WGS metagenome assembly WNGG01 (sample SAMN13153372, study PRJNA577476) | soil metagenome | isolation source: 100 cm soil or saprolite under Garry oak tree replicate 1 | place: USA:California | collected 2016-06-15 | reverse complement strand
TTCCTTCACATGCGTCGGGCGAGCCGCGGATCGAGGCGGTCGCGCAGGCCGTCGCCGAGCAGATTGACCGCGAGCACCACGAGGGCGAGCGCCGCGCCGGGCGCGAAGATGGTCCACGGCGCGCGGCCGAGGAAGAGCCGGCTCTGCGCGATCATGTTGCCCCAGGTGGGGATTTCCGGCGGCGTGCCGGCGCCGAGGAACGACAGCGCCGCCTCGATCAGGATCGCGGACGCGATGATATAGGTCGCCTGCACGATCAGCGGCGCGATCGTGTTGGGCAGGATGTGGCGGATCAGGATTTTGTGCGCGCGCGACCCGCCCGCCACGGCAGCCTCCACGTAGGGCGCCTCGCGCACGCTCAGCACCACCGCGCGCACCAGCCGCACCACCCGCGGAATTTCCGGGATGGTGATCGCCGCGATCACCACCGAGACGCTGGCGCGGGTGAGCGCGACCAGCGCAATCGCCAGCAGGATCGCCGGGATCGCCATCAGGCCGTCCATCATCCGCATGACCACGGCCTCGACCGGGCGGAAATAGCCGGCGAGCAGCCCGATCACCAGGCCGAACGCGATCGACAGGGTCGCGACCGACAAGCCGACCAGGAGCGAGATGCGCGCGCCGTAGAGGGTGCGCGCGAACACGTCGCGGCCGAGATGATCGGTGCCGAGCCAGTGCGCTGGCGAGGGCGCCAGCAGCCGCTGCGCCGGCTGCATGGTGATCGGATCGCCGGCGAACAGCGGCGCAGCGAGCGCCACCGCCGCGACCAGGGCGAGGATCAGCCCGCCGGCCGCCATGGTCGGATTGCGCCGCACGAAGCGGCGTATTCCGGCGCCCGCGCCGGGCGCCTTGCCGACCGACGCCGCTGCGCTTGCGATGGTCAATAGCGGATCCTCGGATCGAGCAGCGTATAGCTGAGGTCGACCAGCAGGTTCACCAGCACGTAGACGCCGGAGAACAGCAGGATCACGCCCTGGATGATCGGGTAGTCGCGCTTGGAGATGGCGTCGACCACGAGGCGGCCGACGCCCGGAATGTTGAACACCGTCTCGGTGATCACCACGCCGCCGATCAGCAGCGCGACGCCGATGCCGATCACCGTGACGATCGGCACGCCGGCATTCTTGAGCGCGTGCTTGAGCAGCATGGTCTTCGTCGCGACGCCCTTGGCCTTGGCGGTGCGGATGTAATCCTCGGCCAGGACCTCGAGCATGGAGGCGCGGGTGATGCGGGCGATCAGCGCCACATAGGCGAGGCCGAGCGCGATCGAGGGCATCACCAGCCGCTCGATCCACGGGCCGAAGCCGTCGGCGATCGGCGCATAGCCCTGCACCGGCAGCCAGCGCAGCGTGATGGCGAAGACGTAGATCAGTGCGTAGCCGACGACGAACACCGGCACCGAGAAGCCGAGCACCGAGATCACCATCAGGGTGCGGTCGATCACGCTTCCGGCTTTCCACGCGGCGATCACCCCGAAGGAGACCGCGAGCGTTACCGCGATCGAGAGGGTGGTGAGCGCGAGCGAGAGCGTCGGCTCGATCCGCTGGCCGATCAGCTTGAGCACCGGCTCGTTGGAGAAGATCGAGATGCCGAGATCGCCGCCGAGCACGGCGGTGATCCAGCGCAGAAACTGCGCCGGCAGCGGATCGTCGAGCCCGAGACGCTGGCGGATGGCGACGATCTGCTCGGGCGTCGCGTTGTCGCCGGCGATGATCGCCGCCGGATCGCCGGGCGAGAGATGCAGCAGCAGGAACACGAACACGCCGACCAGCCCCATGACCAGCACGGTCGCGGCCAGGCGGCGGACCACATAGGCGAGCATCACGCGGTCTTCTCCACGTTCCAGAACGGCACCGAGATCGGCAAGCCGATCAGGCCGCGCACGTTCTTGCGCCACGCGGACGCGCGGAAGAACTGGCCGAGCCCCACATAATGCACGTAATCCCAGGCGTTGCGCTGCAGCTGCCGGGCGATCTCCTTGCGCTCGTCCAAGGTCGCGGCCGCGGCCCACCGGTCGCGCAGTTGCTCGTGCAGCGGATTCGTCGGCCAGCCGAACCAGGCGCTCTCGCCGGTCGCCATGTGACCGGAGAAATTGATCGGGCCCGAGAAGGTCCAGCCGGACGACGTGGTGACGAAAATGTTCCAGCCGCCCTCGGCCGGCGGTTTCTTCACCGCCCGGCGGGTGAGCACGCCGCCCCAGTCGCTCGCGGCAACGTCGACATTGACGCCGGCCTCGCGCAGCCACTGGGCGACCAGCAGGACCGGGGAATTGGCGAAGTAGAAATCGGTCGCCTGCAGCAGCACGAGCGGACGGCCGTCGTAGCCGGCCTTGCGGAACAGCTCCTTGGCGCGGGCGACGTTGGGGCCGGCCTTGAACCAGTCGGTGTTCGCGTCGTTCTCCATGGCGCTGCCGCAGGCGAAATAGGACGCACACGTGCGCCAGTATTTGGACGGGCCGAAGATCGCCCGCATCACGTCCTCCTGGCGCACCAGATGCTGCATGGCGCGGCGCGCGTCGACGTTGTCGAACGGCGGATGCAGGTGGTTGAGCCGCATGTGGCCGATGTCGCCGCTCTTGTTGAGCGCCTGGACCACGAGGTTCGGATCCTGCTCGAGCTGCTCGATCAAATCCTGCGGCGGCACTTCGTAGAAATCGATCTCGCCGGCCTGCAGCGCGCTGAGCGCCGTCTGCTCGTCGGCGATGTTCTCGAGGATGACGCGGTCGAGCTTGACGAGCTTGCCGCCGGCGGCGCCCGACACCGGCTCGGGCCGCGGCCGGTAGTTGGGGTTGCGGTCGTAGACGTAGCGGTTGCCCGGCCGCGTCTCGTCGCGATTGAACAGGAACGGTCCCGACCCGATCGTCTCGCGGACCTGCTGCGAGGGGTCGGTCTCCGCTTCCCTGCGGCGCATGATGAAGCAATTCGAGCTTTCGAGCTTCGCCAGCGCGTCGAGCAGCAGGCCGTAGGGTTCGGACAGCACGATGCGGAAGGTCTTGTCGTCGACCACCGGCGTGTCCTTGACGCGGCGGAACAGGTGCTGTCCCCCGCCGTCGCGCGCGGCCCAGCGGCGCACCGAGGCCACGCAATCGGCGGCAGTGACGGGCGATCCGTCGGAGAACATCAGGCCGTCGCGCAGCTCGAACGTATAGGCGAGCTTGTCGTCGGAGATGCCCCAGCGCCCGACCATCTGCGGCTGCGGCTTGAACTCGGCGTCGAGCGCAAACAAATGGTCGTAGATCAGCCCGCCGTGGATGGTCGTGATCGTGGCCGTGGTCCAGATCGGATCGAGCACGCGCAGGTCCGCATGCATCACCGCGCGCAGGGTGCGGGCGGGCGCCGGCGCCGCGCGGGCGGTCCTGATGGCGGGCACGCCGGCTGCTGCCAGCACCGCAGCTCCGCCAGCGATGACGCTGCGGCGTGTGGTGTTCATGAAGCTCACTCCACTGCGTTCGACGCGCATCACTTTCTCATCCCTCCCCCGCTTGCGGGGGAGGCACGTGTCCCGGGCGCAGCGCAGCGCGAAGCGGTGCGCTGCAGACCCGGGACCCACATCGCATTCGACGGGACGAGGTCCCGGATCAGCAGTGCACCGCTGCGCTTCGCTCCGCGCTGCACCGCATCCGCGACACCGCCCATTCACACCACCAGGCGCGGCTTGGTCTCGGCGTCGAGCGGCCAGATCGGGCGTGCGACCTTCTTCCACGGCAGCTTGCGATAGTCGCGCGGCAGCGGGCCGTCGGCCTCGGCGTACAGCACCTTGGCGGCGATCCGCGAGAACGACGCATGGAAGTGCTGGTTCGACTTGACCACCAGAATTTTGCGTTTGGTCGGATCGATGCCGAGGTTGGAGAAGAGATCGGTGCCCATGGCCTGGGCGCGGTTGGAGATCAGCACCGCCTCGACGCCGCCCATGCGGATCGCGGCGGAATCGCCGATCGGCACCGTGGCGCCCGCGAAGGTCTGGTGCGCGTCCTTCACGCAGCGCACGATCTCGACTTCGGCGTCGACCGGCGGACCTGAAGCCTTCGCGGCCTTGCCACCGAAGCGGAACGGCAGCTTCGCGCCTTCGCCCGCCTCGAAGGCAAAACGAACCGCGAGCGGATCCCAGATCGGCGCGACCGCCGCGCCTTCGACCCCGCGCGCGATCAGCCGATGCACGAACGTGGTGTTGTCGGACGGCGCGCCGCCGCCAGCATTGTCGGCGGTGTCGGCGATCACCACCGGGCCGCGCGGCTCCTTGAGCGCCGCGTCGATCGCGCCGTCCACGTCGTGGAACGGCGGCGCCGCCCGCTCGCGCAGTGCGATCAGCTCGCCGCCGATCTCGGTGGCGAGCCGGTCGCCATGCGGCTTGGCGTCGTCGGTGACGACGAGGACGCGGGCGCCCGATTCCGGCACGTCGCCGTACGGGAAGCCGTGGCCGAGCGAGATCGACAGCACCCGGTCCTTGCCCTCCATCCCCTTCACGCGATCGACCAGGCCGCGCATCGGCTGGATGGTGGTGGGGAAGCTCGCGATCAGGCGGCAATCGAACAGTGACATTCTCGGCCTGACGGTGCCGTGGATCGTCTTGAGCACGATGTCGACCAGTTCCTCGCCGCGCTCGGTGAAATCGGTGTGGGGATATTCCTTGAACAGGATGATGACGTCGGCGAGGCGGCAGCGCTTTTCGGTGAGATTGCAATGCGGGTCCAGCTCGACCCCGATCACGCATTTCGGTCCTGCCAGCGCCCGCGCGCGCTCCAGCAGGTCGCCTTCGCAGTCGTCATAGCCGTGTGCCACCATGGCGCCGTGCAGGGTGAACACGATGCCGTCGGCCGGCAGCGCGCGCTCGAGCTGGCCGAGGATGTCGTCGCGCATGCGCTCGTAGGCCTCGCGCGCCGCCGGCCCGCCGGGCTGCGCCGCGTAGCAGGCGCCCGCGATCACCTCGAAGCCGTCGCGCTTGGCGCGCTCGCGCGCCACCCAGCAGGCGGCCGTCTGGTGCGACGGCTTGTCCTGGTGCTGCCCGGGCGGCAGGTAGAGCTTCTCGACGAAGGCCTGATAGGAGGTCGGGAGCGGCAGGAACGTGTTGGCCTCGAGGCCGAGCGCCGCGGTGAAGATGCGCATTGCGTCGTTCTCTTTCTATCCGCAACTCTTTGCTTATCCCTCCCCCGCGCAGCGGGGGAGGGTAGGGTGGGGGTCGATCAAACACCGGGAGCTGTGGAGGGGGAATCCCCCACCCGCCCGCCTTCGCTTCGCTACGGCGGGCGACCTCCCCCGCAAGCGGGGGACGTATTAGACCTTCTCGATATTCCAGAACGGAATCACCTCCGGGATTTTGAGCACGCCGCGCAGGTTTGAGCGGTAGGCGACCGGCGAGAGCCACTGGCCGAGCCACACGTGCGGCACGAAATTCCAGGCGTTGCGCTGGATCTCGCGCGCGACCGCCTTCTGCTCGTCGAGCGTCGCGGCGGCGGCCCACTTGTCGCGCAGCTTCTCGTGCGCCTCGTCCGCCGGCCAGCCGAACCAGCCCTTGTCGCCGGTCGCCGCGTGGCCGGCGAGCGCGATCGGATTGGCGACGGCGGCGCCGCCCGCCCAGGTGATGAAAATGTTCCAGCCGCCCTGGTCCGGCGGGTTCCTGACGGCGCGGCGCGTCACCACGCCGCCCCAGTCGGAGGTGGCAAGCTCGGCGTTGACGCCGGCCTCGCGCAGGCGTTGGGCGACGATCTGGGCCGAATTGTTCATGAAGTCGATGTTGGTCGCGTGCAGCACGACGACCGGCCGCCCGTCATAGCCGGATTTCTGGAACAGCTCCTTCGCCTTGGCGAGGTTCGGCGCGCTCTTGAACCACGCGGTGTTCTCGTCGTTCTCCATCGCGCTGCCGCAGGTGAAGTCGGACGCACACTTGCGATAATATTTGGGATTGCCGAACGTCGCCTTCATGAACTCCTCCTGATCGATCAGGTGGAGCATGGCCTGGCGCGCCTCGACCCGGTTGAACGGCGGGTGGAGGAAGTTCATGCGCAGCCAGCCGACGTTGCCGGTGCGGTTGAGCACCTCGATCTTGATGTTGCGGTCGCCTTCGAGCACGTCGATGAGGTCGATCGGGGGAATCTCGAAGAAGTCGATCTCGCCGTTGCGCAGCGCCTGCAGCGCCGTCTGCGAATCGCCGACATTCTCGAACACGACCCGATCGACCTTGGCGGTCTTTGCGCCGGCCATGCCGGAGGGCGGCTCGGCGCGCGGCACGTAGGACGGATTGCGGTCGTAGACGTAGCGCACGCCCTGCTTGGTCTCGTCGCGATTGAAGGTGAACGGCCCGGAGCCGATGAACTCGGTGACCTGCTGGTTGGGATCGGTCTCGGCCTCCTTCCTGCGCATGATGAACAGCAGCGGCGTCGAGGTCTTCGCCATGTTCTCGATCACCAGGCCGTACGGTTCCTTGAGGGCGATCGTGAAGGTCTTGTCGTCCTTTTTGGAGATGTCCTTGACGCGAAGCATCATGTGCTGGCCGGCGCCGTCGCGTGCGGCCCAGCGGCGGATCGAGGCGACCACGTCGTCGGCCGTCACCGCCGCGCCGTCGGAAAATTTCAGGCCGTCGCGCAGCTCGAACGTGTAGGTCAGCTTGTCGTCGGACATGCCCCAGCGGCCGACCATCTGCGGATGCGGCTTCATGTTCTCGTCGAGCGCGAACAGCGTGTCGTAGATCATGGCGCCGTGGTAGGCGGTGATGTTGGCGGTGGTCCAGATCGGGTCGAACGCACGCAGGTCTCCCTGCATCACCGCCCGGACGGTGCGCGACGCAAGAGGCGTCTGCGCGCGGGCGATACGCGGCGCACCGGCGATGGCCGCCGCCGCAAACGAATGCTGCAAGAATTTTCGGCGCGTCGTGCCCATCGCAAAGCCTCCCACGGTCTTTCGTTTGCGCGATTAACTCACGGAAGCCGATGCTCGAGCAAGCGGGGGGCCGCAAGCGGGGAGAGGGAGTCACGCCCACGGCTTGCCGGCGAGCAGCTGGTCGGCGAGGGCCTGAGCGGCGGCGTCGAGCAGGCGCTCGCCCTTTGCGGCGCTCGCCTTGCGGGCGTCGCCGATGACGCCGCTCGCGGTGATCTCGCGGAACGAGCGCGGGCGGCTGAGCGGCGGATTGAGGATCGAACCGGGGCCCGCCGGCATCGGACCGAAAGCGTCCGGCAGCCGCGCGCGGTCGACGAGATCGGGCGCCACCGCCAGCATCATCGAGGTCTCGGCCTCGCATGCGTGATGCACCGAGCGCTGGTCTTCGAGAATTTTGGCGAACTCGGTTTCCGCGAGCACCCAGTAGGTGGCGACCGCGATCGGCGCGCCGAGGTCGCGCGTCAGTTCGCCGGCGATGACGTTGAGGCCGGCGACGTTGCCGCCGTGCCCATTGAGGATGAGGATGCGGTGGAACCCGTGGCGCAGGATCGAGCCGCACAGGTCGCGCAGCACGGCCTGATACGCCGGAAAGCTCAGCGTGAAGGTGCCGCCGAACGCCATGTGATGCTCGGCAAGCCCGCACCACAGGGTCGGAGCGACGACCACCGCCATGCGGTCCGCAAGGCGCCGCGCCGCGCGGCGCGCGACCTCGCCGACCAGGACTGCGTCGACCGGGGTCGCCAGGTGCGGCCCGTGCTGCTCGGTCGAAGCGACCGGCAGAATGACCAGGGCGTCCGCTTGCGCCCGCTGGCAGTGCGCGGCGGCGCTCAGCCGTCCCCACTCGATCTCCATGATGGCTTCCCCGCTGCGCGCAGGCCGGGACTGCGTGCCAGGACAGGAGGTTAGACCAACCCGGCGGAGGTCTCAGGAGCGGGGATGCTTATTTTTCATTCCGCAATGCACAAAAGATTGACTTGCCACAAAATGAACGAACGTTAATTTTAACAGTTGTACGAGTGGGGAACTGGCTGGGCTGCAAGAAGGTAATATAATGCCGGCAAATCCTGCCAACCGGATCGACGGGATCGATTTCTGGCGCGGCTTCGCGCTGCTGACGATCTTCATCGACCACGTGCCGGAAAACATCTTCCAGCACGTCACGCAGAGAAATTTCGGCTTTTCCGACGCCGCCGAGCTGTTCGTGTTCCTGTCCGGCGCGTCGGTCGCGCTCGCCTACGGATCGCGCTTCTTCCGCGGCGAGACCGTGGCCGCCGTTCGCGCCGTCCTGCGCCGGGCGTTCACGCTCTACTGGGTCCAGGTCCTCACCTCGCTGCTGATCATCGCGATCTTTGCGGCGGCTGCCTTGTGGTGGGACAACGACGACCTGATCGATGACGACGACCGCGACGCCGTGGTGTCGAGCCCGCTGACCGGGATTTCCGGCATCGTGGCGCTCCTGCACCAGTTCGAGAACGTGAATATCCTGCCGCTCTACGTCGTCCTGCTGCTGATCACGCCGGCGCTGCTGCTGCTGGCGCGCCGCAGCGACTGGCTGATGCTGCTCGCCTCCGGGCTGATCTACCTCGCCGCGCGGCTGTTCGAGCTCAACGTGCCGAGCTGGCCGCTCGACGGCGGCTGGTACTTCAACCCGCTCGCCTGGCAGCTCATCTTCGCCATCGGCCTGTTCGTCGGACGGCGGCTGCGCAGCGGCGGCATCCCCTACGACCGCCGGCTGTTCGCCCTTTGCCTCGCGGTGGTCGCCGCGTCGTGCGTCGTGGTGACCAACGGCTTCGGGCTCGTACCCGGCCTGTGGAGCGACATGCGCGAGGTGCTCGATCACGGCAAGACCGATCTCGGGCTGGTGCGCATCGTGCACTACTTGGCGCTCGCCTATGTGATCGGCCATTCCGGCCTGACCCGGCTGCTGCGGCGAAGTTTCGTTTTCTCGCCGCTCGCGCTGATGGGCCGCCACAGCCTGCCGGTGTTCTCGGCCGGCTGCGTGCTCACCGCCCTCGGCGAGGTGATGGTGGAGACGCGCCCCGAGGATTTCGCCCATACGCTCGAGCTGGGCGCCGTCATCGTGGCGGCCGGCGTGCTTGCGCACTACGCGGTCGCCCATCTCATCGGGGTCTACCGCAGCGTCGAGCGCCGGCCGGTGCTGGTTGTCGCGACCGTCATGCCGTCCCCGCCGCTTGCGGCAGAAGCCCGGGTGCTGGAGCCGCAGGCGGAACTCGCCGCCAGCCTCTCGTCGCGCTGAGCGGACGGGTAGACTCTCACACCGGCGTGATCCCCCGCGCGGCGCACCCCCTTTTTCCGATCATGCTGTAAAATCCGTCTCGGCCGTCCTGCCGAACGGAGAGCTTGCGCATGACTGATATCACCCGCCGCCGCCTGCTCGCCGGCACCGCGCTGGTGGCCGGCGCCGGCACGCTGGTCGATCCGCTTGCGGCCGCGGCGCCGCCCGCGGGCGCCCAGGTGCCGGGGCTTTATCGCTACAAGGTCGGCGACTTCGAGCTCACCGCCATCTATGACGGCGTGTGGTATCGGCCGATCGACGACAAGTTCGTCCGCAACGCCGCCTATGGGGACGTGCAGCGCGCGATGGCGGACGCGTTCATGCCGGCCGAGAAGCTGGCGACGCCGTTTACGACGCTGCTGGTCAACACCGGGGCGAAGCTCATCCTGCTCGATACCGGCACCGGCGGGCAGGTGGCGCCGACCGCCGGCACGCTCGCGCAAAATCTCGCCGCGGCCGGCGTCGATCCGAAATCGATCGACACCGTCGTGATCTCGCACTTCCATCCCGACCACATCAACGGCATCAAGAACAAGGACAACGGCCGCGTCTTCCCCAATGCCGAAATCATGGTGCCGGCGCCGGAATGGGAGTTCTGGATGGACGACGCCAACTTGCGCGCCGCGCCGGGCGGCCTCAAAGGCGTGTTCCTCAATTTCCGCCGCGTGTTCGCCGACATCGCCGAGGACGTGACGCGGTACCAGCCGGGCATCGAGGTCGCGACCGGGCTTGCCACCATTCCGGCCTACGGTCACACCCCGGGCCACACTGTGTTCGCGCTCCAGTCGGGCCGAGAGTCGATCCTCGTGCTGAGCGACACGACGCAGCATCCCGCCCTGTTTGCGCGTCACCCTGAGTGGCAGCCGGCCTTCGACATCGACGGCCCGCTGGCGGTCGCGACGCGCAAAAAGCTGCTCGACCGCGTCGCCGCCGACCGCATGCTGGTCACCGGCTATCACTTCCCGTTCCCGGCCTGCGGCCACATCGTCAAGACCGCCGGCGGCTACGAGCACGTGCCGCTGCTGTGGAATACAGATGTCAGATGACAGAGATCAGAGATCAGAGATCAGATTCTTATCTGACATCTGTCCTCTGACATCTGACATCTGACCTCTGATTACTGCGCCGCCTTGAGGCCGAGGCTAGCGGCGGCGACGGCGATGCGCGAGCGCTGCTCCTCGATCGCGGCCGCGAATTCGTCGGGGCCGGCCGGCCGCAGCAGCTGGCCGGTGACAGCCAGTTGCCTCGCGATGACCGGGTCGGCGGCAACGGCCTTGATGTCCGCGGCGAGACGGCTGCGCAGGTCGTCCGGCATGTCCTTGATCCCGAACAGGCCGACGAGACCGTCGAATGCAGCCGCCGGGTAGCCAAGCTCGGTCACGGTCGGAACGTCGGGCACCGTCGGCGCGCGTTCCTGGTTGGTGACGGCGATCACCCTGACCCGGCCCGCCTCCATTTGCGGCCGGATGATCGCGAAGGCCGCGGTGTACATCTGGATGCGCCCTTCCGACAGGTCGTTCACCGCCTGCACGCCGTCGCGATAGGGAACCTTGGCGATGTCGAGGCCCGTGCTCTGCAGGAACCCGGCCAGGACCATATCGACGGCGCCGGTTATGCCGGCCCAGTTGAGCTTGCCGGGCTGCGCGCGGACGAGCGCCACCAGCTCCGGCAGCGACGCGACGTTCAACGACGCGGGGACCGCCATGGTGATCAACGTGTTGGATATCCGGGCGATCGGGACGAAGTCGTGCGGATCGTAGGGCAGCTTGTCGTAGAGATACGGATGGGCGGTGAACGAGGAGGTGGGCGAGAGCAGCAGCGTGTGATCGTCGCGCGCACCGAGGAACGCGCTGATCGCGACCACGCCGTCGCCGCCGGGACGATTCTCGACCACGACCGGCTGCCCCCAGCGCGTCGCCAGCCGGTCCGCGAACAATCGCGCCCCGATGTCCACGCCGCTCCCGGGTCCGAGCGGCACGATGAACTTGACGGTGCGCTGGGGCCACGATTGCGC
>WNGG01012463.1_pt1 | contig 11181 bp, 9 predicted proteins | sample 5400661 | NCBI WGS metagenome assembly WNGG01 (sample SAMN13153372, study PRJNA577476) | soil metagenome | isolation source: 100 cm soil or saprolite under Garry oak tree replicate 1 | place: USA:California | collected 2016-06-15 | reverse complement strand
CGCGGCAGCGGGTTGCTGCTAGCATCCCGGATACCCATCAACACTCAATATGCTGGTATCGTGTTGCGATTGTTGAAATCGATGGAATCAGAGGGCACGCAAAAATATTCACTAATTTCGGCATTGGGATGCAGTGTGATCCTGCCGGTGGTCGTCCACGGTGCTGTAAAGACCTTTGGGTCAATGACGGTTAACGAAAACTCGAGCAACCCATAGTTGAGCCGCTTGTAATGTTCCACCACCCGCATTTCGGCAGTATGCGGAAAGATGGGATGAGCGGCGTCGCCCCCAAGAAGCGTTCGGTCATCGTAGCCATTCGACTCGACGACGAATGTATCTCCCTCCCACCTGCCAACCGCATAACCCATGAATCGATCAATTGGCGGATCCGGCGGCAGTTTGCGTCCATCGGTCCAGATGGTGCGCCAGGTGTGGCTCCACTCAAAGAATTGAAAAGCGCGGTTCGGCACTTGAATGAATTCAAAGCCATAGTTGTATCCAAAGGCTCGCGGGTAGCCGATAGGATCACAGATTCCAATTGGATCGTTCAGGGCGTCGTCCACACCCTTGGGAGTCACTTTTTTCTTCATTTCTTCATATAACTTCTCTCCGTACGGAGTAAATGCCGGACGGGTCTTCGGATCCTGAGGCACGCCGTTGTCGCCCCAAACTCCCGAAAGGTCGTGCCGATCGAATGGACGTGTATCGACGTTCGCTTTTCTTCGGTCTTCCGCCACATGAGCTTCGTTTTCGCAGCGCGGGCACGGTTTCCATCCGGGTCCTGGAGTAATCAGAGGCACCTCCAGACCGGGCTTTTGGGCCCAGGCAGCCGACCCAGAGGCCAGGCCAGCCGCCAGCAGTACAAAGCCGGGGATCACAATGTGGCGCATCTTTACGCTGCTCCTTCCAAGCGCGTCGCGCTCAGCCCAGAATGCGTTTTTATTATGTACTTCCTCGTCCGAGCGCGCGCAGTGACCTTTGCCAGGAGGACTAATACTTATAAGTCGTCTATATAGATGTTTTCCGAATACGTCAATGTTTGAATTCGTAGTGAAGCGCTGAAGTAGAGATGAGGCAGATGGAACCGCAGCGGTCAATTTGAGGGTTTCAACAATGCTCTCAGCAGCTGTACGTAGCCGTCTGATCCTGTGAAAAAAGCCTCGGGAAACCGCCGGTAGCCTGAAAGCGAGTGGTAGATTCGCTCGGAAGCACGGGAGTTCATTTCGAGTCCAGCGAGATATTGGAGCCTCAGGTTTCTATCCAAATTAATTTGCGCGCCAGCCAACCAGGGGTTGAGGTCCGATGCTTGGGCCAGGTATGTCGCCAGGATATCAACTGCGGATTGGAATCCGACGGCGCGTAGCGAAGCGATGACGGCGGAATAATCCGGCCGTTCAAGGCGCCGTTGTAGTTCGTCAACATTGATTTTGGTCGGACCGACTTGACCGAGAAGGACCAAATCATAGCCGCTATTTCCGATGTGATTACTCCAAACCGTGCCGTTCGGAAACACTTCAAAGAAAGTGGCCAATACGCTCTTAATGGCTTCCACATCGCCGTCATAAAGAGGAAGCCACTGCGCAATGACGCCGCCGGCTCTCAAGTGATGGCGAACGATTTCGAAGTACTCCCGCGAATAAAGTGCAGAAGTGCCTTTCACCCACAAATGAACCGGGTCGGAGGTAATTACGTCGAAGCTCTCATTGTGGGTTAGGAGGTAATGCCGGCCGTCATCGTAAACGACGCGGGTACGCGGGTCATTCAACACACCTTCGTTCTCGCGCCGGAAGAATCTAGCGGATGCTGGAGGAATCAAGGATTCCAATTCTGCAATGGTTATGCTTTTGACTTCCGGGTAGGTTATGAACGAGCCGGCGGTAATTCCTGCACCGAAACCCACGATAAATACATCGCGAGCGCCGGCATGGACGAGGGCGGGGATATGTCCGGCTATTCGCTCGAGGCGCATATCGTCAGCCGCATTGGAAGCTTCGACATTCCCATTAACATAAATAATGCGGAGACCGGACTGATCTGTGATCACAATTGAGGAATTCAATCCTTCGCCTCTATATAGCACGCTGATGGGATAGGTGTTGCTGTCCTTCCGATCGGAATACATCATCAGCGCAATACGCCGCCCATAGGCGATCAGTTGCCATGGAATTTCAGAGACAGTGGTGATCAAGGTCAGCGCAGCTAGGATGGGGATGCCGAAAATCAAGACACCACGCCATCGAAACGCAGGTTCTCGATAAAGTTGCCCGGAAAATCGGAGACACCGCGGCGTCAGCAGAGCAAGCGCCGCAGTGCAGGCAATTCCAATCAATATTTGCTGGGAACGCATTGTTCCCATTCGCGGAATCGCCAGAAAACTAAACGTGAGTGCGCCAACGATCGCACCGAATGTGTTCGCGCCATAAATTTTCGCTGCAAGCCAGCCGGGGTCTTGTGCTCCCGCCGCAAGCGACGCCAGGGCCAAGGGAAAGCTTGCGCCCCAAAGCAACGTCGCGGATAGCATTGCCCAAAGCGCCCGCAACACGTCCAACTGGAAGTTGAACCAGGGACTCGGAGCGAGCGAGGTATCGATCGGCCAGTAGGGAAGCGATTTGGCTATTGCCCAGGCCGTCCACGCGATTGAAGCTGCCAGAACCAGCTGACAAATGCCGAACATGAATTGTGGGCGTTCCGTCCAGCGTGTAAGCATTGATCCAACGCCGCTACCGATTCCTATTCCGAATAGAAAGGCTGCGAGGATTATCGAGAAAGTGTAGACGGTCGTCCCGAACAAGACCGATAGCAGCCGCGTCCACACGACCTCAGCGCCGAGAGCTGAAAGCCCCGATAGTGCTATGGCAATGTAAATGGGAGCGCTTCCTCCGGTCTGGCCGCCACGATCCTTGCTGAAGCCGTAGGTTGAAGCCCGATAACTTTTGCGGCCCGCCAATCCGAAAGCGGCCGAAGTAACAATGATATTTATCGCCACCGCTGTGTGAGTCGCAGTCGTCAAATCGTACACTCGCAGCAAATAGAACCCTGCCCACAGGCTGCCGAAAACGGCGCCCGCAATATTCGCCGCATAGAGTAGCCCCATACGCGAAACGCCGGTGTTGGTGGATGCGATCCAACGGCAAAGCATAGGGAAGCTCGCACCCATAAGGATTGTGGGCGGCAGCAGGCAAACCGCACAGATCATTCCCCGCAAAAGAAGGTTCGGGAATCCTTCAGCTGCGCGACTAATGTAGAAGGAAGCTACAGAAGGTAGCACGGACAAAATGAGAATGCCGCAAATTGCGATTCCCATTTCAATCGTGGCGTAAACGCGCAGTGGGTGACGGCTGGCCGAAATCAGCTGAGGCGCGGCAATGCTGCCGAGGAATAGACCTCCGATATATATAGCAAGGAGCAGACCAAGAGAAACAGCTGAAGATCCGATGACCAATTGCAGTTGTTGCAGCCAAACGACCTCGTAGATGAGAGCGGCGCAACCACTGGCAGAAAATAAAACCAAAATCGGACCTGATAACCGGTCACCTTTTGCATAGGTGCCAAAATCGCGTCGGCTTTGTAAGGTTTCCAGGTTGCCTAATTCAAACATCGATGCCCCAGACTAAGGCCATATAACCGGCGCCCATCTCTCCTGCCGAAGCGTCGGCTAGTTCGTTACCATAACCCTATCGAGTGCTGTCGGCGTGGAGCGAACCGAGCCCGGAGGGTTCACGTTCACGCGTTTCGGCTGATTTGCTTTTCACAACGCATTACGCGCGTCGTCGGGTAGTGTAGCGCCATTTACAGCAGACCCGTCTAGCGACGTCAATAAATTGCGCCGGGACCTACCTGCACAAGCACGGATCGTGGTAGGCTGTGCGCACCCGAATCGAAATCCATCAGGCGGAGAAGCAGCAATGAAGGGATATCACCTGAGACTGTTTTGGATTTTACTGCTCTTGGGAATCACGATTCCGCGCGCGGCCTACGCGCAAGGCTCGATGGCGGCGGCGCAGCCTCACCTTGATAAAGCTAAAGCAGCGGCTTGGCGGCCGGCTGACGGCCTCAACGACCTGACCCATTTATACGAGGTGGTTTGCGCGCCTGCATTGTCGCCCAAGGGCCCTGGGGAGCCTCCCGACCAAGCGCCACCGCCGTTGTCTGAGCGAAAGGTCCCGCCTCGTGCGGACTGGTATCAGGAGCCGGCAAAGGTGTTCGATAACCTGTACTGGCTAGGCAGTTGGGGTACTGCTTCCCGTATTCCTCCAAACCCGGGAGGAGACTCCACCTGGGCTGTGACAACATCCGAGGGAATCATCCTGATCGATAGTGGCTATGACTACAGCGCTCCAGTGTTGATCGGGGAAGGGCTGAAGAAGCTGGGGTTAGATCCGGCGCAGATCAAGTATGTCGTTCTGAGTCATGCTCACGGGGATCGCTATTTCGGGTCAAGATACATCCAGGACGCATATCATGCGCACATCATCATGTCCGAAAAGGATTGGGATGTGCTCGCGAAGAGCGACGAACCCAACGAGATCAAACCGAAAAAAGACATGATCGCGACAGATGGCATGAAACTGACCTTAGGTGACACTACCCTGACGCTGTACCTGACGCCGGGCCACACGCCGGGTACGATTTCAACACTTGTTCCGCTCAAGGACGGAAACCAACGGCACGTCGGGGCCGTATGGGGAGGCATCAATCCGAGTCTAGTGCGGTATCGAGTAAAATATTTCGCCAATTGGGAGGAGACCTTCAAAACCTGGAGCGCTTCGACCGTACGATTTCAGGAAATCGCGGCGAAAGCGGGCGCCGACACTTATCTGACCATCCATCCCTTCTATGATAATGCACTGGAGAAGATCCACCTGCTGCAATACCGCAAATCAGGGGATCCCCATCCGTTTGTAAGCAAAGACAACTTGAATCGCTTTTTGACAATCATCAAGGAATGCACCGACGCGCAATTGGCGAGAATAACGGCGCAACCCCAAAGCACAAAACTAAACCAATGACGGAATGGGAGTTCGGCGCGGCCAAGTAGTTTTTCTGCGGCGATATTGCGCTGGGGACAGGAGGAAGCCGCGCGATCCAGTTAGCTTTCCGACTGAGCTTCTAGCTTCACCATGGAGCAAGCCTCCGGGGACGAAGCAAAGGAGTCTGAACAAATGCGGATCTTTCCGATTGTCAGCATTGTGACGTTCCCGTGTCTGCTGGGCTTCGGGTCGGCCGCTTTGGGTCAAGCGCCCGGGCAACGACCCGGGTTGGAGATACCCTTAGTTACTCCGGGTCCCGGGTGGAAGAGCTGTCCCCGCTGCCAAAACGAAGCTCACGTCGCGGAAGACCGTAAGAAAGCGAACGTCGATACACGACCCTTTGACGCGCATGACATCTCCGGAGTTTGGGGCGACAACGGTATCGCTCTGGACATGAAGATGCTTCCGCCACTTACCCCTTACGGGCAAAAGCTATTCGACGCCACTAAGAGTGACTCAACCGAGTGGAATTCGAAGGACCCCATGAATATCTGTGATCCTCTCGGTTACCCACGATCATTTACGTATAACTACGGGATGGAATTCGTGCAACTGCCAGACCGGGTTTTGCAGTTCTTTGAATGGGGGCATGCATGGCGGACCATCTGGACGGACGGTCGCAAACTGCCGCCGGACCCGCCGATTTATCGATATTTGGGGTATGCTGTCGGTAGGTGGGAGGGAGATACATTCATTATCGAGGCGAATGGATTTGACGACAGATCCTGGATTGTTGAATACCGCGGCTCTATGGGTTGGGGTGGACTTCCACATACTCCCGAAATGAGAGTCGAGGAGCGCTACAAGCGTGTTAATTACGGGCTACTCCAGACCACCCTGACGATTACAGACCCGAAAGTGTATTCCAAACCTTGGACGACAACGGGCACGGCCACACTGCGGCCGAATGCCGAAATTGGGGAATATTTTTGCGTGCCGTCCGACTCGATTAGTTTCAACGACCGAAACACGATACCATCGACGGCGGATGCCAGTAAGCGACGGTAGCGGTTGGCGCGAGTTAGTTCTGCAATTTCCGAAGAAGATGTAAGGAGGATAAGTTCATGCGGCGGCCTATGCTTGTGACTGCATCACTGGTAGCTATGGTTGTATTTCCCATCTTGAATCTTCCGGTCCAGGCGCACCATGGTACAGCTCTCTGGTCGCCGGACGAAGTGACCCTCAAGGGGACTGTTGTGGAATACGTTTGGCGAAATCCGCATGTGCTGGTCATTTGGGATGTAAAGGATGACAAGGGTAACGTTGTGCAGTGGACCGGCGAGCTCGCTTCTCCAGAGACCCTTATGGGGGATGGCGGTATGACCAAGAATACCCTCAAGCCGGGCGATGAGGTGATTATCTACGTCCGTCCAGCGAAATCAGGCGCGCCACACAGCGTAATCGATCAGATCAAGAGAGCGGATGGGACAATGGTGTTGCGGTGGTCGCGGCAAGCTGGTGGCACAGACGAAGAACGGGCTGCGCGGGATAGAGCCCGCGAAGCCCGCGATGCAGAGGCCAACAAGCCGAAGAATTAGACAGTCTGGAAAAATCCAAGTCCACGTTTAGCGCATGGCGGCGAAGTCGCTTGCTACTTCAGGTCGTCCCGATGGCGGGTATTCCAGTTATCTGGACGCACCTGGTCGAGAACAGAGATAGGTGACGGCATGTCGTGGACCGAAAATTCGTGCCGCGGTTCAGGAATTAGAATTCTCCCCCCTCGAATACTATGGTCTGCTCTGGCGCGATCCGCCCGACGAAGGAGCGGTTGAGGAAATGCGAACTTTCGCAATTTTCAGCATTGTATCCGCTGCGGCCTTGCTTGGCTCAGGTCAGGTAGCGCTCGCCCAAAAGCCCGGACTGGAGATACCCGTGGTCACTCCAGGGCCCGGCTGGAAGACGTGTCCGCGCTGCGAAAATGAAGCCCATGTGGCGGACGAGCGAAAGAAAGCGAACGTGGATACGCGCGCGTTTGATCCGCACGATATCTCCGGAGTGTGGGGGGACAACGGTATTGAGCTTGACCTTAAGACGCTTCCGCCACTTACTCCTTACGGACAGAAGTTGTACGACGCCACCAAGAGTGACTCGCCAGAGTGGAATTCAAAGGATCCGATGAATATCTGCGATCCCCTGGGTTATCCACGGGCATTCGCTTACAACTATGGGATGGAGTTCGTCCAATTGCCCGACCGAGTTTTTCAATTCTTTGAGCTGAGTCATACGTGGCGGACCATCTGGACCGACGGGCGCAAACTGCCGCCGGATCCCCCGATTCTGCGATACATGGGATATTCGGTCGGCAGGTGGGACGGAGACACGTTCATCGTCGAGGCGAATGGCTTTGACGACAGGTCCTGGGTCTCTGAGGACCGCAGGCAGCGTCGGCACGGCTTTCCGCATACGTCAGAAATGCGGGTCGTGGAAGCTTACAAGCGGCTCGACTATGGAAAGCTTCAGGCGACGCTTACGGTTATCGACCCCAAGGTATATGCGCAGCCCTGGACGACAACCGGCACAGCCACTCTGCGCCCGAATGCTGAAATCGGGGAATATATGTGTGTGCCATCCGATTCGATTAGTTTCACCAATCGAAACACCGTTCCCGCAGACGCCGCTGCCAAATAAAGGCAGGATCGTTGGCATCTCTGAGTAGGACTTCGCAAAAATTAAGCGGAAATTCTGGTAAGGGAGGAACTGCATGGGTGAACGACGCTCGGCAATCTTGACGTCTATTGTTATCGGAGTGCTCACCTTCTGTTCCTTGGGATTCGCTCAAAATGGCTGGATTTGGTTCGATTCGACGCCAGGGAGGCAGAAACAGCAAACTCAGCAGAAGTCGCCATCAGCCTCCGCTCCGCGCCACAATATTTCCGGAATGTGGTACGTCAACGCAGTCCAAGCCGGTGGTGTGGAAACGATGCCGAATGACGGCAAGCCGGAACATCAGTTACCTTACACTCCCTACGGATTGCAGCTGTATAAATCTCATAAGCCATTAGAAGGATATGACGCAGTTCCTCCCGGTCAAGAGAATGATCCGAGAGAACTCTGCGATCCCCTGGGCGTCCCGCATGTGAATCATTACCAATTAAGGCAGACGCAAATCTTCCAGGATGACGTCAAAGTTGTGGTGCTCTACCAGTACGATAATCGCTGGCGCATCATCTGGACAGACGGGCGCGAGCTTCCCAAATCGATAGAAGGCGGCGTACAAATAGGCAATGACACGCGAGAGCAGCGATTTTATGGCTACTCCGTCGGAAAGTGGATTGACGATGCCACCCTTGTTGTTCAGACGGTCGGGATGATGCCCGAGGACAGAATCTGGCTTGACGCTACCGGCCGACCGATCAGCGATCAGCTCAAGGTAACTGAAACCTACCACCGTGTGAACTATGACACGCTGGAACTGTCAGAGGTAATCGATGACCCGAAGATATATATAAGACCCTGGGCGACCCTCGACAAGCTGAAGATGAGACTGCTGGACCCACGTACCGACGTCATGGAGTTTTACTGCTCACCGGTCGAGCGATCCAGATACAATAATCTTACCGATGGGCCTGACCCAAACGGATCTGGAAAGTAGGCCGTTCGGGGGTTGAGTCGTAGGCGAGGGTGGAAGGGGCTGAAAGACCCTAACTTCGAATAACGATGGCGATCCGGGGCCGCTTATTGCTCGACGGCTAGTTTCGACGACAAAAAAGATTCTGGTTATTTCTTGGGCGCGAACTGATCTTCCTTGAATTCCGTCTGGCCATGCAATGTCGTACCATTGGGCAACGTAACGTCCTCAATGCGCCCGGCAGTCCGCCCATTCTTCATCGGTTCGACGGTAATGGTAATCTCATCGCCAGGCTTGAACGAGGTCTGCCGTACCTCAGTAAGCAATGAGGATTAGACCAGATCCATTGCGTTACAATTCCTTTCTGAGTGATCCTTTTGCCACTGTCATAGGAATTGTTTCCGTGGTGTGCGAATAGCGGTATCGAGACGCCCACAAGCGACGCCAACACAAAAGATACTATGGACTTGCGCATCACCGAGAACCTCCCTGACGTCTCCGCAGACAAAAAATCAAGAATCATTCGTAACAAGCCGTGATCGTAAGACAGCTTTCGACCCAAGTCAACGCTCGGCGCCAGCGCGCCGCAATCACCCGATTCGGTCCACATTCGTGAGAAATCTCTTCTGGATCGCAGCAGGACATATAAAGAAGCTCAGACATAACGACACCGCGCTCACTTGAACCGATGTGCTGGCACAAACTGGGAACAGAACACACCGGAATAGGGGCCAACAGCGACTAACAGGCACAACGTAAGTCATTGAAAGGCAAAGACGGGCTATTCTATTCAGCTGTGGAACCGAGGGTCGCGGGTTCAAATCCCGTCGCTCACCCCAAGACTCCTTCAGGTTCTTGCGCTTGCATTTATTGAACCGCCGCGCCCTGGTTCGCAGTCGCAGGGCTTGCACTTGAAGAAGGTCAGTTGTATGTTCCGGGTGCGGAAGAAGAACATCAATTCCCTTTTGCAAACTGGCGTGCGCTTAGACTGGAGAATCCCTCTATGCCGAAACTGATAAGGGACGAGTTGATTGGGGCAGCTTGGTTCACGGTTATGATCTGCTTGTATGCCGCCGTCTCCCAAATCGCGTTAGCGCAAGTCCCACAACCGCACTATAAAGTCGATCCGTTTTGGCCAAAGGAACTGCCAAACAATTGGATCGTAGGACAGATCGGTGGAATGGCTGTAGATAGCAACGATCATATCTGGGTCTTGCAGCGTCCAGGTAGCGACACTCCCGATGAGATCGGCGCAGACCCAAGTTCCCCGCGTAAAGCAATGTGTTGTGTACCTGCGCCCCCGGTGCTCGAATTCGACAAGGAGGGGAACCTTCTGAAATCCTGGGGCGGGCCGGGTAACGGATATGATTGGCCGGATGTAGAACACGGAATTTTTGTCGATCGAGCAGGCAATGTCTGGATTGGCGGCAATGGCCCCACGAGTCGCCAGGTGCTCAAATTCACCAACGATGGGAAATTCCTCAAGCAGATTGGTCATCCTTTAAAGGGACCGGCCGATAGCGCGGACACGACTCTACTCGGCCGGCCAGCCGGTCTGGAGATTGACGAAGGCGCCCATGAGCTGTACATCTCGGATGGTTATCTAAACAAACGCGTCATCGTTTTTGATTCTGATACGTTGGCATTCAAACGCATGTGGGGCGGGTATGGAAATGCTCCGAATGATGCCGATCCGGGCCCGTACAAGGGCAGAGGAAACGCCCCTATCGATCAGCAGTTCCGGTCTCCCGTCCATTGCGCCCACATCTCGAAAGATGGGCTTGTTTACGTCTGCGATCGCTCCAATGACCGAGTCCAGGCCTTTACGAAACAAGGAAAGTTCCTCAAGGAATTCTTCGTGCGTCCCGAAACTTTAGAACCTGGAACTGTCTGCGACATTGCTTTTTCGCACGATGCTGGACAGGAATATCTGTTGATAGCCGATGACACAAATAATGTGATCTGGACTTTGCGCCGCAGTGACGGCACCGTGCTTGGCATGATGGGGCACGACGGCCGCAATGCCGGCCAGTTCCACGCGATTCACCAGTTGGTGTCGGATTCTGCCGGAAATCTTTATTCGGGTGAAGTTGAAACCGGCAAACGGATCCAAAAGTTCCTGCTTGTGAGTGGGCCCACTAACGGCAGATAGGTGTAGGGTGTCTCCGGCAAGCGGCACGGCATAGGCTCGCGGCCGGACATTGTCGAAGAGAACGCAGACTAACCGGAGGCTCCAATGAAAATTTGCGTATTAGCGTGCTTCGCTCTGCTGGCTCAACTGTCCTTCGCTCAGCAGAACGTGCCGGAAATCCCCTACGATTCCGTCCCTGATTTCCCAAAGCTGCCGCCCGGGATGAATTTTGGCGAGGTTCCGGGCGTGGCCGTTAATTCCAAGGGCCATATCTTCGTCTTCACGCGTTCCAATAGCGCCACTGGCCCCGCTTATGGTGCGGCAGCGGCGCAGCTGCTGGAGTTCGGTCCGAAAGGCGAGTTCTTGCGTGAAATTGGCAAAGGCCTTTACGCCTGGTCCGAAGCTCACAGTGTGCGCATCGACAAGGACGACAACATCTGGGCCATCGACAA
>WNGG01008665.1_pt1 | contig 11183 bp, 5 predicted proteins | sample 5400661 | NCBI WGS metagenome assembly WNGG01 (sample SAMN13153372, study PRJNA577476) | soil metagenome | isolation source: 100 cm soil or saprolite under Garry oak tree replicate 1 | place: USA:California | collected 2016-06-15 | reverse complement strand
ACGGACCAGATCATTCGCGACGTTCGCACCAACAACACCGCCGGTAAACCGGTCCCGCTCTTGAATCGCAACGATTTGAACAACGCTCAGAACGGGCGCCTCAATCCCTACGGGCTGCAAGCGGGTAACTTTTACACTTCCGGCATGCGCACGACCGCCACGCTGCTGTCGGAGACCCGGTACATCGGGCGGCTGGTGGTCGACTGGCAAGCGAACCGCTATCACCGCTTCACGCTCGGTGGCGACGCGAAGAAGACGGACTTGTCTTACTGGAGCAGCACGCTCCAGAGCATGATCTTCATGGACGCCTACATCGTTCACCCCGTGCAGTACGGACTGTTCGCCGCCGACCGGCTCGATCTGGGCGACGTAGTGCTGGAGCTCGGTGTCCGCTACGACTACTACGACCCCAAGGCGCTGTTCGCGAGCACGCCGGCATTCATCTCCAGCAATCCCGCGTGGAACCCGGACGCTGCGACCAACGACACGGCGTACGCCAACTCGCTGTCCCGGGTCATGGTGCCCTCGACCCACCACGGGGCGTTGTCGCCCCGGCTCCGGGTGTCGTTCCCGGTGACGGAAAAAACCGGCTTCCGGCTGTCGTACTCGCACCAGGTGCAGACCCCTGAGTTCACCACGCTGCTCACCGGAGTGAACAACGACCTGTCGTTCACCAACACGAACGACGTGTTCGGCCGCGACCTGAAGTTTGGCAAGACGATCCTGTTCGAGTTCGGGGTGCGGCATGCGTTCAGCCAGGACCTGGTGCTCGACGTGTCGGCCTACAACAAGGACAAGGTGTCCGACTACGCGGCCCGGATCCTCCCGTTCGTCAGCCCCAGGCAGGCGTCGGAGACCTTGAGCGTGAACATTCTGACGAACGGCGACTTCGGGAACTCGAAAGGGGTCGATTTCAAGCTCGACTACCGGCTGAGTAACTACGTAAACGCGTCGGTCGCCTACACGTTCCAGGTGTCGAAGAACACAGGCTCCGACCCGTTTACGTATCTGAACACCTTCGCGCGCCAGGTGTCGGGGCTCACCGGCGACCGGACGCTGCCGCCCGAGGCGGCGCAGCGCACCGACGACGACCGCACCCACAACATCGTGGGCGCGCTCGCGTTCACGCTTCCCGACGGTTGGAAGAAGGGTACAACGCTCGGGCAGATCGGGCGCAACGTGACGGCGTTCGTCACCTTCTACGCGCGCAGTGGGCTCCCCTACACGCTGCTCGTGAACAACGGGGACGGCCAGACCGTGCCGCACTTGAGTTTCGGCCTCGGCGGTCGGGCGGCGGAAAACCTCAACGCCTCGATCCTGGCGTGGACCCGGAACGTCGACGTGCGCGTGAACAAGGGCTTCCGGGTGGGCCGGCTCGACTGGACGGTTTATGCCGACATTCGCAACGTCTTCGACTTCAAGAACATCGAGGGGGTGTACGCCGAGACCGGCGACGTGACCAACTCGCTGCACAAGAACAAGACGCTCAGCCCCGAGGTCCAGAACCTCAAGAGCGAGGCGGGCCTGGCGAGCGCGTTGCAAGCGGACGGTTCCGTGGATCTCACGCTCGGCTGCGCCAGCTGGGCAGTCCGGTCCGACTGCGAGTCGCTGAAGCGAGTGGAGGCCCGATTCGGCAACGGCGACGGCATCTACACGACGGCCGAGCAGACGCGGGCGTTCGACACGTACTACAACACGTTCTTCGGCCCACAGCGGTTCGCCGGGCAACCGCGGCACGTCCGGGTGGGCTTCGAGCTGAACTTCTAGACGGTGGTGGCGGGCGGCATCCCGGCTTCGGGGTGCCGCCCCTCAGTCTGCTGACTCGAGGGGAGCAATGACTATGCGTGCAACGTCGTTAATACGTTCGGTGCAGGCGTTCCTCACGCTCCTGGTCGTCGGGGCGACCGGCGCCACCTCGGTAGTTGCCGCGAAGCCCGTCAAACCGAGCAGGCCGCGGGCAATGAACCTCTTCTCTTCCGCGGGCTACCTGTTCGAGGTCAACCGGCAACAGTGCGGGCTCCTGAACACGGGCGTGGTCTGCGCCGCGTTCGCCGGCTCGCCCGTGGGCGGGGGCGGTTTCTGGCCCAAGGGGACCCCGGACCAGTACATCTTCTGGTCCGGCCTGCAGATGGCCGGTATCGTATCGCGCACCTCCGGTTTCGCGTGGGCAGGCGACACCAGCGGAGCCTATTTTGTAGACTTCCGCGGCGACCAGCAGGCGGGCAACCCGCTGTCGCTGATCTTCAGCCGCCTGGTGCCGCAAGACGTGGCTGCGTGGAACACCACTGCCCCCACGAAGACAGTCCTCGACACGAGCATCTACAACCCGGTGCTGATCGGCAGGGATGCGATCTCGCAAGGCGACGTGTTCGTGCGCTACTGGGAAGGTGACCCGGTTGCGCTCACCGGCCGCGAGCACCCTATGGGGATCGCGGTGGACCAGCGCGTGCTCGCGTGGAACTTCCCGAGCGGCAACGAAGACATCATCTACATCATCTACACGTTCTACAACGTCACCGCGCGCTCCACGACGGGGAAGTACACCAACCCGACGATCCCGACGCAGCTGCAACCGGAGATCGCGGCGATCGGGGATCAATTTCAGGACATCAACGAGAACAAGTTCAAGATCCAGATTCCGGACGGTGGCTACACGATCGACTCGCTCTACGCCGCGGCGGCGATGGACGCGGATGTCGCCGTGTTCAGTCAGAACTACGCGACGGCGATCGTGCCCTTCAGCCTCGGGCTGGAGTACACGGGCACGTTCCTCGGGGACGTGGGCTGGCAGTTCCCGCCCGATATCTTCGGGCCGCCGTTTGCCGCGGCGACGGGCTTCATCGGGATGAAGTTCCTGAAGTCGCCGAAGGATGCGACGGGCCAGCAGGTCGGGCTGACGATGTTCTCGCAGGAAATCAATGGATCCACCGGTCTCCCCGACGCGGTCGGGGTGCGGCAACTGTACCGCTACTTGTCGGGTTCCCTGGGGCCGACCGACAACCCATGCAACCCGTCTGCCCCAGGACCGGTGGTGCGGGCGAGACACTACTGTTTCCTCGGCCAGTTTCAGGCCGACGCGCGGTTCTTCCAGGCATCGGGCCCGTTCTCTCTGCCCCCCGGAGAGGCGCGCACCATCGTCGTGGCGTACATCAACGCCGCGCCCTACAACGGCACCGGCACGCCGCTCGTCAACAAGGGCGCGACTGCCGACACGAAGCCGGGCACGGGAGGTGTCGGGTTGACCGCTTTGCCCGGGGATTCGATCCGGCTGATCGACAAGATCGTCGGGTGGGTGTCGTCGAACGACGCGAACGGTGACGGGAAGATCAGCCAGGACGAGGTGACCACCGTGCCGCGCTCGCTGCTCGCCAAGGCGCTCGTGGCGCAGACGGTGTTCGACAAGGGCTTCCTGCTGCCAGCCGCGCCCGATGCACCGGACTTCTTCCTCGTGCCGGGCGACAACCAGGTCACAGTCGTATGGCAGAAGAGCCGCTCGGAGGCAACCGGCGACCCCTTCTTCGCGATCGCCTCCAACCCGAGCTCCGCGCTGTACGATCCGGACTTTCGACAGTTCGACGTCGAGGGCTATCGCGTCTACCGCGGCCGCACCTCGAGCTCGCTCCAGCTGGTGGCTCAGTTCGACTACGCCGGGACCTCGTTCGTGGATTTCACCGCCCAGATCGATTACGGCGACCTGAACGGCGACGGGTTGAACCAGTGCGCTCCCGAGCTCGGGCTTAGTGCGACGCCTCCCGCCGGGGACTGCCCGAAGCCCTTCGCCGCCGCCGCGCCGTTCACCGCGGCCGACACGATCCCGCTCGCGGGCGAGATCATCCAGGTCCCGCCCGGCGGCCGCGTGAAGCTCGCGAGCGGAGGCACGATCAACTTGTCGGCGGACAGCGCGGTAACGAACCAGCAGTGCGCCGATGTCAAGTGCCCGGCGCTCGCGGACAACGGCGTGCCGTTTGCGTATGTGGATCACGGCGTGCTGAACTCGTTCACGTACTTCTACACCGTCACCGCGTTCGACGTGAACTCCTTGAAGTCCGGGCCCTCGTCGTTGGAGTCGCCGCGCGTCACCAAGCGTGTGACGCCGCGCAAGATCGGGACAAGCGCGTTGACCGACGCCGGTGCCGTTACATTTACCTTGGTCGACGGTAACGGCAATGCCCTCAACCCGAGCGCCGCGGCGCCGACGATCGACGCGACGGCGGGCACGTTCTCTGGACCTGCCGCTCCCACCGCGGCGTTCGAGGGGCTGGGGATGCAGTTGTTCGCGGGGCTGTCGCTCAAGGCGAATTCCGCGGCCACGATCCGGATCGACTCAGTCGTGCCCCTGTGGTACCACACCGCGTTCTACTACTTCTCAGGAATCGGGCCCGTGACAGTAGCGTCGAAGTTCGGGCCAGACGGCCCGCTCGGCGAGGAAGACGGGACCGCGACGCTCGGCCCGGCCAGCGCCCCGCTACCGGCCGACACGACCGTGGCGAGGAGTCAGGGCCTCGGCGCGCTACCTTTTGCGGGTCAGCAACTGGGCCAGGTGAGGCTGAACGCCGTGACCTTCACGTCGAAGGACGCCGACTGGCATCCCGATGTGGACGGCGCCAACTTTGCGGCCACCGGCATCACCAACGTGGGCGGCTCGCGGTGGTTCGACGGCGCGAACGAGACGCTCGCGAACCCGACGCTGGGCCTCGCCCACGGCCAGCTGACAGGCGTGACGACCATCTTCCGCCCCGTGCGCTCCCACAGCGGAGTCCCGGCGTTGTTCCGCCGGTTCGACCAGACCACATATCACCTGTTCCGAGCCGCGGATATCAAGATTTATTGGGGCACGACGCCCGGTAAGCCCGACTCAGTCGTGGACGTGACGCACCATGTGCTGGTGCCGTTCGATCCCCAGAACCGGGCGTCCTACGGGTTCGTTCGGGACGTCGCGGGCGTCGACACGACCGGCAAACCGAGCACGCCGGACGGGCTGATCACCTACGTCGACTTCTTCGCCGGGCCGTGTCTGCCGGGGGCGTCGGGGATCACCAACACTGACTGTGAGACGCGCGGCTACGCCAGCGTGGCGACGCTAGGCCCCGTGGACGCGACCGGAGACCTAGCCTCCGACGGACAGGGCTTCGGGATGTACATCAACGGCGAGCCGTTCATCTTCCTGACGAGCGCGCTGCCGGCGAAGCCAGCTGTGTGGACCTATCGCAGCTACATGGGTCTCGTGGCGCGGTCGGGCACGACGTACAGCTTTACCGGCAAGCCCTCCAATCCGCCGGTCCCAGGGCTGGGGCTTCACGTCGTGACGTCGACGCCCTCGGCCCTCAACCCGAGCGGGACAGCGGATCTCAGCCGCGTCCACACCGTCCCGGATCCGTACTATGTCGCCGACGCGCTGGAAATCACGGCCAACCAGAAGGTGCTGAAGTTTGTGAACCTGCCGTCGCGGTGCATCATCCGAATCTATTCGGTGAGCGGCGTGTTGGTGGGGGTGATTCCCTTTGACGACCCGACCGGCGGCGGCGAGGCGACTTGGAACCTGCGGAACCGGAACAACCAGTTCGTCGCCTCCGGCGTGTACTTCTACCACATCGAGACGCCAAGCGGCCAGACGAAGATCGGGCGGTTCACCGTCGTCAACTTCGCGCCTTGAGGAGACCGACCATGACGAAGTCGTTCGTTCGCAGATTGGGTGCGATCGGGGCGGCGATGGCGCTGGCTACGCCCGCGGTCGCGCAGATCAGTACTCGCACCGACAACACCGCCTACGGCGGCACCTCGGGGGAGTTCATGCTGCTGGGGGCGGGAGCGCGCGGAGCGGCGCTGGGCGGCGCCTATGCTGCTCTCGCTACCGATGTGACGGCGCTGTACTACAACCCGGCGGGGCTCGCGCAGTTGCCCCGGCCCGGAGCGATGGTGTCTACGTACGATTACGTGGCGGGCACGCGCTATTCGTGGCTCGGCATCGCGTTCCCCCTTACGGGCGGCGCGCGCTCCCTCGGCCTGAGCGCGGGTACGTTCGGCTTTTCGGACCAACCGGAGTACACCGTCGACCAGCCGGACGGTACGGGTCGCACCTACTCGGTGGCCGAGACGTTTCTTGCGGGCACGTACGCCCAGAACTTCTCGGATCGCTTTTCGGCAGGGTTCTCGTTCAAGTTCATCACCGATAAGCTGGGCGAAACCCGAGCCGGCGCGGTCGCGGTGGATTTCGGAACGAGCTTCCACGCGACCGTCGGGGCGCGGCCGATCCGGGCCGCGTTTGTGCTACAAAACTTGGGGTCGCAGCTCAAGCACGACGGCAGCGGCCTTGACGCGGGCGTCACGCGCACGCCTCCGCTCGGCACGCCAGACGTCCCCCAGGAGCCGCAGCCCTCGCGGCTACGGGCCTCCGGGTGGGACCTCCCGGTGCTGTTCCGGGTGAGCGCGGCGCTCGACCTTCTGAGCCGAGGCCAGAACCGCGTCACGCTACTCGGCGAGTTCACCCAGCCGAACAATACCAAACCGGCCGCCGGTGGCGGGCTGGAGGTGTCCAGCGCGAATATCGGCAACTCGGGGTTCTCGCTGGCTGCCCGGGCGAGCTATACGCTGCAGCCCGACAACAACGTGAACGACATCAGCTTCGCAGGCCTGTCGAGCGCGCAGAGCTCCGGCAGCTTCACCAAGGACGGGATCGCGGTCGGCGGCGGGCTCGCGTATGGGAGGGGGAACTTGCGGCTGGGGTTTGACTACGCCTGGCACGATCTGGGTCTGTTGGGCGGGACGAACTTTCTGAGCTTTAGCGTGGGCTGGTAGGAGCGTCGCAAGGCGGAGAGTGGTAGGTGCAGACGACGGCAGCGCTCCGCGCCACGGTCGTGGTCACGGCGCTGACGCTGGGGCAGGGGCCCGGCGGCGTCCAGGTGAGCGTGGTGCGATTCTTTCGCAGCGCGAGCGCGCTGACGCTGGTCGACGCGTTCTGCCGGGTGCCTGTCTCGGCGGTGAGCGCGCTGACTCCCGGGCCGGGCGGAGCCGGTGCCGGCGGCGCGTATCGGGTGTCGGTTGCGGTACACGACAGCGCGGGCGCTGAGCTGACGTCGCAGGCGTGGTCCCAGGCCGTGCCGCAGTCGTTGCTCGGCGTGCCTGGTGCTTCGCTCGTCGAGCACTTCGCGTTCGCCGCGCCGCGGGGACGCTATGTGGTCGACGTGGCGGTGACCGATTCGGCCACGGGCCGCGTGGGCCGCGCGCGGACCGAAGTGAGCACGTTCGGCGCGCCGCCGCCAGCGTCCGACTTGCTGCTCGCCGCCCGGATGCGCGTCGCAGCCGGCTCGGCGGACACTGTGCCCCGGCCCGGGGAGCTCCGCAAGGGGGACCTGTTCGTCGAGACGTCGGGGCGGCCGGCGTTGACCCCGGACCAGGCGAGCCTCGGGTACTACCTCGAGCTGTACCCGGGGCGCCCCGACACGGCGAGCGTGGTGGCGCGGGTGCGTAGCGCCAGCGGTGCGCAGATCGTGGCGACGCCGTCCCAGCGCCTAGCGCTCGGGGCGGACGGCGGCGTGACGCGCGGGCTGCTCGATCTCGGCGGACTGCCCCCGGGCGCCTACCGGCTCGATGTGAGCGTGACGGTGGGCGGGAAGGAGTTGGTGCGGAGCGCCGAGTTTGGCATGACGGGCTTCGCGACCGAGGCTGCCATCACCGCTGCGGTGCCGGCGGCGCGGCCGGCGGACCGGTTTGCGACGCTGGTTGAGGGCCAGCTCGACAGCCTGTACGCCCCGCTGATTTATCTGATGTCCGAGGACGAGCAGGGGATCTATCCCTCGCTCACCCTGGACGGGAAGCGAAGCTTCCTGCGCACTTTCTGGGGGCGGCGCGATCCCACGCCGGGCACGGCGCGCAACGAGGAGGAGGAGCGCTTCTACGCGGGGATCGCGGAGGCGAACCGGCGCTTCCGCGAGGGCGGCGCGGCCGAGATCCCCGGGTGGCGCACGGACCGGGGGCGGATCTTTCTCCGGTACGGGCCGCCGGACGAGATGTTGCGCCGGCCGCAGGCCGGTAGCACGGCGCCGTATGAAGTGTGGAAGTACACGAGGACGCGGGCGCGCAAGTTCGTCTTCTACGACGTAACGCGGTTCGGAAACTATGCGCTCGTCTGGACGGACGAACGGCGAGAGCCCAGCCGGCCCAACTGGCGCGAGCTGCTCGGGCCCGAGGCGGTGCAAGACGTGCAGCGGTTCTAGGCACAATGGTGGGGACCATCAAGCGAGAGGTTGGCATGAACTCACGTGTCTCTGTACGCATGTGCGCGTTAGCGGCGGCGCTCGCCGCGGGTGCCTGTAAGGAAAACCCGACGGCGGATCTGGCCGGTAAACCGCAGACGGTGTTCATCAATCCCGGCACGATCTTCCTGAACGTGGGGGACAGCATCAACGTTACGTTGAAGGTGCTGGACCAGGCCGGGACGCCGCTGCAGGGGGCGGTCCAGGCGACGTCGACCGCGCCAACGGTGGCGTCGGTGACGCCGGCAGCGGGAATCTTGCCGGACCCGACCCATACGACCAGCGTGTATAACGTGAAGGCACTGGTGCCGGGGGCCGCCGATCTCATGGCAACAGGGCAGGGGCTGACGGACTCGGCGAGAATCAACGTGATGCCGCTGGCGTTCACCGGCACGATCTCCAACACCGCCCCCGTCGGCGGGACGCCCATCATCATCAAGGCCACATCCCAGTTCAAATTCACGCCAGCCACGACCGTCGCCTTTGGTGGCGGTGCCCTGGGCTTGATTTCGACGTTTTCCACAGAATCTCTGGTCGTGATTACGCCCTTCTCCAGTCCAGGGTCGTTGACGATCAGCGACATCAGCGTCAGCTACGTGCAAGGGAAGACGATAACCCTGCCGACATCAGTCAGCGTTACCCAGACAGGCGATGTGTGGGGAACGGGCGACACCTCGTACGCTACGGCTCCGGCGCTCACCATCCCTGCGGTGAACGACAGCGTTCACATGGTCACGGACTTGAAGCCGGGAACTGGCGACAAGGCGACAAACTGCGCGGAGTGGGGACCTGATGGGCCGCCGAACTTTTCCGTCGGCCCATGTGTGATCTACAAGTTCACCGTGCCGGGGCCCGACTCCTTGAACCTGCTCTTCAGGGTAGACTGGCCGGACGATGCCACCGACGTCGACGTCTATGCATGCACTGGGACGCTGCCGATCAATCCAGCCAATGATTGCTTCGAGAGCGGCGGCACCGGTGCATCTGGCCGGAAACCGGAGTTCCTCAGGATGCCCTTGGTGAACAACGTCCGCACACCGACGGCATTCAAGTACCCGCCGGGAACGCACTGGTTCGTGATCGAGCTATTTGACGTTCCTGTGCCCGACAACATCTACGTAACGATCTATCGGAAGCCCTAACGCGCCTGCCGTATGCGGTGTGGTTGCTCGAGGCCCCGGGGATCCATCACGGGGCCTCGCGTTCTAACGGGGATGTTCGCGGGATCGGCATTCTCACGGCCGCCACCACCAGCGCCGCCCACACCCCCGCGCCCACCGCGACGTGCAGCGCCTGCAACGGCCGGGGCAGCCCGAACAGCACCAGCGCGGCGGCCACGCCGATCTGGAGCGTGACGAGGGCAACCACGCCCCACGCACCACGCCTCCGCGTGCGCACCGCCCACCACAACGTGTACCCCAACAGTGTGAAGGCGAGCAGCCGGTGGATCCAGTGGATGTGCTGCAGGTAGTTGCCGTCGGGGATGATTTGTCCGTTGCACAGAGGGAAGCCGAGACACGCCGACGCCGCTCCCAGGTTAGCGGTGAGCGCGCCGAGCAGCACTGTCACGAACCCGAGCGCGAGGGCCACGAACTCGGTGCGCGAGCTTCGTCCCCCCTCTCCGCCACGCGGTGAGGGGGACAGGGGATGAGGTCGTGCCACCACGATCAGTGTCGCGAGTAACAGCATCGCCGTGCCGAGATGCAGGATGACGGTCCAGGGCGGCAGCTCGAGCTTGACCGTCACCGCACCCAGCCCCACCTGAACGACGAGTAACGCGAGCGCGACGTACGCGCCCCTCCCCGGTCGGTGGAGGGCGGTGGAGGACGGTGGAGGGCGGAAAGTCATCGGGTCGTTTGCCGTCTCCCGCTTCCCGCTTCCCGCTTCCCGTCGAAGCCACCACGCATACCCTGCCAGGGCGACGACGAGGATAGACACGAGGAATGCCGCGAGGCGGTGGTTCCATTCGATCAGCGTGCCGACGTCGTCGAGCGGCGGGAGCAGGCGTCCGTTGCAGAGCGGCCAATCCTCCCCGCACTTCATCCCGGAGCCCGTGATCCGCACGATGGCGCCGAGAATGATGAGCAGGTAAGTGCAGGCAGCGGCGGTCCAGGCGAGCCGGGTGAACGACGGAGCCATGGGTGCGAATCTATATTCGCGAGTAAACTCGCGGCTCGGCCCTGCCCGTAAACGGGCGGTGCGCAGGCCGCTTCAGCGGCAGGGCCGAGCCGCGGCTTGAGCCGCGACTCCTCGGGAGGGTGCGCGAGTGAACTCGCGACTCGGCCCTGCCCGTAAACGGGCGGTGCGCAGGCCGCTTCAGCGGCAGGGCCGAGCCGCGGCTTGAGCCGCGACTCACCGGTAGGGTCGCGAGTAAACTCGCGGCTCGGCCCTGCCCGTAAACGGGCGGTGCGCAGGCCGCTTCAGCGGCAGGGCCGAGCCGCGGCTTGAGCCGCGACTCCCGAGCCGCGGCTTGAGCCGCGACTCACCGGTCACGCAGCTGCCTCAGAGGCGCTGCCTGAGCTCCGATCTCCACTCGTCCGTCCCTGCCTGTTCATACTCCGGTTCGTCACCGTTCCAACCATGAATCACATCGTCCGGGTGATGGGTCGGCTGCGCTCGCAAATATTCTCGCACTACGGCGAGGCTACGGGGGCTCACGGAGTGGATCGAATACCCCTTCGCCCATCGCAGGCGGTTGCGTTCCGTAGAGTGCCGTTCCTTGCTGGCGATCGCGGCACTACCACCCTTGAGTCGCTGCAGCAGCCGAGCGACGTCGGTGGTAGGACGCGCTCGAACGAGCAAGTGTACGTGTGTCCGCACCATCCCGATCTCGAGAACCCGGGCGTGTTCTTGCGTTGCAACGTCTCTGGGAAAGGAGCACAGGAACCTGGCCAGTCCGGCGTCGATGAGCGGCACGCGATCCCGCGTGGT
>WNGG01008660.1_pt1 | contig 11184 bp, 8 predicted proteins | sample 5400661 | NCBI WGS metagenome assembly WNGG01 (sample SAMN13153372, study PRJNA577476) | soil metagenome | isolation source: 100 cm soil or saprolite under Garry oak tree replicate 1 | place: USA:California | collected 2016-06-15 | reverse complement strand
ACAACTTTGTCAGCGCCGGCTCTTGACAGTCGTCCGATAGCAGCCTCGTCGTTCGCGCGAGCAACGATCCTGATGTCCTTGTTCAGATCGCGAGCCGTGAGCGTGACGTACAGATTGTCCGGATCGGATGACACTGCGCACACGATCCCACGCGCGCGCTCGACTCCCGCCGCCTTCAGCACCTCTTCGCTGGTGGCATTGCCCATCAGCACGAGCTGCCCTTGCGCGAGCAGCCGGTCGGCTATCGCTTCGTCGCCTTCTATGACTACGAACTCTTGCCCGCTGCTCGCGATGTCGCGGATGATTCCCGAGCCCACGCGCCCCGCGCCACATACGATGTAATGGTCTCTGAGCTTGCTGATGTCTTTGTACATTCTTCGCTTCCCGAAAGTTGAAAGCAGCTCCGACTCTATCACGGCTTGAGCAGCCGACGACAGCGCGTACGCCAGCGTGCCGACGCCGAGCAGAATCAGCGCGGCAGTAAAGTACCGCGCGCCTTCAGTCATCTGTGCAGGCTCGCCATAACCAACGGTCGTCAGCGTATTCAGCGTGAAGTAAAACGAGTCAAACCAGGGAAGGTGTATGATCAGTTTGAACCCTATGGTTCCGAACGCGATGACGGCAACAATCGCGCTCAAGGCAACTTGTAGTTTCTGCTTGGGCGACATATGAGCAAGGGCAAGCCTCGACAAACTGAAGTTTGTCGGACTCTCGTATACTATAGTTGGCGGAAGCTTGAATCAAGAAAATGCTATAATCGTCCTGTCTCAACTGCTGGATGTCGAGATGTGCATCTTAAATTCTTCTGCGAAGCTAGCTGCTGCGCTATTGGTCATCGGATACCTTCCAACTTCAATCGCCTCTGCCTCCGCCCAACAAACCCGTCAGCAGAGGCGGCCAAAGAAGCCCGCGAATCAGGCGCTGCTTCCGCCAACGCCGGTTTCGACGAAACCTGAGCTCGTGATCCAGAGCGGGCACTCTGACAATATCCGCGCAGTCGCCTACAGCCCGGACGGTAGGCTTGTCGCTTCCGCCAGCTCGGACAAAACCGTAAGACTTTGGGACGCTCGCACCGGCGAGATGCTTCGCGTCCTTGGATACCATCGCGACAGCATAACCGACATTGCATTTAGCCCAGACGGGAGAACAATAGCCTCCGCCAGCCTGGATAAGACGGTTGCACTGTGCGACGTTGTGACGGGAAGGCTGATTCGGAGGCTTGAAGATCACGATGACGAGGTCAACTGTGTTGTGTTCAGTCCCGATGGCAAACTGATCGCCTCGGGCAGTCGAGATCAGACCATCGATCTTTGGGACGCATCAAACGGCTCAGTCGTATTGACAATCGATGACGCTGGTTCTGAGGTTCGTTCTCTCGACTTCAGCCCTGACGGCAAACTCCTCGCTTCGGGAGGAACGGACAAGACGGTGCGACTCTGGCAAGTCAGTGACGGCAAGTTGATCCGCGCGCTGGAGGGGCACTCCTCCGGTCTGCGCGCTGTAAGCTTCAGCCCCTCAGTGGACGGCGGGCAAATTCTGGCTTCCGCCGGCGACGATGGCGCCATCAGAATCTGGAATGCCGACAGCGGAGTTCTCATCCGAACGCTGAAAGGACACTTGGGAATCATCACCTCAGTTGTTTTTGGCCGGAATGGGAAGGTACTCTTCTCCGGCAGTCACGACAAGCGTATCAAGGTTTGGGACGTCCAAAGTGGGAATACAGTCAACACGCTTGAAGGAGCAACCTCGCCAATCACCTCTGTCGCTGTCAGCCCTGACGACGCCACAGTCGCGGCCGGGAGCTGGAAGACAATGGATCTGTGGAGCACTGTTACAGGCAAGTGGCTTCGCACGCTCGAGGGCCGCTTGTCCAATGTGCGCGCCGTGAGCTTCAGCCCTAACGGAAGGACTCTGGCGCTTGCAACGGGAAACAGTATCAAGCTTTGGGATGGCAACGGATTGACACGTTCGCTCGAAGGGCATGCATCTCAGGTTAACGCGCTTGCGTTCAGCGCCAACGGGAAGATTCTGGCGTCAGCCAGCGCCGACAAGACGATCAAGCTCTGGGATGTCGCCGGCAGCAAACCGCTTCGCGATCTCGTGGGTCATATTTCAAACGTCACCGCTCTGGCCTTCAGCCCCGATGGTAAGTTCATAGCTTCGGGCAGCATTGATAGGACAGTCAGGCTTTGGGACGCGCGGAGCGGCAGGTTGCTCAGAACGTTTGAGGGCCATGTCACCTTGGTTAGCGCAGTGGCCTTCGCTCCCGATGCGAAGACGATTGCCTCTGGAAGCTATGATAACTCGATCAAGCTCTGGGACGCGGACAGCGGCAGGCTGATCTCAACTCTCACCGGCCACGCGTCCGAAGTAACCGGCGTCGCTTTCAGTTCTGACGGTTCGATGCTCGCGTCATGCAGCCGCGACAAGACGATCAAGCTATGGAATCCAACGACAGGCCAACTGATCCGCACGCTCGAGGGCAACGAATCAGACGTCTTCGCGGTCGCCTTTAACCCTGACGGGAAGGTGCTTGCGTCCGGAGGCTTCGATAAGACGCTGAGGCTGTGGGACTCGCAAACAGGCAAGTTGATTCGCAAACGCGAAGGACATTCCGGCCCTGTTGTAGCCGTTGCGTTTAGTCCGAACGGAAGATTCATTTTATCGGGCAGCGAGGATGCGACGGCAAAGATATGGTCGGCCGACGGCGAGCAACCTCTCGCCACGCTGTTGAGTTTTAGCGACGGGCGTGAGTGGCTCGCCGCCGCACCTGATGGGCTTTTCGATGGCTCGCCCGATGGATGGAGATCGATTCATTGGAGATTCGCAGCCAATACGTTTGACATCGCTCCGGTCGAAGCATTCTTCAACGAGTACTATTACCCCGGTCTGCTCGCGGAAGTTCTTGCGGGCAAGAGACCACGCGCGCCCCAAAACATGGCGCAGGTTGATCGCCGTCAACCGGTAGTCAAACTCACGACGGTTGACGATCGCCTGAACGGCGCCGGCGCCGTTGCCTCGCGAAAGGTCAGGATAAGGCTTCAGATTTCGGAAGCTCCCCCCGACTCAAATCATTCATCGGGCAGCGGCGCCCATGATCTGCGGCTGTTTAGAAACGGCGCATTGATCAAGGTGTGGCGCGGCGATGTGCTGGGCTATCAGCAAGGTCTCACAGTCGAAGAAACGGTCTCCGTCGTCGCAGGTGAAAATCACATCACGGCTTACGCGTTCAACAGGGAGAACATCAAAAGCGCCGACGCTGCATTGTTGGTGAAGGGCGCCGACAGCCTGAAGCGCAAGGGGACCGCGCACGTTCTGATTGTCGGCATCAATGAGTACTCAAATCCGCAATACAACCTGAGGTACGCGGTGGCCGACGCGCGAGAGTTTGGCGATACCGTGCGACAAGCGCAAAGCAAGCTTGGGAACTTCTCGCGGATCGAAGTAGTTCCGCTGTTGAATCGGGACGCGACGAAAGCAAACATTCTTGCTGCGCTGGCGCGGCTGGCCGGTCAAAACGGTGAAGCACTGCCGGACACGCCTGCTGTTATCAGCGAGATCAAGCCTGCCGAGCCGGAAGACGCGGTAATCGTCTACTTCGCGGGACACGGTACGGCGCAAAAGAACAGGTTCTACTTGATACCGCACGATCTTGGCTACGCTGGGCCCCGCGACGCGTTGGATGAGGCCGGACTGAGCACGCTGGTTGCTCACAGCATTTCGGATCTCGATCTAACGCAGGCCTTCGAGCACATCGACGCGACCGATCTCCTAATGGTGATCGATGCGTGCGACAGCGGGCAAGCGTTGGAGTCCGAGGAGAAGCGGCGAGGCCCGATGAATTCGAAGGGACTCGCGCAACTCGCTTATGAGAAGGGGTTGTACATTCTGACCGCGGCGCAGGGCTATCAGGCGGCGATGGAGGCTGAGGAGTTTGGGCATGGCTTTCTGACTTACGCTCTTGTTGAAGAAGGACTGAAGAAGGGGGCTGCCGACAGCGAGCCCGCGGACGGAAGAATCTTGATTCGCGAATGGGTGGACTACGCCGTCGCGCGCGTCCCCGAGATGCAAGCGACGGCGCTCGAAGGCGACCGAGGCTTGAAGATCGTTTTCGTGCCCGGAGACGAGAAGATCTCTGATCCGTCGAAGCGAAATGTGCAACGCCCTCGCGTCTTTTATCGACGCGAAGTGGAGCCTCAGCCTTTGGTGATAGAGAACGTAGCGGCCAAGGACAAATGAGCCTTTGCCTCCCCGCGAGTCTTTGCGTACTTTGCGCGAAACAAGTAAGATGGCCACACCTGATCGAGGACACCGACGATGAACGTGCTGCTGCTATCGATGCCAGACTCGTTCGAGCACATGCCGACCGTCGCCATTCGCATGCCTAACGGCGCACTTACCTCACTCGCTGGAAACGTTGACCCTCATCACAAAGTCGCAGTCGCGGACCTCGTGCTCGTGCAGCATCAAGTGCGCGAAACGGTCGAGCGACTTGTCAGAGAGCTCTCGCCGGACGTCGTTGGTCTGTCGGTTATGACCTTCCAGCGAAAGACCGCAAAGAAGATCATCGAGCTGGTCCGGCAGTTGAAACCTGACGTGCGTGTTGCGGTCGGCGGTTACGACCCTAGCCTCGCGCCTGAGGCTTATACTGAGAGCTCGCCTAGCTTTGTCGATTTCATCGTGCGCGGCGAAGGCGAGATAACGTTTCGCGAGTTGTTGCGTGCGATTGAAGAAGAACGCGGGTTTGATCACATCCCCGGATTAACATACAGAAGCGGCGAGCGGTTTTACTCGACGCCCGACCGACCGGTGAACGGTCTGGAGAATGGCGAGATCAAGCCGCCAAATCGAGACGCGCGGGTGTTGAAAGGCTACACGATTCTTGGGCGCCAAGTCGATGTAATCGAGACCTCACGAGGTTGCACTTACGACTGCAGCTTTTGCTCGATCATCGAGATGCGCGGGCGAAACTTCTTCACCTACACGTTCGACCGCGTGATCGCCGACATTCGCGACGCTTACGATCACGGCGCGCGCGCGATTTTTTTTGTCGACGATAACGTGGTCCTCAACGTGAGGCGCTTCGAAGCGCTGTGTGAGGCGATCATCGACGCCGGACTCAACAAAATCGACTACACGGTTCAAGCGATGACCTCGGCAATCGCGAATCACGGCGAGACGCTTGCGCCGCTGATGCACGAGGCTGGTTTTCGGTACGTCTTTCTCGGAATCGAAAACATCCTCGAAGACGATTTGGAATTTCTAAAAGCAAGCTCAAAAAACACCAAACGCGAGAATGGAAAGAAGGCGGGCAACGCCACGCTCAAGGCGATAGATTACATTCATAAGAACAAGATGTACGTTGTGGGGGGCTTGATCGTCGGCAATCCTGACGACACAGTTGAGTCGATCCAAACCAATCTGGAATTCGCGAAGGAGTACATCGACTGGCCTTACATCCAGCACCCGACGCCGTATCCTCGGACGCCCATGACGAAGGACTTTCGCGACCGCGGGCTGATCATCAACGAACGCCTCGAGGAATACGACGGCACGACGGCGGTGGTCAAAACTGAGCACGTTTCAGCGGAAATAGCCGAGTACATGAGATGGAAAGCCGAGCGTTGGATGAAGGTTCGTCACATCCCGGCGGCTTTTCGTCACAACCCGCTGTTTGTGTTGAAGAACGCGCCGAAGATGTTCGCGCACACGTTTCGTGGATGCACGCTCAAAAATCTCCTCGGACTTGAGGACGAACGCGCTGCATTCAAACGGTATCGGCAGCTCCGAAATGCCGAGCGCGCGTACGTTTGAGTTTCCAGCAAGCCGAATCGCTTTGACGAGCAATAATCATCCCGTAAACAAAGCTGCCGGTTGCAAACCCCTTCCTCATTGCGCTGAACGATCGAAGGAAGCGAACGAATTCAGTGCCGCGGCCTCGCGCCAATCGCCATAGCGTCGGAGTCTTAATCAAGTCCGTTGTGATATCCCAGGTCTTGGCGCACCGAGTGCTGAGGTCGCTTGTGATTACAACATCCAATCCGGCATCTCGAATCATCTCGCCGTATTCGGAAATCGTTTTCAGTTCGACAAGCATTCCGCGTTCAATCGGAGCGATGTAGGCTTGGCGCTCGGCTGCCGTTAACTCTTCTCGCTTGAACCAGTCGATTAACGCCAGGGTACCGCCCGGTTTCAAAAGCTCGCACGTTTGAGCGAAGAAACTTGCTTTGTCTGTGAAATGAGATATCGCCTCAATTGACCAAATCACGTCGAGCTTATCACGCAAGGTTATCTCTTCCGCATCCATTACCAGAAACCGCGCGGCTAGGTTGGCCCGAGCCGCGGCCTGTCGGGCAATCACCGCTTGCGTCTTGGATATGGTAATTCCTGTAACTGACGCGTGATACTTGCTGGCTAAGCGCAAGCTGCTGCCGCCGAATCCGCACCCCACATCGAGAACGGAAGCGCTGCGCTGTATACCAGCCGCTTCGGCGAGCAGATCCGTGAGTGCTACCTGTGCTTCCTCCTTTGATTCGACTCCTGTCACCCAATAGCCGTGGTGCAGGTGCTCGCCCCAGAGCTTGAGATAATACGGGCTGATCAAGTCGTAATGCTCAACGATCTTTTGTTTGTCGTTATAGCCGGGCATCGAGCCGTAATGGTACGAAACCACATCAAGGTTGTACACCCCTACGCGTTGGATTATTCTCGATACTGTGAGTGACAGACCTTCTGCCCTCTCTAGTTGGACACCTGAGCAAATTGCTCTCGGCAAGCGGTGGGTCGAGACGTGGAAGCTCGCAGGCGAGGAGCTGGAGCGAATTCACCGCAAGGAGCTGCGTGAGCTGGACTCTTACCGAGCAATCGAGTTGCTTTGCGGTCCCGCCGATTATACGCGTCCACCGCGCGCGCCCAAACCATATTCCGGACTTGTCGAACAGCAGCGATGGTTCATGAAGGCGGCACGTCGTGATTGAGGTCATCAACGCAGCGGCTGAGCTACAGGCACTCTGCCAATCTCGGGGTTGGCAGTTCTGTTTCATCGGCGGGCTTGCGGTTCTGCGCTGGGGTGAGCCACGCGAAACAGTCGACGCGGATCTGACGCTGTTGAGCGGCTTCGGCGGCGAGGAGCCGTTTATCCAAATACTGCTTCAGCATTTCGAGCCTCGAATTCCGGATGCCGCCGAGTTCGCCCGGCAGCGGCGGGTGCTGCTGCTCAAATCAGGACGAGGAGTGGGGTTGGATGTGTCGCTCGGGGCGCTGCCTTTCGAGGAACTGGTAGTTCAGCGTTCTTCCTTATTCGACTATCCTCGGAACATCAAGTTGCGTACGTGCTCCGCCGAGGACCTGATTGTGCTGAAGGCGTTCGCCGGCCGCGGACAAGACTGGGTAGATGTTGAAGGCGTCATCGTGCGACAGACAGGGAAGCTCGACTGGACTTATGTTCACCAGCAGTTGGCGCCACTAGCCGAGTTGAAGGGAGCACCTGAGATTCTTGATCAACTCGAGCGGCGTCGCGAAGAGTTTGAGGGATAGCCGAAGCCTATCCGCGCCAGAGGTCGATCTGTTCACCGATGCCCCGTTCGCGGGCGAGATTGTATACACGCAGCGCAGTCGAAATGTCTTCCAGCGCGATGCCGTTCGATTTGAAGAGCGTGATGTCGTCGTCGCTCGTGCGGCCTGCATCGCGACCGGCGACGACGCGGCCCAGCTCCGTTACCGACTCCCAGCTTATCACTCCACGATCGATTGCCGGCAGCAAGTCCCCAGCTTCAAGCTTAGATTGATCTATTGAATCGACCGCGACCACACGCGCGCGACGAATCGTCTCCATGTCCACTTCAGCCTTCGATAGAAAGTTCGAACCTGCCACGTTCAAGTGCGTGCCGGGCTCGATCCATTCGCCCTTCAGCACCGGCTCGCGCGCCGAAGTTGCGGTTACGATAATGGATTGACCGCGAACGGCTTCTTCGGGAGACTGAGCTGCGCTTATTTCGACGCGCAGCAGCGAGGTCATCTTTCGCGCGAAGGCTTCACGATGTTCCTGACTACGACTGTATACCTTGATCGATTTGATTTGTCTCACGGCGCAGACTGCCATCAGTTGGCTCTGGGCTTGCCACCCGGCGCCGAAAATTCCAACAGTGTCAGCCGACTCGCGAGCCATATACTTGGTCGCCACTCCTGAAGCCGCCCCGGTTCGCATTTGGCCGAGCCGATCGGCTTCGATCATCGCAAGCAGATCACCGCTCTCCGACTCATAAAGCAATACCAGGAAGCGCGCGCCTTTTCGCGACGCGGTGTAGGCTTTCAGCCCGTAAACGCCGAGCCTGCGATCACCCGCTGCCAGCACGTGCAATTGCGACGTGGGCACAGCGACGCGACAGCGCGGGCGATTTGTAGCTTGCCCTTCAGCTTGATCGCGCAGGACCTCTTCGACCGCATCAATCGCAGTCTCGATGTTCAGCAGGTTACCAACGTCTTCTTCTCTCAGGAGTAGCGCCATATAATTCTCTTCAAAAGGACGAAAAGGACGAAAGAGGCCTGACCGGGATCCGCATTCGGCCAGGCTCACGCTTGACGAAATCACGCTTCACGAATCACGCTTCACGAAATCACGTTTCACGAATCACGTTTCACGAATCGCGTTTCACGAATCACGTCCTAAACGCGCAACTCCATCCTCGTTTGCAAGTAGCGCAATACCTGGCCGCGCGATATCACTCCTTCAAGCCTGCCGTCAGACACAACCGGCAGTTGATTGACATCTTCGCGTCCCATCGTCTCCAGCACTTCGGTGACAGGCGTTTTCGGGGACACCGTTCGAAGTTGGTCGATTGGCCTCATCACGTCGTGCACAGTTTTGAAAGGTCGGATGGACGACTCGATTTCTTTGATCTCGTGGGGCGTGATTAGCCCCTCGACGTGCCCGTCCTCAGCTACGATGAAGCACCGGCGTCCGGTGCGCAGAAGAAAGTCTTCGACGAAATTCTGCAGATTGGTTCGCCCGTCGACCGTCGGACAGTCGCGGGCCATGATGTCGCCCACGCGCACGCCGCGCAAACGCTCGTTCACTTCGACCTGAGCGTAGCTGGCGCCCGCTGCGTCGAGCAAAAACCACCCGATGATGGCTATCCACAATCCGGCAAACCCCGCCCCCGAAAAAAGCCGGTAAACTCCAATCACGATGAAGAATATCGCAACGCCCTGCCCGACTCGCGCAGCCATCCGCGTCGCCCGCACTTGATCTTTGGTGATCCACCACACGATCGCTCTCAAGACTCGCCCGCCATCCAACGGGAATCCCGGGATGAGGTTGAACACACCGAGCATAACGTTGATAGCGCCGAGCCACACCATCATCGCCAAAACCGGAGTCTTGGGAGTCGCTATCTCGCTCCAACCTTGCAGCGCCGATAGCCCCAGCAACAGCGCGCCGATCGCGAAGCTTGTGAGCGGACCGACTATCGCGATCCAGAATTCACTTGCCGCATCAGTCGCTTCTTTTTCGATTTGCGAGACGCCTCCCAGCGCAAACAGCGTGATGGACCTTACGGGCAGTCCGCGCGTCTTAGCGACGAGCGAGTGAGCAAGCTCGTGAGCGATGATGGCCGCGAAGAACAACAAACCGGTCGCAATGGCCGTAGCCAGTACGACGCCGTCGCCCCAGCTTGGATTGGTTTCGCGAAAGTGTCCCGCGAGTGAAAACACAATCAGTAACGCGATGACGATCCAACTGAAATGTAAGCCTATCTCTATCCCGAAAATACGGCCGAGCTTTATGTGGGATTGCATAACCTGCTCCTTTTGAGAGAGTTCGTACCGCCGTGCCCACAAAGAGTCCCAACTGTCCGCCGCGAAATGTGGCGATCACGAACTCCTCAGCGTCCGCGCGATTCTTGTAGAAATTAGACCACAACGTCTTGTTATAAGACAGCGCAGTCGGACCCGTCCATTGATAAGAGTCATCAATCGGTAAGTCCTCATCTAGACACTTTCTCTTCGGCAACCACCGTACCGACAGGCGCACAGCCCCGTGGGCGCAAGCGGGGGTTAATGCGTTAGTTTGAGTTCCACCAGGATTTGTACCCGCGGACCAAGTCTTCGGCTCCGCCGCCTGATGTGCGGAATGCCTCCGGCTTTCCGCGCGAGGGCTGACCCCTTTCTCGGCGGCGAGGCTCAGCCTCGCCGCGCGTGAGTCATAATCGGGTCCGGAAAGGCAAAGCCTTTCCGCACATCCGGCGGCGGAGCCGAAGTCAAACTGAACACTACCAAGCGGGTCTTCCGTTTTGCTTTCCGAGTCTGGTTTGTTATTTTGGATATGAATGACGGACTTATGACTCGGTCGGACCGACAGCCAAAGAAAGCGAGGCAGGTCGATGAGCAGCAAGAGTGAGCTTGAAGTTTTGAAGACGCTTTACGAGATGTTGCACGGTCTGACCATGGCTGCTGAGCGCGCGGCCGAGGACAATGCCTATCCAGATGTGGCTCGAATAATGGAAAAGTTCAGCGACCTGGCGCTCGATCTGGAAATGTGGATAAAGGACCTCGATCCAGACTGGAAGCCGGAGTGGGAGCGCGCCGGTAGCGAATGACATCGCGCCAGGTTCACATTCGTTCTCGCGTTGCGCACCCCCGCCATGAACCTCGCATTCCGCGCGATCACTAGAGCTGGAAGTTGAACGTCACCGTTCCGACTACCTTTACCGGTTTATCTTCGACCGTGGTTGGCGCGAACTGCCATTGCCGCGCAGCCGTGACAGCGGCGTCCTTGAGCAACGGGTGACCGGAGATCGCCCGCGCCGCGATCACGTTACCGCTCTCGTCAACCGTCACTTCGACCACAACTGCTCCGCTTATCTGGGCTGCCTTTGCTAGCGGCGGGAAGTCAGGCTCCACTCGTCGGACAACCGAGCTGATCAGCCCTCCTCCCGACTTGCGAATTAACTTCGATTCGACGCGCGGAGAGGGAGCCGGAGGAGGGTATCCTGGAAACGTTCCCCAGATCTCGCCGTCTTCAAACTTCACGCCCACTACTCTAACTTCAGTTTGAGAAGGGTCCGCGCGCACAGCGAAGAATCCGTGCTCTGGCGCCCGGAACTTGTAAGAGCCGAACGGCTCAATATTGACGGCTGCGAAGGTCCCGAACGTCGATTCTGCGTTTTTGCAGAAAAGCCCCAAGCC
>WNGG01008656.1_pt1 | contig 11185 bp, 7 predicted proteins | sample 5400661 | NCBI WGS metagenome assembly WNGG01 (sample SAMN13153372, study PRJNA577476) | soil metagenome | isolation source: 100 cm soil or saprolite under Garry oak tree replicate 1 | place: USA:California | collected 2016-06-15 | reverse complement strand
ATGGAATCGGCCCGGGTAATTTTATCAGCGGGTGGTTTTTATGAGCGCTTTCCGATATTGACTCGGCGCCAGACCATTCAACATGCGGAAGAAACGGCTGAAGTGGTATTCGTCAGAAAAGTGCAGCCTGTCGGCAACCTGCTTAATCTTGAGGTTGCTGTTGAGGAGCAACTGTATGGCTTGCTGGTTCAGACGGCGCTTGATGTAGGCTTTCGGGCTCATGCCGGTGTTGCGAGCAAAGGCCATGGAGAAGGCATGGAAGCTTGTGCCGTACGCCCGGGCCAATTCTTCAACGCGCAAATTCGGGGCCAGTTTGTGTTCGATCAGCTCGAAGACAACGTTGAATTGAGAATGGCTTTGGAGGTGCTGGCGGATGACGTCATCCAGGTTAGGGACGACCGCCGCGATCCAATCCACGATTCGAGCCTGGACCTGTAGTAACTGGTTGAATGTGGTTTTTTGCCTGGGCTGCCACCAAGCCCGCCAGTAACTGGTATCGAATGGGGCAATCGGCCCCGGCCTGCGGCCCGACCAATCCAGCAGAGGATCAACGCCAGGCAGCCACTCACAACGCAGCTTGAAATAAAGCACTTTGCTGCGTTCACAATAGCGACGTTCCAGGGGCGTATTGCCCGGAAACCAAAACGCCACTCCCGGTTCCATGTCCAGGACCTCCCCGCGGAACACCACCTGGCGCCTCCCAGTGAGGGTGAGGTCGATGTGATGGAGGTAATCGCTTTCCTGCTTTCCACAGGTGCTCCATTCACGGCCAACCTCGGTATAGAAGATGCCTACCAGGTGGATGCGCAGCCGTTCCAATAGGTCAAGTTGAACCCGCGCGGATTCCGAGTTAAGAACGGTGCGCCGAACCGCGCGGGCAGCCGCACTGGTCGAGTCTTCGAGTCTCAGGATTTGGGCGATAGTTAAACCTGTGCATGAAAAGTGACGGTCTGTCCATTCTATTTTCAATCCCTTTGTGGCAGCTTCGGAGGGCACCGACACAAAAGCCAGAATGCCCTGAGCAATCCCAAAAGAGGAATGAAGGGTTATGAAAAGAACACGCCCAACTGCAACGGTTGCCCGCCTGATTCTCTGGAACGCCGCGGCGCTCATCACGATGCTGGGGGCGCCCGCTTTCGGCCAGGATGCGCCGAAAAAGCTCGTGCCCAAGATCTGCCAAATCAATCCGGAAAAGCAGACGGTGATTATGGGCAGCGACGCGACGCTCACGGGGGAACTCAAGGAACTGTATCCTGGCAAGGAGTGGAAGCGGTTCTGGGTGGAGAACTGGAGGCAGACGAGCGACCGCTTTGAATGGACCGTGGAATGTGCAAAAGAGGGTGATTACACGGTCGCATTGATCCTCAAGGACGACACGCGGGCGGGGGATCCGTGTAAAATCGAGCTTGCCGCTGGCAACCGCAAGCTGACGCATTTAGTAAAGCGGGAGCGTTTCTGGAATCGGCATGCGTTGGAAAGAACCCTCCATTTACCGGCAGGACGCACCACTCTCACGTTGCAGGCAACCAGGCTGCCGCCCAAGGCGAAACTGGCGCTGTTGTCAATTGAGTTGGTTCGTCCCGAAGTCAGAACGTCAATCGAGGAAACGGCGAAGTCGCTTCGCTCGAGCACAGAGTGGATGGTTAACGCAAAGTACGGTCTTATGACCCACTGGACCGCCCGATCCAAGCCGCGGCACGGATTGCCCAAACCGTATGCCGAGGCAGTCAAAGATTTTGATGTCGAATCGTTTGCTGCTACGGTCCAGCAGAGCGGCGCCGGGTTCGTGGTCATCACAACCAGTTGGGCAGACTATTATTTTCCCGCGCCCATCAAGGCGATCGATGAAATTCTGCCCGGGCGGACCGCACAACGTGATCTAGTTGCGGACCTTTCCGATGCCCTGGCCAAGCGTGGGTTAAAGCTTATACTCTACTATCATCCCGGCCACGATGACGAGCCTTGGTGGTCCAAGCTTAAGTATGATGGTGAGCAAGACAAGTCCGAGTATTTCAACATCTGGTGCCGGGTTATCTCTTCCATCGGGCAGCGTTACGGCTCGAAGTTGGCCGGATGGTGGTTTGACGATGGCATGGGGACTTATTACCCGTATAACGCGCCCTGGGAGAAGATGACGCGCGCGGCCAAGGCCGGCAACCCGGCACGGGTTGTTGGCTACAATGCCTGGATCTGGCCCAAAGCAACCGATTATCAGGATTTTTCCTGCGGCGAATCCGATTTTACGGAGTTCATCGGCAAAGAGTTCCTTCCCAAAGGAGGGTCCGGCCGGTTTACGGGGGGACCGCAGACCGGTCTGCAGGCGGCGCTCACCTGGATGCTTGAGCCTGGAAACTGGTGCCACCTGGATTCCGATAAGGAAATCCTTCCCCCCATCTATTCAGAGGATCGGCTGACCAGGTACATGCGAGGTTGCGTTGCTCGGCGCATTGTTCCGATGATCAACCTGGAAACTTACCAGACCGGGACGCCCGGGCCGGCATCTGTGGAGCTATTGAGAGCCGTTGGGGAGTCGCTCCGAAACATCAACGAGCCAGCAGAACTAATTCAAGACGATATCGTCACCAACATACGTCCGGAAAAAGGAGACATCGCATTGGAATCCGCTGATGGCAATATTCGCGGCACCCCCATCTATGTTGAGAACGTCGATTGCATTACCTACTGGCGCGATCCTTCAGCCTCGGTCGAGTGGGCGTTTGCACCACCTAAGTCCGGCAAATACAAAGTATTTGTCACCTGCATTCACGGCAACGGACCCAGCGAATACGAAGTCGCGATCGGGGAAAGGAAATTCACGGGCAAAATTGCCGGCACCGGTGCCGATCCCGGGTGGTCGGATTACCGGGACGAAGCGCTGGGCACCGTGGACCTGATCAAAGGCCGTCAATACGATGTGACGATTCGAGCCACCTCGATGCCAAAGGGGCCACCCATGAATTTGCGGCGCATTCTCCTGCGCTCGGTGCGTTAATGACAATTACTATGTTAAATTCATCCATCACAAATGACAATCTGTCCATGTCAGTTTAAGCCGGTTTTTGTAAAATTGGCACGACACCAGCAGATATGTTAACTCGTTCTATAATCAGAAATTTCAAAAGAGTTAGCCGCAGACCGAAGGCCTCTGCTCCCGCTCAGGACGCGACCCGTGCCTTCACCTTGATTGAATTGCTGGTGGTCATTGCCATCATCGCCATATTGGCCGCTATGTTGTTGCCTGCGCTGTCCAAAGCCAAGGCGCGCGCAAAAGGGATTAGCTGCTTGAGCAATCTCAAGCAATTGGGTCTGGCGCTGATCATGTATAAAGATGACAATCAGGGGTTTTATCCGCCCGGCTTTAATCACAATGCCACCGAGTGGGTCTGGCCGGCGCTGCTTCGGACTTACTCCTCAAAGCGGGATACAAAGGTCTTCTGGTGTCCTTCAGCCCCTACGGAGTCTCAGTGGACGCCGACTTTTGGCTCTGGATTGCCCGCTCAATACGGCTACTTGCAAGACGAATTCCACCTGAAGCCGGGAGGCAAGTACTTCATGAGTTACGGTCACAATTGCTGGGGTTCGCAGGCGACTCAACCTCAATCCGGCTTGGGGGTGCTTTGGGGCGATCCCGTTTATGGCCCTCAGAAGGAGACAAATATCAAGAAGCCGACCGAGATGATCGCCCTTGGCGACAGCAATTGGGACCTGACCAAGAAAGGAGATCCTAATTACAGCGGGTACATTGCCAATTACGAACCGCGCCAGTGGCCGCTGGATTTGCACGGTGGGGGTTCGTGGAACGAAGCCGCGCAGGCGTATGGCGGGCAGGCCAGCATTGTCTGGCTGGACGGGCATGCCAAGGGCATGAGGCGTCGTGAAATTATATCTTTCTTAGTACAGCCTCAGACCCAGCCTGCCAAGGACACGGCATGCCGCTTGTGGAACGCGGATAACGAGCCTCACTATTAAGCTGCCACAAAACCCCGCAGCAACGAAAACCCAGCACCTCGATCCCGTACATGCGAATCAACCAACACACGGACCATCAAAGTAACTATCAACCTAATCTCCATGATGAAAACTCTAGCAATTACAGCACTCGGCGGCCTTTTACTTTGGAATGCTGCTGGACAAAACCTGGTTAGTAACGGCGGCTTCGAAGATCCTAATCTGGGAAGCGGTTGGGCGCCGTATAGCGCTGGGGCTACGACTCTGACGGGTTGGACGATTAGCGGCAACGGCGTGCAGCATTTTAGCACAAATATCTATGGTGCCACTGGCTCCCAATGCGTCCAGATGACTGCCGATTACAGTGCCGCTGGCACGATTGGCCAGACGATCAGCAGCATTCCAGGCGCCTACTACATCATGAGTCTAAGGGTTGGAAGCCGTAACGGGGCGCCCGTTAACGGCATCGCCGGGTTCGGCGATACCCAACACCCCTTCAGCTTCAGCGGTCTCGGCACGACGAATGTGACGAACGTGACGTTCACGGCTGCCGCGACGAGCAGCAGCACAATCGTTGAGGTCACGGGAGGCAATCCCAATAGCTCAAGCATGTTGGTGATCATTGATGACGTGAGTGTGGTCCAGGCCGTGCCGGGCCCGGTGGACGCCAATGTCTCCGCAGTTGACGCCTGGCAGGGGTCTGTCGCAGCCGACGGGTTGAGTTACTCTACGATAACCGTCACACTGACTGATTCAAACGGCATTCCTGTCTCGGGCAAAACGGTATCGCTGGCCAAAACATCAGGACCAGGAAGCCCAGTTATCAACACGATTTCCGGCACGACCGACGGCGGTGGGAAGGCAGTCTTCACGGTGACTTCAACCACGCCTGGGACGAATGTCTTTACGGGCACCGATGTGACCGATGGAAACCTCGTCATCACAGACACGGCCACGGTCAACTTTTTGGCTGGATCAGTTGCGAATGCCAACACTTCGACTGTGGTGGCATCCCCCACTTCAGTGCTGGCGAATAGCGTGGCCACATCCACAATCACCGTCACTTTGCAGAATGCAACCAATGGCCCCGTTTCGGGCAAGACGGTGTTTTTGAGCAAAACATCAGGACCAGGAACCCCAGTCATCAACACGATTTCCGGCACTTCTGATGCGAATGGCCAGGCCTCATTTACGGTCGCCTCGACGAAAGCAGGCGCCGATGTGTTTGCGGCTGCCGATGTGACGGATGGAAGTATTGTCCTCACAAATACCGCTACCGTGACCTTTACAGTCGGGCCGGTTAGTTTGGCAATTTCGACCGTTGTTGCTTCACCTGCCTATGTCCCGGCTGATAATACCTCTGCCGCGATCATCACTGTCATCTTGCGAGACGCCACCAGCAATGGTGTGCCGAACAAAACTGTCAGCCTCAGCCAGACCTCGGGTCCGGGCATTCCGTCGATCACGCCCGTTTCCGGGACCACCACCGACACCAATGGCGCCGTGGCCTTTTCCTCGAGTTCCATCACGGTGGGTGCGGATGTTTTCACCGCGACGGACACTGATGATGGCAACCTGGTATTGACCAATACGGCCACCGTGACCTTCCTCGGCCTGATCAGTTGGTCGGGGTTCGCCACGACTGTGGTTGATGACAGCGATGTGAGGACCAACGGGATTCTTGTTTACGCGGAACATTGGGCTGGCTTCGATGGTCCGGTCAATGGTGTGTACTTTACTGCCGCCCAAAATAAGGTTGTTGGCAGCAGCGGCGGCTACGAGACCCTCAATGAGACCAACGGTTACCCCCAGGGATCTCTCTCAACAAATTATTGGAACATTCTTCGGGGCAAATGGTACAACGCCGGAAACGGTGAAACAGTCACTCTGAACGGCCTACAGGCGGGTCACAAATACTTGCTCCAAATCTGGTCCTCAGATCCCCGCTATGCCCCAAACCAGTCGGAGATCATACTCCCAGGTTTTGAGTTGAATATGCAAGAAGGACAATATGGCGTCGGCACTTTCACCGCAGTCGGCTCGACACACGTACTCGGTCTGGGAGGTGATGGCGTCCTTAACGCCGTTCAGACCCGCGACCTGAGCATCATCGCCATTAGCATCGGGCCGGGCGCCGGGCAACTGACCGTCCGCGGCTATACGGAATCCGCAGGTAACGTCGTGACCGAGAGAGCCATTTCGCTCACCTCGCCTATCGTGTGGACGCCGGTTCAGACCAATGCCGTTCCGGGCGGTAACTATAGCTTTACTGTCCCTAAGGGAGGCGGTGCAGCCGCTTACTTCAGGACCGTGGCACAGTAGTGGTCAACCCTGCCTTTGAAGTCACCGGGAGTTGATTAAGACGGTCTGCCGTGCAAGCCGCGGCGGACTCGTCTCAGGAAGGACCTAACGTAAGCAAAATTTACTAAACGCTTGAAGGTGGCAATGGAAGAATTCACAATTGTATGCTTGGCGTGCTGATGTCTTGGAGTGAGCCCCAACAGTGATTAAGGAGATGAAAATGATTGCGGCCCACAGGCAGGCAGTGGCCGGACTGCTTGCCAGCGCAATGATTTTCAGCGCGCTCTCATCACGCGCTCAGTGGTCCGTGCGGGTGGATGAGGGAAGGAGTCCCAAGGACATGTTTCCAACGGACGATCCGCGGCGCAAGCTGCCCGATTATTTGTTTCAGCCGTTCACGGCCAACGAGTGGGAGGCTAGCAGCTTCGCTCCTCCGGCCGATGCGGCGCGTTTTGAGGACTTGCGGTATGGAATGTTCATCCATTTCGGACTCTCTACTTACCAAGGCAAGAACTTGAGTTGGGGCACCGTCCAAAGCATCAAATGGCCCGATAAGCGCAAAGACGGCTACGTCGCACCGCCGGGACCGATCACGGACGAGTACTTGCAATGGCCAGCGAAAATGCGGCTCGATAAGTTCAATGCGCCAGAGTGGGTGCGCATCGCCAGGGAATCCGGGTTCCGCTACATAGTCGTCACCGCGAAGCACCACGAGGGGTTTCACATGTGGGACACGGCATACTCGAATTTCAAGATCACCAAGGCACCTTTTGGCCGGGACTATCTCAAGGAGATCGCTGACGCCTGCCATGAGGCCGGCATGCCGTGGGGCATCTATTACGCCCAACGTGAATGGTATCACCCGGATTACGATCCCAAAAACTACAAGGGCGAGCGTCACCAACGATACCTGGAATACAATCGCAACGTTTGCCGCGAGCTTTGTACCAAATATGGGAAAGTAGATTTCTTCTGGTTCGATGCCGCGTGGTGGGGTGGAATGTTCACGGCGGAAATGTGGGAGGCCGAGTCGTTGACGCGCATGCTCCGCGAGCTGCAACCGCACATGCTCATCAACAACCGGGCGAGCCTGCCTGGCGACTTCGATACGCCTGAGCAGCGTGCTGGGTTTTATCAGGAGCGCGCTTGGGAGGCCTGCTTGTCCCTGACCGAGTCATGGTCCTGGAGCGGGATGCCTCCCAAGACTCGCAACCAGTTGGTCCGAATCCTGGCTTCAACCGCGTGCGCCAATGGCAATGCGCTGGTGAGCTGGGGGCCGCATTGGGATGGTGCCTTTGATCAGAAGGAACTAAGCCGACTGCGGGAAATCGGCGAATGGTTGAAACAGAATGGCGAAAGCATCTATGGCACGCGGGGTGGTCCCTGGCTGCCGGGCACTTGGGGCGGCAGCACGCGTCGAGGAAAAACCGTCTATCTTCATGTCTTGGATTCGCAAGTGGCCACGTTGAATCTGCCCTCCATTCCGGCACGGGTGGAAATTGCCCGGTTGCTGGATGACGGCTCACGCATTCCCTTCAAGCAGGATGCAGATGGCCTGAGATTGACTTTGCCAGCAACCCGGCGTGATCCAGCGGATACCATTGTGGTGTTGCTGGTGAACCAGCCAGTTACTGGAATCGTGCGTTCAGGAGGCGCCAACCATGCGTTCGGCGATACAGTGTCCTATGGAGAACTGGTGCTTGCTAAAACGAATATCAGTTTTTCTGCCGGTGAAGTGGCGCTGGATCTCGGGAAAACTAGGAAAGTAACGGCCGTGGTGGTGGAGCGGGAATCGGACAGCCTGCCGTTGCGGTTATTGCTTTCTTCGGACCGCCAGACTTGGAATCAAGTCGCCATGACTGAACAGTCACCGAGGGTTTGGGAAGTGACGCTAGAAAGTCAGGCCGCGGGTGCGATTCTGCCCGGGCAAAATGCTCGCTATCTTAGGATTCAAGTGCCGGGGGAAAACCCGTCCTCCACGCTCCGAAGAGTAGAGGCTTACGGATTTTGAGCACGCTTTGTCCCTCCGAGACACTGGTCTCGAACAAACTTTCGTGACGATGCTTCATTATTCGTCACGCGGTGGTTGGGTAGCGGCACTCACGTGGGCGCCGCCACTTCCAAAAAACGGCGGCTGCCGTTTGACAAGTTTGTTGCGCAGTTTGCATTTTTTTTAAATCCAGAGAACAATAAAAAGACAAATAACTCTATGAAGCACGTATCTATGTGGATTGCCCTGACTATGATTGTGTTCACCGCAATCGGTCAGGATTTGCAGCCGCCCGTGGTGCGCGTCAAGGCAGATGCTCCAACTTACCTCTACGGCGGGCAAGCATCAAAGATGGAAGGAGGCTTGAAGAAGCAAGGCGGGGACAACTTTTCCTGGAAGGGCAGTGGGAGTACGACCTGGGAGGTCCAAGTTGACAAGTCGGGGGAATACGCTGTAGGACTTTGCCACGCCGCACAGCCTGGTTCCGCCGGCCAGGAACTCCAAATCGCCGGTGGTAAAAATCGGCTTGGTTACAAGCTGAGAATTACCAAAGGGGTATTCCCGGACAACATGGCATATGAGACAGTGCAAATCAATGGTTCGCTTCAGCTCCTGGCGGGAAAGCAAATCATAACCTTGAGTATCTCAAATGCGCCGGCGCAGAAGCCCGTGCTCGCCTTTCGCAGTCTTGAACTGATTCCACTTGCCGCCAAACCGGCCATTGAGGCGGAAAAAAGGGAAGCACGACGCTCGCGCGCCAGCACTGAATGGCTGGCCAATGCCGGTTATGGACTCATGTTTCACTGGACCTCCCAAAGCATTGGCAAGGATGGGACCATCAAACCCTTTGGCCAGGCGGTTGCCGATTTCCCTCTGGACCGATTTGTCGAAATGGTGGAAGCGACCGGCGCCGGTTACGTTCTGTTCACGGTCGGCCATGCCGAGCCGTATTGTCCGGCCCCGCTGAAAAGTTGGGAAAAGCACCACCCCGGCAAGACCGCGAAACGCGACCTGATCGCGCAGATGGCCGATGCTCTAAGCGCAAGAGGCATCAAGCTGATGTGTTACTTTCCCACACACGTTGTGGGCAAATACCCAAATGCTTCCGGCAAGGAATTCACTCAGATGACCGCCGATGTTTTGAAAGAGTTTGGGGAAAGATACGGGGAAAAGGTGGTTGGGTATTGGTTTGACGGGTTCTATCAATGCTACGAAAAATATCCGGATTTTTCCTTCCGCGATTTCTTCAGAATCTGCAAATCCGGGAACCCCAACCGGATCATCGCGCTGAACTCATGGATTTATCCGAACATCACTGAATGGCAGGAGTATTGGGCTGGGGAGACGGCGAGCCCGGTCGAGTTGCCGGTAAACGGCACCAATGCGCATGGCCCGGGGGAGGGACTCCGCTACCAGTCCCTGATTATCATGGAGCCTTACTGGGTGCAGGAGAAATTGGAGATGCCTGAACCGCGGTTTAATGCGCAAGCGCTAGGTGATTACATCAGCCAGTGCATGAAAAATGGCGGCGCAGTGACGATCAACCTTGGCGTGTATCAAGACGGATCGGTTGACCCAAGAGCAGTCAATGTGCTCAAAGAAGTACGCAAGCGCATCCGAAAAACGCCCGACCAGGCAAACCGCGAGACATCACCAAACCTCGGAATATGAATACCCATGCGAGACCAGCCAGCAGGTCTTGGAAGCTAACAATTTCAAACCTGAACGACCACGGTGGCTTCGGAGCGGTAAAATTTAAGAGCTACAGTCTTCTGGGTGTTCGGGTTGTCTTTTGCCTTCGGCGGCCTGGCCGAGCCAAACGCTACCGCCACGACGAATTGGCCGGTTACATAACCGACTACGACCGGAAAGGCGCTCCAGTGATACTGAATATCGGGGTGTCACCATAGGTCGGCCTCGCCGGCGACACTCAGCCAACTCGCAAGGCTGCACAAGCTCATTGCGGCAATTAGGCACACATTAGATCAGCCAATCTCGCAACCGCGCTTTCTCTATGGCATCCGCTTCGATATCCATCCTCGGCGCGCTGGTCGTGGTCGGCGGGGGTTTTCTGAGCGGCAGCGCTGCCTGGCCTATGAAGCTGATGAAGCGGTACCAGTTCGAGCATTGGTGGTTCGTGGCGATGCTGACCGGCCTAATTGTGGTCCCTTGGACGGTAACCCTTGTCTGCTGCCCGAACGCTCTAAGGGCCTACAGCTCCGTTCCTTGGAAAACGCTCGCCACTGCCAATTTATGGGCAACGGGTTGGGGTATTGCAAACGTGCTTTGCGGATTATGCTACTTAAGGCTGGGGATGGCTCTGACCTCTGTAATCATCACCGGCCTTGGCGCAGCGACTGGCGTCACTTTGCCCATGGTCGTTAAGGGTTCGGGCCTGTTTAAGCACGCGAGCGGCCCCTCGTCTCCGGCAGGACTAACCCTGCTTGGCGGGGTGTGCGTGATGCTTGTGGGTGTGGCTTTGGCCGGGGTAGCCGGCGCTGGACGGGATCGGGCACGGCCGAAGACTGAATTATCCTCGGGCACATTCCTGGCCGGCTTGCTAATGGCAGTGATTGCCGGTGTGTTCTCGGCAGGAATGGGCTTGTCGTTTGTTTACGGGCAGGGTCCCATCATGCAAGCCATGAAACACGAAGGTGCGGGCGAGATACCCTCCATCTTTTCGGTTTGGGCCGTTGCATTGTTGGGCGGCGCGCTTGTAAGTGTGCTGTATCCAGTCTGGTTAATGTTGAAAAATCGGTCTTCAGGCGTACTTGGGCAGAGTTGGAAGGAACTGGTGCTGGCGATCGCCATAGGAGCCAACGCCTGCCTGGCAGTCGTGCTGATGGGCGCTGGCATGAGGATGCTGGGCGCACTGGGCGCTTCGGCCGGCCTCGGAATCCAATCGGCCTCATGGATGTTGGGCGGTCAAAGCGTGGGGTTTGCCAG
>WNGG01028836.1_pt1 | contig 11187 bp, 12 predicted proteins | sample 5400661 | NCBI WGS metagenome assembly WNGG01 (sample SAMN13153372, study PRJNA577476) | soil metagenome | isolation source: 100 cm soil or saprolite under Garry oak tree replicate 1 | place: USA:California | collected 2016-06-15 | reverse complement strand
ACGCTTGAAGGAGGTAACCCTCGCCAGCACGGCAACCGCCGGCCACGCCGAACCGCTCTATCGTCTGCCGGTGGATTTGAACAGTGGCAAACGCAACCTCACCCGTGTCGAAATCATTGTCGGCCCGGCGCACGGCGCGGAGATGCTGCTCGCCGGCATCCGCTCCATCCATGCCAGGCACCCGACCAAACCGAAACAGGAATTCCTCGCCCAAGTCCTCGCCGCCGGAACAGCCGAGGAAAAGTAGCCGCTTCACACCGCCGATCGACGCAGATTAACGCAGATCAACTCCGCAAAACCCCAAATTGTCTCGGCGGACTGCGACTGCCGAACTGTGCCATAGAGTGGACTCGTTACGGAAAACGCGGACGAATCGCCGCAAAAGAACTCAAAGAGCGCAAAGACTACTCCCTCTCCGCCTCGATCGGGGAGAGGGGGCGGGGCGGCGGCGAATTCTTCCGTCCTCCCTCAACCTGGCAGCTCATGCATAGACCTTTCCGCGTTCGGGCATGGACTGTCAGTCACGCAGAAGCGTAAAAAATTCCTTTTTAACCGCGGATGGACGCCGATGAACGCGGATAAAAATCCCCGAAGAGAACTCGAGGCGCAAAGAGTTCTCCCTCTCCGCCTCGATCGGGGAGAGGGTGGCCGCAGGCCGGGAGAGGTGTCGAATCTGGCCGCTCAGCAATCAGCTCTCAACCGTCCGGCTTGCCAAGCCTGATCGAGAATTGCCAATTCGGCAGAAAGTAAGTGCCGAGTGTCGAATTGTCGTGGAGCTCCCTCGGGCAGATATTGAGAATCCTCCCGGTAAGGAACCAACGGACGTTCTCATGTCATCATTGCCGGACAGCCTTGAATGGTTTAACAGTTTTGCGCGGGCACTCAGGCCACTCATGGTTTCGAAGATCATCATTGCGGGTGGCGGGATCGGTGGGCTCACCCTTGCTGTGGCGTTGCGCCGGCGGGGTGTCCGCGTGACTTGTCTTGAACGCATGCCTGACCTGGAGCAGGGCGGTGCCGGTCTTGCCCTCTCGTCAAATGCCATGCGGGAACTGGCACGGCTGGGACTGGAGTCAGCGACTGTTGCAGCAGGAAAGGTGATCACCCGCGCCGCAATTCTTGATGCTCACGGCAATCGGCTCGGCGCCGAGATGGACTTTGCGAGGCTCCAGGACGAAATCGGTGTACCGACTGTCGCTCTGCATCGGGCACGCCTGCACACACTGTTGCTCGAAGCCATCGGCGACGGCGTCGTGCGGACCAACCTGCGGGTCGCAGGCTGTGAACAACACCAGGAAAAAGTCACGGGTGTCTGTGCGAGCGGCGAGCGTATCGAGGCGGATCTTTTGGTTGGCGCCGACGGCCTGCGCTCGACTGTCCGCGCGCAGTTCATCGATGACGGAGAACCGGTTTACTCCGGCTACACAAGTTGGCGCGGTGTGACGCCGGCGGATTCAGTGCGGCCGCCGGAGCGGATGAGCGAGAGCTGGGGTCGTGGCGAGCGCTTCGGCATTGTCGATATTGGCTTCGGTGAAATCTACTGGTTTGCTTGTGCCAATGCGCCGCCAGACGGTCGGGACCGCGATGTTCACGCCGAACTGCTTGAGCGCTTCTCGGGTTGGCACTCTCCGATTGAGCAAATCATTCGCGCCACACCACCCGGGCGGATCCTGCGCACCGACATCACTGACCGGAGGCCGATCAAGCGCTGGCATGACGGACGCATCGTTTTGTTGGGTGATGCCGCGCACCCCATGACTCCGAATCTGGGCCAGGGCGCCGGCCAGGCAATCGAGGACGCTGTGGCGCTTGACCACGTTCTGGCGGAATCGACTTCACTTGAAGAAGCCTTGCGAAGGTATGAAGGGCGCCGGGTCGCGCGCGCCAACGCCATCACTCGGGCATCACGACGGGTGGGCTGGGTTGCTCAATGGGAGAATCGGGTGGCCGTATGGCTGCGAAACGCTGGAATGCGATGCGTGCCCGGCTCGTTCAAGCAAACGCAGGCCCGCAGGCTGATGCAGCCTCAGACGGTGTGATTGTTTGGGAACGGAGGCGGCAAAGACGAGAAACGAATTTCACGAATTTTGCGGGGGGTAGCGCGGGCGTCTCGCTTGCCGCGGTCGGCGACCCGCCGAAAGCAATTCGGATAAGTTAGCCGCAAAGAGGCACAAAAGGCGCAAAGACTTCCCGCTCCGCCTCGATCGGGGAGAGGGTGCCCGCAGGCAGGGAGGGTGTCGAATCAGGTTCGTGGCTTTCACATTCGGCGCATCCTCACAGCAAAGCCACCGTTCAGAGCAGTTGAACTGTTCTGTGGTGGCGGAACTTTATCCACTGCCATCGTCAGTAACCAGGAATTCAATCTCGTCGCCGGGATCGAGGTCGAACCGAAGTATGCAGATGTGTGGCAACAGGCGCATCTAAACGCGATCCTTTTTCAGGCCGACATTCGGCGCATTCACGCAACCGAGTTGCCCTCTCATGAGGTTCTCATCGCTTCAATCCCATGCACGAGTCATTCAACTCTCGGACGAGCGAAGAAGTCACTGGCGGGAAAGCCCGAACTGGGTGACACCGGCGATCTATATCTCTGTGTCGCCGAGATTGTGGCACATCATCTGCCGTTGGCCTGTGTGTTTGAAAACGTGCCCACGTTCAGAAACTCGTTGGCGTGTTTGAGCCTTGTGCAGCACCTACAGCGGGTTGGCTATTCGGTTTCCGAATGCCTAGTTGACCCGTGCAGGGAATGGAACGAGCCGCAAGATCGAAAGCGGTGGATCATGGTTGCGACATTGAAACCGGGCTTTCAAATCCGCTCGCCGCAAATCCCCTTCTCGGGGACGGTCGGCGATTACCTTGACCCCCCGGCAGATTCCGACCGACAAGCAGCCGAGCGAATCATCGGGAGCATTGAAGCCTTATGCCGGCACAACAAACGCCACGCGGAACTCGGCCATGGGTTTGGCTTTACGACGATCAACCGGAACTCGACAAGAGTGCCCACGATTGTCCGCTCGTATCACAAGATTAACACTGGGCCATTTGTAGAAACTCCGTACGGTCTGCGGTTGCTCCACAAGAAGGAGGTTGAACGCTTGATGGGCTGCGAGATTGGTTGCCCCCACTATGCCACAGCTGTTGAAATCCTCGGCCAAGGCGTCCTAACGCGGGTCTTTCGGGAAATTCTCCTGCAACTTGCCAGTTTCTTGAAATCGCCGAGGAGCTAAACGCTAAGCCGAGCAAAATCTAATCAGCTAAAGTGAGTCCGCAGCGAAGTAAGTAATCCGCTGTTGAATCGAAACGGCCGGGCAACCGCGTCTCATCTGAACTGTCGCCTTTTGGAATCCAGATAATCAATCCCCGTCGAGCACGTGTGAGCAAAACGCGGTAAGTGTTGAGTAAGTACTGTCGGTCAATTTCATTTTTCAAATTCCCCCAGCGCGAGCCGCTGAAATTCCGATACACCCAGCCACCGTTGGTGGCGTCGAAAGAAAAGTCTCCGCCCCAACAAAGGCCGATCCAGTCGAGTTCTAGTCCCTGGCATTCAAACTCGGATGCTGCGACTTCGAGTTGGTTAGAGGATCGAATGTCCGGCGGATGAGCCAGAAACCAATGCACGAAGATGTCGCGATTGCCTTGCCGAAATCCGGAAGACAATTCGAGACCGTCTGCGCGAAGGCGCAGCGCACCCGAACTCGCAACAAGCCCGGCGCGTTGACGCCCTCGTGCGCGTTTGTGAAGCCATGTGCGAGCTGTTGCGAGTGATCGAGTGATAGCGAACGGGAAGTCGCGCGAGTCGGGAACTGCTGCTGCTGCTCTTCCTGCATCGCCCGCCAGTGCGGCATCGACCCATTCGGCAATTTTCCGGGCGCGGAACGAACGTAAATTCACTTCCAAGTGAAGGGATGGTTCTTTGCGAATCGCGAGTGAGCCAGAGTTTCTATCGGCGAACAACTGGTGACCGGCGGTGCTGGTGTTGTGTTCAAGCGCTTTCGGTGAAACAGCAAATTATGAATTTCTTGCCCGCCTCCCACGAGTGCGATCAGAACCGCCCACCCTTGGTGACGATCCATGATCGAGAGCATCGTCTCCGGTTCCGAGACTTCGATTCCGTTTTTCTTCCGGTTTTGATCCGCGTTCCATGCGCGCTGGGCTTCGTCAAACACGACCACTCTCTCCACAGCCGGCCGGTCAGCTTTCTCCAGTCCTTCGCGAACGAATACGTGGACGTTCTGAATGAATGTTCCGACGGTGCGCTTGCCGCCGATTTCGCGGATGCGGCGCTTCTGGTCACGCACAATTGCAGCGGAAACAATTTTCACGAGCGGCCCGTTGCCAGAAAGAAAAACACCTGCTGGGCGGCCTTCACCTCGCAAGGCTGGATTGTGAACGACGTTCAACCCCGCCAGGGTTTTGCCAGCTCCGGGAACGCCAGTGACGAAGCAAATGATTTTCTCTGATTGCCGCTGCGCTTGCTGAATGATTTCTACGAGACGCTCGGATGTAACCGTCAGATTGGTTGCGCCTGCGTGCGAGTGGTCGATTTCACGCACGTTGTGGCCCGCAAACAAAACTTCGGCAGCTTCAATGATAGTCGGAACGGGACGATATGGCGAGCAGTCCCAAGCCGTAGAATCAATCGGCACACAATCATCGCGATGTTCGGCGTTGAAAGCTATCAAGAGCGTTTGCGCTAGGTCTGCAGCATTAGCCAGTTTCACGTCACGCACAGCATCGGTGGAAACCTGGACGCTAGAATCCTCCGCGGGCGGAGCTTTAGGCACAACGACAACAGGTACGATGCGGCAGTCACGACTTGCTTCGTGGAAATCTCGAAGGTCAAGTGCGTAGTCTTCGGCTTGCCGCTGCGACTGCGAACTGTGTGCTTTGTCTTCAGTTTTGAATTCGAGGCAGACAATGACATCCGCAGCCAGCAACACAGCATCAAGCCGCTTTTGCCTCCGCGGAATCGGATACTCCAAGAGCAGCGACCAGTTCGTCGAGATCGGAGCAAGACGGATGAGTTCGTCACACGCCGCCTTAAGAACTTGAATCTCTTTTTCCCATGCCTTGGTCTGCCGCTTCTGCAATTCGTTGTGTTGGTAAGAGCGTAGTAGTGCACCGATAATCTCGTTGGGACTGTGAGCGAGAAAGTCACCAAGTGTCGCGCGGTAGAAGGCAGCCATTCCCCTACTCCTTCATGCCGAGCAACCAAGTCACTTCGACATTCAATGCTTTGGCGAGAGCAACAAGCTCGAAGTCGAGAACGCCGCGAATCCCGGTTTCGATCTTTGCGACACCAGCCCGGTCGATCGAAACGCCTAGCCTGGCCAATTTCTTGGAAAGCTCCTCCTGTGTGAGTGGCGACTGCGCGTTTACTCGGGCCTCTTTCACGCGTTCGCCGACTAGATTCTGGCCGACTTGCCCCATTGCGCGGCCAGGCTACCAGGTTCAGTTCAAAAGTGTTGTTCTAGTATAGAACACTCCAAAGTGCTTCGTGCTAATCCGTGTTCATCCGTGGTTGAATTGAAACGGCAGAAGCTCATCAAGGCAATGAGGTCGGAGGCGATGCCACGGATTCTTCAACGAAACTGATCAGCATTGCAGCGCCGCAAGCTTTCGATTGAGCCGCTCCTACGACTTCACTTTCTCCATCTGTCATTCCCACACGACGATTGTTCGCCAGCCGAGTTTGCGCAGCGCGCGCTGATGAAGTTTGTCGCGGACAGCATTGCCTTCCAGTTTCTTGAGCCACCAGGCGCGGCGATGCGTTGGCGTCGTGCAGTTCTTGCAGCGGCGGTGGCGGTGCCAAAAGCACCCGTGGACGAAGATGGCGGTTTTGTATTTCGGGAGAATGATGTCCACCGAAACAGAGCGCGGAATTCGACACCTCACCCTGACCCTCTCCCCGGGCGAGGCGGAGAGGGCAACCAGCACGTGAAGACGGAAGCGATAGCCGAGCCGATGCAGCAAGGTGCGCACGCGCTTTTCCGGCGTCGTATCTTTCCCTCTGATCCGGACATGTTCCAACTGTGCCGGTCCTTCGTCAAACGGTCGCGGTCCCGCCGCGCGCCGTAAACACGGGGTGCAGGCGCCGCCTGCTTGCCCCGGATGCGGCTCTTGTTCCACGAGCGACGCTCTTTGGCAGGACGGTCGGGCATGCGATAGGAATATAGGAACGCCACGGAATTCTCACGCATTTCTCCCGTCCCTTCAGTGTTCGAATGATTTTGGGGACGGTTATCCCGGTCGGCTCCACGCTTCGCTTGGTTTCGGATACGGATTTGAGAACAGACACGGTCAACCAGGCGACGATCTGTCCGAGTCGTGAAATGAGGAGTGCGCATGAGCAGGCTTGTTTGGCCATTCACCAGAGGCTAAGCTGGTCCCATGAAAACCCTCACAGTCCAGGAAGCGCAGACGCAGCTCCGCCAGCTTATCGCCGAGGCGAACCGCGGCAACGTCATCGTGCTGACCGACGGCCAGCAGAAAGTTACGCTGCAGCCCGGTGCGGGCTTGGACCTGGAGGAGGACAGTCCAGAACTGGAAGCGGAGTTGTTGAAAGCGATTGACGGCCCATACACGCCCTACTCGACGGGAGAGATGCGCGCCATCGTCGAGCGCATTATCCGCGAGGAAAAGCGGACATGAGCCTTGGGCTGGAAAAGGCGGATGCCTTAATTTTACGTTGCAGGCGCTGTGGTACGTGCGGGAGGCAGGCGATGAGGTGGCTCGCCGTTTTCGCGATCCCAAGCTTCGTGCTTTGCGTTCGTTTGCGGTGGAGCAGCCGTTCCAACGGTTTCTGATTTTCTACCGCGAAGATGGGGCGACACTACAGGCGGTGCGCCTGATGGACGGAGCGCGTGATTTGCCCCGGCGCCTGATGGAGCCGCCAGGTTCAGGAACCGTGTGATACTTCTGCGCGTTCGGTACCCGTCAGCCAGCGTCGGACTCGGGCGATACGAATGCATAGCAGCGTGGCACCGCGCGGATGCCGGCGAACTGAACGACGAGGTGTTGAACGCGGGAGGTCGAAGGCGTCACAAAGGAACAAACACTCGCCGTGCTGGCCCACGCGGAAAAGAGCCTGGCTCTGGCGTAACGGGTTTCGCTTCATGCCAATCGCATGCGAATCCTCTTTGACCAGGGTACGCCGGCACCACTGCGAGATTTTTGGCCCGGCCACACGGGTGCGACCGCCCACGAGATGGGCTGGTCAACTCTGGAAAACGGCGTCCTCCTGAGCGAGGCGGAACAGGCCGGTTTCGAACTGTTCATAACCACGGACCAAAATCTGCGGCACCAGCAGAATCTTCAGGCTCGACGTACGGGTTTGATTTTGGCGGGCGCATCTTGATACTCCCACCGGAGCGCGGCTCTGCGAGCCGCAGCACGTCTGCATTTTCGAGATGCTCCCAGCCGATCCGAGCGCTTTCCAGTCAGCGAAGCTGCTGCGGGTCACAGACCCGCGCTCCGCTTTCCCCGCTTTGGCGCTTGGTGGTTGTAACAAGATGCGCCCGATTTTGGCGGGCGCGATGTTGATGGGTTGCGCGCGGCGCAAGGCAAGCGCAGTATCGACGTCCATGCGGTTCCCCAAACTCTGGTTGTTGTCCCTTCTCACATGCGCTGGCGCGCTGAACGCGTCCGCACAGCTTCAGAGCGCGCAAGTCAGCGTCTCGTTCACCAATCGCCTTGGGCCGATGGAAATCCACAAGATGGCGCTCGGCCAAGGCGGGTTGTCCGAGGAACCGATGTGGGACAACCGCGTCGCCGAAATCCGCGCGCTCAAACCCGGCGTCATTCGCCTGTTCCTCCAGGAGTATTTCGATCTGTTGCCCGAACGCGGCCGTTATCACTTCGACACGCTGGATCGGTCTGTGGCGACGATCCTCGCGACGGGCGCGAAGCCGCTCCTGTGCATTTGCTTCAAACCGCGCGCGCTCTTTCCCGAGATCAACCAAGACATCGTCGAGCCGAACGATTACGCCGAGTGGGACAAGCTGGTTTTCAATCTGGTGCGTCATTACCGGGAACGCGGCGCGGGGATTCGTTACTGGGAGGTCGCCAACGAACCGGACATCGGCGAGAGCGGTGGCTGTCCGTATCGGTTCAAGCCGGAGAGTTATGTGCGCTATTACCAGCACACCGCGGCCGCCATTCTGCGAGCTGATCCGGAGGCGCGCGTCGGCGGGCCCGCGCTGGCGGGAGTGAAATCACCGATTCTTCCGGCGCTGCTGAATTTCTGCGACACGAACAAGGAGCCGTTGCACTTCATCTCGTGGCACATCTACAGCAGCAGTCCGCGCGCGGTGCGCGACACGATTGATTACGCGAAGGGTTTGCTGGCGCAGCATCCGTCGCTCAAACCCGAGACGTTCCTCGACGAATGGAACATGGACCTGATGAACCCGCCACTCGATACGCGCTTTCAGCCGTGTTACATCGCCGAAACGGTGTGGCAGATGAAAGAAGCGGAGCTGGACTATTCGTGCTACTACCACATTCGCGACTGGCACGTGGACTTCGACCGCTTCGCGCAATTCATGTCGTATGACGGCGTGGTGTTCATGACGCGTTGGTGGAACCGCATGCCGCAGTTCGACGGGTTGTTCGACTACCAGAACACGCCGCGCCCGGCCTACTTCACGTTCAAGCTGCTGTCGCGCCTGGCGGGCGAGCGATTGCAACTCACGTCCAATCATCCCGCCGTGCACGGTTTCGCGGCGTATGATCCGCAACTGCGCATGTTCAACGCGATGCTTTGGAACTTTTCAACCAATGCAATGTCGGTGGACCTCGCGTTCACCGATTTGCCGCACGACCTGCGGGTGCGTCACCTCACGTTGAGTGCCGAGTCGGACAGAAACGATGAAAACATCCGGCTGCGTCCCGATCCGCCGCAGCAAGTCAGGAAGGGCGAACACAAACTGAAGGCTGACTTCGAACGGTATGGCGTGCAGTTGTGGATGTTGGAGTAAGTCGAGCTGCAGTTTGCGCGCTTCCGGACAGGCGCGGCCTTAGCCGGAACGATGCAGTTGGAATCGGGTAGCACAGGCAACTTGCCGCACGGAATGGAAGGGAATTCATCCGCACCAAAAGGTGCGCATAGTGCGCGATTCTGGCGGGCTGGTAGCCCGCCAGCACGGGCAAGTTGCCCGTGCCACCCTTGGTTTGAACTGAAAAGGGCGGGGCCGCTACCACTGGCGAAGTCGGTAGTAGGACTGGGCGCGGTTGGTGAGCGTCCCCGGATCGTCAAAGGAGAGGTCGGGCAGGATAGGACTCAACGGCTGGAACGGGCCGGTCACGTCCGCGGCGCGCTCGACCTGGAACACACGGCCCTGGCCTTGCCACGACAAGCCTGCACTGCCCGTCGAGGTGTTGACCTGGATTGCGAGGCGAGGCGCCTGTGCTGGGAGTGTCGCGTCGGTGACGACATAAAGCGCGTCCAGTCCGATGTCGGACGGGGCATTGGTAGGGGCGAAGGCGTTAAGTAATTCCAGATTACTGAACACGATGTAGCCTTGATCGCTGAGCAAGTCGCCGGAATGGACGGAGCCGAGAACCGAGTCGTCGAATCCATCTTCCGTCGAGAACCAGATTTCCTCGCTGGGCCAAACATAGAGCGCGTCGAGGCCGTAATCCTTGGTGGCGCTGATCGGGTGGAACACTGCTGGAGAGCAGATCGCCGCGGTGGAGGGTGATACTGAGCCGCTCAGAGAAGACATTCGTCGGGATCGAGAAGAGGATTTCCCCGGTGTCGAAGACGTGCACGGCGTCCAGGCCGACGTCGGGCGGCGGTGGCTGGAGCCCAAAGGGCGCGAGCAGGTCCTGGTTGCGGCGGAGGATGCGGCCCCTGGTGGAGAGCAAGTCGCCATGTTGCAATGGACCGAGGGTGTTGCTGGTGATGTCGTAACCGAGTGAGAAGGCGACTTCGCCGCCAGGCAGGGTGTCCACAGCGTCGAGGCCGAGGTCCGGACCCGGAGGGAAGGCGCCAACCGAAGTAAACAAGTCGGAATTGCGTTTGATGATTCGACCGGAAGTGGAGATGAGGTCGCCACCCTCGACTATATACGAGGCTTCCGGCCCGGCTGTGGCGGCAAAAAAATCGGCCGTCGAGAACCAGATTTCGCGCACGGGGGCAGCGGCGAGACGCAGCGTAAAGACCTGCGCCAACTTGCCGTTGGTCTGGACGACGGTGATGTCCATCATCGGCCACCGCCGATCAAGGCCAGAAGTGGAATTGGTGAAATAGCAGACCTGGTTCGTGAAGCCGTCGTCGATCTGCAGTTCGAGGGACATCACAACAGTAACCGCAACTTCGCCGCTGATTGCAAACGTGCCGCCGCCTTTAACCCGGTAAGGCCGGCCGCCCGCCGTGAAATTGATGGCTTCGAGCGCGTAACGGGAGGAGATCGGGGTTTCGTCGAGCAATCGGAGGTTGAATGTGCCGCGCATCGGCACCGGGAGCGAGATCCGGTCACAGGGCGGGCAATCGTCGAGCAGATAACTGTCGTGAACGAGCAAATAGGCCCACGGCTGGTTGGTCGTCGGCGCCTGAGCGAACACCGTGGGGCGGCCAAGACCGAAGAGTGCGGACGCTAGCAGAAGCGCAAGCGCCCGAGGAAGGATCGTTTTCAGCGAGTGACGCATGCTCGGACGACAGATTGGACGGATTCAGAATACTCGGATGGGAAACGCTGACAAGCGCCGTCAACGACGTACAGGTGCAACTTGACAGTGCGCCCGAAACGGGAGGCTGGGAAGCCGCCGAACAATCTGCGTCCATCTGCGTTCATCGGCGGTTCGACTCCGCAGATGCAGATTCAGGTCACGGGAGGCCGCCGGGATATCGCCGCGCAGTGGATTTGCCCAGCGCTCTTCACTCGCTGTCGGAGCCTTGAATTCAGTGACAATCTGGAGCCGCCTTGCCGGGGACGTTCAACCGACTTTTTGCCTTGTTCCGATCGTTTGCCAGGGCTTAACGTCCCGCCATCACAAAATGGACATTCCGATCCATTGGACTCATAACCCTGGAGGCTGTCATGAATAGTTGGAATGAATCCGGTCGCGTCTGGGAAGAGGATCACGGCATGCTGGACGCGGAGCAGGTCGCGCAATGCGAGCGCGCCGACGTCGCCGAGCCGCTCCGCTCACCCATCCCGACGCGGATGATTTCGAACGGAGAGT
>WNGG01021537.1_pt1 | contig 11187 bp, 8 predicted proteins | sample 5400661 | NCBI WGS metagenome assembly WNGG01 (sample SAMN13153372, study PRJNA577476) | soil metagenome | isolation source: 100 cm soil or saprolite under Garry oak tree replicate 1 | place: USA:California | collected 2016-06-15 | reverse complement strand
CCTTTTTTGGATCACCTAAGTTGAGGGCATTTCCATAGGTAAAAGCGGGCGGTTAGCTCAATGGTAGAGCGGCCGATTTACACTCAGTTCTAGGCGGCTAATTTACACTGAGTTCTAGGCGCTTTTCGCCGTTTTCGATCTTCCCTTCGTGATCGGCGCAAGACCGCTCTACGCTAGGTAAAACGGCCTCAAGAGCGCACTAAACCACGTTATCTCACATTCTCCCCAAAAAAGAAGGGCAGTATCATAAGGCTTTTGTGAGGGTTTCGTATCTGCATAGACCATGTCGGCCCCGCGCCCCGAAACCGACCTAGAAATGCGTTTGCAGCTCGGAGCGGGTCCAAAGGACAGCGGCCAGAGGACCCCGAGCGATTCTTGAGGCTCCTGCGCGTTACATGACGAGAAGAATAATGCGACTGATGTGTTAATCGCACAGTCAAGCGAGGAAGCATGATTCCGGGGGTTCGAATTTTTCGGGGCGCGCTAAGTAAATGAAATTGTAGGCTATCGTCCCGTTAAGTCATGAACCTTTTGAACCTCAGCCGGGTCGGTGACCTCGAGAATTAATAGCTTTCTGCCAGTGTTATCCCGCATAAGAAGAGTCGCGGGAATCGTTTTACCATCTACCTGGGAATCGAATTTTACGAACTCCGCAGCATCAATTGACACGTAATCATCCAGTGTCGATTTATTCCAGCGACCGAGAACAAAGCGTTTGTGTGATTGAAGAAATTGGCGCGCTGCGGCGTCGTCTACAAAAAATCCCGCTGCCCAAGAGGTCGTGGTCATGATTCGCCATCCAGTCGGGGAGGACTGGCCAGTCGAGTGTTCCACTGCGCAAATACGAGCAACAGGGATCACCACCCCTCCTTGTGTTAGAACCCATTCAGTCTGCTCTTGGTCTCCGGCCAATGAACTTAGTGGAAACGCTAGAACCAGAGACACGGCCACCAAATGCTTTATGTATCGTGCCGCGATCATTTTCATTGCGCGAGCGAACCGCGTTTGACGCGTTTGTCAAACGATATACGACGAGAACCGTTCCTCGCTCCAAGAAAGCCTTTCAGAGACGCAGCATCTTTAGCGGCGAAGCTAAACCACTGCCGTATCTGCTCGCCCACGGGCCGAATGTGGAGCAATGCCATAGAGGAACGACGAAAACATCCCACAGCACAGCTTCAGTGGGACGGAACTGTAAATCCGACATCGCAATGACTGCGCCGGGTTCAACGCACACTTACGACTGGGCTTTTCCAGACTTTGTTTCGCTGAAACGTCGCGTAGCCGTTTCCGCACAAGAAGAGTCCGGCCGCGACAGCGGCAGCGACTTTTGCCCACAAGCCATATCGAACGTCGCGATTGATCAGGAGCGACACCGCGCCAGTCACCGCGATCGCAAGCCCGACGTAGGGAAAGAACATTTGCACGCCTAATCGGTGTCGATGGACAAACCTCGCTTGCGCAATTAATTCGCGATTACAAAAGAATTACTGCCAAGATCGCAGGTGTAAGATGGCAACGGAATTTCTTCGATCATCGCCTGCGCCGCGATGAAAGTTTGGCCGAAAAGTTTGCCTACATTTGCCAGAATCCGGTCCGCGCCGGATTAATTCGTAGTGAAACTGATTGGCCTTTCATCTTCATCCCGGGCACCCAAGGCGGTTCGGGTGAACCGCCCCTACCAATCCGGATGGGCGAAAAAGGTACGGCGATTGATCTCAATCGCGTGGGCGGTTTAGTGAAGACAAACTCGCGGGAGGAGTTTGGCTAGGCGGTCATGCCGTGCGCGGCACTTGTATAGGATAACTTCGTAGCATCACTGCACGGTCAAGATCGCGTTGTTGCTGGTCACACTGCCGGCGCCGTTGCTCACTATTACCGAGAAGAGACTGCCGTTATCGGCTGCGGTCGTCGCCGGGGTAGTATAGGATGACTTGGTCGCTCCGGTGATGTTCACGCCGTTCTTACGCCACTGATAGCTCAACGGCGCAGTGCCTGTAGCCGTCACCGTAAACTTAGCCGTCTTCCCCACCCTGACCGTCTTATTGGCAGGCTGAGTCGTGATCGTTGGCGGTGTTCTCACCGTCAATGTCGCGTTATGACTGGTCACACTTCCGGCACTGTTACTAACTACGACCGAGAAGAGACTGCCGTTATCGGCCGCTGTCGCCGCCGGAGTGGTGTAGGAAGCACTGATCGCTCCCGTGATATTCACGCCGTTCTTCCGCCACTGGTAGCTCAACGGAGTCGACCCTGTCGCGGTCACGCTGAATCTGGCGGTCTCGCCAGGGTTGACCGTACTATTAGCAGGCTGAGTCGTGATCGAGGGCGGCACCGGCGTAGGCGTGGGTGTCGCTGTTTGAGTTGGAGTCGGAGTTGGAGTCGGGGTTGGGGTCGGAGTCGGGGTCGGAGTTGGCGTTGGAGTTTCCGTCGGGGTAGGCGTTGGTGTTGGGGTAGGTGTTTCGGTCGGAGTCGGCGTTGGGGTTGGTGTTTCGGTCGGGGTAGGCGTTGGCGTCGGAGTCGGACAGACGACTGTCTCGGACGCCAAATCTGAACCAGAGCCATCGTTGCTCGTGGTGAAGCTGGCCGTGTTATTGTAAGAGCCACAGCTGTTCGTTGTAGTCGTGCTGACCACGTGAGCCTTCGTGCTGGTATTACCCGCCAAGGGTGTTGGGGGGTAATCCAGAGTCTGGTTAGGCGGCGAACCACTCACCGACCAGCCAGGATCGGTGTTGCCGGCATCAATTGTCCAGTTCACATCGGTGCCAGCCGGCAAACTATCGGTCACGCTTAGCCCGGCGGCGGTGCCAGCAGTGCTATTGCTCAGGGTAACACTGAAGCCGATCTGCGACCCGGCGCTCACGCTAGGAGCGTCAGCCGTCTCGGTAATAGCGACCGTCGCACAGCTGACGGTCTCCGAAGCGGTGTTTTGCCCGGATCCATCGTTGCTCGTGGTGAAGCTGGCCGTGTTGTTATACGTGCCGCAGCTATTCCCCGTGGTGCTGCTGACCACGTGAGCCATCGTGCTCGTGTTACCGGCCAATGTGGTTGGGGTGTAATCCAGAGTCTGGTTCGGCGGCGAGCCGCTGACCGACCACCCCGGATCGGTATTGCCGGCATCAATCGACCAATTGACACCAGTGCCGGCTGGCAAGTTATCGGTCACGCTTAGGCCGGTCGCGGTGCCACCGGTACTATTGTTCAACGTCACGGTGAAGCCGAACTGCGAGCCAGCACTTACACTGGCTGCATCAGCCGTCTTGGTGATGGCAACGGTGGCTGGCGGTGTCGGAGTCTCAGTTGGGGTCGGCGTTGGTGTTGGGGTTTCGGTCGGGGTAGGCGTTGGTGCCGGGGTCGGCGTTGGGGTTTCAGTCGCGGTTGGAGTCGGAGTCGGCGTTGGAGTCTCGGTCGGGCTTGGCGTTGGCGTCGGGGTCGGGGAAGGCGGTGGGCCGGCAGAAAGAAAAGCTATGGCCTCATCCATTACAAGAACAGGGTTTCCCGGTGATATCGGCAGGCTCCAATATGCAAAGGCGTGTTCGGTAGAAGTTACTTGCACTAAGAGCTTCTTGTACTGCCCGTGCTGCGGCGTCGCATCGGTCGATTCGGTCACGCCTATCGCTTCGAACTCGGCGATCAGATCAGGGAATTGATGCGTGCCAAGTCCTGAAGTGTCATGATCCGAGGTCAGTATGAAGATTGGAGGAATAGCTGGTGTTACATATGTAATAGGAGAAGCAGCAGCTAATTCGGGCAGATGCAAAAGGGCTGAGCCGGTAGGAAGCCCCAGATAATTTTCTACGATTTGGTGCGGACAGGCTTCGCCTGGAACACAGGTATCACCCAGCCATGCTGTGTCATCGAATTTGTATACCCCTGACAAACATACCCCAAGATCAAACTGGTCATCGTCAGGGGTTCCGGTTGCGGCCATGTAAACCACATGAGCGGCTCGGGGTAATGCCCGTCATCCACGGGAGTCACCGTATCCTGCGAGGGGGCCGGATGGTCCGGCGTATTCATCGGGGTATGCGGCGGCGCTAGACGGTATTCCGTGGATAGTGCGAGGAATCCCGCTGCGGCCAGGTCTTGGCTGACAGAGTCCGGACCTGCATCGCCAGACTTAAAGCCTCCTGCGTGAAGGACTATAACTGCAGGATATTTCCCGCCGCCCGGCGGCACGAAAGCCGTCCATCTCAATGCCACTCCAGTCGATGTAGTGCCATATTGTTCGAGTGTTCCATTAGGGTTCACTGTCAGCATCGCGCTATCGCTGGTCACACTGCCGGCGCTGTTGCTCGCTATTACCGAGAAGAGAGAGCCGTTGTCGGCCAGTGTCGTAGCGGGAGTTGTATACGAAGCCTTGGTCGCCCCGGCAATGGTCCCGCCGTTCTGGTACCACTGGTAGCTCAGGGGCGTTGTCCCTGTCGCCGTCACGCTAAATTTGGCGGTCTGACCCTCTGTCACGAAGCGAACGCCAAAAGTTTGGTACGATTCTGATAGCCAGCACCTCACGTTGTGCGAAGTAACCTCTCGTTCGCGGTTTACCTGCGGGAAGACGGTGAGGTGACTTGGCTGGAGTCGCCTCGAGGGACGAGCGGGATGAGAAGCAAACCCCGCCACAAAAGCGACCAGTTGATCGAATTTCTTTCGGATAGAGTTGTCGTGTTTGATCAAGAATACTAAGTGCGCGGTGACCTGCTGCCTATCAGGGATCGTCCCGGATTTTCTTGATCACGCGATCCCCGATTGGCTTATCGGGGATTTTGCGCTGGAAGCTCAGATGCGCCTAGCAATTCTCGAGCGCCGCGATGTAACGCTTCGGCATCGGGGTAGCCGAGTTTGAGCTTGATATGCTCGCAGTGTGTCTCGACCGTTTTGCGGCTGATGCCGAGCTCTCCCGCGATCTGACCTGTGCCGTGCTCAGCCGCGATGAGTGAGAACACCGCCATCTCGCGACCGCTGAGGACATCGAGGCTGCGTGGAAGTTCGCGACCACCGGCAAACTTGCGCATGGCAACAGAAATGATTGCTCGACTGGCGTAAATCTCGCCCGCTAGCACAGTGTCAATCGCGTGCATTAACTCGTCCACCGAACTGTTCTTCATCCAGTAACCGGATGCTCCGGCACAAAGAGCGCGCTCCGCATAAGTCCGTTCGGATTGCCGTGATACTACAAGGATGCGGATGCGCGGAAATTCCGTGGCCAGATCCTTGATCCAGCGGATGGCATCGCGGTTTTCGAGAAACGGTTCGATGAGCAGCACATCGGGGCGATGTTGTCGAACAAGTTTATTCGCCTCCTCAAAAGTATGTGCGGCACCGCACACATGATAACGCGGGTCGCGGCCAATAATTGCGACCAGGCCTTGCTCGCTAATGATGGTATCGCCGACCGCCACGACCCGCCCTGGTTCCGTCCCCGCACGAGATTGCGCGGCTGATTTCATAATAAGGTTAGCCTATATAAATAAATCGGCTTGTTACGCTTTTGCGGATGCCAGGTAAAGCCCTATATCCGCCCCGCCAACGAACAGAAATTACTTCGACAACAATTCAGCGAGCGCTTTTGGATCAGTCACTGGCGCTTTGCATGTGAAATTTTCACAGACGTAAGCAGCCGGTTTTCCATCGACCTTCGACATCGCGCGGATGGCTTCGTTTTTTTCGCCGAGATATTCCTGGCCTTCGGCTCCGTCGGCCAAAAGCAGAATTTTATTCGGCAGAAAATGTCGATCTACCTCCGCGAGCAGCGCTTTCGTCCCGGGATCATCGGGCTTTCCGGCGATCACAATCTGGCGCGGTTTGCCTGACGAATAATCGAGCGCGACCAGCATCTGCGGCATGGCGCTGGCGAAATGGGAGAGCGTCGGTACAAATGCGTTGATCGTTTTCCTGGCGCGCTCTTCCAATTGTTTATCATCGCGAAATTGCGCAAGGCGCAAAAGGTTGATCGCGGAAATCGAGCTCGCCGCCGGTTCCGCGCTGTCGTTGTCATCTTTCATTCGCAGCGGCACGCTCGATTCTTTTCCACTCGTGCTAAAATAGCCGCCATTCTTCTCGTCCAAGAACAAGCGGTCCTGTGTCGCCTCCAATTCAACGGCAAACTTCAGCCACTCGACATCAAAGGACGCCTCGTAAAGATCGATAAGTCCCTGGATGACGAAGGCGTAATCGTCAGCGAAGCCTTCGATCCCGCTCCGGCCCTCGCGATAATTTCGATAGAGCAATTTGCTCTTTTCTTCAAATAGACGTGTCCACAGGAATCGGGCTGCGCGTGTCGCAGCTTCGAGATAGCGCGGCTCATCTAAGACTTGTGCCGCGCGTGCGAACGCCGAAATCATGAGGCCGTTCCAGGCCGAAATGATTTTGTCATCGAGATGCGGGCGCGGCCGTTTGGCGCGGATCGACAATAAATTTTGCCGGCTGCGCGCAAGCGATTGCCGAACTTCGTTTTCGCTTTTCTTAAAATGCTGCGCCGTCTCGGCAATCGGGTGTCGCTCGATCAAAATATTCCTGTCTCGAAATTCATCCTGCGGATCGCTTCCTTCCGGCGCGTTGCCATGCGGTTGAACGCCGTAATGAAAATCAAAAATCTCCGCGGCATCGCCCAGCGCGGCATTGATCTCCTTTTTCGTCCAAACATAAAACGCGCCTTCCGCGTGTTCGGGCTTTCCTTGTTCGAGCAGACTGTCGGCATCTTCGGCGGAAAAGAATCCGCCTTCTTTTGAAGTCATGTCCCGCGCGACGTAGTCGAGAATATCGCGCGCGACCGATTCATACTGTCGATCTTGGGTCATTTGAAACGCGTCAAGATAGGTGATGGCGAGTTGGGCCTGGTCGTAAAGCATCTTTTCAAAATGGGGCACGTGCCAGTAACGATCGACCGAGTAGCGATGAAAACCGCCGCCGAGATGATCATGCATGCCGCCAGCCGCCATTTTCCGCAGCGTGACTAAATCCATTTCGAGCGCATGCTTGCCGGCTTTACTCTTCGGATCGCGCGCGTAAAACCGGGAAAGAAAATTTAATGCGACCGGCCGCGGAAACTTCGGCGCGCCGCCGAAGCCGCCTTCTTTCTCATCGAACGTGCGAGCAAACTGCTCGTAGGCTTTGTCGAAAACCTGATCGTCGATCTTGGCGGACGCGACGGATTGTGCGGCCTGCGATTCGCGCAACGCCGAGATGATTTTCGAGCTTTGATCGACAATCTTTTCGTGGTCGCGCTTCCAAGCCGCGGCGATGCGTTCCAGAACTTTTTTGAAACCGGGCTGGCCGTAACGGTCCTCCGGCGGAAAATAAGTTCCGCCGACAAATGGTTTTAAATCCGGCGTTAACCAGACGCTCATCGGCCAACCGCCGCCACCAGTCGTCGCCTGCACGAACGTCATGTAAACGCGATCGACATCCGGCCGTTCCTCACGATCGACTTTGATGTTCACAAACTCCCGATTCATGATTGCAGCTGTCTCTTCGTTCTCAAACGACTCATGCGCCATGACATGACACCAATGACAGGTCGAGTATCCCACGGAGAGAAAGATCGGTTTGTTTTCGCGGCGCGCTTTGGCGAAAGCTTCTTCGCCCCACGAATACCAATCCACCGGATTATGCGCGTGCTGCAAAAGGTAGGGCGACTTCTCGCGCGCCAGTCTGTTGGTGTGCTCCGCGTGCGCCGGTGAAACTTCGGCAGCAATATCGATCGGTGTCACCAAACACATTAGCCCGAGAAACAAAAAGCGGAAGTGCCTTGTCGCCACGCGACCGTGGCCGCTCGAACCGGCCATAGGCCGGTGGCTACGTGCTATGCTTCGAGCAAATGGACTACTCGCAGCTCGTTTCCCTCTTGCTAGCTGTCGGCCTGATCGCGTTTCTCTATTCATCGGTGGGGCATGCCGGGGCATCGGGCTACATCGCCGTGATGACTTTATGGGGTGTCGCTCCCACGACGATCAGACCCACCGCTTTGCTGCTGAACATCCTAGTCGCTTCGATCGGCGCGCTCCAATTTTGGCGCGCCGGCCATTTTGCCTGGAAATTATTCTGGCCGTTTGCCGTGTTGTCGATCCCGGCAGCGTACCTCGGCGGGTATCTGCAACCGTCGGCTTCGGTTTTGAGAATCCTGATTGGCCTGGTGCTGCTTTTTTCGGCGGTGCGCTTGATTTTTCGGCGCAGCGATCCGCCGGACGTCGTGCCTCCTCCCAATCCGACAGCGATCGGCGTTGGAGCGGCAATCGGATTCCTGTCCGGCCTCACTGGAACGGGCGGAGGAATATTTCTCACTCCCCTTCTGCTGTTTTGCCATTGGGCGCACATTCGCCAGGCGGCCGCAGTCTCGGCGTTATTTATTTTGGTAAACTCAATTTCGGGGCTAACCGGCTACTTTACCGCGAACCAATCTATTCCGTGGCTTGGAGTTCTCCTCGCACCCGCGGCGGCGATTGGCGGCGTTCTGGGTTCACATCTCGGCAGCCGCCATTTTCCCATCCGTACCATCTCGATCTTGTTGGCGACAGTCCTGGTCATCGCCGGAGCGAAACTGATTTTTACCAAATGAATAATTGGTTGTAGCCGCCTCGCTCTGTCGAGGCGAATTCACAAAACACGGCGGCAGAGCGCCGTGGCTACAGCGCGCCTCGGAGAGGCATCCTAATCTAATTTGAGCTTCGGCGCCCGCGCGGGCGACCATGGATTTATTTTAAAATCCGAGCGCGTGATTTCCTCGCGCGCATTTCGCAGAAGATCGAGAAACACGGCGACATCGAGCGCGTGACGAACCGGCAAATATGGCGCAAGGTTTTTCTCCGCGAGCAAGAAGAGTCGCACCGCGGGCTTCAATCGCCGGCTGTGCTTCGCATGTGTCGGATGCTCGAAATTTTTCTGGAGATGCACAAATGCGCCTGCCGCCTGGATGAGACCTTTGAAAAAATCGTCGTCATCCGTATCGGTGTTTAACCAGAGTTGCTCGAGCACGTCGTGTGCTTCGTAGTAGCGCTGCTCGTTCCAGCACTGAAAATAGGCGCGATAATAGGGATGACTCGCAATGTCGATCTTTGCCGGATCGACATCTTCCCCCGCCAGTTCGGTGACTAGCCGCGAAATCCGCTCGCCTTTGCTCATGAAGGGCCTAACTTGATCGCGGCTCAGACAATGGGCAAACCAGCATGCATTCGCTTTCCGGAGGACGAGCGGGCGCGCCATCGCTCTCGCGTTAAGGAATGACGGTTGCGGTCTTCGCCATTCTGCTGGTCGTCATCTCGATTTTGATTTTCTGTTCCGCCCTTTTTTCCGGATTGGAAACGGCACTCTTCTCACTCAAGTCGCACCAGTTGCGCCGGCTGGAAGAACATCATCCTGCCCTGACGAATTTCGTTCAGCGCTTTCGGGAAAATCCGCGCCGCGTTTTGAACGTGCTGCTCCTCGGCGACGGTCTCGTAAAAGTGCCGCTGGTGGTGCTTTGTCTTTTTCTTTTATGGGAAGGCCCGTTCGCAACGCGCATTCCGCAGTGGCTGGCCGCGATCGTGATCTTCACAATCGTCGTGGTGCTTTGCGATTTGATTCCAAAACTGCTGGCCCTGTCCGCTCCTTATCGCCTTTCGGCCATCGGCGCTTTCACCTTGAAATTGTCAATGCCACTGCTCGATCGCGTCGGTCATGCGCTCGAGAGCACGAGCACGGCGATTGTCGATCTTTTCACGCCGTTGCATCTGCGCACCCGTCCACGCTTGAGCGACGAGGAGTTCGAGACGCTGGTTGAAATTGGCGAAGAAGAAGGTGCACTGCATGAAGCGGAAGCCGAGATGATCCAGGAGATCGTTAAACTCGGCGACAAAACGGCGAAGGATTGCATGACGCCGCGCGTCGATACTTTCACGCTGCCGGACGATTTGACGAACGAGGAAGCGATCGCGCGCCTGAAAGAGAAACGTCATCGCCGCGTGCCGGTCTATGTGGACACACCCGATCAAGTTCTCGGGATCATCGATGTGAAAATGTTCCTGCTCGATCCGTCGGAGCATTACACCGAGCGATTAATCCTGCCATCCTTTGTGCCGGAGACGATGCGGGCGCTTGATCTGCTCAAACTCTTCCTCACTCACGCCCAGGGGCTGGCCATCGTTGTTGATGAATTTGGCGGGACCGAAGGCATCATCACCATGTCCGACATCGTCGAAGAAATCCTCAGCGACGCTGTCCCACGCGGAGATGTCGATCTTTACATCGAGCCGATAGAGGATGGAAAATTTCTCGTCAGCGGAAACGCGCGCCTCGACGATCTGAGCGAGCATCTCGGATTCGAAATTGAAGCGGAAGGAATCGACACAATTGGCGGCTTCGTCTTCAACCGGCTCGGTTATTTGCCGCTGTCGGGCACGCAGCTCGAAATTCCACGCCTGGCCATCACCGTGCGGCGCGCCGGACGCAAACGAATCGAGGAGATTGTGCTGGAAAAAACAACCGTGGTCGGCGAGGCCGATGAACCATCGAGCAACAGCAGCGCTGCGGCATGACGATTTCGTTTATCATAATTTGTTGCTGGATCGTTTCGTTCTTCTTCAACGGAATTGAAAGCGGTTTGCTCTCGATCGATCCAGTGCGGCTCCGCCAAAACGTCAAGCGCCGTGTGCCAGCAGCGGTGCGACTGGATCGATTGCTGAAACATCCGGAACGGTTGCTCGTTACGGTTCTGATTTTCACGAACGCAGCCGATATTTTGGGACTGCTGCTCTTGACTCGCCAATTGGTGCGCTCATTCCACCTGGCTGGATTTTTCATTGCGTTGCTAATCGCATTGCCGATCTATCTGTTCGCGCTCGCTGTCCTGCCGAAATCGCTCTTTCGGCGATTTCCATTCCGTGCTTTGGCTCGGCTAGCCTGGATTCTGGAACTCGTTTCGACCCTGCTTTGGCCTTTGCTCGAACTCGGCGCACGTTTGGGCCGGGTTCTCCTGCCGCAGCGCGCAGAAAAAGCCCGACTTTTTGCCGCCCGCGAAGAGCTGAAACAAATCACCACGCAGAGCGAACGCGAAGGGTCTCTCACCGCTACCGAGCGCGCCATGATTCACAACGTGTTCGATTTCCGGAGCGTGAAAGTGCGCGATGTAATGGTGCCTTTGGCGAAAGTGGTCTCCGTAAAACCAGATACCTCCATCGATGGGGCGGTCGCGCTCGGCGTTTCTTTCGGTCTCGA
>WNGG01031293.1_pt1 | contig 11189 bp, 10 predicted proteins | sample 5400661 | NCBI WGS metagenome assembly WNGG01 (sample SAMN13153372, study PRJNA577476) | soil metagenome | isolation source: 100 cm soil or saprolite under Garry oak tree replicate 1 | place: USA:California | collected 2016-06-15 | reverse complement strand
CACGGCACCCTCCGGGCTGGAGGGCGAGGGCTTCCCCGTCCGCCGCGCCTTCGCCGGCGTCGACCTGGCCGCGCTCGACCCGTTCGTGCACATGGACCAGATGGGCGAGGTCGACTACGCCCCCGGCGAGCCCAAGGGCACCCCCTGGCACCCCCACCGCGGCTTCGAGACCGTCACCTACATGATCGACGGCATCTTCCAGCACCAGGACTCCAACGGCGGCGGCGGGCTCATCACCGACGGCGACACCCAGTGGATGACGGCAGGAGCGGGATTGTCAATTTGCTAGCCGTTGGCCTGGACAAATGAAGGAGAGGAGCGGTCATGCCAGCATCACCGCCGACGATCTTCTCGTGTTGCCTGAGCCGGCTGCCCGGCGTGGCCTGACCCGCGGCCTGGATGCCGCCACGGCCCCCGCGCCAGGCAGTTGGCGAGGGCCAGCTGTAGCCCGCGACCCGCTCTCAACCAGGCCGGGCGGCCAACTCGGGCCCGGCGGGCAGGCCGAGCAGCGGACGCAGCACCCATCAGCGGCCGGCGACCAGGGCCTCGACCCCGGGCCGGCACGTAGGAACTCGGGCCAGGGGACCCGGTGGCACCAGGCCGCAAGTGTGAGACCTGAACGCGAACCTCACTCCCACCCTCACCGCCCTCAACACCGGCGCAAGGCCGCTCGCACCCCGGGTCACACGCCTGCCGGATGAGGCCACGCCGGTCGCCTCCAGCCGTTCGCCATGCATCGGTACCGTCCGACCTCACTCGGCCACCGCCCGCCCGCGCCCGCCGGTCGAGCCGGGGAGGCCGGTGGCCCGCGCGGCGACCCGGGCCTCGGCGGCGGCCATGCGGCCGTCGGGAAGCAGGGCGGGCCCGTGGCGGTCGGCGGCCAGGTCGACCAGGGCGTCGAGGCGGGCGAGCAGCCCGCGGTCCTGAGACGGCACAGCAGTTCCCTTCGAGTGGAGGCGGGCGGGGCGGCCGCAGCCTGCCACGCCGTCCGGCCGGCCAGAAGCCAGAAGGCGGGTGCGACGATCTGTGGACGAACCGCCAGGCTGAGCCGGCGGCCACTGCAGCGAGTCGCGTCCCTGGGAAGCGGCGGCGAGGTGACGTATGGTCGAGCTTCGAGCCGCGGCAGGTCCAGCAAGGCGCAGGAGGCGTGGCGTGGCAAGGAATGTCGGCGCCGGCCCGGAGGGCGGCCTGCTCGGCCGCTCCACCGAGCTGGAGAGGCTCCGGTCGGCCGTGCAGCAGGCCAGGCGCGGAGCTGGCCAGATGCTCGTGGTGACCGGTGAGGCTGGGATCGGCAAGACACGCCTGATGGCTGAAGGGCTTGACGCCGCGTCGCGGCTGGGCGTCCAGGTCTTCCGGGGTGCCGCCCTGGAGCTGGAACGCCGGTGGCCGTTCGGTGCGATCGCCGACTGCCTGGCCATCCGCCGGTCGGCTGCGGACGGCAGGCGAGCAGAGATCGTGCGGCTGCTGCGGGAGGAGGCGCCCCAGGGTGACGGCGGGAGCTGGTTCGGCGACACCCCTTCCACCGAGTTTCGAGTTGTGGAGCTCTTCGTCGACCTGGTCGAGGAACTGAGCGCTCGCGCCCCGGTCGCGTTGGCGGTAGAGGACCTGCAGTGGGCCGACCCGTCGACCCTGCTGGTGCTGCACCGCCTTGGCCGGCGTATCGGCCAGCTTTCGGTGCTCTTTATGGGCACGGTCCGCCCCGTCCCCAGATCGGCGGAGCTAGAGGCGTGCCTTGAGGGGATGCGGGCGAACGGGGCGACCGAGCTGGTGCTCGGACCGCTCGACCGGGCGGCCGTGGCCGAGCTGGTCGAGGAGCTCGCTGGCGCCGCACCGGGTCCCAATCTGCTGCGCCAGGTCGCGGGCGCAGGCGGCAACCCACTGTTCGTGACCGAGTTGGTCGCCGCGCTCCGGCGCGACGGCTCGATCAAGCACGCGGAGGGGACGGCCGAACTCGCCGCGGTCGGTATCCCACCGTCACTGCCGCTGACGATCCTGCATCGGCTGAGCTTCCTGGCACCCACCACGCTGGAGGTGCTGCGGGTGGCCTCGATCCTCGGTATCGCCTTTGCGGTCACTGATCTATCCCGGGTGCTCGGCCGGCCAACCGCCGGGCTGCTGGACGCCTTGGACGAGGCAATGGCCGGGCGCATCCTCGACCGGCGCGGGGTCGAGCTCGCGTTTCGCCACGACCTCATCCGTGAAGCGCTCTACCATGACCTGCCGGCTGCGGTCCGCCGTGGGCTGCACCTTGACGCCGCCCACGCCCTTGCCGGGGCGGGCGCGCCGCCCGAGCAGGTCGCCGAGCACCTCATGCGGGGCGCGTCGGCTGGCGACACCCAGGCCGTCGCCTGGCTGCAGCAGGCCGCCCGTCGGGCCGCACCGCGCGCCCCTGCCGTCGCCGTGGATCTGCTGCAGCGGGCCCTTGAGCTCAGCCCCTTGGCTGATCCCAACCGAGACGCGCTGCTGGCCGAGCAGGCGGTCAGCCTGATGTGGTCGGGCCGCCTGGCCGACGCGGAGGCCAGCTGCCGCGAAGTGCTCGGCCGCGCCCATGACCCGACGCTGGACGGCACCCTACGGCTTTGCCTGGTGCAGGCACTGGTTGGTCGGGGACGGCTGGAGGCGGTGCTGCGCGAGGCGGACGCGGCCACCGCCTCCCCGACCCTGTCCGAGGTTGAACGGGCTCGGTTCGCGGCGTTCACGGCCATGGCCCAGACATCCTCGGGGCAGCTCGACGCGGCGGCGCGGACGGCGGCGCACGCGCAGGCGGCCGCCGAGCAGGTCGGCGACGATCTGGCAGGCGCCATCTCGCTGGCGAGCCTGGCGCTGGTGACCAACCTTGGAGGCGACTTCACCGGCGCGCATGCCCTCGCGGAGGAGGCCGTGCAGCGCGGCGACCGCAGCGAGGGCCTGCAGGCGCATCGCTTCCCGCTCAACCTCTTCCTCGGTGGCTTTTTGCATGATCTCGACCGGGTCGACGAGGGCCAGGCAGCCCTGCAGCGTGGCCGCCGCCTCGCCGAGGAGCTGGGCGCCAAACGGGAGCTCCCCCTGTACTACTGGGCCTTGGCGCAGGGCTGCTTCTGGGCTGGCGAGTGGGATGACGCCCTCGCGGAATGCCAGGCCTGCCTGGAGCTGGCCGACGAGTACGGCATGCGCCTGCACGGAACCCTGTTCAGCCACAGCATCCGCGCCGTGGTTCTCCTTCACCGTGGCGATCTGGCGGCGGCCGAGCGCGCCGTGGCAGCGGCCGAGCGCGAGCTGGAGGCGACCGGACCGCAATTGGGGTTCGACTGGCTGCTGTGGGCCCACGCCCTGGTGCTGGAGGCTCTGGGACAACCCGAGGCGTCGCTGGCCACGCTCGGCCGGGCATGGGAGATGTGCGCCGACGGGGGATGGCTCGCGACCCTGCCCATCCTCGGCCCGGACCTGGTCCGCCTCGCCCGAGGCGCCGGTGACTCCGAGCGCGCCGAGCAGGCAGCCAGCGCCGTGGAGGCCATCGCGGCACGCAACCCCAGTGTGGCGACGCTGGCCGGCGCGGCGCTGCGCTGCCGGGGCTTGCTGGAGGACAACCCGGAGATTCTGCTGCGGGCAGTGGCCGCCTACCGGGCAGGGCCCCGCCCGCTGGCGCTCGGGCTCGCCTGCGAAGACGCGGCCTCGGCGCTGGGCCACGAGGGAACCGCGGCCCAGGCGCGCCAGCTCCTGGATGACGCCCTCGCCGTGTACGAACGCCTGGAGGCCTCGCGGGACGCGGCGCGAGCGGAGGCGCGGCTGCGCGCGCTGGGCCTGCGGCGGGGACGCCGAGGGCCCAGGAAACGGCCAACAAGTGGTTGGGACAGCCTCACCCAGACCGAGCTGAACGTCGCGCGGCTGGTCGCCGAGGGGCTGTCCAACCCCGAGATCGCCGAGCGCCTGTTCATCTCGCGGGGCACCGTCCACACCCACGTGTCCCACGTCCTCGCCAAGCTCGGGCTCAGGTCACGGGTCGCGCTGGCCGCCGAGGCCACTCGGCGGGGCGTCTGAGGCCTGCCGCGGCTCAATGAGATCGGCGAGGACCGAGAGCAGCTGCAGCCAGCCGACAAACGATCTCGGTGGCTGATCCGCGCCAGCCGCCCGACCGGCCACCGGGGCGTGATCGTCCACCCAGATCGTGATCACCATGGCTGCAGGCTAGGCCGGCCACGGCGGAGAACATCTACCAACCGGTAGATGTTTCGGGCGCTCGTCCCCGCCACGCTGGTCGGCACAGCCACACGGCGAACCCGGCCACCTCAACTGCTACCGCTCGACGCAGTTCCTGCCACCGCAGGAGCAGGGCCAGTCCCGGATCCACCCCGATCGACGCGAGGTGAGACATGCGCGCCACCCTGCAACGTCCGACGCGGCGGCAGCCGCTCGTATGGTTCCCGGTCGTGTTCGGGCTCGTGGTCGTGCTGGCGCTCGCAGCCGTGGCCTGCTCGTCAGCCTCGGCGACGAGGACCGACGCGGACCAGCCCGGGTCCCCGGGCCAGGGGCGGCTGGTCGACATCGGCGGCCGACACCTGCACCTGGAATGCCAGGGGACCGGAACGCCCCCGGTCGTGTTCGTTGCCGGGCTCGGCGACAGCGGTGAGGCGGCCTGGCGGACGGTCTGGGGCCAGGTCGCCCGGTCGACCCGCACCTGCGTGTACGACCGGGCCGGGCTCGGCCGCAGCGACCCCAGCCCCAGGGCCACCACCTACCAGGGCGCGGTGGACGATCTGCACGCCCTGCTGCGCCGCGCGCACGTCTCTGGCCCCTACCTGCTGGTGGGCCACTCCCTGGGGGGGCTGCTGGCACGGCTGTACGCTCACGACCACCCCGCCGATGTCGCGAGCTTGGTGTTGTTGGACTGCACACCGGTCGACTGGTACCAGACCGTGCAGCGGCGGCTCCCGGCGGAACTGTTCAGCGTCCTGCAGCACAACCCAGAGGGGTTCGACCTGGGCCAGGAGCTCACCTCGCTGACTCCACTGGACACGCCGGGCGCGCTCGGGCATCGTCCCCTGGCGGTGCTGTGGGCGCCCAACCAGTCGCTTCCCGGCCTGCCCGCGTCCACCACCACCCAGGAACTGCAACGCAGCTGGGAGACCGAACAGGCGCGGCTCGAGCGGCTGTCCTCGGCAAGCCGGGTGCAGCGCGTCGCCGGAAGCGGCCACTACCTCCAGCGCGACCGGCCGGACCTCGTAACCTCAAACATCGACAGGGTCTTGGGTGCGCTTCGGAGCGCCCCGACCTCGGCAGCAGGATGAACGCAGATGAACCACGAGCAAGGGTCGCCGAAGCCTACCGCGCCCACCCGCCTCGCCATGTTGGGGCGCCCCAGAACCGGTCGATCCGGCCTGGAACCCTGCGCGCCTGCCGGTTGTAGGAGCTTCCGATGACCCACGAGGATCCAGGTGGCGCGTGGGGTCCGTCGTGGTGGCGGTAACGCTGCTGGCGGCGGCCTGCACCGGGAACGGAGGCGGCACCAGGGGGCCGCGTGCCGAGCCGAGCCCCCCGCCGGGCTCCTCCGCCGCGGCGGCCGGGACCGCTGCCCCGTCGCCGCCGCCCGCCACCGGCCTGCGCGGGCTGATCGCCTACAGCACCCAGGCAGGCGACATCTGGGTGATGCGCGCCGACGGCTCCGACCGGCGCCAGGTCACCAGCGCCGGCGGCAACGACTTCGACCCCAGCCTGTCCCCCGACGGCCGGCGGGTGGTGTTCCGGACCTCCCGGGGCCACTACGCGCCCGACCCCAACGGGACCGGGGCCGAGGGCATCTTCGTCGTTGATGTCGACGGCTCCCATGAGACCGAGATCCAGCCCCGCCGGGGTGGCCTGTTCCCCGACTGGTCGCCCGACGGCCGCCGGATCGCCCTCAGCACCCTGCGGGCCGACGGCACCGAAACGATCCTCACCATGGCCCCGGACGGCACCCACGCCCACGACACCGGCGTGGCCGGCGGGGAGTGCTCGGAGTGGTCACCCGACGGCTCCAAGCTCGCCTACTGCCACCATCCCGGGAACGGCGACTTCGACGTCTGGGTCATGGACGCCGACGGGAGCCCTGACCAACGGCCCTGACGGGGAGAGCCCGGTCGCCTGGCTGCCCGACGGCCGCATCGTCTACGCCAGCTTCCACGGCGACCAACCAATGCCGCGCTGGTACCTGATGAACGCCGACGGGACCGGCGTGCGGACTCTGCCGCAGCTGGACGGCGCGGGCGACCCGATCGACTGGCTGGCCACCGCCGGATGAACCAGACAGCGCTCGACGAGGAGGAAGCAATGAACGGGCAGACCGACAACCGCGCGGTGCTGCAGGGTGAGGTGCTCGCGCTGACCCAGCGATCAGTGCGGGGCCGGGAGTACGAGCTGCGGCGAGGCGACCAGGTCATCGGGTGGCTCCGCTTCCCGCCAGGCACACGGTCGACGGCGCTGGCCGAGGGGATCGAGACCGGCTCCATCACGCTGACCGCGAGATCGGGAAGGGTGGTGGTCGCCGGCGGACCGGACGCTGCCGCCACGATCGCCACCGTCGAACGGGAGCGCGGGGGTGCCGCGGCGATCCGCCCGGTCCAGGGGCCTGCGCTTCGCTGGCAGCGGGCGGGCCGACGGCATCGATGGGCGATCGAGGACCGCGACGCCACCCTGCTGCGTGTCACCGCTGCCCACGGGCCGCTGAAGTCGTCGGTCCGGATCACGGCCCAACAAGAGATCCCTGCGCCAACCGTGGTGCTGCTCTGCCTGATCGGCGGCTTCCTCGCCCTCCGGGAGCTGCAGGCCGAGGCCGACGGGAGCGCGGCGGTCGCCGGGATCGTCGCAACAGGGGCCGGCTAGCCAAGCGCGTCAACAGCATGGCTGCCGTCGTGCCACGTCGCAAGGAAGGAGTGTGCGTTCGTGATCGACCTCGGCCGCACGGCCAAGCCGGTCGTCACCCCCGACGATCCAGATGCCTTCCGGGCCGCGCTCGCCACAGCCGGGATCCCGATCTCGACCAGAACCCCTCACCGCGCAAGGCCAGTGACATGAACCGCTCACGGCGCCTGCCGGCGGCGCTCGCCCTCACCGTGCTGGTCGTTGTCGGCGGCTGCACCGCTTCAGCCAGGAATGGTTCGGCGCCGGCAGGTCGCTCGTCACGAGGGAATCCGACGGCCGCAGGGGCCACGTCGCCGTCGACCGCTCGGTCGCCCGGGCAGGCCGAGCGGATCCGGCTGCGCGGCCGGGTCGCCTTCGCCGCCGACCGCCGCGGCAACGTCGACATCCAGCAGCTGGACCTGCCCGGCGGCGGGTTGCGCCGGCTCACCACCAGCCCGGCCGCCGACCTGTCGCCCACCTGGGCGCCGGACGGCAGGCGGCTTGCCTTCCGGTCCGACCGCGACGGCAACGATGATATCTATCTGATGAACGCCGATGGCAGCGGGCAGCACAACCTCACCCGCGACGGGGGGTCGGACTACTCCCCGGCATGGTCGCCAGACGGCAAGCAGCTCGCCTTCGCCACCGGCCGAGCCGACCAGACCGGCAGCGATGTCTGGCTGATGGGCGCCGACGGGTCCCATTCCCGGCCGCTCGTCCACCAGCGCGGCATCGATGAGTACCCGGTGTGGTCACCCGACGGGTCGCGACTGGCCTTCAGCTGCACCCTCGGTGACATCCTGCCCTCACGGGTGGGTGACTTCGAGATCTGCGTCGTCAACGTGGACGGCAGCGGGCTGCGCCGCATCACCGACACCCCGGGGATCAGCGCCGCCGGTGGCTGGTCGGGTGACGGGACACGGATCGTGTTCGCCTCCAGCCGCGAGCAGGAGCCCGATGGGGTCAGCCCCTGCGGGGACATCTTCATGGTCGACGCTGCCGGCTCCCGGCTGGTCAAGCTCACCAACGGGCCAGGGCGGGACTGCCAGCCGTCGTTCACCCCCGACGGTCGCCACATCCTGTTCTCGTCGGATCGAGCCCGTCCCGGCGGTGACAGCGACCTGTACGTCATGCACCCGGACGGCTCCGCCATCACCCGGCTCACCCACGCCGACAGCGAGGAGCAAGAGCCGGCCCTCATGCCCTGCAAGGGAGCATGCCCATGAGCCAGACCGTGGACTCCACCGGCTCCTCGACCCGTCTGCCCCACCAGCCGATGGGGCTGCTCTGGGCCTACCTGGGGCTGACCTTCGCCCTGGCCTGGGCGGCCTGGGTGCCGGCGGCGGCGCTGTTCCGGGACCCACACCGGCCGGCGTTGCCATCAACTACCGGCGGGCTGGTCGTGCTGCAGACCCTGGGCGCGGTCGCGCCGACCCTCGCGGCCTACCTGGTGCTGCGGGCCAGCGGCCACCGCGACCTGATCGGCTGGATCGCCAGCCGGTATCGGATCTGGCGCGTCCACCCCGGCTGGTACCTGACGGCCGGGGTGCTGGCCCCTGCGATCACCCTTCTCTCACTGGCGGTGCGCGCGCTGGCCGACCCACACTTCCACGTCGCGTCGGGCTCCCCCCTGGGCGAGCTGCTGGGCGACCTGGGCGTGGGCGGTGTGGCGCTGGTCTTCCCGCTGCTGATCCTGGGCCAGCTGCCCTCCAGCCCGCTGTTGGAGGAGTTCGGCTGGCGGGGGTTGGCGCTGCCGCTGCTGCAGGGCCGTTGGAACGCGCTGGCCTCGTCAGTCGTGTTGGGGCTGGTGTGGGGGGTGTGGCAGCTGCCGCTGATGGTGGCCTACGGCGACCCGCTGGTCCCTTACCTGCTGCTGATCGTCCCCCAGACGGTGCTCATGACCTGGGTGGTCAACAGCGCCCGGGGGAGCATGCTGCTGGCGATGCTGTTCCACGCCGGGTTGAGCACCGCGCTGACGACGCTGTACGCAGGCTCCTGGTCGCTGGTGGAGATCGTGCTGACCTGGCTGGTGGCCGTGGCGGTTGCGCTGCGGTACGGGCCGGGTGACCTCGCCCGCCGTGACCGTGTCCAGCTCCCATCGGCGATGATGGCCACACCGGACCCCGAAGGCAGGTTGGATTGACGGCGATGATCGACAAGTCGGCGTGGCGAGCAAACGAGGAGATCAGTGCGCAGGCGTCGCCCGTTCCCGCCCGATGCACCGCTGGGGGCCTGCTCGGTCCCCTCAGCCAGGGTCGCAGGTGACTCAGCGCCCTGCACACACGGCCACAGTCCTTGGACCGACCCGAGGTCAAGCGGTCCGGCCGATACCGTCCGACGAGCAGCCCCTGTGGCCAGCCGGCATGGCGGCGTGCGCCACAGCAACCGGACTCCCGCACCAACCGTCCTCTGAGCTCACCAGCCTGAGGGAAGGAACCGGCATGAGATTCCCTAGGTCAACCTCAGGCGGCCAGCAGCCTCACCGCCCCTCCGTGCTTGCTGGGGTCGGAGGTGGTGTGGTCTTGCCAGATCCGCCAGATCACGCGGATCCAGGCACGAGCCAGGATGCGGACGGCGTGGGGATGACGTCTGGTGCGGGCCAGGGCATCGGCGTAGACCTTGGCCGCCCACGGCGAGGCGTTGCGGGAGTCGTCGGCGAAGTCGATCACCGCGGCGCGCAGCTTCTTGTCGCAGGCCCAGCGGAACCCGACCGAGCGGGTCTTGCCAGAGGCGCGGGTGACCGGTGCCACCCCGGCCAGTGCCGCCAGGCATTCCTCGTCGGGAAAGCGCGAGCGTACATCGCCGATCTCGGCGAGCAGGGCAGCAGCACGCACGCCCTGGCCGGCCTTGGGCAGGGAGGTGAACACCTCCGCGTCGGCGTGGGCTTCCAACCGTTCAGTGATCTCTGCTTCCAGCTCGCGTTCGCGGCTGCTGGTGACCTGGATGGCATCCAGCAAGGCCACCACGCAAACCGCCCGTCCGGCCGCTTCGGTCGCGCTGATCCCCGAGGCTGGCGCCTGCCGCAGGCGTGCCAGCAGGACAGCCACCGGGGTACGCCCGCAGTAGTGGATGCGGCGCAGGAACGCCGCCAGGGTGGCCTCAGTGAGTCCGGCAGCGGCGTGGCCGGTCGGATAGCGGCGCAGAAACGCGATCGCCACCGCCGAGTTGAGCTCGCTGAACAGCCCAACCGCACCCGGGGAAGCAGCGCTCCAGCTGCGAGCTGAGCTGGTTGACCAAGGCCACCCTGGCCTTGACGAGATCCTTGCGGGTTCGGCTGAGCGCCCGCAGCACCTTGGTCGGGTCACCGTCGGGAGTGAGCGCCACCAGGCGGTGGCCGTCGGTGCGCAGCACGTCGGCCAGCAGGTAGGCGTCGCCTGGGTCGGACTTTGCCCCGGCCGCCGAGTAGCGGCTGCGCAGCGCCTTGACCTGCCGTGGAGTGACGACCACCACGCGCAGCCCGGTGTCCAGCATGGCCTCCACCAGCGGCCCGTCCGGGCGCTCGATCGCCACGCCGGCCACGGCCAGCTTCCGCAGCCGCCGGACCAGCCCGGTGAACCTCTTGCCGGTGTTGGGCACCTCGAAGCGGGCTCGGATCCCACCCGCGTTGTCGACCACGCAGACCGCATGGGTCCTGCTGGCCCAGTCGACCCCAGCGAAGTACCGCACGTGCTGCCGCTTCACCTTGCTCCTCCTCCCTGCGACGATCAGGGCACCGTCGGTGCCGGGGCACCGGGCCGGTTGCTCATTGCGTGGCGCTCGAAGCCGCATATCCCTAGCGCCGGTCTGGGTGCCCCGGCCCGTCGGAAGCCGCAGATCTCATGCTGGTCCTTGAGGGACAAGGCGCTTGGGCGGTCTTCCGACGAGCACCGAAGGTTCGTGCTGGAGTCTCACCTGACACCTCCCCAATTCGTGGGACGCACAGGGAGGGTCCACCAATGAGGACGCTCCACCTGCGGGCCGCCCGCACGGACGAGGCGGCCCTGCTGAGCGACCTGGCATTGCGCTCCAAGGCCCACTGGGGCTATGACCAGGCCTTCCTGGACGCCTGCCGCGCTGAGCTGACCCTCGCGCCCGAGGATGTCGAGGCCCAGCGGGTCACCGTCGCCGAGCGCGACGGCCGCGTCGTCGGCTTCTACGCCTTGGCCGGCGAGCCCCCCGAAGGCACCCCGCAGGACCTGTTCGTTGAACCGGGCCACATCGGCAGCGGCGTCGGCCGCGCCTTGTGGGAGCACGCGATCGCTGCGGCGAGGAGGGCGCTCGGCTTCGCGCGCATCACGCTGGAGGCCGACCCGGGGGGGAGCCCTTCTACCTGGCGATGGGTGCCCATCGGTGCGGGT
>WNGG01020562.1_pt1 | contig 11189 bp, 7 predicted proteins | sample 5400661 | NCBI WGS metagenome assembly WNGG01 (sample SAMN13153372, study PRJNA577476) | soil metagenome | isolation source: 100 cm soil or saprolite under Garry oak tree replicate 1 | place: USA:California | collected 2016-06-15 | reverse complement strand
ACAGGTGCGGGCAAAATTGTTGTGTTCGATATCAACCAGTTCAGATTAGATTTTGCCAAGGAGCTTTTTGACATCGACACCTATAATGTTGCTAAGGAAAAGGATATCATTAAAAAAATGCAGGATACCACCGACTTTAGAGGTGCCGATACTACAATAGTGGCCACGGGAAATTCAAAGGCCATCATCCAATCATTCGACCTGACACGAAAAGGAGGTAACGTCCTCCTCTTCGGGGTTCCAACCGAAGGAACGATGGTCTTATGCGATATAAGTAGGGTATATTCGAATGAGCTATCGATCATTCCAAGTTATGCATCATCTGAAATCGAAATAAACCAAGCAATTCGACTTATTTCTTCAAAGAGGATCAAGGTAGGTTCGTTGATAACTCATCGTTTTGACATCACAAACGCGAGTGAGGGAATAAAGTGCGCTCATAGAGCAAAAGATGCTATCAAGGTAATAATAACAGCGAAATAGAACTATGGAAACTATAAATAATTACAATGGGGGAGTAGAGTGCGGCAATAACTAATATGGATTGGGGAATGAAAAATAGAATGTCCAAAATCATTCGTCCGGAAGATGGACGAGCTGTTATGCTTGCAGTCGATCACGGTTACTTCTTGGGACCTACAGAAAGACTAGAGAATCCTAGTAGAACTATAAAGCCACTTTTACCATATGCAGACTCACTGATGCTCACAAGAGGCGTTCTCCGAACGTCGGTAAATCCAAGCACGGACATTCCCATTGTATTGCGGGTTTCGGGAGGTAGTAGTATCATTGGCGAAGATCTTTCTAGGGAAAGTATTACCACATCGGTTGAGGATGCTATGAAACTTAATGCCTCTTGCGTTGCTCTTTCAATCTTTGTTGGAAGCAAGTATGAACATCAAACGTTGACCAATTTGGCAAAACTTGTTGATGAAGGCGAAAGGTTTGGAATGCCAATTCTTGCCGTTACTGCTGTTGGTAAAGAAATGGCAAGAGATCACAGATATCTGGCACTTGCATGCAGAATCGCTGCCGAATTGGGAGCGCATTTAATAAAGACATACTACTGTGAAAACTTTCAGAAGATCGTCGAGGGCTGCCCCGTTCCTGTCATAATTGCTGGAGGCAAGAAATTGCCCAACGAGATCGACGCCTTACAGCTAGCGTTTGATGGAGTAGACAACGGTGCAGCAGGAGTAGATATGGGCAGAAATATTTGGCAATCGGACTATCCTGTAGCCATGATTAAAGCAGTCAGGGCAATCATACACAAGAATTCAAACGTAAAAGAAGCTAATGATATTTTCACAAGAGAAAAAGAGCTCGAACAACAAGTAGTCAAGAACGCGCAGTAAAGCGCCTAGACTTTTTGCGGGTCTTTGTTATCACCCAATTTCATCAATCCATTTGCATAGAATGTTTTAGACATTCAGCTTTTATGTTCTTATTCTTCCAGACGCCGATGACCAACTCCAAAGGAATGCCCAACTTCTAAAGAAAGCCGAGTATAAGGGCCATTAAACGGAAAACTGCATCGGGAGGATGATAAGTTTTCGCTCTGGTCCAGACACAATCTTTATAAATTGTGTTGCCGCAACCATCCTGTCGAAAATGCCTTACGCTAATGGTGAAGAGTATGTTGTAGATCCTTCACAACTTCAAGTAAATGTTCCAAGTGTAGCAATTGTCATGCTGCTGTAGATCTAGCTCTGCACGTTGTTTTAGCAGGGCGTTGTTTGAAAAAGAAATAGGTGAACTATAAAAGTGGTAGAAATGATCGGTGCAAAAGCTCTGATGCAGGCTCTCGAAAAAGAGGGTGTCGACATAGTTTTTGGACTGCCAGGTGGAGCGAACCTGCCTATTTACGATGCTCTCGTTGATGCCAATCTTAGACATATTCTTGTCAGGCACGAACAATCGGCGTCCCATATGGCTGATGGCTATGCGAGAATAAAAAGAAAGGCTGGGGTATGCTTTGCAACTTCAGGCCCGGGTGCCACAAATATTATTACAGGTATTGCTACTGCATATGCTGATTCTTCGCCAATGATAGCTGTAACCGGACAAGTACCGCTGGCAATGATTGGCAAGGATGCTTTCCAAGAGACAGATATTATTGGTGTTGCAAACCCCTGTACAAAATATGCCTTCCAACCCCGGTCTGCACATGAAATACCAGAGACGGTTAAAAAGGCCTTTTACATAGCGGAAAGCGGAAGGCCAGGACCTGTACTGATAGATGTCCCCAAGGACGTACAGCAGTCAAGTGCTGATATGAACTTCCCGGATCTTATTAAAGTAAGAGGATACAGTCCGGTGGTAGACGCAGACCTATCTCAATTAGGGAAGTCAGTGGAAATTTTGCTAAATGCTGAGAGACCCATAATAATGGGTGGAGGGGGTGTCATTCTCTCTGGGGCTTTTTCCGAATTACAGGCAGTTGCAGAAATGCTGATGGCTCCCGTCGTAACTACCTTTAAGGGTAAAGGATCGTTTCCTGAAAATCACCCTCTTGCAATGGGTCCTATTGGCATGCACGGACACGCAGAGGCCAATAAAATGATTTTGGAGGCAGACTGTATATTGGCTGTAGGCGCAAGATTTTCAGATAGATCGGTCGGGAGGTACGATGAATTTGGAAGGGGCATGAGCATAATACATATGGATGTCGACCCTGCGGAAATTGGTAAGAACAAATCGGTAGATGTGGCAGTTATCGGAGATGTAAAGTCATCTATGAGAACCCTAGTCAAAATGCTCTCAAAGGTTATAGTAAAAAAAGATCAAGATAACTCATGGTTGAGGAGAAGAAAAGAACTTATCGATCACTATGCAGAGACAATAAAGGATTATCCAAGAGATCTCACCGCCAGAAAGGCATTAAAAAAACTTAGGGAAATATTGCCGACTAATTCGATTGCGACCACTGAAGTAGGTCAATGCCAGATGTGGGCATCATTACACTTTGACGTTATTTCTCCTGGCACTTTTTTCAGCTCAACCGGACTTGGGACTATGGGCTTCGGCTTTCCGGCTTCTATAGGTGCAAAGGCTGCTAGACCAGAGGTACATGTGGTCGATATAGCTGGCGATGGGTCATTTAACATGACCGAGAACTCTCTTGCCGTGTCGGTCCTTGATAACTTACCTGTAATAGTCTTTTTGATGAATAATTATATGCTAGGGATGGTGGCTCAATGGCAGAGGACGTTTTATAACAGACGCTATATGGGGGTCCACCAGCGTAATTGCCCAGATTATGTAAAAATAGCACAAGCGTATGGCGCACAGGGTATTAAAGCTCAGTCTTTGTCAGAACTAGAAAAAGCTATTAGATCGGCTCTCAAGATGGAAGTTGCTACCGTCATTGATATTGTCATAGACCCTGAGGAAGATGTTTATCCTTTCGTAGTACCAGGTACAGGTCTCAAAGACATGGTCACAGGATCGTGAAAAAATAGTTGTGGTAACAACAACTGCACCCAGCACCCCGGCAGCACTAACTCCCACGACTACCCCCGATGAGAAAATCGGGGAATGGCATATATTGTCCGCCCTTCTAGAAAATAAACCCGGAGTCCTGTTTAGAGTTACAAACCTTCTTCGGGCCCGGAATTTTAACATTGAAAGTATAACTGTGGGTTCCACCGAACAAGCCGATCTTTCGAGGATGACGATTACGCTTAATAGTGACGAAAGAACGCTTGATCAGCTCGTAAAGCAGCTTAGAAAGTTAATTGATGTGGTAGAAGTGAAAGTACTCGATACAGAAAAAGCAGTTTATCGTGAGCTTGCCCTGATAAAAATGAAGGCTGGGGACCCCACTACTAGAATGGAAATAACCAATTTCGCAGCTATTTTTAGAGCAAACATACTCGATATTGGAAAAGAGACAATTACTGTAGAGCTTACAGGAACGCCTGACAAAATTGAGGCATTTAAGAATCTTGTCGATCACTTCGGAATCACACAGTTGGCCAGAACGGGTGTTTCTGCTCTACCGCGGGGTGCAGAACTTTAGATGTTAGGCGCTGATAGTAAAGTAAGAATATTTGATACAACTTTAAGAGACGGTGAACAAACACCTGGAGTATCAATAACGCCAGAGCAGAAAGTAGAGATTGCAATCAAACTTGATGAGCTTGGAATTGATGCAATTGAGGCCGGCTTTCCTGTTGTGTCCCACGGAGAAACAGTTGCAATCAAAAATATAACCAAACAAGGACTAAAAGCGGAAATTTGTGGCTTGGCCCGCGCTGTAAAGTCAGACTTAGATGCTGCTATAAAGGTGGAATACGCCAAAAAACATGGTGTCCAAGTAGAATTTTCTGCTGAAGATGCAACACGATCTGACCGAGCGTTTTTAAATGAAGTTTTCACGGCCGTGGCGAATGTCGGTGTTGATAGATTAGATATTCCGGATACAGTAGGGTATGCTACTCCCCAATATATCGAGCAGCTAGTCAAGGATATAAAGGCAATAACTAGGCTCCCGATTAGTATGCACTGTCATGATGATTTTGGTTTGGCAGTAGCTAACTCCATATCGGGAATAAACGCGGGTGCAGATTGTGCCCATGTAACGATAAACGGATTAGGCGAGCGAGCAGGTAATGCATCGCTTGAGGAATTTGTTATGGCACTTCAATGCCTCTACGGTAGGAAACATAATGTCAAGACTGAGTTGCTCTATGAGACCTCCGTATTTGTCTCAAATACGATGGGAATAATTGTCCAACCAAATAAAGCAATAATCGGTGAAAACGCCTTTGGTCACGAATCAGGTATCCACACCCACGGCATTATAAATAACCCTCTTACCTATGAACCAATTAGTCCTGAGCTCGTGGGTAGAAAAAGATGGATGCAAGCAGGTAAACATGCTGGTGCTCATGGAATAAAGGCAATGCTTGAGAGTTTTGGTATTACCCCAACAGAGAAGGAGCTTTATGACATTGTGGAAAAACAAAAGAACCTTGCTGATAAGGGGAAATCTATCACGACTGCAGAGCTCCTATCTATAACGGGCGATGTTATGCATAATAATAAATTCGAAGAGAAATTCAAACTCTATGATTTTCATATCGTTACCGGGATGAATATAATACCGACCGCTGTGGTTCGATTGCATACTGAGGGCAAGGATTACATTGCCTCAGAAATTGGGGTCGGTCCTGTGGATGCTGCTCTGAAGGCAATACAAAAGATTGCAGGAGAAATGGCGAATATAAAGATCCGGGAATACAGGCTAGACTCTATTACAGGAGGCTCCGATGCGTTAGCGGAGGTGTCAGTGAAGGTGCAGGACAAAAACGGCAACGTTGTTTCTGCAAGAAATGCTGGCGAGGATGTCGTGGTTGCTTCAGTTCAAGCTATGATGGACGCAATTAACAAAGTGATGTTGCAAAAAGTGTTCTATTCAAAGAATTAAAGTTTATACGCTGTTAAATAAACTGACTTTTGATTGGGAAGGTATAACATTGCGCTAATATCTGGTGACGGAGTGGGTCCAGAGCTTGCTTCATCAGCGAAAATGATACTCGAAACAATAAACGATAATAGTAACATCAAATTTACTATAAGAAAGGTAGAAGCAGGCGACGAAGCTCTAGCCAAATACGGTAAAGCCCTTCCACAATTCAGCACAGATATAATACGAAAATCGCAAGCATGTTTAAAAGGACCTGTAGGAGAGAGCGCTGCAGATGTGATTCTCGTTTTACGGCGACTATACGATCTGTATGCAAATGTTAGGCCGGCAAAGTCGTATCCTAATATTCCAAATCTTTCCGCCGGTGTAGATCTAGTAATAATAAGAGAAAATACGGAAGACGTTTATTTAGGATGGGAATTTGACGCTGATGAGAATACCGTGGTAGGACTGAGGGTAACGTCCGAAAAGGCGTCGAAACGTGTCGCACAGTACGCTTTTAAAACAGCCATGCTTAGGAACAAAAAGAAGAGAGTCGTAACTGTACATAAAGCCAACGTCTTGCGCAAGGGTGATGGATTATTTGCAAGAACCTGCAAGTCGATCTCACGAGATTATCCTGAAATTGTCTATAGCGAATCATACGTAGATACTTGCGCCATGAATTTGATCCGGAATCCCGAAGAATTTGACGTTATTTTGACAACAAACCTTTACGGTGATATATTATCAGATGAGGCCGCTCAGGTAGTGGGAGGGCTTGGATTGGGCCCCGCTGCTAATATCGGCGAGTCCTTTGCACTGTTCGAACCGGTTCATGGAGCAGCATTCGATATAGCGGGAAAAAATCTAGCGAATCCATCTTCCATTTTATTATCAACAAAAATGATGCTAGAATGGCTAGCAGACAAATATGATGATAGGGACGCATTTAAGGAGGCACAGCGTATAGAAGCCGCTATGATTGTGCTGTTAAGAAAAAACAGAAAAACCAAAGATATTGATGGCAAACTTTCGACTACCGAATTTACGAAGCTACTTTCTCTTTCAATGTACTAGGGCTCTTCGACAGGGCTGGCTACGACAGTCATTCTGTAGATGGTCTCGCAATCGTTTCTGTCAAGCAATGAACATGAAGACTAGGGGGCAGTTGCAAATAAGGCCGGCTGAAAAGCTGCGGCATCGAGCTTGCCCCAGATCGGTGCCAGGAAGGGGATGGGATGAATGCGCTCGATAAATTTATTGCTTCAGGGACTCAAAGTAAGCTAGTTTTGTGAAAATTGGCTATCAGGCATAATACATTTGGTACTCGTATAAATTGTGGTAACCTTCCGGGGGACTGTGCATTGAATTGGAGAAATACTCAGATGTATAATATTAATCTTTTTGGAATAGAGAGAAACAGCGGGATAGCGCATATATAGAACAGTTTCACACTCAATCGCTATGCCTGCCAAAAGATGGCTGGATCCGGAGGTAAAAATCGATCCAATAAGAGACCAAACCGTCGCAGTGATCGGCTACGGTATTCAGGGTCGTGCCCAAGCGAGTAATATGAAAGATTCAGGAATTGACGTGATTATTGGTTTGAGAAAAGATGGCAAGACTTGGAGGTTGGCACAGCAGGACGGTCACAAGGTAATGGGCCTGTCCGAAGCCGCTGCAGGCGCTGATATCGTTCATATTTTGATTCCGGACATGGAACAGGCAGACACATACGTCAAGTATATTGCCCCATATATGACAGCAGGAAAGGCGCTCAGCTTTTCTCACGGAGCGGCAATTCATTGGAAATGGATAGTTGCACCGAAAATCGTGGATGTGATAATGGTAGCCCCCAAAGGTCCAGGACAACTAGTGCGAGAATTATATCAACAAGGGTTTGGCACCCCATCTTTAGTTGCCGTTTACCAGGATCATTCAAAAATGGCTTGGGATAGGGTGCTGGCAATGGCAAAAAGTATTGGTAGCACACGACCAGGAGTACTTCAAACTTCCTTTGAAGAAGAGGTTGAAACAGACTGGTTTGGTGAGCAAGTAGATCTTTGTGGCGGCGCTCAGTCTCTGGTTACGAATGCTTTTGAGACGCTAGTGGAGGCCGGATATCAACCCGAAGTTGCGTACTTCGAATGTCTTCACGAACTGAAATTGATAGTAGATCTTATTCAAAAATATGGTATTACTGGAATGTATACCCGTGTAAGTGAAACCGCCCGATATGGTGGATTGACCAGAGGTCCAAGAGTGGTTGATGAGGAATCAAGAAGAAGAATGAAGGAAATCCTGAAAGAAATTCAATCGGGGCAGTTTGCAGAAGAATGGGTTAGCATTTACAAGAAAGAGGGAAAAAATTCGTTTGCTCGATACATGAAAGATCTTGAAAATCACGAAGTAGAAAAGGTTGGAAAAGAGATGCGTAAGATGATGTGGCCAAATTCACCGGAGAATTAATACCTTCGGCTCGAATGCAAAGCGAGTTGATGAACAAGTTTCATTTTTCTCCGCTTCTGGTACCCCCAATAGAGGGCCAACCTGCGCTTGTTTTTAATTTGGGAACAGGCAAGGGCACAAAGATAGAGGATAAATTCAAACGATGAATAAAAATTTTGATCTCGATTTTTTAGCCAATTTTTGTTGAAAGTAGTAAAGGCAATAGCTGACAAGACACTATCCACTTCCTAGGCGGAAATATAGCTGATAAATAACATACAATTGGCTCTGGATGGGTGGGTAAGTGTAAATCGACGCCCTAGTCGACAGCAATTGTGACGAATACGACAAAGATGACGAAGAGTTGGCGTTTGCACCGGAACTGTAAGCAAGGTACTCGGCGAGTGGAAGCCAACCTGGATGCTATCGTCGTAGACGACTTGCGTGAACTGGCCGTCGGACTCTGATATCAAGGGATTAGTTCCTCTCGGTATGCTGAGGGAGCGAGGATTACTTCGATGACTTGGGGGGAACGACCAAGAATTCGGTGAGTTTGCCCCAGGCATGTACGACTATTGCAAAAAGATGGATCTTCCACCTAATAAGATTACCCCTCTTTTGAAAGAAATCTTTGTTCTATCGAAATCGGTTCCAGTATCGCAGATTCCAGACTATATCCAACAACAGATAAGCCGCAAGAGTGAGGTAGAATAAGATGCAAAGAGACGAGGCTCTGAACCCCTAAAAGAGGAAGGAATGACTCTTGAGGATGTGAACCAGTTTCGATCCTTTATGACAGAACAACAGAAAAACGGGTTATCGATTGGCAATAAATGCTATGTATGGAGAGTAGGGAACAGGATTGTATGGTATATCGCATGTCCAAGCCAGCTCCTTCATACACAATTAAAATTGGGCATACGTCTGAAACATTGAGAACATTAAGAGCATAAGGTGAGACATAGGCGGCCGGCAGTGTAATGGTTCATGATCAATAAAATACCGTACTTTACTAGTTGACAATGGCACTCTCCCTGTTGGATTGAGCGCCTAAGAGAATTCGTATCAACGAATTTCGATTTTTCTACTTCTCTCCGATAGTATAATAGATAAACATAAACAAACACATACCAAGCAGGAATGTCATACGGCCAGAATACAATTTCTTTTGGCTACTTTATTTTTTTCTCATCCATATTACTGATCCCATACTCGAATATCCCTTCTATAACTAAGAGATGTCTGGAGCTGTGAGAAACTATTTCTTAACTCCTAAAGTCCGGTTTTTGAGCCTCATATGACTTCCATGACATTTTCTGCACCTCGCGGAAGAAATGGGATTCTTTACACCACATTTAAAGCAAACTTTAAAGAAAAGTCTGCGCTGCTGAGCGATCTGTTTCTTGGTAGCATCGGTTATCGGCAATATTTTTCTCGTCTACCCATGGACAAAAGCTTGATTTGTACCTTTCTATTTGTGTGACAAGACAAAGCGAGGATGAATGAGCAGCAACATTCAAGGTAGCGGTTTCGTGCAAGTGATGTCTAGCAGGTATAAAAATTCAGCTTCCTCAGTCGGCAGCGGGTCCTGCGCACCAAAGCATAATAACATTTTCCTGCATCATGGGGTTTCTGTCTTCTTCCGATCTCAGTTCATCCAAAAGTTAGAATATTGAGGAGACGCCAAACGGTTATTGTCGCATCTGCATAATAGCATAGAGGTTTCATCATATGACATGCATGTGTGAATATTACTGTCATTCACAATACGACTTTTGATATACTCATGCAACCAAGTATTCATTTCAAGATTCCTGCACCCGTGCTCGACTTGAAAACGAGGAATAGTTTTAAACTTTAGGCCTGTCCATATTCTGTGCAGGACTATTTTGAAATAGATCGTCTGGTCGAAGATCTCGCTAAAATATATTCTTCTGCATGTGCTACCACGTGGTTTAGGCTAGCGAAAACCAAGAGGCCCACGAGGGTAGAGTTCCGCACCAAAGTTGTCGAATTCATGGAACATTTCGAGTATACATTGTCGACCTTTCCTCAAGGGCCAGAAATCGATCAATTTAGAGATTACGCTAGGAGAATCCTTCGAAAGGAGATTGAAAAGGTGCTTCAAGGGGATAACAAAGAAGTTGAACGACGTTACAAGTATTACGTAGAGTACAATTAGATAGATGTAATTTCGCGCACATTTCATCGGCATACGTGTGGAAAGGGGTAGCTGTGATCTATCTCGATTACTAACTCATTTGGTTTCAGCTTATAGCCGCATTATCGGAAAGGTTTTAAACTTCAGAGAGGGGAATTTCGATATGCGAATTACATTATCAGCAATTAAAGCAGACATTGGAGGAATCGGTGGTCATACTCGCCCAAGTGACGAACTGATCGAGACAGTTAGAACCTTTGTAGGAACAAAGGCAAAAGATCTGTTACTCGATTATTATGTAGGATATACAGGGGATGATATTCATATTATCATGAGTCACACTCTCAGCATCGATAACGATCGAGTACATAAACTAGCTTGGGACGCATTTACAGAAGGGACCAAAGTTGCAAAAGAACAAGGCTTGTACGGTGCAGGCCAAGACCTCTTGAAGGATTCGTTTTCTGGAAATGTGAGAGGAATGGGTCCTGGCGTAGCGGAGATCGAGATGGAAGAGCGTCCAAGTGAAGTTTTTTGTATCATTGCAGCAGACAAGACTGAACCTGGGGCATTTAATTTTCCAATGTGGCGTATATTTGTCGACGCAAGAAGTAACACTGGTCTCCTTATTAATGAAAAGCTTGCTGCTGGGGTAACCTTTAGGATAATGGATGTGATTGTTGGCAAGATAGCGGACCTAAAAATGTGGGAGGACAAGCCAGAACTCGAAGCCGCACTAATGTATCCTGGAAGATATGTAATACAATCGGTTCTCTCATCCGATGGCGAACATATTGTGTCGGCATCGACTGACAGATTACATAACATTGCAGGCACATATGTGGGGAAGGATGATCCGATAGCTATCGTGAGGACGCAAAAGGATTTTCCAGCAACCGAAGAAGCAGGTAGTGCATTTAACAATCCTCATTTTGTCGCAGGAAATACAAGGGGCAGCCATCATATGCCTCTCATGCCAGTCAAATTGAATTCGGCAGCTAGCCTAAATTATTCGTTACCAATTGTTTCGTGCTTAGTATTCAGCATGCATGATGGGAAAATGACTGGTCCTCTCGACGGGTTTGGCACTACAGACTGGGATCTACAACGAATGCTGGCAGCTGAAAGAGCGCTAATCATGCGTAACCAAGGATTCATACACCCTGC
>WNGG01018558.1_pt1 | contig 11189 bp, 5 predicted proteins | sample 5400661 | NCBI WGS metagenome assembly WNGG01 (sample SAMN13153372, study PRJNA577476) | soil metagenome | isolation source: 100 cm soil or saprolite under Garry oak tree replicate 1 | place: USA:California | collected 2016-06-15 | reverse complement strand
AGCAGGTCTGCCCGACGAGCGCGGCTTGCTGATCGCCCAGAATTCCGGCGATGGAAACGCCCTGGATGGAGCCGAGTTGGGCCGCGCCGTAGACTTCGCTGCTCGAACAGATTCGCGGAAGCAACTGCGGGGGAATTCCAAACGCGTTGAGAATCTCGTTGTCCCACGAAAGCGTTTCCAGGTTCATCAATTGCGTGCGGCTGGCGTTGGTCACATCGGTGACGTGAGCGCCCCCCTGCGGGCCGCCGGTCAAGTTCCAAACCAGAAAGGTGTCAATGTTTCCGAAGAGCAGTTCGCCAGCTTCGGCTTGGGCGCGGGCTTGCGGCACGTTTTCCAGAATCCAGCGGAGCTTTAGCCCGCTGAAGTAGGTGGCGAGGGGAAGGCCGGTTTTAGCGCGGAAGCGGTCCTGTCCGCCGTCGCGGGCAAATTCAGAAACGGCATCGCTGACGCGGGTGTCTTGCCAAACGATGGCGTTGGCGACGGGCTTGCCGGTTCTGCGGTTCCAGACGACGGTCGTTTCGCGCTGGTTGGTGATGCCGATGGCAGCAAGGTCCTGGGGACGCAGCCCTCCTTGCTGCATGGCTTCGGCGATGACTTCTCCGGTGCGGCGCCAGATTTCTTCGGGATCGTGTTCCACCCATCCGGGCTTGGGATAAATCTGCTGATGCTCCTTCTGGGAAACCGCGACAATTTTCCCTGCGCGGTCGAAGACCATGAACCGCGTGCTGGTGGTGCCTTGATCTATCGCTGCAACGTAGCTGGGCATTGTTTGCGGTCCTTACCGGGCTGCTCTAAAAACCTCCGGGAGAAACCGCGCCCCCGTCCTTGGCGATTCCCGAATGGAGCAGGAGTCTTCTATCACACCCGCGGGTGGCGGAGAAAGTTGAGAGTTGATGGCTTCTCAGCTCCGCTAATTCATCCGGTTGACCCTTCAGCTCGTTGGCAGTACGATTCCGCGAGTTTGTTTCATTCTCCAAAGTCCCTGAGGAGGCGCCGTGTATTGCACGAAATGCGGAGCGGGGCTGGCGCAAGGCGCAGCGTTCTGTTCGGTGTGCGGGTAAACAACCGGCGGCACCACGCCCACAGTTGCGGGCGTGCCGGTGGTCAGCACGGGCGGGCCGCAGGCGTGGCCTGGACTGCCTTATGCCGGGTTCTGGCTGCGTTTTGTGGCCTACATCATAGACGGCTTCGTTCTGGGCGCCGGGTTTTTCGCGATTATCCTTGTCCTCTTGATGGTGACGGGGCTCGGCTCGGCGGTCAGCGGCATCCACTCGGGGGAGGATATTGGAGAGGCGTTCGCGCTCGTGGGAGTCGCGTCCATATTCCTGGGTATTGGAATCGCCATCGTCGGAGGATGGTTGTACTTCGCCATGATGGAAAGCTCATCGTGGCAAGGGACGCTCGGCAAAAGAGCGCTCAGCATCGAAGTGACCGATATGGCGGGGCAGCGGATTTCTTTTGGGCGGGCGTCGGGGCGTCACTTCAGCAAAATCATCACAAACCTAATTCCATTCGCTATCGGATGGATCCTCGCAGGATTCACGGAGAGGAAGCAGGCCCTCCACGACATGATCGCCAGTTGCCTGGTGGTGAGGAAGGCGTCCTAGCAACTAGTGCCGTTCCAACTTATTGCTGCAAGTCTCGCCAAAACGGCTGGCCTGCACCTTCGGATGCAGGCTTCCAGCCGATATTCGGCTCAAATAGTTGGAACGGCACTAGCTGCGCGGGTCTACTGTCAGAGGCTCGGCGAGTTTGAAGTTGAGGCGGGTTTCGACGGGAAGTTTGACGTCGCGCTTACCGGCAAAATAGGCAGCCGCCGTTCCCGCACCCGCGCCGATGGGCCCGCCGATCAGAGCGCCTCTTGCTCCGCCGGCAATCGCGCCGATGATAAGTCCGCCGCTGGAGCCTCCGCCAATCGTGGTGAGGTTCCAACGCCTATGGGTACCCCCGACTTCGAAGAATGAGTCGGTGCGGATTTCGTAGGACTTGCCATTCACTTCGACGGACTCGAGCGCCAATTGCAAACGCGCGCGGCCCACTAATCTTCCCGATGCGTGTGCGTCAAGCACGCGCCCTTGAACGCGGGCTCCCTGGGGGATGACCACCTTACCGTCCACGACGACAGCCTCGGAGATGGTTGCTGCAAAGCAATCTCCCGGCGAGCTGTGGTTACTCGCCAGGGCCTGATCGAGAGTTACGCGAACGGGCGTCTTGGCCGGAATAACCAAAGGCTCTGATGCGGTCGCCCGAGCGGCGGCTGGCAGCGCTGTGCTGAACAGGAATAGAACGCCGAGAATGTAGTTTCGCTTGCTCAGGGGCATGAACACCTCCGGCGCATGTTGACGCAGGCGCAATTCCAAAGAAAAGGCTGATAAATCGTTCAAAAACTAGAATGATTTCCCGGCCAGGTCAAGCAAATCCGGAAAAATTTGCAGCGTACGAGCATGAGGGAAGTACTGGAACCATGCCGAGTACTGGTACCGTCTACGGGTCCCGAAGAGCACCGGTCACGGTTGAGTGCATCCGGCGCTTTCCAATTCTTGCAACTTCCTGCGTGCCGCCGCGCTGCCTTTTTTCGACGCAACGGTCAGCAGTATGCGGGCCTGCTCGCAGTTTTTTCCGACGCCCTCACCCGTGACATAGCGATCGGCAAGCGTGACCGCTGCGGTTGTGCTGCCTGCCTGGAACGCGGCCCAGAGCTGGTCTGCCGATGGCTGCCCGTTCCTGCGCGAGGTCGTCGTTTGCGGCTGTGCGTCTTGCGGGGCAGTGGAGAGCCCCGATTGGGCGGCGGGTGCGGACTGGGAACTTCGAGAGACAACATGCAGGGCAGGCAGGACAGGTTTCTGAAATGGCGGCTGGGCATTGCGTGGCGAAGCAGGCGTTGCAGGCGTGAGGTTGAAGGGATCTTCCGAAGCACGGGCATTCGTAGCACGAGTTCTCAACTTAGAGGCGGAAGAATCACCTGTGGAAGAGCTTCTTGCAATGGGAACGGTGCCGAGCGAGGGCGGCGCAGCCTCCGAAATGCCCTTTCCTGCTGTGTCCGCCAGGGGAAGAGTCCGAGACTCACTGCTTCTGGTGGCACCGGGGCGTTGCCCATGAATGCGGAAGATGGGCGCAGCCACGAGGGCTGTTGAAGCGATTCCGATGAGGACCCCGCTAATAAACCGCCAGCGTGAAACAGCAAGATGCCGCTGCACCGGAACGAGTTCGGTGGTGTTCACTGTGCGTGGAGGAGGCACCGATGCGGCGAAAGGTTCCGCGGTCGTCGCAGAACTCGGTAAGGGGTAATCAAACAGCGAGTGCAACTGCGGATGAGGATTTGCGGAAGTCCTGGCGCGCGCGGCCGGGGGCGCAAGCGGCTCAGGCAGATGAACGGTGGCAGAGGCATCGATCGGCGTAACCTGCGATTTCGGGCGATCGGAAGCTGCCTCGGGGGCGAAGCCCTGTCCGATCCAGCTTCCGATTCTTTCGCGGGCTTGATCGCTAATGGCGGTGAAGCGCAAGCCTCCCGTCTTACTTGTTTCATCCATCCAGGCAAGCTCGCTGACGGCTTCGATGCGCTCTCCGGTGTCGAACGAGAACCAGCAAAAGATGGGGCCATTTCGATGCACAGGGGCAATAGCCTGAAACCCGAGGCCTTCCTCGGAGAGATTTAGCAGCCTGCCGGAGTTATCCAGGGACAACTGGATGTGGACATGCGCTTCCGAAGTCTTTCTTGAATGGTGGCGGCGTTCAGCGTTCATGGTCGTAGTTGAGGGGGTTTCAGATTTCCGGCAAGGTCTGCAAGAGGCGGGTCAGCAGAGAGCCGAAGAGGCGTGCCCGGGGCGGGTGAGGCTTAGCCAGCTACCCTCGCACTCGCATTATGAGATCGAGTCAATGAGAAGCAGAAGGCGCCACGCGAGCCGCACCGGAACGCTGCAACCACGATTGCAGGCGGTCGAGGTAGAGATACACGACCGGCGTCGTGAATAAAGTGAGCATCTGGCTAAAAATCAGCCCGCCGACAATGGTGATGCCCAGGGGGCGGCGGAGCTCCGAGCCAACGCCCCCGCCAATGGCCAACGGGAGCGCTCCGAGCAGCGCCGCCATCGTGGTCATCATGATGGGGCGAAAACGCAGCAGACAAGCCTGATAAATTGCCTCCACCGCGGGCTTCCCTTCCAGGCGTTCGACCTGCACCGCGAAATCAATCATCAGAATGGCGTTCTTCTTCACCAGGCCGATGAGCAGAATGATGCCGATGAGCGCGATGACGTTGAGGTCGGTCTTGAAGAAATAGATGGCCAGAAGCGCGCCGACTCCGGCCGAAGGCAGCGTGGAAAGAATGGTAATGGGATGAATATAGCTCTCGTAGAGAACCCCCAGGACGATGTAAACCGCCGCCAGGGCGGTGAGGATCAAGATGGGCTGGGAAGACAGCGAGTCCTGATAGGCTGCGGCCGTTCCCTGAAAGCCGGCATGGACGCTTGCGGGCATGCCGATCTCGCGTTGCGCCGCCTGAATGTGCTCGACGGCGGTGCCAAGCGACGCCCCCGGCGCGAGGTTGAACGACACAGTGATGGACGGAAACTGGCCTTGGTGGTTAACGGTAATCGCGGTGTTGGAGGGCGCGTAGCGCGTAAAAGCGCTGAGAGGCACCAGCTTGCCGGTTTTGGAAGCGACGTAGATATCCCTCAACCCATCGGGATTCTGCTGGTATTCCGGAAGAACTTCGAGGACCACGTGATACTGGTTGAGACCTTTATAGATGTTGGAGACTTGGCGCTGGCCGAAGGCGTCGTCGAGCGTGTCGTCGATGGCCTGCATGGAAACGCCGAGACGCGCGGCGGTATCGCGGTCCACAAAAAGCGAAGCTTGCAGGCCATGGTTCTGCTGGTCGGAGTTGACGTCCCGCAGCTCCGGGATGCGGGTCATGCGCTGCAGCAGGATGGGCGCCCAGTGATTCAGGTCGGCCAGAACGTCGGCCTGGAGGGTGTATTGGTATTGCGCGTTGCCATAACGGCCGCCAACATTGACGTCCTGAATGGATTGGAGGATCAGAGTCGCTCCGGGAATTTTCGCGAGTTTCCCGCGAAGGCGCGCAATCACCTGGTCGGAGTTAAGCTTGCGCTCCCGGATGGGCTTGAGCTGCGCGAACATGCGAGCGGAGGTCGACCCGCCGCCCCCTCCGGCAAACGCGGTGACGGTATCCACCGCAGGGTCATCCTGAACAATCTTGGCAAAGGCCTGCAGTTTTTCGGAGATCGCCTTAAACGAGATGTCCTGATCGGCCTGGATGGAGCCATTGATGCGGCCCGTGTCCTGCTGCGGGAAAAAGCCCTTGGGAACGGTGCGGAAAAGGTGGATATTGACGCACACCGTGGCGATGGTGGTGAGCAATACAATCAGTTGATGCCGCAGCACCCAGCGCAGGCAAATATCGTATCTCCGGACGAGCCCGTTGAAAGCGTTTTCCGCGATGCGATAGGCCGCGCCGTGGCCGCGATGCTCGTGGCGAAGGAAGTGAGCGCACATCATCGGTGTGGTGGTCAATGAGACAAATAAGGAGACACCGATGGCGACGCTTAGCGTGACGGCGTATTCGCGGAACAGCCGGCCGACGATCCCGCCCATGAACAGAATGGGGATGAAAACGGCGATGAGAGAGGTGCTCATGGAAATCACCGTGAAGCCGATCTCGCGTGCGCCGAGAAGAGCGGCGGCGAACGGCTTCATGCCGGACTCCAGGTGGCGGGAGATGTTTTCGATTACCACGATGGCGTCGTCCACCACGAAACCCGTCGAGATGGTCAGCGCCATCAGAGAGAGGTTATCCAGACTGTAGCCCGCGAGATACATCACGCCGAACGTGCCGACCAAAGAAAGCGGCACAGCAACGCTGGGAATCGCGGTTGCCCAGGCATTGCGCAAAAACGCGAAGACCACCAGCACGACAAGAACAATGGAAATCAGGAGCGTGATCTCGACATCCCGAATGGATGCGCGAATGGTTGTCGTGCGGTCGTTGGCCACCCGCAGGTGGAGCGAGGGTGAGATGGACGCCTGGAGTTGCGGGAGCAGGGAGAGGATGCGGTCCACTGTCTCGATCATGTTGGCGCCGGGCTGGCGGAATATGGCCAGCAAGACTGCCGGCTGGCCGTTCGAGAGCCCTGCGTTGCGGACGTCTTCCACGGAATCTATGACGTTTCCAATGGCCTCGAGACGCACCGGCGCGCCATTTCGCCAGGCGACAATCAGCGGGCGGTATTCTCTCGCCCGGAAAAGCTGATCCGTGGCGCTTACGTTCCAGGCATTCCCGGAGTCCGCCAACTCGCCCTTCGGCCGATTGGCATTCGCGGAACTCAGAGCCGCGCGCACGGTGTCGAGGCTGATTCCGTAGCTATTGAGCTCGGTAGGATTCACTTGAACGCGCACCGCCGGGCGCGCGCTTCCCCAGACAAAAACCTGGCCGACGCCTTCGACCTGCGCAAGCTTCTGGGCGAGGATCGAATCTGCCGCGTCATAAATTCCCTGTCGCGGAATGTTTTCCGAGGTCAGGCTGAGCAAGAGGATGGGCGCGTCGGCGGGATTCACTTTCCGGTAATTCGGTTGCGAAGGCAGGCCGGCGGGGAGTTGACCGCGGGCGGCATTGATGGCGGCCTGAACGTCCCGGGCGGCGGCATCAATGTTGCGGTTCAGGTCGAACTGAAGCGTGACGTTGGTTGAGCCGAGTTGGCTGGTGGACGTCATTTGTGTCACGCCGGCGATGTGGCCGAGTTGGCGTTCGAGCGGCGTGGCCACAGAAGACGCCATAGTTTCGGGACTCGCACCGGGAAGGCCCGCGCCGACGGAGATGGTCGGGAAGTCCACCCGCGGGAGCGGCGCGACCGGCAGGAAGCGGAACGCGACCGCTCCGGCGAGGAAGATTGCGATAGTGATCAGCGAAGTGGCCACGGGCCGGCGAATGAAAGGAGCGGAGAAATTGGAAGAAATGTTCACCGTTTACTCCGCGGGCGAGGGTTCTTCGACGGGATTGCCGATCTGCAAGTGCAGGCGGCGCGCAATCCAGTCGAAAGCCAGGTACACGACAGGCGTCGTATACAGAGTCAGCAACTGGCTCAGGATCAGGCCGCCGACGATGGTAATTCCGAGGGGCCGGCGCAGTTCGGAGCCGACGCCGGCGCCCAGCGCCAGCGGCAGCCCGCCCAACAACGCGGCCATGGTGGTCATCATAATGGGGCGGAAGCGTAGCAGGCACGCTTCGTAGATGGCATCAAGGGGAGGCTTCCCTTCCTTGCGCTCGGCTTCCAGCGCAAAGTCAATCATCATGATGGCGTTCTTCTTCACGATGCCGATCAACAGAATCATTCCAATCAGCGCGATGACGCTGAATTCGGTCCGGCACAGGAACAACGCCAGGATGGCGCCGACACCCGCCGAGGGAAGTGTCGAAAGAATCGTGATGGGATGGATGTAACTCTCGTACAGGATCCCCAGGACGATATAGACCGTAATCACGGCCGCGAGAATCAAGATGGGCTCGTTCGAAAGAGAGGCCAGAAAGGCCTGAGCGGTGCCCTGGTAGGTCGCCTGCATGCTGGGCGGCAAACCGAGGTCCCGTTTGGCGGCATTGATGGCATTCACCGCTTCCCCCAGCGACACGCCCGGAGCAAGGTTGAAGGAAAGGGTTACCACGGGAAATTGCCCCTGATGGTTGATGGCCAGCGCGGTGGTGCCCGGCTGAAAACTGGTGAAGGCGCTGAGCGGAATCTGCTGACCGCCGGCCGAGCGCACATAAATATTCTTCAGGGCGTCGGGGTTCTGCTGGAACTGCGGGTCGGCTTCCATTACGACGTGGTACTGATTGAGCTGGGTGAAGATGGTGGAGACCTGGCGCTGTCCAAACGCGTCGTACAAGGTATTGTCAATGTCCGCCGGAAGAACGCCGAGGCGCGACGCGGTGTCGCGGTCAATCACCAGCGTGGCCAGAAGCCCGTAGTTTTGCTGGTCGCTGGCTACATCGCGGAGCTCGGGGAGCGCGGTGAGTTTTTCAATGACCCGCGGCGTCCAATACGCGAGCTCTCTGGGGTCTACATCTTCCAAGCTGTATTGAAACTGCGTGCGGCTGATGCGGTCCTCCACGGTCAGGTCCTGGATGGGCTGCAGGAAGAGCGTGACTCCGTCCACCTGGGCCACTTCAGGCCGCAGCCGCCGAATGATCTCGGAGGCAGAGATGCCGCGTTCGGCAAGGGGCTTGAGATTGATCTGAATGCGGCCGCTGTTGATGGTGGTGTTTGCGCCGTCAATCCCGATGAACGAAGACAGGCTGAGAACGGCGGGGTCCTTCAAGATCACCCGCGCGAGCGCCTGTTGGCGTTCCGCCATGGCGCGGAACGAAACATCCTGCGGGGCCTCGGAAACGCCGAGGATTACGCCGGTGTCCTGAACAGGGAAAAACCCCTTGGGCACGATGATGTAGAGAAAAATGGTGGCCACCAGCGTGCCCACGGTAACCACCAGCGTCGTGGTCCGGTAACGGAGAACGAATTTGAGGGTGCGCCCGTAGAACGCGATGATGGAATTGAACCAGCGCTCGGACGACCGGTAAAACCAGCCCTGTTCGCTCTCCTTTTGGTGGCGCAGGAGCTTCGCGCACATCATCGGCGTGAGCGTCAGCGAAACTACGGCGGAAACAAGAATGGTGACCGCCAGCGTGACGGCAAATTCTCGGAACAGCCTGCCGACAATATCGCCCATGAAGAGCAGCGGAATCAAAACGGCGATGAGAGACACGGTCAGCGAAAGAATCGTGAATCCGATTTGTTCGGAGCCCTTGAGTGCCGCCTGCAAGGGTGATTCGCCCATCTCGATGTAACGGCTGATGTTCTCGATCATCACGATGGCGTCATCCACAACAAAGCCGGTGGAGATGGTCAGCGCCATCAAGGACAGATTGTTGAGGCTATACCCCAGCAGATACATCACGCCAAACGTTCCGACAATGGACAGCGGGACGGCGACGCTGGGGATCACCGTTGCTGAAACGCTGCGCAGGAAAAGAAAAATCACCAGGACAACGAGGGCAACCGTAAGCACCAGCGTGAACTGAACATCCTCGACCGACGCACGGATGGTCGTGGTGCGGTCCGTGAGCGGAGTCACCTGCACCGAAGCGGGGAGGGACGCCTGCAACTGCGGCAGAAGTTTCTTCACGCGGTCAACCACGCCGATGATGTTCGCGCCGGGCTGGCGTTGAATGTTCAGAATCACTGCGGGCTGCTCGCCCGACCAGGCGGCCTGCTTGACGTTTTCAGCGCCGTCGAGCACCGTGGCGACGTCGGTCAGGCGCACGGGCGCCCCGTTGCGATAGGCAATGATCAGCGGCCGGTAACCCGCACTCGAAAGGATCTGGTCATTTGCGCCGATGGTGTAGGCCTGGCGGGGCCCGTCGAAGTTTCCCTTGGCCTGGTCCACATTGGCCTGGCTTAGGGAAACCCGCAGGTCTTCCATGCTGAGGCCATAGGAAGCGAGCGCCGTCGGATTTGCTTGTATGCGCACGGCCGGCCGCTGCCCGCCGCTGATGCTCACCAGACCCACGCCTGGGAGTTGCGAGATTTTTTGCGCGAGAGTGGTGTCGGCAAGGTCTTCCACCGCGGAAAGCAGCAGTGTCGGCGAAGTGAGCGCGAGCGTCAGAATTGGCGCGTCCGCAGGGTTCACCTTGCTGTAGATCGGCGGGTTGGGGAGGTCGCGCGGGAGCAGGTTGGAAGCCGCGTTGATCGCTGCCTGGACTTCCTGTTCGGCGACGTCAATATTGAGATCGAGGGCGAATTGCAGCGTAATGATGGAGCTGCCGAAGGAACTCGTGGAGGTCATCTGGTTGAGGCCGGGGATCTGGCCAAACTGCCGCTCCAGAGGCGAGGTCACCGAAGAAGCCATCACGTCGGGGCTTGCCCCGGGATAGAACGTCAGGATTTGAATTGTGGGGTAGTCCACCTGCGGCAAGGCGGAAACCGGCAACTGTCTATAGGCCACAAAACCTGCAATCAGGATTCCTACCATGAGCAGGCTGGTGGCCACGGGCCGTAAAATGAATGCCCGCGAGGGACTCATTGCGAACCTGTGGGGCTCACGGGGCCGCCCGTTGCCGTGCGGGGCTCGACCTTGCTGCCATCCTGCAATTTGTCCTGGCCGTCAATGACAACCACATCGCCGGGCTGAATTCCGGCGGTGATGCCCACATCGTTGCCGGAAGTCTGCGCCGGAGTGACCGTCCGGGTCTTCGCCACATTGCCCGCCGAGACAACATAGACGTAAACGCCTTGCGGCCCGCGCTGCATTGCGGCGGTCGGAATTATCGTCATGCCGCGCTTGGTGTCCACCAGCAAGTGCATGTTGACGAACTGGTTGGGGAACAATTCATTTCTTTCGTTTTTAAAGATGGCTTTGAGCTTGTAAGTGCCCGTCGTGGGGTCAATTTGATTGTCAATGGTGAGGAGCTTTCCCGTGGCAATCTTGGTGGTGTTGTCGCGATCGAAGGCCTCGGCGGGAAGCTCGACGCCGGCGCGAAGCTTTCTGTAAACGTCGGACAGTTGATCTTGCGGAAGGCTGAAGAGAACGGCAATGGGCTGAAGCTGCGTGATAAGGCACAGACCGTTTTGATCGCTGGCATGAACAATATTGCCCGAGTCCACCAGGCGCAAGCCGACGCGTCCCGTGATGGGCGAAGTGATGCGGCTGTAGCTGAGCTGGAGCTTGGCGTTGTCAATCGCCGCCTGGTCAACCTTGATCGCCCCTTCGAATTGGCCGACCGTAGCTTGCTGTGTGTCCGCTTGCTGCTTGGGGATCACCCCTGCTCTGTAAAGCGCGTCAAAACGGTCGGCGTTCACCCTGGCGTCGTGGAGTTGGGCCGTGTCGCGCGCGAGTTGCCCCTCGGCCTGTTCGAGCTGCACCTGAAAAGACCGCGGGTCAATCTGCGCCAACACGTCGCCCTCGTGGACGATTTGCCCCTCTGTAAAAGCAACATTGACGAGCTGGCCGTCAACGCGGCTGTGGATGGTGACGGTGTTAAATGCCGTGACAGACCCCAGCCCATTCAAATAAATCGGCAGATCCGCTCGTGCGGCCGTGGCTACAACCACGGGCACGACTAAATTGCCGGCGCGCCCCCGGCCTCCCGCCGGAGGATCCGCCGCCTGTCCTTTTGCCCGCGC
>WNGG01013165.1_pt1 | contig 11189 bp, 12 predicted proteins | sample 5400661 | NCBI WGS metagenome assembly WNGG01 (sample SAMN13153372, study PRJNA577476) | soil metagenome | isolation source: 100 cm soil or saprolite under Garry oak tree replicate 1 | place: USA:California | collected 2016-06-15 | reverse complement strand
AGACGACCCGGGGCGTGCGCCGCGGGCCACAGCTAATGTGACCGGTGGCCTCTCATTTGGCAGCTATTGTGCCGCTGTATTGTGCGCTAACTGAGCGCGCCCGCCACGACGTGGAGCTCGAGGCATCTGCACACCTGAATAGTGTTTCCCGGTTATTCAGAGTTGTCTCTCAACCCGTAGATGCGACCGCGGAATTTCCAAAAAACTGTATCTGCGCTGCAACAGACCATAGTGTTAGCTGCTGCTAAGCGCGTAAGCCCTCTGAATTCAGCACAGCAGACTTTGGCAAGCGGAATGCAGTTTTGGTGAGCGATTGTAACGCGCTGTTCCCCTGCAGTGGCGCCGAGATTGTGCCCGTCTGCCGAGGGCGGCGCTCATTGAAAATTACGGAGGATGGCATGCAAAGCAGATTTCTCAATTTTCTTCTGTTCATTACAGCTATCGCGTCTCTAACCGTTTTTGCCCAGGATGGCACATCGCGAAGCAGCTCTGCTCCCGCTGGACTCCTGGAAAAAACATTTGCCTCGCGACCTGATCTCGCCAATGCTGCGCTTCCAGATGCTCAACCCGCGCCGCCGGCCGAAGCAGCTGTGCAAGAGCCCTCGTATCCTGGAATCGGTCCCGCAAATCCCAAACTCGAGGGTACGCTGGGCCCGGTAAAGATCAGGTTCTATGGCACGCTTTTATTGAACATCTCCGTTTCCGACTCCGGCGAGGTGGGCGAGGAAGTTCCACTGTGGGCGCTCCCAGGTTCAGTGCGGGTGACTTTTCCCGACGGCACCACGCGCCGGGCGGGCGAAATCCACGACACCATCTTCACCGCGCGGCAAAGCATCCTCGGGTTTACGTTCAACCCGGCGAGCGCTTCCGGGGACAACTGGAAACCCTCGGCGTTGCTGGAATTCGATTTCTTTGGCTCGCGACCTGTAGATACGGTTCAGCCGCAGGGGCGGGTCTTCAACCAGCCGCGGCTTCGGTTAGCTTTCTTCCAGCTGCAAAAACGCGAATGGAAGATTGTGGCCGGCCAGGATCGCGCCATAGTTGCGCCGCTGGATCCGGTCTCCCTCTCCCACGTCTCGGTGCCCCTGGGAGCCACCGCGGGAAATTTATGGGGATGGATGCCACAGGTGCGGGTCGAACACACTCACAAACTGGGTAACACCTCGGCGTTGATGGAGCTTGGAATTTTGCGCCCGCAGTTCGCCGATCCAAGAATTACGCCTAGTGATCTGCCGGCGCCAGGCACTGCGATTGATTCCTCACCTGGGCTGGGAGAGCGTTCGAGTCATCCTTTCTATCAGGCACGAGTGGCCGTTTCACACCCGCGACGCGATTCCATCGCGACCGTGGGCGCCGGAGTCCACTATGGGCGCGAGCAGGTTGGCGCGCGGCGCAGCTTGGATTCCTGGGCCTTTGCCGCGGACTGGAGCGCCCCGCTGTACTGGCGGCTTACCTTCCGGGGCGAGACTTTCGTCGGCAGCAATCTGGTCCCATTCCAGGGCGGCGTATTGCAGGGAGTGGCCATTCTGCAGCCGGTTGCAACCCAGCCTCCCAGGCAAATCAACCGCATTGGCGCCGGGGGCGGCTGGGCGGAGCTGATTGTGCCGGCCACGGCAGACAATAAAAACGTCTTCTATTTCGGCGCGGGCACTGATGATCCTCGTGACCGCGACTTGCTGCAGGGTACCGGTCGCTCGAAGAACACCATGGGTTGGGCCAGTTACTTCCGGAAACTGACGAATGAAGTGACGCTCGCCTTGGAGTGGAGCAACTGGCAGTTTCGCACCAGAAACTTCGTGGCCGGAAACCCTGGACCGCGAGGACCTTCGGGACGAGGCAACGTGTTCAATCTCGCGCTGGCATATCAGTTCTAGTCTTTGTGCGTTCGGACGGGACCGGGCAGGAGCGGGCTTATGCTCAAGCACTGCCTTGTCCGCTTTGCGATGGCGAGGGGCCCCTTCTCGTAAACTAATTGCGACCGCTGGACAGCGTAGGGAATCTTGTACTTACTGAGCTTTCGGAGGCGCGCTTGCCAGAGCCACGCTTGGCTGTCTTCTACGAACACTCGGAGTGGTTCAAGCCGTTGTTTTCTGAGCTTGAGCTGCGTGAAATCCGCTACGTTCCGATCTATGCGGGAGAGATGACCTACGACCCCGCGCAGCGATCCATTCCCTATGACCTTGTGCTGAATAGGATGAGCCCATCGTCGTATCTGCGGGGGCGCGCGCAAGCGATATTCTTCTGTCGCGACTTTTTGCGTTACCTCAAGCACATTGGGGTTCATGTGATCAACGGTTATGACGCATATGCGGTCGAGACCTCGAAGGCTGCGCAGATCGAGATCTTCGAACAGCTGCGACTTCGATATCCGCGCACCCGAATTGTCAATCACAGCTCGCAAGCGCTTGAGGCAGCGAGTGGGCTCCAGTTCCCGGTAATCGTTAAACCCAATATCGGCGGCAGCGGAGCCAAAATCCAATACTTCGCGAAACGAGAGGATCTGGCTGGCGCCGTCCAAGCGGGCACCGTCGATCTCGGCATCGACCACACGGCGCTCGTACAGGAGTTCTTGCCGGCGCGCGACGGCGCAGTCGTCCGGGTGGAGGTACTCGACAGCCGCGTGTTGTACGCCATTCGGCTCTTTCCCCCCAGCGGCGGGGGCTTCAATTTGTGTCCGGCGGATATTTGCCAAGACCAGGCTGCCCCGCACTCGGAAGGTGCCCCTATGGTTCAATATTGCCCGGGCGGTGAGCCCGAAAGGCGCCGTATGCAAATCGAGGCTTACGAGCCACCGGCGACGATCCGCGAGCAAGTTTTGGCCATTGCACGCGCGGCACGCCTAGATCTCGGCGGCATCGAATACCTAGTCAACGACCGGGATGGTCACGTTTATTTCTACGACGTGAATGCGCTCTCCAACTTCGTCACCGACGCCGAGCGCATTCTGGGTTTTAATCCGTACAAGAAATTGGTCGATTTCCTGCAAGACCAGTTGGCTGACCTCGCAAGGAGGCTCGAGCCCGCCCGTATTGCAGCCTGGAAGGAGCGGTAATCTTGTCCTCTAGCTGGCATTGTTGACTGGGAATCTTCGCAGAAGGGAGAGGGGCATGGGTCAGTTTGTAAAGGTGGGAACCAAGGCGGACTTTGAGGATTTAGAGGGGGGAAAGCTTGTCGAAGCGGGCGAACAGAGCCTCGCCATTTTCAATATCGCTGGCACTTGCTACGCAATTGAGAACACCTGTCCGCATCGCGGCGGCCCGTTGGCCGAAGGGATGATGGCCGGTGAAGAGGTCATCTGCCCCTGGCACGGCTCCCGCTTCAACGTTAAAACCGGTGCCGTGCTGACTCCGCCGGCGCAACGCGGCGTGAAGAGTTTTACCGTTCGGGTCACGGAAAACGACGTGGAAGTGGAAATCGAATCGTCCGAGAGGTAAGAGGATGGAAATCAAACGGATTATACCCGAGCAAGCCCACAGGAAAAAACCGCATGAATCAGAACATCAAGCCCGCTCGAACAAACGTGGTGGGCCAGACTCGGCAGCGGACGAGCAGCAGCACGACATTAGCCTAAGTACAAACCGAACATGCGAAGGAGATGACGTGAAAAGAACATTTACAGTTTTGGGAGTAGCGGCTGCATTAGCCGTTACATGCGCGATCGGATTTGCGCAGAGCCAGCAACGGGAGCCCCGGTTCGGAACGCGGCGACGTTAGTAACCCCTGCCAGGCCAGAATTTTGCCGTGCAGGCAGGGCAGCTCCTCGCAAGCCGCCGACCGGCCCGCCCAGGTGTGTTCATTTGACTAATTGTGTATTGTTGAGCCAACCCCTGCTTTATGGGCACCATCCAGCAACTATCCTCTGTTGTGCGTCATGCAAGACCGGGACAAACTGGAAGAAGAGCTGCGTACGCATTTTTTTGGGCATCAACCTAGCAATGAGGAATTGGCTTGGGTAGCGCGCTATGTAGCACTCGCTGACGAGGCCTTTGGAGGATCACAACAATCACTCGAGAGACCGGGCAACTCAGCGAAAACAGGTTCCTAATCCTCCGTTTCTGATTCCATCGCGTCCTTTGAACTGTTTCGCTCCAGCCACTGAGAAACTCCTGTGGACCATAAGATGTGAGCGCAAGGCCTCGCTCGAGGCATCGTGACTTTGCCCCCTTCCCTGAACAGTTCGGGAGAGCACAATCCCTCGCTTCGGAACCAAGGCGGACAAGAACGCCCGTCTCTTTTCGTAGTTCAGCTCTTCGGCGAGCGGGTTTCAGCGGATGATCCAGAAGGCAGGCGGGAGGTCCGTCCATTGGATCTTCGCCATTTAAACCCCAAAGGTCATGCGCGCTAGCTCGTTCTTGATTTGTTGAAGCTCGGCCTTGTCGGTTGTCGTACGCAGGCGGTCGGCGAGTTCGAAGAAGCGGCACTTTTCGGTTTCTTTGGCCTGCAGTCCGGTCTCGATCAGGTTCTCGATCACGCGATTCGTGCTCCGATGCTGGTGCGCGGCCAGTGTCTGGACCTTGGTGTTGATCTCGGGTGGCAGGGAAATGCTCCGACGGACCGGCCTTTTTACTCTCTTCGTGATGGTTCGACTCCGTCCCCGGGCACCAACGCGCTTCCTGCTGAAGCCGTCTTTCTCGAGCACACACCCGACAACACAAATGAGGCGGCGGGGCGTTGCCCGCCGCCCGAAGGTGAATCGCTGCGACTAGTCCGCGTCCTTCCGCGCCGTGGCCGACAAGCGCTCCATATCGCGATGTTGTCAAGGATCCGCGGCGCCGAATTGATCCGGACCACCGGGAGTATCCTTGCTCGTGCTGGTGATGGGCAACTGTTCGGTGCTGTACCCGAGCCGCTCGCGTCCTGGTGGTCCGTGTACGTGCGGGCACCGGTATTGACGAGATCATAGTAGGCGCAGCCTCGGTCGGCAGGGACGAAACTGCCGGAATCGTCAACGAGGACGGCGTTCAACACCCGGTGGTTCGGCCACTCGCTCTGGAAGTATGTCACTACCTCCTCCCATGTGCAGTTTAAATAGCCCAGCGCGCAAACCGGTACTTTCCCAGACGCTACCCACTGGTCCAGTCCCCACTTGGGAGCGCTGTTCGTCATGTCTTCGTGGATCCACATATTGTTTGGGATCGTGGCGCATCCCGTTTGGAATCCATCGCTGTCGCTGAGATAGCCGAAGGCGTTCTGATCGGGGCCGCCGGAGAACTGTTTAAAGTTGCCGTCGCCATCGCCGGAGATTCCGAGCTGGATCCGCGGTGACCCACCCCCGCACTTCTTGGGGGCGGTAAAGTAGTATTTGAGCTCGATCTGGTTAGCGAGCATCCGGACCTGGACGTGATCGCCAAGGATGCGGATAGCGCCGGTGATCGCGTTTGGGTCGGTGGTGTCGAACTTCATGACCTCGGTAAACTGGTTCTGGGGGTCGACACCGTTCTTCGCGGTCCCGAACAGCCTGTACAGCCCACCCCCTAGGCAGGGGGTCAGCTGGATCATTATTATTGCCCGGGTCGGTGAAGAATGGATCGTCCGCCGGTATGAGTGTGGTCACATCGAGCCCCCCAGAGCCAGCTTCCCCACCCAGTCGGGCACGGTCATTTGCACCGTCGTCGTGCTGACTGTCTGCCCCTGCGAAGAATGCGCAGCCGTAAACACCAGCAGCAGCGCCGCCGTACTGATAGCAACAAACACACCTATTCCCCGTTTCATACTTCAGCTCCTTTTATGTAGAGATCACGGGGTTGGAAAAGAAGCGACGCGCCAGGGTCGGGCCCACCATCGCCGGTGCAGCAATTGCCTTGGGTGGCCATTGCCATTGCCTGCTCCTGCTGGCGCGCTGCTGCTCGCGCGCAAGCAGCGGCTTCTCCAAGGGGGCGAGCCTGTTGTGAACGATTCTGCATACCCTCGGTGACGCCCGCCCGCCGGACAATTCCGCCCGGTGCGCCCATCTTTTGTAGGGACGCTTGGGTTCCAGCGTCTCCTGAAAATCGCCTTCTTTGCCTCGAATTTAACACTAGTAGAATCAAGTATTTACAATGACAACCTCGACCAGCCCTTCACCCCCTAAGTCAGCATTCACTTCGCCTACTTCTTTGGCCTGCTACTCTGGTTTTTCGTTGCCTTCCCTCGCTCATATCGCTAGAATCCATAGTTTTTGCAGATCCTCCGGATCCGGCAAAGTAAAACCTCGACCAATTTTCTCTTATCCGCCTCCGGCTGGTGAATCCTTAAGCACGCGGAACGAATCCAATCACCAGGGGCTATTCCCTGGAACTGGCACTATCTTTTTTAGAAGGACGAACTCATCATGGCTAAGCGACGTGGAAATCCTAATTGGGGCAAGCCCGAGCCGATTGGCCCGGTCATCCCCACGGTCACGGAGTTTGAGCAGGTTGTCCGCGAGTTCAAGCTGGCGCCTGATCAGTATCTCCGTTCAACCCGCCTGCGCGAGTGGGCGCGGCGCAACAAGAACTCCAAGTACATCCCCGAGCCTCTGCTGGAAGCCTGGGGATTTGAAATCGAGTCCACCCTGTAATCGAATTTCGAAGTTGTTTCACATCAGGGTCGCCCAACCGGCGGCCCTTTTGCTTTGGGCGGCTCTCCAAGCTTGCCCGTGACCCGCATCTTAAGAACTGGTGAACATCAATACTAATGAGATGGTGGCCATCCTGGCGGGAGCGAGTTTTGCCGCCGGGCTGAACGTCTACGCCACCGTTGGCACCTTGGGACTGCTGGCCCGCGCCAACGTGCTTACGCTGCCGCCCGCACTCCATCTGCTGGAAAACTGGTATGTGATTGCGGCGGCGCTCGTCATGTTCATCATTGAATTCTTCGCCGACAAGATTCCTGCCTTCGATCTCATCTGGAACGCGCTGCACACCTTTGTGCGGGTGCCGGTGGCGGCCCTGCTGGCCTACGGAGCTACCGCGCAGCTTTCTCCCGCCACGCAGCTTCTCAGCGCGCTGCTGGCAGCGGGCGTGGCGCTGGCGGCGCACGGAGGCAAGACCGCCGTCCGCGCTGCCATCACCCCCTCGCCCGAACCCGTCTCCAATATCGCGCTCAGCCTGGGAGAAGACGTAGTTGCCGTTGGCCTTACCTGGTTTGCCACTGCCCATCCCTATATCGCTGCCGCCATTGTTCTGGCGCTGGTAATTGTCACCATCGTCCTGGTGCGGTTTGTCGTCCGCGCCCTGCGCCGCCTCTTCCGTGGCGCCGAGCGCGAGGCCGCCGAGCTCGCCCATCCGCACCCCGGACCGCAATAATCATTCACCGGGCTTTGTCATTTTGAGCGACCGCAATCACTGCTAGAATTGCTGTTTTTCCGGAGCGCCTCAAACCATGCCTCGCGGCCTGATTCCCCGCCAACCCGCCAAGAGCGGACGCGCCGATCGCGTTCGCCAGGCGGGCGTTCAGCTCAAAAAAAGGACCGTGGCCGCTTCTCCGGCGAAGTCCTTGCGGCTGCCACCAGCTTCCAAGCCCACCGCCCCCAGGAAAGCTTACGACCCCCTCGCTCCCCAGCGCACCCGCCAAATCTTGCACCGCCTGGATGGTCGCTATCCCCAAGCCACTTGTGCCCTGCACCACAAAAGCGCCTGGGAATTGCTGGTGGCTACCATTCTCTCCGCCCAGTGTACCGACGTGCGCGTGAACATGGTCACGCCTGATCTTTTCCGCAAATATCCCACTCCTCGCCACTTCGCCGCGCTCCAACCGCAGGGATTGGAGCCAGAGATCCGCTCCACCGGCTTCTTCCGCAACAAGTCCAAATCGCTAATCGCTGCTGCCAAAAAAGTATTAACTGATTTCGGTGGCCAAGTTCCGGGCGAGATGGAAAATTTGCTCACTCTCCCCGGTGTCGCCCGCAAGACCGCCAACGTCGTCCTGGGGACGTGGTTTCACAAGCCCGAAGGCGTGGTGGTGGATACCCACGTGTACCGCGTTTGCCGCCGCCTGGAGCTCACCAAAAACTCTGACTCGCAAAAAATCGAGCAGGACCTGATGCGCGCCATCCCGCGCGAAAAGTGGATTGAATTTGCCCACCAGATTATCTGGCACGGCCGCCAGCTCTGCACCGCTCGCAGCCCTAAGTGCGCCCAGTGTCCGTTGGAGAATCTGTGCCACGCCGCTGATAAGACCTGGTCAACCGTCCCCATCCATCCGTCCGCCAAGCCTTAAAGACGAGGGAGAGTTGCATGCATAGATTTTTGGCCTCTGCTATTTTTGTTCTTATGACCACGGCTCTTCTCGCCGCTCAGGACAAAATCCAGACTTCCACCGCGGTCACCGACGTCCGCCAGTTGGCCAGCAAACCCAAGGCCGATCTGCAAAGTTTCTCCATTGAGAAGCTCTACATGACCCGCAGTGTGGGCGCCACCTCCTGGTCGCGGGACGGCAAATCCATTGCTTTCGTCTCCAATATCAGCGGACGCAATAATCTATGGATTGTCCCCGCGCAGGGCGGCTGGCCGGTGCAGCTCACCATCAGCGACCAGCGCCAGTCCAGCCCGGTCTGGTCCCCCGATGGCAAATGGATCGCCTACATCTCTGACTATGACGGCGACGAGCAGTGGGACGTCTTTCTGGTATCGCCGCTCAACGGGCAGGTGATGAACTTGACCGATACCCGCCAGGCGATGCCTCCGGCAAAGACGCCAACATTTATATAGTCGAGCTGGCTAGCGGAAACCGCCAGAACCTGACCGGGCACAGTGGTGAAAAAATTTATGCCGCCGCCGACTGGTCTGCCGATGGCAGGCAGTTGCTCATCACCTCCAACGCCAGCAATGGATACGACAACGTCGGGCTGCTTGACGTCTCCTCCAAAAAAATAGAGTGGCTGACGCAGGAGAAATGGGAAACCAGCGCCGGCAATTTTTCTCCCGATGGCCGCGCCCTCACCTGGACTGCAAACGTCGACGGTAACCAGAATATCTTTGTTTACGATGTGGCCACGAAACACGCCCAGGCGCTCTCCCTGCCTCCCGGGGTGAACTCACTTGGCGGCGCCGACTCGGCCTTCACGGCTGACGGTTCCCGCCTGCTCTACCACCACAATGGCGCCAATTCACCGAATGACGTCTGGGTGTATTCCTTTGCCGATGGCGCCTCCCATCAAGTCACCCACTCCCTGGTCGCCGGCCTTCGCAGCCAGGACATGGTCGAGCCCTATCTCGTGCACTATCCCAGCCGCGACCGCAAGTATCAGATATCCGCGTTCACCTATGTGCCTTACAATCTGCAGCCCAATCGCAAAAACCCGGCCGTCGTCTTTGTGCACGGCGGTCCCTCATCGCAAACCGTCAATGCTTTCAACCGCATCGTGCAGTACCTCATCAATCAGGGTTATCTGGTGATTGCGCCCAACTACCGCGGTTCCACCGGATATGGCAAGGAGTTTCAGGACGCCAATCGCTTCGATATGGGCGGAGGCGATCTGCAGGATGTGCTGGCGGCCGCCGACTGGATCAAAAGCTCCGCCTACGTCGATCCCAAAAAGCTGGTAATCATGGGCGGCAGCTACGGCGGTTACATGACCATGATGGGTGTGACCAAAGCCCCGGAGGTCTGGGCCGCGGGCGTGGCCCTGGTGCCCTTCGTGAACTGGTTCACCGAGGTGCAGAACGAAGACCCGCTACTACGCGAATACGATCTCGCTACCATGGGCGACCCTGTTAAAAATAAGGCGTTGTGGGAAGAGCGCTCGCCCATCAATTTTATTGACCGCATCCAGGCGCCGCTGCTGCTGCTGGCCGGAGGACACGACCCGCGCTGTCCCAAAAGCGAAGCCCAGCAGGTGGAAGCCGCCCTGAAAAAACGTGGCGGCGCCGTGCAGCTAAAAATTTACGAGAACGAGGGCCATGGCTTCGCCCGCGTTGAAAATCAAATTGACGCTTACAAGCGTGTCGCTGATTTTTTGAAGACTCACGTCCCTGCCATCGGCTGCGGCTGCTCTCTCTACGAATAAAGAATAAAACGAATGTCGCGCCCAACACCTGGTGGAAGAGCTGGTGCTGGACCTGCGTACGCGCCACCCATATCAAGCTCAGCCCCGGCAAGAGCTTCGAATCGCGTGAATCAATCCCGGCACCGTATAGGTCTTGGCTTCGATATCAACCTCGAATCCCAGTTGGCGCAGCGTCGCCGAGGTCACCGGCCCAATGGACGCCAGCTTTACGCCCTCGATCAGCCGCCCCTGCTTGCCCAGCATCTTCCCAAAATTTCTTGCGGTCGAGGAGCTGGTGAATGTAATCACCTCCGGCCGCCGGCTGCCATCTTTTAACAATGAAAGCAGTCGCGCCCGCGATGCTTTCGGTATCTCCGTGCGATACGCCTCCACTACCTCCACCTCGGCGCCGCGCTCCCGAAGCTCCTTGGGGATAACATCGCGCGCCACTCGGGCCCGCGCCAGCAGGATTCGTTTACCTTTGACTTTGCCCCGCAACTTCTCGACCACTGACTCGGCCACATACTCCGTCGGCAGAACCTCCACCCGCAGGCCATGGCTCTCAATCGCCGCTTTGGTGGCCGGTCCTATCACCGCAATTTTCAGATGCTGAAGCTGCGGCCGGCTCACTCCCACTTTGCGCAGCCGCAAAAACAGCGCCTGTACCCCGTTCACGCTGGTGAGCACCAGCCAGTCGTAATCGCTGATTCGCCGCAGCGCCCGGTCGAGCGGCAAAAATGATCGCGGCCTTCGGATTTCGATGAACGGAATCTCCGTTACCTGTGCGCCCAACCGCCGCAATCCAGAAGAAAGCCCGGCAGCTTGGGACTGAGCGCGGCTGACCAGGATTCTTCGTCCCCGCAGTGGTTGAATATTTCTGCTAGCGGCTTTCACGGCTGCTGCGGAACCGCGGCCATCCCGCCAGGAACCGTGGCCTCGCGCAGAATCCGCGCTGCGCCCTTTTGCAGCAGCTCCTCTCCCACCGCCGCCCCCAACTCTGCCGCATCTTTTCCCCTCTGGATTGCGCGCAGCACTTCCGATCCATCCGGTCTGGCCACCACCGCCGTCAGCTGAAGGCCGCCATCCACAATCGTTGCCAACGCTCCAATCGGGACCTGGCAGCCGCCGCCCAATTTTTTCAGCAGCGCCCGCTCGCAGTGGGTCGCCCTGCTGGTTTCGGCATGATTAAGAAATTCGATCTGCCGCCGCAGTTCAGCCTCGCCGGCGCGGATTTCAATGGCCA
>WNGG01026640.1_pt1 | contig 11190 bp, 9 predicted proteins | sample 5400661 | NCBI WGS metagenome assembly WNGG01 (sample SAMN13153372, study PRJNA577476) | soil metagenome | isolation source: 100 cm soil or saprolite under Garry oak tree replicate 1 | place: USA:California | collected 2016-06-15 | reverse complement strand
AGGTTTGTGGGGCATGGTAATGCAGAGTACGAAAGTATAGACGGAATCGTTGCGGTTAGTTAGATAGGAGGATTGCCCAGCACACGCCCACGGTTGTGAGCACCCTGTTTACTTGCAGGTGAGCGTTGCCGAGGTGAACGCGTGTCCGCGAACTGTGCTGCTATTACTGATCGTCGCCGAAGTGGCTGCATTGCAGGTTACAACACCCTGGCCGTTGATGGGGGCATTTGTCGGGTCCGAAGATGACCACACTCCCACCAAGTCGGCGATATACGGACAATTGCCTTTTACCGACGACGTGAGCGCAAACTGCGCTTGATTTCCCGGCGGGGCCAAGGTGTGATCGGCGGTCGCGGTCGCCGGAGTGATGGCCGCGCTGATTGTGCAAGTGTTGTTGCCGTAACCACCGCAACTGGCAAGCATGAGCGAAGAAAGCATCGCCGCCAAGAGCCAAAAGTTGGTTTTCATACAGAGGCTCCGATTTGGATTGTCTAACTATTTTGTTGGATGCGAGCAAACTGGCGGCAGGATTTCTCGTGTTCTTTCAGATGGTGGCCGAGATGCCGGGCTTTCCGTTGTATGTTGTTGCGCGCCTAGGCAGTCCGATCAATCGTCAGCGTCGGCAGTGACTTCGGGAAGGGGTAAGTCATTGGTGGGCGAGAGCTTGCCCTGAGTTTGCCGAAGGGGCTCCGGCACCACACTCATCTCTTGGTCTTTGTACTGTAACTGATACAGCTTGTAGTAAATCCCGCGTTGGGCCAGCAGTTGTTGATGCGTGCCCATTTCGCGCAACTGGGCTTTGTGCATGACGATGATCTTATCGGCACGCTGCACGGTGGAAAGCCGATGGGCAATGACAATTGACGTTCGTCCCTCGACCATTTTCCCCAGCGCGTCACGCACTTTGAATTCAGTTTCCGTGTCTACGCTTGACGTGGCTTCATCCAGAATAAGGATCTTAGGCGTATGTGCCAGCGCCCGCGCAAAAGAAATCAACTGCTTCTGCCCGGTTGAAAGCGTCGAGCCACGCTCGCGTACTTCTTCTTTGTAAGTGTTCGGCAGGCTGTGGATGAAGTCGGTCAGGTTGACGTCTTCCGCCGCTTGCCGCACCTGCTCGTCCGTGATCCAATCTGTTCCCAAGCGAATATTGCCATCGATTGTCCCGGTAAATAAAAACGGGTCTTGCAAGACCACGCCGAATCTGCGCCGCAGATCAGCTAACGCCATCTGCTTCACCTCCACGCCGTCAATTCGGATCGCGCCCCTTTGCACGTCGTAGAAGCGCAGCAGCAGGGAAATGATCGTCGTTTTCCCGGCGCCCGTGTGGCCAACGATGGCCACCGTCTCACCAGGTTCAATGGTGAAGCTGACATCCCGCAGCACCCAATCTGGCTCGCCTTGCGATGCCTGTGTGGGGACAGCCGCCCCCGGCGGTCCTGTGCGACTCGAAGAGTCTGGCAGGTTCCCATCGCCACCCACGGGCACACTACGGTACGCGAACCACACATGATCGAACTCAATCCGGCCCAGCCCATCCGGTGCCTTCGTGACTTGCGCCTCGGTGATTTCGACCGGAGCATCCAGCAGCTTGAATACACGTTCGCCGGCAGCCATGGCCGACTGCAGAATGTTGTACTTCTCGCTCAGATCCTGGATTGGCCGGAAGAAGCGCTGCGCGTATTGAATGAAGGCAACCAACACACCAATCGTGAGTGCCTCGTTGATGTGGTAAAGGGGCAGCCATTTGCTGTGGCCGAATCCGAGAACGACCTTCGTAACCTGCACGTCACGAAGCACGTCGTGCCCGCCAAACCAGATGACAGAGGCGATCGCAATCGAGGAGAGAATTTCGACAATGGGGTAATAAACCGCGTGAGCCATGATTGCGTCTTTGAACGCATCCATGTGCTGTGCATTCACCTCGGAGAAGGCGTCAAACGCTTTCTGCTCGCGGTTAAAGAGCTGTAGCACTACCATGCCACTCACGTGTTCCTGCAGGTGCGCATTGATTCGCGCAATCGCGACCCGAATGCGGCGGTAGGAATCCCGTACCTTGTCGCGAAAGATCTTGGTCGCGATGAAGATAAAAGGCAGCACGGCAAATGTAATCAGCGCCAGCTTCCAGTCTAGGCACAGCATGATTGCCAGAATTCCAGCCAGCACAAAAATGTCCTCGAAGATGGACACCACGCCGGAAGTGAACATTTCATTCAGCGCATCTACGTCGGTGGTCACCCGCGTGACCAGTCGTCCCACCGGGTTCTTGTCGTAGAAGCCGATGTGCATGCGTTGGAGGTGACGGAAGATCTCGCTGCGCAGGTCGAACATCACCATCTGTCCGGCCCACTGCATGAAATAGGTCTGCAAATATTCAAGGAGAAAACTGAAGGCGATCAGCCCCACATAGATGGCGGCGACCTGCGCAATTCCGGTCAGCGGACGAGGGCTCAACCATCTTCCCAACATCGACGGTCCCTGGTGTGCAGGGGCCAGGTATTTGTCGATCGCCACCATGGTGAGAAACGGCCCGAGCACATCCGCGCCGGCCTTGAGCACAATAGAAGCCAGGGCCAGCGCAACCCTCCACTTGTACGGGCGCAGGTACTTCAGAAGCCGCTTCATCAGCCGGCTGTCATACGCTTTGCCGAGAACTTCTTCGTCGTGTTGGGACGCCATGACCTGAAATGAATGATCTCTTAAAGACTATTCTAAATGGACGTGAGTGGGCCGGGGCTGAATGAACAACCTAGACCTGGTGGCAAGAAAAGGCCTGTTCAAATTCCCGCGTATCCGTTTATTCTGATTGCCGCAGTGAAACGCGTTCTAACTATTTTCGACAATTGCGCTCATGAGATTCCTGAAACGCTGGAAGATCCGGATCCTGCTGTTCTTTGCCGTAGTAGGACCGGGTTTCATTACCGCGAACGTGGACAACGATGCCAACGGTATCGTCACCTACTCGCAGGCGGGCGCTCAGTTTGGTTACCAGTTGCTGTGGACCATGATTCCCGTCACCCTGGCGCTGATCGTGGTGCAGGAGATTTCCGCCCGTATGGGCGCGGTTACCGGCAAGGGTCTGAGCGACCTGATTCGCGAAGAGTTCGGGTTCCGCATCACGTTCTTCATGATGATCGCAATTCTGTTCATCAACTTTGGCAATATATTGGGCGAGTTTGCCGGCATCGCCGGAAGCCTTGAACTGTTCGGCCTTTCGAAATACATTACCGTCCCCATCTGCGCGGTCATCGTTTGGCTGATCGTTGTAAAAGGCCAATACAAGAGCGTGGAGAAAATATTTCTGGTCGCCTCATTTATTTACATCACCTACATTTTCGCGGGGGCCCTGGCCAAACCTGCCTGGATCGAGGCAACCATCCGCACGTTCAAGCCGCCGGGCAGAGAACTTTTCCAACATGATTACTTGTTCATGACCATCACCGTCATCGGGACGACCATCGCGCCCTGGATGCAGTTCTATCTTCAGTCCTCGGTGGTCGAAAAGGGCGTTACCCGTCGGCAATATAAGGCTTCCCGACTGGACGTGATCTCCGGCTGCATCTTCACGGATGTGGTTGCATGGTTCATCATTGTGGCCTGCGCCGCGACGTTGTTTGCTCACGGTGTCCACGAGATCAATTACGCAAAGGATGCCGCCGAGGCGCTCCGACCGCTGGCCGGTGATTTTGCGTACATCTTGTTTGCGGTTGGACTGTTTAATGCTTCGCTCTTCGCCGCGTCGATCCTGCCGCTTTCGACGGCCTACACCGTCTGCGAGGGACTGGGTTTTGAGTCCGGGATAGGGAAGAGGTTCAGCGAGGCGCCGGTTTTCTACTGGCTCTATACGGTACTGATTGCCGCCGGAGCTGGCTTGATTCTCATCCCACGACTGCCGCTGATCAAAATCCAGCTGTACTCGCAGGCCCTCAACGGAGTGGCCATCGCGCCGGTCTTGATTTTCATGCTGCTGCTGGTGAACAAGAAAGAGCTGATGGGAGAGTACGTCAATTCCAAACTGTACAATACCGTCGCCTGGGGTCTGACAATTGTGATGGTTATCCTTTCAGTGCCTTTTGTTTGGGAAACCGTTCGTCAGATCCTGCACTAATCTACACTGCCATCAGCACCACGCCGGCGGCCACCAAAAGCGCAGCTGTCCAGCGGCGATGGTCCACGTGTTCGTGCAGAAAGATCCGCGCCGCAACCGCGTTGGCCACAAAGGTTAGAGAAGCGGCCGCCGGCCCGATCAGGCTAACGTTATTCCACGAAAGTCCAAACAGCAGGCTGTAGAACGCCACGGCCATGCAGACAACGCCGAGCAGGAAGTAACGGTTCCGCAACACGAGTAGCGATACAAAGATCGCACCGCGTCTTCGGCGAAGCTGCCCGAGATCGCCAATCTGCTTCATCGCTCGTGACAAGAGCACATCTCCCGAGCTCGACGTCAGAACCACAGCCAAGATCGCCAGCCAAGCATTGAGATTACTGATGGCGTGCCGGATCATGAGGACTCCGCGGCGGCGCCGTCACGGCCACCCTTAGGACGGCGAGGCCGATGAGTACGTTCCGGCCCGCTGGTCACAAAACCAACTCCACTCGAAACCAGCGCAATTCCAAGCCAGCGTGTCAGACTTACCTGCTCGTGCAGAGCAAATCTGGCAATCACGGCGAGCAACACGTATCCGAGAGAGCTGGCCGGGAGTACGTACGTCAGGTCAGCCCAGGAAAGCGCGGTCATGTAGGAAGCGAAGAAACCGAGGAGCATTACTATCCCAAGGCCGACCCAGGGGTTGGCGATGGCAAGCAGCAGATCAGGAAAATTTCGCAGCGAAATGTTCCCGACTTGTTTCATTCCAAAGGACAGGAAGGAATCGCCCACCGGGGCAAAGATAGTTACCCCGGCCAGCACCAGATACTTGCGAAGATTCACGAGGATTTAGACCTGCACGGGCTCCCGCGGCGGAGGAGAAGCGGCCGCCGGTTGCTTGGCTTTGTCCTTGAACATCTTGTTCCGCATGGCACGCACCTTCAGGAACGTCTTCGCTTCTTTATACAGACGTTTGCGATCGTTGGAGTCAAATGCGGCTTTTCTCAAGATGCGGAATACCGCTTTCGGACGGAAATAGTACTGGTCATAAAAACGGTGGACGGACTGAAGTATCTCGTCCGCGGGCAAGCCGGGATACTCGATATGCGCGAGCTGGTGGCCGCCTGCGTCCACCATCTGGTTGCCTTTCACCATGAAATCGTTCTTCACGGCAAAGTCGTAGAGCTCGGTCCCGGGATACGCATGCGCCACCGAGACCTGAATTGTTTCCACGTCCAGCTCTTTTGCAAACGCGATGGTGTTCTGAATGGTCTCCCGCGTCTCGCCCGGCAGTCCCAGGATGAAGTCGCCATGGATGACCAGGCCGAGCTTGTGCGCGTCTTTGGTGAACTGGCGGGCACGCTCGATAGTTGCGCCCTTCTTGATGTTCTTCAAGATCTGCTGATCACCCGATTCGTAGCCTACAATCATCAGGCGGCATCCCGCCTCCTTCATGGCCTTCAGCGTTTCGTAGTCGGTGGTGACCCGCGAGGTGCACGACCAGGTCAAGCCCAGAGGCTTCAACTTCGCGCACAACTCAATCGTTCGTGCCTTCTGGATGTTGAAGGTATCGTCGTCGAAGAAAAATTCCTTTACGTAAGGCCAGTATTCTTTCGCTTTCGCCATTTCCTGGGCCACGTCATCGGTCGACCGCTTGCGCCAGGCGTGTCCGCTGGTCGTCTGCGGCCACAGACAGAAGGTACATTGCGCCGGGCAGCCGCGGGTAGTGTACAGAGATACATAAGGATTCAGCAAGAACGGAACGTTATAGCGGCGCACATCCAGATCGCGATGGTAGACGTCGGTTACGTGCGGCAGAGAGTCCAGATACGATGCGCCCAGAATTCCCTCGATCGGATGGCCGTCGGCGAATTCCTTGACTGCGTAGTCAAACTCTTTGCGCACCACAAAGTCGATCGCCGGAGCATCAATCAAACACTGCTCCGGAAGAACCGTAACGTGAGGGCCGACAAATGCAATCTTGATTTTCGGGTTCGCGTCCTTGATTTTCTGGGCGAGCTTGATGTCCCCAGGGAATCCAGGAGTGCTCGTATACAGCACGAGGAACTCATATTCCTTCGCAAGGTTAATGGTCTCTTCCGCCGAGACGTAATGCGGCGGAGCATCCAATAGCCGGGCCCCTTCGATCATCCCAGCAGGGTAGGCGAGCCACACTGGATACCAGTAAGACTCGATCTCTCGGGTAGCCGGCCAACGTGAGCCAGCACCTCCGTCAAAGTTTTCAAAGGAAGGCGGATTTAGGAACAATGTTTTTAAGGACATAATGTGGAGTCTTTATCTTAACACTCACGACGGGATCACTATTCGAAGCGGGTATCTACGGGGGCACCCGCCTGCGGGCGATGGTCTAGCTAAGTACTACCCCTTTCCTGAGTATTTTGCAGGCTAAAGACTCGGGCCGGTTGGGAGCAATTGCTTTGGCCTGAACAGACGTTTTGATGCATTGAACAGGGCAAAAGACCCTCCCGTGAGGGTCGCTGTTATTTCCCTTGTTCCGCCCAGGATTCCAGTTCTCCCGTAGCACGCAGCAGTCCTATGCGGGCCCGCAACAACTCAAAGTTGGCATCCTCGAGCGCATTGTACTTCTCTGACATCTCTGTTTGCGCGCCAGCGCCGTCACGGACGGTGGCCGTTCCTGCATTCATCCTGACTTGGACGGCCTCAACATTCGATTGCGCAATCTCATATTCCAACTCTGAGACCTCTTGGGCAGCTTTCAACTGCTCGACCGAACGCTGCAGTTTCAGGGTTTCCTGCGAGACCTGGTTCTGGGCAGACTCAACTTCTTTGTTGGCACGAATTGCATCGGCATCAGCAGCTTCCGCATGGGCATGCTGCGAAGCATTCAGGAATGAAAAACGAATCACCACGCCGACAGTTGCGTTGTTTCGCTCGAAGGCCTTGGTGGGAAAAAACTGCAGCCAGTTATTGAATTTCGCCAGGACGGCATACTGCGATGCAAAATCCACGGTTGGCCAAAGCATGCGGTGCTCTGCGCGCGCACGGAAACTTTGCGCGATTGCGTGTTCCTGCGCCGACAAGACTGCTGGACTTGACTCGCGGGCTTTGGCTGCGAGCTCTGGTTGCGTCTGGATTTCCGGCAACATGGGCACAGAATCCGGATCAGTCTGGAGAGAATTCACCGGCACGCCCGTCAGTTGAGAGAGTGTAGTACTCAAGACATCCACAGCACCCTGCGCTTGAGTGACGTGAAGGTGGGCGCGTGCCGTCGCAAGTCGCGCCTGTTTGATCTCCTGTGCGCTGTCAACTCCCTCCTGGACGCGTTGACCAACGATTTGCTCCATCTTGTCGGCGTCCTCGTATTGACGGTGCAAGTGGTCGATGAGTTTTTCCCATTTCACGAGCTCAAGATAAGTGAGCACGGTGTCCTGAATAACTTGATTGCGGCGGTCCTTGGTGTCTTCGGCAGTGGCCTGGTATTCAGTGCGTGCGGCGCGGACGAAATCCCGCAACGCAGGGTTGAGGAGGGGTGACTGTGCCGTGATGTTGACTAGAGAAGGTGCCGACCCTTCCAGTGCCAACGGATATCCCCAAGAGTTTCCCAAGCCGGAGCCGACCAGCATCTGCGGGATGTATTGATTGCGCGCCTCATGGTACGAAGCGAATGCCCGCTGTTGGTTGGCGCCAGCTTGCGCTGCTGCAGGACTGTGGGCGAGCGCGAGTTCGATGGCGTGCTTGAGCGACAGCGGCTCGGCTGTGGCAGGCAACTCAAAAAGCGCAAGCAGGGAACAGATCAGCAGGGCAAGAGCAGCCCTCGGAAACAAATGTAAGGCAGGTTTCATATCTCCACCTTCATGTCAGGGATAAAAATGCGATTTTGCTGAAACCGTCTTTCTGAAATGATCAATGATCGATGATCAACGATCAATGACCGGCAGCTAATGATCATCAGCCGTTAACGATTCACGCGCTGCAGCGCCTGTTGAGCGGGCTGGAATTCTTTGGCCAGACCCAGCGCCGACCTGTATTCCGCTGCGGCGTTCTGCTTGTCACCCAGCTTTTCAATGGCGGTGCCAAGAAGGTAGTGGACTTTAAAAGCCGGGGCCTGTTCGACCTTGGTGCTGGAGCTCAAGTAGGTTCGAAGCAGTTGCACCGCTTCCGGCAGCTGTCGTTGCGATCGAATCAGTATGTCTGCCGCATCCACGAGCGCGTCTGGACGATCCAGCGGGGCGGAGCGTACCTGATCGAGCGCCTGCACCATTTCATCGAAGCGCTCCCGGTGCCGGTAAAAGAGCCCCAGATTTAACCAGGCACTTGCACTGGAGTGACTGGCCTCAATCGCGGCCCGATATTCCTTCTCAGCCGCAGTGAAATCCTTTTTCTTTTCAGCCAGGCGAGCATTCACCCAGTGTGCTCTGGCCCGATCAAGACTGAATAAAGAGTTGGCCTGCTGCTCGGCTTTGTCGCGTCCGCCGCCCACAATACCCGGAGCTTCGAGATAAAACTCCGCTAGATCGCTACGCGCGTCCACGCTTTTCGGGTTCAGGTGCACCGCGGCCTCAAATTCAGTGCGCACTCTACGCGCAAGGCCGGCGGCCGTCATGAATGCGGCCTGATCTGCCTTCTCGCCATAGATTCTTCCCAGCCACAGGTGATATTGACTCTCCTGCGGCGCCAGCGACACTGCCTTTTCGCAATCGGAGATTCCGCGGTCCCATTGACCCAGGCTGAAATACGCGCGACAGAGAAGATTGTGCGCCAGAGCATCGTCGGGCGATGCCTTGATCTGCCCGTGCAGCGCGGCAATGGCCTCGTCTACCCGACCTTCCGCCAGCAAGGAGGGGACAGCTTCATCCGCTCCGGCGGTCGCAGCCGATGTCGCAAGGACAGCGATAATCAGAAGTGCAAGAGTGCCGCGCATAAACTAGTGGACTATCTTAACCGGCAAACGATCGCGCAACGGCTTAGTATTCACGGATCCAAGGGCTACTACCGTGCCTTCGGCAACTCCGCTGGTAAGTTCGGCCTGGGTCAGATTCGAAATCGCCGTTTGCACGTTGCGCCGGAACAGTTGGTTGTTTGCGACCTGGTATACATACGGAGTGCCATCGTCCAAGCGCAGCGCTTCGCGCGGTACTGTAAGGGCGTTGTCATGTTCCGCGGTCACAATGGTCACGCCGACATTTATGTTAGGCAGCAGCTTGAAGTCCCGGTTAGCGACTACGCACGTAGTTTCGCCGACATTGCGGGTTCCGTGAAGCTTCACTGCTGCGGGCACGGCGCTCACCGAGCCTTTCCACACCTGCCCTGGCATTGCATCCCAGGTGACCTCGATTTTTTCGCCGGGAGCTAAGCGTGCTACATCAGGCTCGTCGACGAAGGAGCGCACTAGAACCTTGGATAGATCCGCCTCTTGCAGCACTAGATCTCCGGGGTTGACGTAGGCCCCTTGCCGCACGGGAAGGGAATAGACAATACCATCAAACGGCGCTCGGATCACAAGCTGGCTGAGGATATCCTCGGCAGCGGCATAAGCGCTTTGTGCTTCTGACCCCTGTGCCGCAACCCGCGCAACTTCCGGTCGCGAGTAGCGTTGCGTTTGTTTCGATTCGAGCAATTTCACCTGAGCGTCGGCAGCAGCGAACTGGCCCTGGGCAACGCGCACTTCTCCGGGGGACGCCGCGCCTGACTGTTGCAGCCGGCTCAACGCGTCGAGATTGCGCTGTGCGGCATCGCGGTCAGCGCGCGCCTTTACCAACAGCGCTTGCAAGGTCAAGACTTCTTCCTGGGTACCACCGCGTTCAACGGCGTTCACGTCCGCGTCGGAAGCGCGCATCTGGGCCATAGCCTGCGCGGCTTGGCTGCGCGCGCTGGCTGCATCCAACTCGACCAGTAACTGGCCCCGCTTTACGTGATCGCCTTCCTTGACCAGGATCCTCTTAACCGTCGTACCCACGGGAGCATGAGCTTCGAAATTCTCGACCGGTTCAACTTTCCCGTTGGTTGAAATGACGCTGCGAATGGTGCTACGGGAAACGGTGACCGCCATCACCGGTACGGAGTCATCGCGGGAAGCAAACGACGCCAGCAGAACTACTGCGACAATAACGGCGGCGGCTGCCAAAATCCAGCGCCGCCGGGCAATGACGCCCGCTTTTCTGCCATTTTGAGCCATTCAGATTGACCGTGAATACTTTACCATCCGCGCTCACCGGCACGAATGAACCCATATTTAACCGTTTAGATGCAGGGGGTTGCCCAAAGACCCGGAAAAATCGAGCGACTGCAACACCATCACTTCTGTCGTGCCTCAGCTTCGGCTAGCCATCCACGGCGCAGCTTTTCGTCCGGGATGTTGGACAAATAGGGTTTGATATCGAGAATCGGTGTCCCATCGAGCATGTCGATGCCACGGACATGCAGCTCGATTCCTTCGCGCCGATGCAGCTCGACGATGGTCAGGCCAATCGGGTTCGGACGTCGCGGAGACCGGGTCGCAAATACACCGTGCGGACGATTGTCGGAGGGCGGTGTGCCCAGCAACTCGTCCCCACGCAATTCCAGCCTAGGGGAACGATCGAACTCCCAGATGACGATGAGATGCGAGAAGCCCTCGATGTCGGTGAGCCCCAGCTCAAACTCAGGCAGGATCTTGAGCACACCATCGACCTCGTGTTTAGCGCCAAGCCCCTTGGGAACTTCGCTTGCGTCCTTGTACGGACTACTCACAAAACCAATCGGGTGAGGGGTAAACATAGGGGGAAAAGTCCTCCACTTCCCATAGTACCGATGCTGCGGCAAGAATTTCTCTTGATCAGAAACGACGACGGACTTACCCCAGGCCAAGTTGCATCGGGGGATATAATTTCGGTTATGACCCAAGAAGCCCATGAACTGCTGCAAAAGGCACTTGCCCTGCCCGAGAACGAACGGGCCGAGCTGGCTGGAAATTTGATCTCCAGTTTGGACGCGACCGTTGACCAGGACGTGGATGCCGCCTGGCAGCAAGAGGTCGCGCGCCGTCTGGACGATGTTCAATCCGGTAAGGTAGAAACTGTCTCTTGGGAAGAGGTCCAGCAGAAGGGACGTACGCTGCTGCATGGCAAGTAAGCCGCTTCGATTTC
>WNGG01008646.1_pt1 | contig 11190 bp, 8 predicted proteins | sample 5400661 | NCBI WGS metagenome assembly WNGG01 (sample SAMN13153372, study PRJNA577476) | soil metagenome | isolation source: 100 cm soil or saprolite under Garry oak tree replicate 1 | place: USA:California | collected 2016-06-15 | reverse complement strand
CCGCGTCCAGCGTGGTCTTGAGGCGGATGCAGGTGAGGGCGTCGTGGAGCGGCTTCAGCTGCGGCGTCGCGTGGCGGATCCCGCCGCCGGCGACCACGCGCAGCCCTCGCGCCCGCGCGGCGTCGAGGCGGCGGCGGTTCTCGCGCTCCTCGCCGGGATCGAGGTGGCGCTGCAGCTCGGCATACAGCGCCCCGGTGCCGAGCGCGCCCGCGGCCGCCACCAGCTCGCCGGGCGTGCCCGCCGAGAGCGCCACGAGCCCGCGGCGGAAATCGGCGAGCTGCGCGAGCGTCACCCTGCACTGGCCCTTCTCCCGCCCCTCGTGTCCGAGCGTGAGCAGCCGGCAGAGGTTCTTGTAGCCCTGGCGGTCCTCGCACAAGAGCGCCAGCGCCCCCGCCCCCTCGACTTCCAACTCGGCGCCGACCAGGGGGCGCAGCCCGGCGCCGCGCGCGGCGGTGTGGAAGCGCGGCGCGCCGTAGACGCCGCCCGCGTCGGCGAGCCCGAACACCCCGTGGCCGGCCTCGGCGGCCGCCGCGGCGAGGTCCTCGGGGAGCGAGGCCGCGCGCAGGAAGCTGAAGGCGCTGCGCGCGTGCAGCTCGACGTACTCAGTCATAGACGGCCTCGATCCACCACGCGCCCGACGACAGCTCGCGCGAGGCGCGCAGCAGCAGGCCGCCCGCCACCTCCAGATCGTACGAGTCGATCGCGACCGGCGCGTCGGTCCACCACCCGGCCACCGTGCGCCACGGGCCGGCGCTGGCCACCACTCGCCCGCCGAGGGCGCCCTCTCCGATCACCAGGAGCGGCCTGCCCGCCGCGTCGCAGCGCACCTCGGCGGTGCGCGGCGGCCGCAGGGCGCGCGCGACCAGCTCCACCTCCCCTGCCGGCAGCGGCTCGGACATCTCCGGAGGCGGTGGCGGAGCGAAGCGGGCCAGCTCGGCGGCGAACGGGGTCCATCGATCGGGAGCAACCGGCTGGCCGACGCGATCGGGCCCCATCAGCGCCGAGAGCCGCGCCACCGCCGCCGCAAGCTGGGTCGGGCTCGCGCCGCGCGGCCCGAAGAGCGGGAGCTGTTCGAGCACCTCCGGTACGGGGACCGCGCAGAGCCGCACCGCGGTGACGCCGGCTGCCGGCGGCCGCCCTTCGACCCCCAGCCGCAAGAGCTGCAACAAGGGTCCCACCTCGCGCGTCGGCGCCGCGAGGTCCAGCGTCCGCTCGTCCCACGACGCGTCCGCGAGCCGGAGCTGCAAGGACAGCTCGCGCGCCATCAGCCCGCGCGCCCGCAGCCGCTGCGCCAGGCGGTCGAGCAGCGCCTTCCAGACGAACAGCAGCGGCTCGATGGACTGCGCGTCCCACTCCAGCTCCTCGCCCTCCTCGAAACGCGAAGGCGGCGGGCGCGGCGCGAGCGCGGGTCCGTCCTCGCCCCGGGAGAGCCGCCACAGCACGGCCCCCTCGGGCCCCAGCCGCGCGGCGAGCGGTCCGGGCGGGAGGCGCGCCACTTCGCCCAGCGTGTGCAGGCCGAAGCGGCGCAGCGTCTGCTGCAGCTCGTCCGGCAAGTCCAGCGCGAGCAGCGGCAAGCCGGCGAGGAAGGCGGCCTGCTCGTCCGGCGCCACCGCGCGGTACGCGCCGCCCCCGAGCCCGTGCCGCGTCGGCTCGAAGGTCAGGTCCGGCGCGGCGGCGCGAGCGGCGAGGAGCGCTGTGGACTTGCCCGCCCCGACGCCGACCGCCGCGCGCAGGCCGACGCGCTCCGCCGCCGCCACCAGCGCGCGCGCCACGCCGCGATCGTCGCCGAACAGGGTCGACAGGCCTCCTGCGTCGAGATGGACGAGGCCCGGCGCGGCCTCCTCGACACGGGGCGACACCGCCGCGGCCGCTTCCAGCGCCGCCTGCGCCGCCGCCCGCTCGCGCTCCGGCGAGGCCTTCCGGTGCATGAGCTGCGGGCAGATGGCCCGCGCCTGTGCGAGCGTCTGCCCCACCTCGACGCCAAAGGCTTGCGGAGTGGCCCCCAGGACGTGCGCGCGGCCGCCGAGGTCGCCGGCCTGCACCAACGCCAGCGGTGCCTCGGCGAGCCGGGGCTCGGCGCGCAGGGCGGCGCACAGCGGCAGATCGGGCACCCACAGGCAAGCGATGCGCGGCATGGCGGGTCACGGCGCCTCGAGAGGGAGGTGCAAGGGCAGAGGCCCGGAGGGCGGCATCCTCTTGTGCCGCGCCAGCGCGCCCACCGCGCGCACGCCGCGCAGGAGCCGGCCGGGGGCGCCCGCGGCGCCGTCCCACAGCGAGGGGCCGCGTTCCAGCTCGATGGTCGCCGAGGCGAAGGTGCCGGCCTGCGCTACGCGGCCCAGGAGCAGCAGCGCCCCTCCGTGCTTCTCGGCGCGCCGGGCGAGACGCGCCCAGGGCGATGCGCCCGGTGACGGCGGCTTCTTCTCGAAGCGGACCACCTCGATCACGCCGCGCGGCCGGCACGGCTTCGGGCCCGCGTCGGCCAGGTCGAGCGCCACCAGCGCGAAGCGCGCCTCCAGCGCGATCTCCGCGGCGCGCAGCGCTTGCACGGCGCCCCACGGGCGCGCCCAGAGGAGCCGGCGCAGGTCGATCCCGCGCGGCCGCGGGTCGAACGCGTCGGCCGGGTCGATCAGCGCGCACAGCTCGCCCGCCCGGGTCGCCGCGCCCAGGGCGGCGCGACGATCTCGTGCAGCTGCCCCCGCATCAGGCCTCCCCCCAGCGCTGCGTCGAGCCTGGGAATCCCGGTGGAGAGGGGCCGCGGCGCTCCCGGCGGCAGCGCGGGCGCCCGCCGCACCTGCCCGGTCCGCAGCAGGTCTTCGAGCGCGCGGGGGTCCTTCGGGAGCCGGCGCGCGGGGAGCGTCATGCGGCCCGATTTAGCTGAACATCGGTTCAGGTGCAAGGGTGCGGTATCCTGCGGACGTGGAGTTCGACGGGTTTCCCCAGGAGGGGCTCAAGTTCCTCGCGGAGCTCGGCGAGCACAACGACCGCGACTGGTTCGAGGCGCACCGCGCCGCCTGGGACGAGCAGATCGTCCCGGCCATGCTGGCCTGGTGCGGCGCCCTGTGCGAGCGGCTCTCCGACGCGATGCCGCGCCTGGTCTTCGTGCCGCGGGTGGGCGGCAGCCTCTACCGGCTGAACCGCGACATCCGCTTCTCGCGCGACAAGAGTCCCTACAAGACGCACGTCGCCGCGCTCCTCTGGGAAGGCGGCGACAAGCACGACGCCCCCGGCGTGTACCTCCACGTCTCGCCCGGCGAGGTGATCCTGGGCGGCGGCATCTGGATCTTCGAGGAGGAGGGACGGCTCGACCGCTACCGCAAGCTGCTCCAGGACCACCGCAGCGCGGACCGCCTCGAGGCAGCCCTGGCCCGGGCGCGCAGGTCGGGCCTCGAGGTCGAGGCGGCGGAGCAACTGCAGCGCCCGCCCCGCCCGTTCACGCCGGAGCATCCGCGCGCCGAGCTGTCCCGCTACAAGGGGCTCACGGTGGGCAAGCGGATCGCTCCGGGCGCCTGGCTCCACTCGCGCGAGGCGCTCCGCCGCAGCGAGGCCGCCGCCCGCGCGTATGCGCCGCTGCACGCGTGGCTGCGGGACGAGCTGTGCCGGTAGAGGTCCGCTTAGACGAACAGAAGGTAGCTGTTCACCACCATCGCCAGTCCGGCCAGGCCGCAGAGGATGGCGAACAGCCACAGCTCCCTGCGCCGCGCGCTCGCCGCGATGGTCGAAAGCACCACCCCGGCCTGCAGCACCACGAAGGCGTACTGGAAGCGGTCGCCTTGCTTCTGGTGCCGCGCCTTCGCCGCGTCGAGCGTCTCCGCGCGCCCCTTGATCTCCGCCAGCTCGGCGTCGTAGCGCTTCGCCGCCGCCGCCGCGCCCGCCTCGAGCTGCGCCAGCGCGAGCGCGAGGTCCGGCCGTCCGGCGGCCAGCGCGCGCTCCATCTCCAGCTGCCCGGTGTTGATGTGCTTCTTGATCGATTTGGCCTGGTAGTAGCTCCACTGATCGCTGGCTTCCGTCTGGGCGAGGATGGTGTGCGAGAACTGGTTCGCGTACGCGCCGGAGGCCACGGCCGCCAGCACCGCCAGCACCGCGGTCGTGCGCGCGACGTGGTCCGTCCACCTCCGGCCCGCCGACTCGGACTCCGCCGCCGCCGCTTCCGCGCCAACCTTGTCTGCAGGGATCGCCATGGAGGCGAATGCTACTGCTGCGCCGCGCCCCGGCGGAAGCGCTTGGTCGGCCGCCAGACCCGGTGCTAGCGTACCTTTCCGCACCTCTGGCGCTGCAACCATGCAGGAAAAGTTCGGCCGCTACGAGCTCCTCAAGCGTCTCGCCGGCGGCGGCATGGGCGAGGTGTACCTGGCCCGCCAGCGCGGCCTGGCCGGGTTCCAGAAGCTGCTCGTCATCAAGACGCTGCTCCCCCACCTCTGCGAGGACGAGGAGTTCATCGCCATGTTCAAGGACGAGGCGCGCCTCTGCGCGCACCTCGTGCACCCGAACATCTGCCAGGTGTTCGAGTTCGACGAGATCGGGGGCACCTACTACCTGGCGATGGAATACCTGCGCGGCGAGGACCTCCGCCGACTCGAGCGCGCGTGCGAGCAGCGGGGGAGCCCGCTCCCGGTGCCGCTCATCTGCCGCATCGTCGCGGACGCGGCGGCGGGGCTCTCTTTCGCGCACTCGCTTCGTGACGCGAGCGGCCGCCCGTACGGGATCGTGCACCGCGACATCTCGCCCCAGAACATCCTGGTGACCCTCGACGGCGGCGTGAAGATCATCGACTTCGGCATCGCCAAGGCGGCGGGCCGCTCGCAGCACACGCGCTCCGGCGCGCTCAAGGGGAAGTGCAGCTACATGAGCCCGGAGCAGGCCTCGGGCGAGGCCGTCGACGGGCGCGCGGACATCTTCGCGCTGGGCATCGTGCTGCACGAGCTGCTCACCGGGAGGCGGCTGTTCAAGGCCGAGGACGACGTGCAGACGCTGGCGCGCGTGCGCGAGTGCCGCGTGCCGCCTCCCTCGCAGCTCGAGCCGGAGCTTCCGCCCGGGCTGGATCCGATCGTGCTCAAGGCGCTGGCGAAGGACCCGGCCGCGCGCTACGCCGGTGCGCAGGAGCTGCGGCTCGCGCTCGAGGAATGGCTGATCGAGGGACGCCGCAGCGCCTCCGCGGCGCACCTGTCGGAGTTCCTCAAGGTGATCTACGCGGACCGGCTCGAGAGGGAAGCGGGCGAGGCGACCGCCGAGCTCCCCACTCCCGTCACGCGCCGCACCCCGAGCCGACCCGCGCGCACGGACGGCGCGGACTCGCTCGCCCGCACCGGGAGCAGCTCCCGTCCCGCCAGCCGGCGCTCCGCGACGGTCGCCGTGGCGATCGCGGCGGCGCTCGCCGCGGTGGCCCTCGTCGCATTCCTCGCGGCGCGCACGCCGGTGGGGCCGCCTCCCGCCGCGGAGCTCGCCGTGCACCCGGATCCGGAGCCCGCCCCCGAGAAGGCCCCGGCGCAACGGGTCACGGTGATCCTCAAGAGCGACCCAGCGGGAGCGACCATCGCCGAAGGCTCGACGCCCGTCGGCACCTCGCCCCACGTGTGGAGCGCGACGCGCGGCGGGCACCGGCTCACCTTCCATCTCGCGGGATACCAGGGCGTGACCCAGGACGTGATCGCGGCGAGCGACGGGCAGGAAGTCCTGGTGCGGCTGCCCCCCTCGCGATCCGCGCGGCGGCCCGTGAAGGACCCGGCGATCAAGGCGGAACGGTGATGGGGGTGTGGGGGGCGCTGATCGCGGCCCTCGTGTGCGCGCTCTTCGCCTCGCCCGCGGCGCGGGCGGACTCGGTCGCCGACGAGGCGGACTTCCGCTTCCACCGCGGGGTCAAGCTCTACGCCCAGGGGCGCACGGAGGACGCGCTTTCCGAGTTCCTCGCCTCCAACCGGCTGGTGCGCAACCGCAACGTCATCCAGAACGTCGCGCGCTGCTTCGAGCGGCTGCGCATGTTCAACGAGGCCTGGCGCTGGTACTCCGAGCTGCTCGCGGAGCCCTTGCCGGAGAGCGAACGGCGGGACCTCGCGGCGGCGCTGCAGCGGCTGCAGCCGTCGCTCGCGCTCTTGCGCGTGTTCAGCGATCCGCCCGGCGCCACGGTGTACGTCGATCGAAGGGACCTGGGCGCCCGCGGGCAGACGCCGGTCACCCTGCCGCTGCCGCCCGGCTCCGTGACCGCCATCGTCGAGCTGCCCGGCCACAGGCCGGCCGAAGCGAGGGCCGAGCTCGCGACCGGGAAGCTTTCGCTGCTGCAGCTGACGCTCCCGCGCATCCAGGGCGAGATCGAGGTCGAAGGCTCGCCCCGCTCGTTCGAGCTGCGCCTCGATCGGCCCGACGGTCCCGTGCAGCTCGCCGCGAGCGGCCGCGCGCGCGTGCCTCCCGGCCCCCACGTCCTCTACGTCAGCGCGCCCGGCCACGCCGCCCAGCAGCTCGCCGTGGACGTGCCGGCGGAGGAGACGGCCAGGGTCTCCTTCAAGCTCCTCCAGCTGCCGCCCCCGTCCGGCACGCTGATCGTGCGCGCCAACGTCGACGGCGCGCTGGTGCGCATCGACGGCAAGGAGATGGGCTTCACGCCCGGCGTCATCGACAACGTCCCCGCGGGCTCCCACGAGATCCAGGTCCTCGCCGATGGGCGCGAGCCGGCGGTGGAACGCCTGGAGCTCGAGGCGAACGACCGCAGGTCCGTGGACGTCAAGCTGCGCTACGCCGTGCCGCGGGTCGTCGCGGCCGAGAAATCGCTCACGCGCGCCCAGGATGCGCCGGCGTCGATCACGGTCATCTCCGGCGAGGAGATCCGCGGCTTCGGCTACACCACCCTGTCCGAAGCGCTGCGCTCGGTGCGCGGCTTCTACACCAGCTCCGACCGCGACTACGACTCGACCGGCGTGCGCGGCTTCTCCACGCCGGGCACGTACAACAACCGCATCCTGGTGCTCTCCGACGGCCACGCGACCAACGACGTCTCGGTGGGCCAGGGCGCGGTGGGGCGGGACTTCGACGCCGACCTCTCGGGGGTGGAGCGCATCGAGATCGTGCGCGGGCCCGGATCGGTGCTGTACGGCAGCGCCGCGTTCTTCGCGGTGGTGAACGTGGTGCACGCAACTCCTCCCGAAGGGCGTCGCGCCGAGCTCGGGGCGCAGGTCGGCACGCTGGGCGAGAACACCGGCCACGCCATCGCTTCCTGGGCAGGCCCGGGCGGGTCCGTATGGGCGCGAGCGGGCGGCGCCGACCTGACCGGAGAGCCGGTGTTCGCCTCGCCCGCGGCGGAGGGGCCCGCGGCGGGCTTCGCCAGCGGGCTCGACGGGGAGCGCGCCGGCCACCTCGACTTGCGGGCGCGCGCCGGCGAGGTGACGCTGTCGGGCTCGTACAACTGGCGGCGCAAGGCGCTGCCCACCGCCGCCTTCGACACGGTCTTCGGCGCCCCGGGGACGCAGACCACCGATCAGCGCGGGTTCCTCGAGGCGCAGGTCGCGCACACGTTCGCGAACGGCCTGGGGATCGATGCTCGCGCGGCCTTCGACGCCGAGCGGTACCGCGGCGACTGGCAGTACCGCGGCGCGGGACCCGGATACGACTCGAGCTTGGAGAACTGGGGCACCGGCGAGCTGCGCTTCCGCCTGCCGGCGGTGGCGGGGCACCGGCTGTTCCTCGGCGGCGAGATCCAGGACCGGTTCCGGGTCCAGGTGCGGGCGGTCACTCCCGGCAAGCCGACGTTCGACAACGGTCCGGGCAATCCCGCCGGCGCTCCCGACAGCGAGGTGATCTACAGCGCGTACGCCGGCGACGACTGGCGCATCTCGCCGCGGCTCTTGCTCGACGCCGCCGTGCGCATCGACGACTACGCCGATTCGTTCGGCGCGGTGGTGAACCCCCGCGTCGCCCTGATCGCGCAGCCCTATGTCGCCGGCACCACCAAGCTGATCTTCGGCCGCGCCTTCCGCGCGCCGGGCATCTACGAACGGTTCTTCAACGACGGCGGCGCTTCGCAGATCGCCGCCGAGGACCTGCGCCCCGAGCGGGTGACCACGTTCGAGGTCGAGCACACGCACCAGTTGAACGACGAGGTGTCGCTGCTCGTGGCGGGCTACTTCAGCCGCATCGAGAAGCTCATCCGCGCGGCCCCGGTGGGGACGCTGCCGGACGGCACGGTGCTCAGCCAGTTCCAGAACCGGGAGGGGTTCGTGCACGGCGCCGGGGGTGAGGCCGAGGTGCGCTGGACGGCCGGCCCGGGCGTCCTGTTTTCCGCCTGGTACGCCTGGAGCCTGGTGCGGGACGACACCGGGACCGGGTTGTTCCAGGGCGCGCCGATCCCCAACTCGCCGCAGCACAGCGGCGCCGTGCGGCTCCTGTACCCCGTCGTGCCGCAGGTGCTCTCCGTCTCGACGGAGGCCGTCTACGGCGGCCCGCGACACACCGTCGCCGACTCGAGCGAGCCCGACCGGCTGGTCGGCGAGTCGCTGCAGTGGAACGCCGGCCTCTCGGGCGAGTATGCCCGCTGGAACCTCCGCTACGGAGCCTTCGTCTACGACCTGCTCGACCAGCGCGTCCTGTTGCCCGGCGGTCCGGAGATCCCCTTCCCCGGCCACGCGGTGCCGCAGATCGGGCGCACGCTGCGCGTGCAACTGGCGGCCTCCTTCTGATGCTCTTCCTGGGCGCCAAGGAGGTGGAGGACGTCGGGCTGGGCATGCCGGAGGTGGTGGAGATCGTGGAGGCGGCGCTCCTGGACAAGGCGGCCGGGCGCGTCGAGCTGCCGCCCAAGCTAGGCCTCTCGCCACGCCCCGGCGCCGTGCTGCACGCCATGCCCGCGCGCGTGGGCGACGCGCTCGGCATGAAGTGGATCGCTTCGTTCCCGGAGAACCGTGCGGACGGGCTCCCGCCCACCGCCGGCCTGATCGTGCTGAACGACGGGCGAACCGGCGCCCCGCGAGCGGTGCTGGACGCGGACCGGATCACCACCCTCCGGACCGGGGCGGTGGCGGCCGTCGCTGCCCGGATGCTGGCGCGACCCGGGGCCGAGGTCGCCGCCATCCTCGGTCCGGGCCGGGTGGGCGCGGCGGCGCTGCAGGCGCTCCGGCACACCTTGCCGGGGCTTCGGACCGTCCGGGCCTGGGCGCCGCGGGGCGAGACCGCCCGGCGCTTCGCGAAGGAACACGGCGTGGAGGCGGCGGGCACCGCCGAGGAGGCGCTCCGAGGCGCGGACGTGATCGTGAGCGCCGCGCCCTGGCCGGGCGGTCCGCCCCACCTGGAGCCCGGCTGGATCAGCCCGGGCGCGTTCGCCTGCTCGCTCGACTACGACGCGACCTTCACACCCGCGGCCGCGGCGGCTTTCGACGTCCGCGTGGCGGACGACGTTCCGCAGATGGACGTCGCCCGCGCGAAAGGCTCCTTCGCCGGCTGGCCGCGCTTCTCCGAGCTGTGCACCGCCCGCCGCAAGGACCCCGATCAGCGAATCCTCTGCGCCGCCCTCGGCCTGGCCCTCTTCGACGTCGCCGTCGCCACCCGCATCCTGCAACTCGCGACCGAGCGTCGCGCCGGACGCGAGATGGACTAGGCTAAAAGCGTTTCAGGGGAGCGCGGGAGGAACGGGAGCGCGGGAGGATCCTTTTTTTCAAAAAAACTCCCGCTCTCCCGAATCTCCCGCCCTTCCCTGAAACGTTCTTAGGCTACTCCTCGCTAGCGGCTACCCGGTCCGACTCACTCTTCTGACTGTTCTTGCTCCTGCTCCTGGAGTTTGGCGCGGAGGAGATCGCCGAGGGTGCCGAAGCCCTTGCCGGCGGGTGGGGCCTTGCGGCGGTAGGCCTCGTACTCGGAGCGCCCTTCGGAGCGTTCCGCGGAGGTGCGGGAGAGGCGATACCGGCCGCGCTCGTCCAGGTCGATGATCTGCGCCTTGAACTGGGTGCCCACGGGCGTGGTCTTGTGGTTGTCCGATCCGCGCGGCGTGCCCAGCTCCGCGTTCGGGACCAGCCCCTTGCCTTCCGGCCAGGAGACGAACACGCCGTAGGCCTCGACGCGATCGACCTTCGCGTCGACCATGTCGCCCACGCGCGGGCGGCGGCCGCCCGCCTTCTTCTCGGGCGCGGCGGGAGCCTGGGCCTCGTCGTCGGAGATGCGCCGCAGCGCCACGCGCTTCTGCGCGTCGTCCACCGACTCGACCTGCACCCAGATCGGCTCGCCCTCCTTGACCACCTCGCGCGGGTGCTGCACGTGGCGGTTGGCCAGCGCCGAGACGTGCACCAGCCCGTCGACTCCGGGGAACAGCTCGACGAAGGCGCCGAAGGGCTGGAGGCGCACCACCTTCCCTTGCAGCTTCGCGCCCTCCTTGAGCTGCGGCCGCGCCGCGTCCCAAGGGTCCTGCTCGAGCGCGCGCAAGGACAGCGCGATCCGCTCGTGCCCCTTCTCGTCCTTCTCGACGCGGAGCACCTGCACCCGCACGTTCTGCCCGGGCTTCACCACGTCCTGCGCGTGCGCGACGCGCTGGTGCGACAGCTCGGAGACGTGCACCAGGCCTTCCAGGCCGCCCAGGTCCACGAACGCGCCGAAGTCGCGCACCGAGCTGACCGTCCCCTCCAGCACCGCCCCGACCTCGAGCTTCTTGCGCAGCTCCGCGGCCAGCCCGGCGCGCTCCTCCTCGAGCAGCGCGCGCCGCGAGAGGATCGCGTTCCCGCCGCGGATCTCCATCACCCGGAACTTCAGTTTCTGGCCGACGAACTGCGCGGGGTCCTCGACGAAGCGCACGTCGATCTGCGAGGCCGGGCAGAAGGCGCGCAGCCCGCCCAGATCCACCTCGAGCCCGCCCTTGTTGTGCGCGGTCACCGTGCCTTCGACGGGCACCTTCGACTCGAGCGCCTGCTGCAGCACCTCGCGGCCGGCGCCCTTGGGCACCGACCGCGTCATCACCGGAGTGCCGTCGGTCAGCGAGATCACGTAGGCGGCGATGCTTTCGCCGGGCTGCACGGAGAGCTCGCCCTTGTCGTTGCGCAGCTCGCGCAGGTCGATGATCGCCTCGCCCTTCCCTCCCAGGTCGAGGTAGCCGATCTCGGCGCCGACGTGCGCGACGCGCGCCTGGACCTTCTGGCCGAGCCGCAGCTTCTGCGGTTTGTGCGCCGACTTCTCGCTCTCCGCGAACAGGGCGCCGAAGTCGCCGGCCTCGTCGGCCCCCGGCTCCGCGAA
>WNGG01009563.1_pt1 | contig 11191 bp, 18 predicted proteins | sample 5400661 | NCBI WGS metagenome assembly WNGG01 (sample SAMN13153372, study PRJNA577476) | soil metagenome | isolation source: 100 cm soil or saprolite under Garry oak tree replicate 1 | place: USA:California | collected 2016-06-15 | reverse complement strand
GGTCGACACCACCCGATGATCGAGCGGCATCGCAGCCCACCGTCCACGTCGCTGAAGATGCGCCGCCAGGAACGAGACCGAGCAGTTCGTCTCGTCGGTTCCGTCGCTGGACCCCAACATGGATGTTGCGATATCCGTCGGGTGAGCCAGGGCTAGGAGCGCAAGAGTTCCCAGGGAACTCTGAGGCTTCAATGCGGATTTGCACTTCCTCATTATTGGCTCTGCGCGGCGTACGGTCTTGGAACCGAGCCCCGCCAGTCAAATCACGATGTCGGCGGTGCCCAGGGCGCTGGTCAACCGCGATTTGTCCTCCTAGAGCCGCCTGGTGCCGGGAATCTGTGCCCCGTCTGTGCCCCGTCTCGCATCAAAATCAGACCGACAATTCGGTCGATGGCCGCTCTTCAGGAGATCCGGTGTCGGCTCCAGTGGAGTAATGCGGTGGCGCCTCGTCCAACGACGACCCTGCTTTTCAATGAGCCGTCGCCGGACTTGGTTGTGGAAGTGACGAACCCTCAGAACTCGGAGTCTGACTCACCCTCGCGCAAGCGGGCGCTAGCCATTCCGGTTTCATACGTCAGGACCACAGCCTGCTCGGTCCCTTAGCCCTAGGGAGCGGACTGCCGAGTCCCACATCTTGAACATCACGTTCTTCATGCTCGCCTACGCGCTCACCTGGATACCGGTGGCCCTGGTGCTCGTCGCCACACAGCTCGGCGTGTTGCCGGCCAATTCGCCGGTTGTATCAATCTGAGGTGCGCAGAAAGTCCGTCGCACCGCGCGAGCGATCGACAAAAGGGTCTGGTTATGCTGATTAGTCAGGACGAGCCGTGGTCAGCCCTTCGAGCGAGGCTGCGACAGGCCGACTTGGTGACCTCGTCCGCTCAGGCGGCGCGATGGTATTCGTTAATCAGTCCGTTGAGGCGTTGCCGACGCAGCACCTGTCCTGAGCCAGGGGCTGCCGCCAGCTGAGGCGGGTGAAGGTCAAGCGCAAGATGGGGTCGCTGCTGGTTGTAGTGATCGATGTACTGCCGAAGAACCAACTGCAAGTGGCGTTCGCCGAATATGAGCAGCCAGTCCAAGGCTTCGTGACGCAGAGTCTTGATCATGCGCTCGCAATGGGCGTTGGCTCTCGGGCACCGGTAGGGTGTGAGGGCGACCCTGGCGTCTTCCCCGCGGAGCACCTGATCGAACTCGTCGACGAATTTGGCATCCCGATCATGGATGGCGAGCCGGATTGGTGTGTCAAGTTGGTTCAGCTCCCAGCTCAGGTTCCTCGCCTGTTGAGTGACCCAAGCGGCGTTGGGATGGGCGGTGCAGTTGGCGTAGAGAATGCGGCGGCTGCCGATCTCCAGGAAGACGAGCACGTAGAGAGTCCGAAGCAGCACCGTGTCGACAGTGAAGAAGTCGCAGGCAAGGATCGCTCCGGCGTGAGCGGCGAGAAACTGCGCCCAGGTCAGACCATCGCGGCGAGGTGCTGGAGGAACGCGATGACGGCGCAGGACGCTGCGGATGGTGGTCGCCGAGACCCGGTAGCCGAGCTTGAGGAGCTCGCCCTGGATGCGGCGATCGCCCCAACGTGGGTTCTCGCGGCCCAAACGCAGAATCAGGTTGCGCAGCTCATCCGAGACTGGCGGCCGGCCTCGCCGCGGGCGCAAGCCGAAGGCGGCCCAATGCTTGCGCACAAGCTCCCTATGCCAGCGGAGCAACGTGGCGGGAGAGAAGAGCAAGCGCCCAGGTGGCATCTCATGCCCAGTGCAGCCAGGATCATCCGGTCGGCCGGCAGCAGGTCCGGCCGCTTGACCTGCCGACGGAGAACGGCGACTTGGTGGCGGAGGGCGAGAATCTCGAGGTCGCGCTCGGCGTCCGAGCTGCTGCGCAAGACGGCCAAGCTGATCGCCAGCCGCAGCAGCATATAGATAGACGCGTAGAGCACGAGGCCGCAGGGTAGCCGGGCTAGCGCCGCAACTTCAAGCTTGAGATCGTTGCCAACCGACACCGTGCTGGTGATGCCGGGCCGCCATGCTCGTCGAGCATCGACGAGGGAATTTCTGCGCACCCCAGGCGCCCAGGGCAAACGCGCATGTCGAGCGCTGGATCGGGAGTTGCCGCCGAGAATGCCCGGACTGGATGCTGATCCTCAACCAACGCCTCCTCGAAACGGTCATCCACGAGTATTGCCTGCACTACAACGATGAGCGGCCGCATCGGAGCCGCAACCTGCGACCACCAGCGTCCCGCAGCGATCGTATCTATATGGCCAGTGGCCAGATCGAGCGCCGCACCCGGCTCGGCGGATGCCTCAGCGACTATCGCCAATTGGCGGTGGCCGCATGACGTCATTTTCGAACCCGACACCTTGCTGGAGCTGGAGTCGGCTTGACAGTGGCCATCAAGATTCGGCACGAGGACGGACGGTGCCACGTGACTGTGACCCCACCTCACGGAGGAGGCCGCCACTGGTCGTCAGCTGAGCTGCTTACCGCCGACGAAGTGGTTGAGCGTTTGGTGAAGCTTGGGTGCCACGAGACTGATATAGGGGACGCTATGTTCGAAGCGGACCCCTTATGGCTGAACCGCTTGACCAAGAAGGGGAGGTAAACGTAACGAAGGCCCAGTAATCTATGCGCGACCATACGTCTGGATTTACACCACGTCGTGCGACGTCACCCACCGCGGCCCACCAGGGATTTGAACCTCACTCAAGCTGATAGCGCCGAAGTCCACTAGGCATAAACGGGCTCGCCTGAATGCGACGCCCAGTACCAATCCGGCCGACCAATGATGTGCCGGCCGGATTCCGGGTTTGCGGGCTGGACCGCTCCTCGGCGCCTACGGTATCGCCGTCACTTGGACTTGAAGCTCAGTGAAGCCGCCGAAACCATTCAAGCTGTAGTGGCCAGGCACACCGGGGAGCAGGGTGTCGAAGTCTGTGAAACTCGGTGGAAAGACACCTGGGAAGAGGCCGAAGCAAATGACTGCGCTGGCCGGATGCACCGTCGCAGTTCCCGTAGCGAAGAAATCGAGACCGAAGGCACCGGGCTTAATCGTCCACGACGTGACATCAACGCTTTGTTCGCACGTGACACGTCCAGATGAGGTGTGTATGTAGAGCGCGTAGTTGCAATCGCCCGTAGTACCGGAAGTGGGAAGCGTGCCGGTCCCCCCGCCGAAGGCGCACCATCCCCAGAAGCCCACGCCAAAACCAGTACCCGGGGCGACTACGGTGCCAGCGAAGCCGAGCTGGTAATTCTCAGCGCCATAAGCTTGAGCCGGAGTCGCAGCGAAGACTCCAAGCAACACCGCGACTGGAAGCCCGAGAAAGGATCGCGAAAGGACTTTTCCAAACATCGCCACCTCCCAACCTCGCCCATACCCACAGCCAGTATGTGTGGGATAGCCGAGCCCGCTCGCAAAGGACGCCCTGGTTATGGTCTACATCAGCGCAGTCCGTGAGTCAACCTACGAGTTCCGACCAGCAGGTGTCATCTTCCTCTCGATGCCGCTGGCTGTTCAACGAGCTAAAGCCCACCGAACCAGGCCTGATAACACTCACAACGCTTAGCTCGGTCCCTTCTGCGTCGAGCTTCGAGCTGAGGTTGCGAGCCTGTTGAGTGACCCAAGCTTCGGTCGGTTGTGCGGCGCAGCCCGCAGCCAAGACCCGGCGCGTCGCCAGGTGCACATAGATAAGGACGTAGAGCCGCTTGAAGAAGATCGTCTCGACACTGAAGAAATCCGCCACCACCAAGCTCTCGGCATGGGCATCCAGAAACTCCTTCCAGGTCAGCTGAGATCGGCGACCGGCTGGCGGGAATACCAGCGGCGAGCTGAACCGATCTGATCGTGGTCGCCGCAACCGTGCAAACCAGCTTCAGGAGCTCGCCGCGAATCCGGACGTTGCCCCAGCGGGGATTCTCCCGCGCCATTCTTACGATCAGCTGGCGGCACGCGGTCGAACTCGGCGGCTGGCCGCGCCGCGGCCGGCTGCGATAGGCCGCCCACTTCCGGCGCACCAATGCCCGATGCCAGGCAAGCACCGTCTCCGGCTTGACCAGCAATCCCCGCCCAGGCGGAGCGAGAGAAGTGGTTCCGCATGGCGGCCATGATCATCCGATCGCCGGGCCTCCAGCGCACCCGCATCATCTGGCGCTCCAGAACCTGAACCTGGCAGCGGAGCACGAGCACCTTAGCTCCAAGCTGGGCCTGGTCGCTGCGCCTCACCGCAATCAGGTCCACGAGGACGCGCACCAGCGAATAGATGAGAGAGTCCGCCACCCGGCGGCCAATCCTATCCGGTTGGCACTTTCAGCCGCTCACGGCCGCCGCCCCGGGCCCAGCGCCACGTAACTATTGAACCGCACAGGGTCAGGAACGTGGAGTGCAGCTCCCATTCAAAGGAGTGGCGTAGATCTCTGGGGAGGCCGAGTCGCGATCTTCCCTAGGTCCACGGACGGGCCGGGTTCGATTCTGACCTCTAGGAGGCGGCGTCGTCCCGGTCCCGCGAAGCCTGAGCTCCGCGGGGACGAGCTGGCCGGTTTTGTACCCGAGCGCCTGGGGCCACTCAAGACCCCCACAAAGACCCTCCGGCGGTTGAACGTTCGGGACGAAGCCGCGCCGCTCTACGCCTAGTCGAGCCGGTCGCCGCGCGGCTGCCAGGCCGGCACGATTTGCGGTTCCGGTCCAGGATGCACGGCGTACTTTCCGCTTCCATCCGGATCGATCACATAGATCGTTCGCGCGCCCAGGTTTCCGAGCGGGAATGAGACGAATGCGATCTGGTCTGCGACCGGCGACCAGGCCGGCCCGAACTCGATCGTGCTCGGATCGACGAAGAGTGGATGCTGGTCGCTGCCGTTCGCGTTCATGATCCAGATGTCATCGCCGCTGTTGTAAGCGATCTTGCTGCCGTCCGGAGACCAGTCCGGAACCTGCCCCTTCAGCGCGGGGTCGAAGGTCAATTGAGTCGCACCGCCACCGTCAGCGTTGATCGTCCAGACCTGGCCGTTCCTGATGAAGACGATCTTGCTTCCGTTTGGCGACCAGGCCGGGAAGACGTCCACGTCGGGGCCCGAGGTCAGGCGGCCGGCGCCGCTGCCGTCGCTGTTCACGATCCAGAGATCGGGGTTGGAGCCACCGGCGGTCCCGCCGAAAACGATCCTGCTTCCGTCCGGTGAGAAATCGGGGAAGGTGACGTTGCCGCTCAGGTGCGTGACCTGCTCCTGCTGTGTGCCGTTCTGCTTCATCTTCCAGATCTCGGACGCGCCGCTGCGCGTGCTGCAGAAGGCGATCTCCTTTCCGTCGGGTGAGTAAGAGGCACAGGCGTCGAAGCTCGCATCTGTCGTCAGCCGGCGCAGGTCGTTTCCGTTTGGAAGCACGCTGTATATGTCGACGTTGCCGCCGACTATCATCCCGAAAGCGAGCCTGCCGTCGTTGGTGCCTGGATAGGTGGCCTCGACAGACACGCTTGCACTCGCCACGAGAAGTCCCGAGAGGGAAAGGATGAGCACCAGTCTCCGTCGCATGGGGTCTCCTCCTTGAAATTCTTCCATCCGGGAGAATGCAGGCGACCCGGTCGATTGCACGTCCCGAGTGCCACCGTCATGCGTGGTTCCAGCCTGAGTTTCTGCTGATCTGAGGCCTAATGTCAAGGGAAGAACCCTTCCGGGCAAGCCCTGGTGTCCGCATGTGACCTCGCGTACCCGTCCGTTTCCGGGAATGCGTGATCCGGCTGTGATCCGGCGCCGGTCCAGATCGCGCTAATGAAGGGGTCGAGCAAGATCGACTCAAGAGGGGCTCGACTCCCTTTGGCTGCGCCGGATCTCCGAGAATGCGAATCAGCTTGTCGTAGAAAGGGGCGACCTGATCACGTTTAACACGCCGATCGCCAGCATGGAGACCCAGGTCAGCATGACCTGACGGCTTAGACGCGGAAAGGTATTGCCCCAACTGTCCCGGTAAGCGACCCCCTCGACCGACTTTCGCATAGCCTCGCGCCAACGGCCGAGTGGGTAACAAACGTCAGCAGTCGATTCCCTTCACCTCGAACTCAACTGGGCGCCGGCAACCAGTAAGTAGGGCGACTTGCGGAAAGTAGTCGCCTGCCGATTGATTGTTTTTGGGCGGGATCATTTCGATCATTCCCACAACCGGGGCCGGACCATCAGCTCAAATCGCCTCGACCTTTCCGGCGGCACCATATGTTGGGTTTCAACATCTTGGGCCGCACGCTGCGCGATAGCCTGGATGTTGGGGTCGGTTTGACCAAGCCAATGTCGGGGGGACGAGACACTGTTTGAACTCCGAGATTGAACTCGCGAGAGGCGTCCTAGGACCTGATTAGGGCCCATCGCGACCGGGTTGGCTCTCCAAGATTCGTTTCACGCCACTAATCTCAACTTCACCGTCTCGCCTTGCCAGCGGAGCCTGAAATGGTCGCATCAGTCTGGCCAGGCCATGAAACCTGAATTCGGTCACCCGACTCAGTCTCGTCTTGTCACCCTCCACCTGTTCCATCAAGTAGCTGATTTTCGTGCCTTCCAAAAATCCACTAGTGGCCTCGGTAGCGAACTTCCGATTGGGCTCGAATTCCGTGATTCGGAGGTTGGTCTTCATCTCCCAGCCGAAGGGTCGGCCGATGGACGTTCGGGATATGATCTGAAAGGTTGTTCCCGAGTCGATCGGCCCCTCGGAGGTCTGTTTCCAGTCGGCCTGGTTCTCCTCCCACTGTGGCATGTTCGAAATGTCGGTCATGAACCTCCAGACATCGTCGACTGAGCGGTCAATCACAACACCTTGTCCTTCGACCCTTGTCATGTCGGCCACTCTACAACTCCAAGGAAGAACTGGAAATGTATCTACTCGTGACGGGGCTTCAATCTGTGATCTTTGCAGCGGTCGCCGCCGGGTTGATCTTCGGCCTGGCCGGGCGTTGGGACTCGTGGAACGTATGGGTGTATGTCGGGATTCTCCTGGCACTGAGCCTCTTCAGGGATCTGGTGATGTACCGCAAAAGCCCCGACTTGTTGAAGGAACGACTCAAGCCGGCGAGTGGCGGACGCGACGGCAAATTGTTGATTATTTTCGTGGGCGCTTTGGTGCTGTTCTTGCTGCACTGGAGCGTCGCCGGGCTCGATCAGCGCTTTCATTGGTCGGACCATATCCCGCTGGCCGGGGTGGTTGCCGGATTGGCGATCGTGGCTGTCGGTGTGGGGTTTGGTATCTGGCCGATGCTGGTCAATCCATTCTTTTCTACCGCGGTACGTATCCAGTCGGATCGCGGGCAACAGGTGATCACTAGTGGGCCATACGCAATCGTTCGGCATCCAGGTTACGCGGGCTTCGTGCTGGCATTGGTCGCCAGCGGGATGGCTCTCAATTCGCTGCTCTCGATCATCCCGGCGGTGATCATGGTGGCTGTTGTTGCCCGTCGAACGGCAATCGAGGACCGGATGCTGCAAAACGAATTAGCCGGATATCCTGATTACTCGGTAAAAGTCCGTTTTCGTCTGATCCCATACGTTTGGTAGACGCTCGACGACTGACAGGGCTTGACGGCAGCGGTCTGGTTAAGGACCTGCAGCGGCGCTAGTGTTCGCTCTCCACAATGCGCTTCACATTATTAGCCTCCATTCCACCAGTCCATCGTGTTAGGGGAGCTTGAATTGGTTGAAGTAGCTTGGCCAAGCCATGAAGGTGTACTTCAGTAACGCGACTCAACTTCGTCTTGTTAACCTCGACCGGTGCCATCAGGTAACTAATCTTCGTGCCTTTCCCGATCCCATTCATGGCCTCAGCAGCGAACTTCCTGTTTGGTTCGAATTCCGTGATCCGGAGGTCGGTCTTGACCTCCAACCGGAGGAAGCGGACTGAACTCTGAAAAGTGGTACCCACGTCGATCGGGCCCGCCGAAGTCTGTTTCCATTCAGCGTGGCTGTCCTCCCACTTCGGCATGTTCGCAATGTCGATCATGAAGCTCCAGACATCCTCGGCTGAGCGGTCAATCACGACACTTTTTCCCTCGACCTGAGTCATCTCGGCCACTCTACAGCTCTTGAACTCAGATCGATGTTGAGCCGTCTCGAGACGGCCGGACCCAGCGTTGCCGCCGAAAGATCGCCGTAAACTCCCTAGCAGGCGTCATCGCGACAGCCGGTGCCGCGGCATCTTGAATACCAAAATTGGCTGCCCTTAGTGGAGGAGAGTAGGCGACTGGTTCAGCCAGCGGGCCTTGCCAGCCGCCCCTCATCGAACCGTGCATGAAGTTTTCCCTCACACGGCTCTCCGACGATGTTCACGTTGCCGCTGTCGCAGCTGACCGCCATCGAATCGACCCAGCGAGCAGATGCACTCCTAGCCCGCGAAACCAGGCGTAGTTGTGCGCCTCCGCCCAGCGCCGCCCACGCTTCTTGCGCTTCTTGCTGTCGAACAGCGCCAAGCGCTCAGGGACGTAGCTGTCGATCTGGGTGAACTTTCGCGTCGAGTTGCCCCAACGGAAGTAGTTGCCCCAGCCTCGTAGCACCGGGTTGGGCTCTTCCACGACTTCGTGCATGGGCCGCTTCAGTAGATGACGTGGAGCCGTAATCGCCTTGACCTTGGCCCGCACGCTCGCCATCGCTTTACGCGATGGACTCGGCTGGCAATAACGCTTGCCGAACTTCAGCGACATCACCATCCGGTGGTGAAACCCCAGGAAGTCGAATCCGTCCGCCCCATCACCGACGTACATAACCCGACTCTTGTCAGGGTGCACCTTGAGGTGAAGGACTTGGGCTGTCTTCTGGAGCCAGGCATAGGCTTGCTTCGCGTCGGTCTCGGTCCGGCACAGGATCACGAGATCATCCGCGTAGCGGATGATCTTGCCGAGGTGGCTTGCATCCTTTGCCCAGAGAGCATCGAGGGCGTGGCCATAGATGTTGCTCAGGAGCGGCGATATCGTTCCGCCCTGGGGCACGCCGGTCATGCTTCCGACGGACACGCCGTCCTCCATCACGCCGGCGCGTAACCACATCCGTATCAGCCGCAGCACCCATCGGTCACTCACCCGCCTCAATAAAAGGACGGGGTCCAGGCTTCCGAAGAAGTCGGCGAAATCGGCGTCCACCACCCACCGCGCCCCGGTGTTCACTTCCTTGCGGATGACCTCCAACGCGTCGTGGGCCTTCCGCTTGGGCCTGAACCCAAACGAGCACGACAGGAAGCTGGCTTCGAAGATCGGCTCCACCACCAGCTTGGCCGCGGTCTGCACCACCCGGTCCCGCACCCGCGGGATTCCCAACGGACGGCGCTCCTTCGGCCTTCCCGGCTTCGGTATGTAGACCCTGCGCACCGCCTGAGGCCGGTAACGACCGGTCTCCAGCAGTCCGCGCAGCTCCTCCAGCATCTTCTCCACCCCGCAAGCCTCGATTGCCTGCAGGGTCTCGCCGTCGATGCCGGCGGCGCCTTTGTTGCGGCGCACCTGTTCCCAGGCACGCCTCAACACGTCAGGTCGAGCTATTCGGTCGTAGGGAGCATGGAATCTCCTTTGGCGTTGCTGCTTCGCCGCCACGTAAAGCGCGCGCTGAAGTGCACGGACTTTGTCAACGGGGTGATTGGCCTCAGCCATGCCCTTGCCCGTCCCTTGCAACTCGCGCATCACCGAAGTGCGGGACCTTGGCTACGCCGAGTTCTGTTGTCTCGGCGATCCTCGCTACTATGTCCCGCTCCGACTCCCTCCGCACCGACCCGGCTTTCGCTTTGGGCTTATACCGAGCATTGCTTCCGCCGCTGTCGACTTCGCGGACGGGTGCGGTAGGGCCTCCCCTGTTGACCGACCGAGCTTCGCTGCATGCCGTCTCCTTTACGCCGAAGCGGTTCCGGGCTGCTCCAGATTCCAAGGCCCGGACTGCTGTCTTCGCCCAATAGTGCCGGGCTCGACCCGCTCGGTCCCTCACGGGTTGTTCTTTCGACGCGGCAGAGTTCACGTTCGTTGCGGCCTGCAGCTACGCGCCTCCTCGCTTCGACGCCAATCTCTCAATCGACGCCGGAGAATTTGCTTCCCCGCTCCTCTGGCGGCTTGCGGAGGCGGGACTCCCACCCGCCGATCGATCGGCCCTTCGGAGGGCACACCACTATTTGAACTCAAGATGTGAAGTCACTGGCGGGTTGCTCGAACTGCTGAAGCTCACCGCATCGAGTCTTAGCGCTCAGCGCATCACGGAGCCCCCAGCGGCCGCCGTCCGGCTCAGCCGGAGAGCTCAGTCCGGGCCGTCCGCCCGAGCTCGAAGCCGAGCCAGGCTGCCCAGACAATGGACAGCAAGAAGCCAAAGGTGATCAACCCATCGGCGCCGCCCTCCGGCAGCCCAAGCCCGGCGTCCCGCGCCAGCAGGCTCGCCAGGCCCAGCCCATAGCAGCCGCTGAGCACCAGGCCCAGCCAGGCCCACGACCGCGGCAGGCTCCCCGTCCGCAGCGCCGCGCGGCCCGCCCAGTAGGTGCCGAGTCCGGCGGGGAGGACGAAGCCCAGCTGCAGCCAGCCGACCACGCCGGACCAGATGGCGTCACCTGATGCCAGTGTCGTCAGACCGGCGGAGTGAGCAAGCCCAGGATCGCCGCGCCAAGGAAGGCGGCAGATACCAGCTCGGAGCCCTGCCGTGCAGGTCCAAGCCGATCCCGGAGCGCAAAGTCGAGGGGCATCAGCGCCAGGAAGGCGACTAGCAGCACCAGGAAGGCGGCGTAGAGCTCAGGCCAGACGCCTAGCGCGGAAGCGTAGTGGGCGGCCGGGTCGGGATCCACCGGCGCGATGCCCGAGCTGGCGAACGCGGACAAGCCCGCCGCCGAGCAGAGCGCCGGCGGCGTAGAACCAGCCCGTCCAGCGTCCCGCCTGCCGCCAGTCGCCCGTCATTCGGAGTGCAGTACCTCGGCGACCCGGGTCGAGGCGGCCCAGCGGGCCGGCAGCAGCGAGCCGAGCAGCGCCACCGCCACCCCGGCCAGCGCGAGCAGGAGCAGCCCCGCCGCGGTGAATACGCTGAAGAAGCTATCCGGCAGGTCGTTCCCTGTAACGCTGCCCATAGCCTGCATCAAGGCTCGGTGCACCGCCACGCCGGCCGGCAGGCCGAGCACCCCGCCAACGCTACCCAGCAACACGGCGCTGGCGGCGACCATGGTCAGGACCTGGAATGGCGTCATGCCCAGGGCCTTCAGCACCGCCGTTTCCCGGGCG
>WNGG01018700.1_pt1 | contig 11192 bp, 10 predicted proteins | sample 5400661 | NCBI WGS metagenome assembly WNGG01 (sample SAMN13153372, study PRJNA577476) | soil metagenome | isolation source: 100 cm soil or saprolite under Garry oak tree replicate 1 | place: USA:California | collected 2016-06-15 | reverse complement strand
TATCCTCTTGTCCGCTTTTCCATGGATCAGAAGAACCGGACATGAGACGCGCTCTGCCCAATCTACAGGATTACGCGTCTTAGAGTCGATTCCGTGTAGCGCTCTTGCGGTGGCGAATGTGACGGCCTTGGTCGGCCATACGATTGCTGTGGGGATAGCCCCGAATGCTGACACGTACCGTGATGCTATGTTCTTGAGATCGGCGTACGGACTATCGGCCACGATACCGCGAATATAGTGATCAGTGTCCGCTGAGGCTGCGCCTATTGCGATAGCCGCCCCTAATGAAAAGCCAACAATGTAGATCTCATTGAGTACGACGTGCGAATCGTTGCGGATAAAATCGAGAATTCTGCGGACTTCCTCGATCTCTTTAGGTCCGTAACTGATCTGACGACCTTTGCTGTCCCACAGCACTGCATTGTAGCCCTCCTTGAACATGGCTTGCGCCAGTGGCGCCAATTCCATTCGATTCGCAGTTCGCCCGTGTATGTAGACGATGGTCGGGCGGCGCTCTCCGGCCCTTGCAATAAGGGCGCCATCGATTCCCTCGAGCTGCAGCGGGATATACATTCCTATCCGTTGCAGCGACTTCAGCTGTCGGTCCTTTGGGCGCCCGCTGAAATTCGTCGCGAATCCAGCGCCCACAATTGAACCGGCAATCACAGAGCCAGCAAGGTAATAAACGAAAGTGGCGAGGAGAATGTGCATACCAGATAGGGTATTCCGCGGCGTGAAAAAAGTCTGCTGCGCTACTGAAGAAACCGTGACCTTCTGGTTGAACTTTCCACTTGTCCGAACACGCGGTTATACGGCCACTGACCGCCACACAGGGTGCAGTCCAATAGAATGTCAAATGTAGTTGGCTAAAGTACTAACGACGAACTGGCCCAATCGTTGGCCGCCAGCCACTCGGTCGTTGGTTGTTTAGCCAGTTACATTTGACATTCACCTAGCCAGCTGACATTTTACATTTTGGGCCTACGTAGCGGTTCACTCCGCTTTCAGGGCGACTAACGGGTCCACGCGCGTCGCACGCCAAGCCGGCAACAGGCTTGCGGCCAGAGCGAGCAAGGCCAGGGCGGAGGCGGCGCCGAAGAAGGCCGTGGCGTCCGTGGGGCGTACTTCATAAAGCAGGCCGGACATCAGCCGCGTCACAGCCAATGCCCCGGCGATGCCGATCGCCACACCGATCGACATCATGACCATTGCGCGGCGGAATACCATCCAGATCACGTCACGACTTGTGGCACCTAGCGCTATGCGCACACCGATTTCATGGGTCCGCTGGCCGACGACGTTTGCCAAAACACCGTAGATGCCAATGGTCGATAGCACCAGGGCGACAGCGGCAAACACCATCACGACCGTCATGCTGAACCGTTGGGGCTTAAGAGATTCGCCGATCATTTCCGTGACGGGCTGTACTTTGACTGGCAGGTCTGGATCAATCTCGCGAATGGAAGCCCGCAGATCGGTCATCAACGAATTGGCGTCGCGGTTGGACCGTACGACGAGATGCACTGTTCGATAAAAGTCATTCAAAGGCTCCTGGGCGAGCGGCACATAGACTTGTGCCATCGTCGGCGTCTCGAGCGTGCTCTGCTTCACATCACCCGCAACACCAACGATTGTCATCCACGGACTCTGTGACACTTCGAACCCCCATTTGATCTGGTGGCCGATGGGGTTCGCATCAGGCCACAGCATCCGCGCGAAAACCTCGTTGATAATGATGACCGGTTGGCTGTCTCGACGATCAGCGTCGGTAAAGAATCGGCCGTGCTTGAGTGGAATACCCAATGCCTCAAAGTAGCCTGGCGAGGTCCATGTCGGCGCAATCAGACGGCTGGCCTCTGGAATCTCGCGCGTGGTGCCTTGCGCGGAGAAAGCTCTCCGGTCCCGTACGCCGAGTGGCATATCGGTACCCTCACCGGCGGCGAGAACACCAGGTATGCGTCGCACCGCGTCGAGAGCCTGTTGATAAAAGGATCTCATGGGCGGCCCAACCGGATATCTTCCCGAAGGTACGGTGGTTGTCAGATGCAAGACCTGATCTGGACGGAATCCCGGATCTGTCCTCGCCAGCAGCAGGAAACTGCGAACGAGCAATCCGGCGCCAACCGAGAGTATTAGGGCGAGCGCAACCTGCGAGACCACAAACGCTCCGAGCAGTCGAGAACGTCCCCGGGCCGGAGTAGCGCTTCTTGTGTTCTGCTTCAATGCCTCCGCATCGGCCGCAAACGCGGCACGCAAGGCCGGCAAGATTGCGAACAGTAGCGGGGTGGCGAGCGCAGCGACTACCGTGAAAACAATCACGCGATAATTCAATGCAATCGATTCGGCGCGCGGCAATGTCTGCCCGGCAAGCAGCAGCAGCGCTTCGATGGAGAACCGCGCCAGAAGTAATCCGAGCGCACCGCCGGCTGCCGCAAGTATCAGTGCCTCCGTTAGTAGCTGCCGAACAATGCGAACTGGTCCCGCGCCGAGCGACGAACGGATCGCGATCTCACGCTGACGCGAGCTGGAACGAGTCAGGATCAGATTGGCGACATCCGCGCATCCGATCAGCAGGACGATGACGACCGTGGCCATCAGCACCCATAGCAGGCGCCTGCTTCGCCCGACCACTTCCTCGTTGAACGGAACGAGTGGAATGGACAATCCGGACATGAAGGGGGTCAGGATTGGCGGATAAATTTCAGTGAGGCTCCTTAAAAGGCCCGCCATTTCGGCCCGAGCCTGCGGAATGAAAACGTTAGGCTTGAGACGGGCCACTACCGTGTTGCGGTAGAACATGCCGAATCCCTGCCGCTCAGCGGCCGAAAAAGCAATCGGCGTAAATACGTCCGCCGGGTCGCCATTAAGCTCGGGTCCGCGTGGAGGAAACTCGAAAGTCTGGCCCATTATTCCCACGACGGTGTACGGCCGCCGGTCCAGTAAGATCGTGCGGCCCATGATCGAAGGATCGCGGCCAAAGGCGCGGGACCAGAGTCCGTGGCTGATTATTGCAACATGCGCTTCGTTTCTGTCGTCATCCTCGCTGAGTGCTCTCCCCAAAATTGGTGAGACTCCAAGCACAGAGAACAGTTCCGGAGATACCCGAGCGCCCGTGAGCCGCTGCGATTCGGCGGCACCCGACAATTCATATGAAACGGTCAGGTATGCCGCGAGGCCGGAAAAAGATTCCGCCTTGTTTCGGATGAATTCGAAATCCGGAGGCGAAACGCCGAATTTGCTTGGCGCATTCGGAAGCTGTTCGAACATGAGCAGCAGTTGTTGCGGATCCCTATAGGGCAACCCTTCCAGCAGAATCCCATTCACGATGGTGAATACAGCCGAATTCGCGCCGATTCCGATGGCGAGTGTCAACACCGCAATCAATGTGAAGCCGGGATTTCGATGCAGTTGCCTCACGCCATAACCGATGTCCTGCCAGAACTGGTCGAGCCATGGAGATATCCAGATGCCGCGTGCATCTTCGCGTGCCAACGAAGTATTGCCCAACGCACGCCTGCTGTGGATTGCCGCTTGATCCGTCGGAAGTCCCGATCGCTCGAACTCTTCCTGCCTAAGGGCACGATGTAACTCGATTTCTTCGGCGAGGTCCTGCTCCATCCGGCGCCGCCGAAACCAATACGCGAAACGCCGCAGCATATTGCCCATGTCACCTCCTCAAGCGGTTTGAAGGACTTTCTGAATTGCGCCGATCAGCCGATCGAATTCCTGACGCTCGACGCGAAGCTGCTTACGGCCTGCTGCCGTCAGTGTGTAATAGCGCGCGCGCCGATTGTTTTCAGATGCTCCCCATTCGGCCTTGACCCAGCCGTTTAACAACAGCCGTTGAAGGGCTGGATAAAGCGAGCTTTCGCCGACTTGCAGCACGTCATCTGAAACAGATCGAAGATATTCCGCAATCGCATACCCATGCATCGGACCGCGCGTGAGCGCTTTAAGGATCAGGAGGTCGAGCGTTCCGGGTAAGAGGTCCGGGGCGTCATTGAAACTGGCCATCTGGTATTGCTCCCATCGTATGTCGATGGGAGCAATATCCCATGGCATTGATCACTAGTCAATGGTTTCCTAGACTCGTTATGTTGTAGAGGCGTCATGTTGCTCCCGACAAAGGTCCGCAGCGTTTGGAAATTCCCGTCACTTGGCGAGATGCCGGTTTACACGGCCACTTGGAGTATGGTCATGCGGTTGAACGCTTTCTTTTGCGGCACTGTGGAGCTGGCGAGGTTGAGGCTGGGGCCGAAATCCAAACTAATCCGCGGGCAGATACCTAATATCTCATTGTCAGAGTTCGCCCGCATCACTTATCTTCAGCCTGACGAGGCATGCCAAATATCCTATTTGGGTTATGGAGATTGAGGTTTCTATGGCGTTACTTCTTCGCGTCGTAATTATCGCCGGAGTCCTGATTCTCGCAGCCGGAGCGATCGGATACAGCCTTGAGGCGGGCCAGTCCGGGGTTTCCGGATGGGACGCAAAAGCCGCAGCGAATTACCTCGATAGCCGCGCAGAGTGGTGGACGACTTGGCAGAATGCGGCCCGCGATCGCGGAACGTTCTGCATGTCGTGCCATACTACGTTGCCGTACGCGCTCGCGCGACCGACACTGCGCGGGCTGCTGGGCGAACGCGAGCCATCGACGGCCGAAGGAAAGATCTTGGGCAACCTCCTGACACGTGCGCGAAACTGGCGCGATGTCGAGCCGTGGTATCCCGATCAAACGCGCGGCATTCCGAAGACAAGCGAATCGCGAGCTATCGAGTCGGTAATGAACGCGCTCGTTATTGTTCGTCGCGACGCGTCGACCGGACATCTGACCGACGACGCGGGCACGGCACTCGGCGTGATGTGGAAGCTACAGATGAGAACCGGTCCGAATTCCGGTGCCTGGACTTGGTTGAACTTCAATTACGAGCCTTGGGAATCGCCCAACTCGACCTACTTCGGGGCTTCGCTCGCGGCGCTTGCTGTCGGCTCGGCGCCCGACGGCTATGCCGATGCGCCGGAAATTCAGGAGAACCTCAAAGCGCTGCGCGGTTACTTTGATCGAGAACACGGCAAGGTCGCGGTGCTGAATCAGTTGATGGGCCTGTGGGCGTCCAGCGTTATCCTGAACCTGCTAACCGATCAGCAGCGTCAGTCGACAATCGAAGCGACCTTCGTGCTGCAGCAACCTGATGGTGGTTGGAGCACTTCGTCGCTCGGTTCGTATAAGCGCGTGGACAACACACCGAACGATACGTGGTCGGACGGTTATGCCACGGCTCTCGCGACGCTCGCGTTGCAGGCGGCCGGTATCTCCAGCGACGATCCGCACCTCGTCAAGGGGCTGGATTGGTTGCGCCGCAATCAGGATCGTGCGACCGGCCGCTGGGCGGCTACGTCGTTGAACAAGCAGCGAGACCCTGAATCTGAACCCGGAAAGTTTATGACCGACGCCGCGACGGCTTACGCGGTACTGGCGCTGACTTACCGGCGTTAACGGAGTAGTGACGAAGCTCAAGGAGCACAGATGTATTTACCTAAAAGCTTCGAGGAGACTCGAGTTGATGTTTTGCATGATCTGATTCGCGCTCATCCGCTTGGTACTTTGGTTACGCTCAGCAAGGACGGACTTGACGCGAATCATATCCCCTTCGAGATTGATAGTTCGCCGGCGCCGTTTGGAATTCTAAGGGGGCACGTCGCCCGGGCCAATTCCATCTGGAATGATCAGTCTCGCAATAGCGACGCGCTAGCGATCTTTCAAGGTCCTCACACCTATGTTTCCCCTTCTTGGTACGCGACAAAGATGGAAACCGGAATGGTCGTGCCGACATGGAACTATGTTGTTGTTCACGCACATGGTGAATTACGAGCAATAGAAGATCTGAACTGGCTGCGAAACCTTGTCGACAGGCTGACTACAACTCACGAAGCCGATCGCCAAGAGCCTTGGAAAATGTCCGACGCCCCATCGCGCTATATTGACAGGCAGCTTGCCGCTATTGTCGGACTCGAACTGACGATTACACGTTTGGTCGGAAAGTGGAAAATCAGCCAAAACCGCTCGAAGCACGATCGTGCAAGTGTGATCCGAGAGCTAACAAAGCAAGGCGGAGAATCGTCCGTAGCTATGGCTCGGTTGATAGATGACGCTACCGAGGACGCCACATAAATTCGGTAAGGTGTCGAAAGTTTGCGTCTGGCTTTTTTATCCTTTCGGCACGTTGCGCAGGGCTCGATCCAGATCGTTCCAAAGGTCCTCGACGGCCTCAATACCCACGCTCAGTCGCAGCAGTGTCGGAGGCAGGTGCTTCTGCCCAGGAATGCTGGCCCGCCGTTCGATGGTGGACTCGACCGCGCCTAGGCTGGTGGCGTGTTGAATGAGCTGCAGTCCGGCGCACACAGCGTCGGCGACGGGGGCGTCGCCCCGTACGTCGAACGAAATAATCGTTCCGAAACCCTTGAGTTGGCGTCGCGCCGCCTCATGAGTGGGGTGGCTCGCCAAACCGGGATAGCGTGTCAGGGTGACGCTCGGATGGCGAACGAGGCGCTCGGCCAATGTCATCGCGTTGCGTTGCGCCCGCTCCAGCCGCAGTGCCAACGTCCTAGCCCCGCGAACCGCGAGAAACGTTTCGAGGGTACCGGGTGTTGCACCCGCGAGCTCCCGAGCAAGCCGCAGCGCCGCCAGCAGATTCGCGTCGCGCACGGCGACGACCCCGCCGAGCAGGTCCGAGTGCCCACCGATGAACTTCGTCACCGAGTGCACAGCCACGTCGGCCCCGAGCGCCAGTGGACGCTGATTGAGCGGCGTAGCGAAGGTGTTGTCGACGCCAAGAATCGCGCCATGCTTCCGCGGTGCGGCGCAGATGGCGTCCAGGTCAGCCACCGTCAGCAGCGGATTCGAAGGCGACTCCAGCCAAATCAAGTCGGCCACACCGCACATCTCGATCCAGCGTGCGGTGTCTGCCACTAATCTCTTCCAGTGCCTCCCATCCCGGCGTGCCGTCGTCGCGAGAGTACGCACGGTGTTCTCCCAATACAAAGTTCGACGCTGGGCATGGCGGCACGTTCAGCGGCGCGCCGGGGCGCCGGTCCCTCCCTGCCGAGACCCGCCACGATTCGATCGAACGTGGATCATCCCAGTTTTCCCCTGTTTTATACTTCGATGTCATTGCTTCATTTTAGCGGATGGTTCCTTTAGTAGGCTCGGGGCTCGGTCCTACCGGGAAACACGACTCCGTCGGAGTCACTGGACGCGTAGTCGGTTACACGGAAAAGTGCATTCAAGCATCTGAAGTTGGCAGAGCGGAGGTTCAATTTCACCATCAATCCGCAGAAAGTATATGAGCCAAATCATCAGCAATAAACCGATGATATCGCATTCGATCATGTGATCGGCTCGATACCGATTCGATCATTGACGGCTTCACGAAGTCGCACCAAGAAATCGGTAAACCATACGGCGTTTTCGGCGAGCGATCCAGCGCGAGTGGGAAAATAAGCGGTGCCAGCGCGCAAGGGATGTGAATCGTATGAAGTGCGCTGTTAAAAATTTAGCTTTAGCGTGAACTGTACTTGCCGGCCTTTGTTGACGGTGTTGATGATCTTTCCGAAAGTGGCCGCGGCCAATTGTGTTCCCGGTTTATCAAACTGAGGCGTATTGAAGAAATTAATGAATTCGGTCCGGAAGTCGAGTGAACGGTCGGCGCCCGGCAAACGGAAGCTTCTGGCAAACGCGACGTTCCAGTTGGCGGTTCCGTCTTTGCGGAACGTGTTGTAGCCGAGATTGCCGCGGCCTCCGGGAAGAATATTGGTATCGAAGTTCTGGCAGTGAAGGTACGGGAGCCCATCGGTGCCGGGTGGCCTGCAGGTATCCGCGCCTAATATCGCCCTGACGGTATCGGGATTGTCAAAGCTCTTTCCCAGCAGCGAAGGGTTCAAAATATTGGGACGATCCCCGTTGTTGCCGTCCACGTTGCCGTAGCCGGACCCGTCGGATCCGGTATGAAAATGGAAAATAACTCCAGACTGGAAAAGGGTTGTGCCGGAAATCTGCCATCCTTTGAGAAAGGGCGGGCGGTAGACGTAGCTCATGGCGAGAACCTGCGGGGTATCAAACAGCGCCAGGCCTTTTTGATCGGAGAAACGGTTGCAGTTTTCACAGGTTGGGGTGCCTGTCTCCGGCGGGACCTCGACGCCGGAACCCGTGTTGGTGAAATCACCGCCCAAGTTGATAGCCTTGCCAAAGGTATAGGCCGCGCGGAACGTCAAGCCGTGCGTCAATCTCTTCTCCACGCTGGCTTGAGCGGCGTCGTAGTAGCCGATGCTGTTGCTCTCCACAACATTGATCGCACCGTAGCGCTGATCGGGACGGCGAAGATTAATGGTAGCCGATGTAGTCGGGATCCCCGGCACGACGACAGGCCGGTTATAAACTCCCTGCGTCAATAAATGAAAAGACCGGCTGCCCATGTAGGCCAGGCGCAGCAGGGTCTGCGTCGGCAGCGCCCATTCCAGGGACACGCTATACATGTGGCTATAGGGAGTGGCCAGGTCCGGGCTCAAGAGATACAAGTTCTGTTGAGCGCGCGGAATGGGCTTCATCGCCGGCGCTGCTTCGGCAAGAGCGAGGGCGTCCGCCAACCTCGGCGCATTGATCTCCAGCACCTGCACCGAAGGAGGGTTGAAGCGCGTGGTTTGGTACGTCACCGGGAAGATCGAGCTGAAGGAGATGCCGTAGCCCGAGCGGACGGTAAGCCTTCCACGGCCGGGGTTCCATCCAAAGCCAAGTCGCGGCCCGACATGGTGCTGCGCCCGCATCTTGGGATCGGTGAGATTGTGGACTTCCTTGGGCGAGGTCTCCGCCTCATAACGCACTCCCATATTGATGCTGAAGGTAGGAAAAATGCGGTAATCGTCCTCTACAAAAGCGGCATGTTCCCAGTTCCGGAAACCGCGATAGAGATTCCCGATGGTAATCGTAAACAGGTCCGGAGTACCCACCAGGAGGTTCTCTACCGCCGTGCGGCCGAAATCGGGATTAAAGTTCAATGTCCCACGGCCGTTGTTGCTTTGCAGGTCGTTGACCTGGGCCCGCGTCGTGCTCCAACCAACTTTGAGCGTATGCCGCCCCATGGTGCGGCTGAGGCTTGAGCGCAGTTTGAAGCGATTCTCCGTCCTTATTCGCGGGAACTGTATTCCGGGGCCGATCTCCGCCAGCTCTTGAGGAAATACGATCTCGGGGACGATGGTGAAGCCCAGGGGAGCGAGTAGATCGTTAAACTCCCGCGTTGGCAGCAGGGACGCTCGAACGCGGTCGAAATAAAAGCCAAGCTGGCCGACTGTTTTCGGAGAGAGAGTTCGCGTCACGTCGGCGTAAGCGGACTGGTTTCTCAAATCCGTTTGCGGATTCTGTCCGAGCACCAACTGAAACGGCTCTTCGCTGTACTGGTTCACCGAATACAATCCCGCGATCGACGTCCTGTCATTGGACCTTACGTCGAGGCGAGCCAAGCCATCAGCCGTCACAATGCTCCGCGGAGCGTTGGTGTTGAGCTGCCGCAAGCTGACGGCGGGCAGGTTTGGAAGCTGGGCCGGATATGCCTTCAGCAAATTCGAGATGATGGCGTTCGTCTGTGCGTCGTCCGACCGCGGCGTCCTCTCCGATCCCAGTGGCGCTTGCACGTTTCCGTTGACCATGCCGGAATTGAAAATCTGGCCGAAGTCGAGGAGCAGCGATGCCCTGGAGGAGACCAGCGGGCCTCCCGCCCCCAGGTTGTAACCGGTGATTCGGGAAGCAAGCAGGGGACCCACGTTAAAGAAATTGCGGGCATTCAAGGCGCTATTCTGATGGGTTGCGGAAACCGCGGCGTGCCAGTCCGCCAGCAGCTGCCGTGGACGCAGCGGCTGGAAGCTCAACAGCGGCGTTCCAAATTCGGCGCCGAAGTAATTGTCCTCGGCGAGAAATGCCGGGATATAGGTTGGGTTCGGCCCGCGGAAAAGCGTGAGCAGGTTCCGCAGGTCGTTCAGATCGATGCGGTAGATGAAGATGTTCGGATTGCGCTCCTCCAGACCGGCGACTTCTTGAGTATCCTCTGCGGTAACACGAAAGTCGGCACGCGTCGGAACAGGCTCGCTGTCGACGACCACTACGTCCATCCGCAACACCTGCGGCGTATTCGCGAGAGAGACCGTCACCGTATAAGCGCCCGGCTCGAGATTCGAGATGGCGTAAGAACCGTCGGCGGCCGTGATGACTTTCGCACGTAGCTTCTCGTCTTTGGTAGTGACTGTGACGGTCGCTCCTGCAACCGGTCCGCCTTGAGCGTTCAACACCCGACCTTGGATTCCCCCGTCGAAGGTCCCTGCCGCCGCGAGCGGGGCAACAAGAGCTGTTAATAAAAGGATGACCTTCATGAGCGAGTGCCGTCGGTTGTGCGTCCAGTCTGTGGAACTCGGAGCTTGACATAACACCGATCCTGCAACAAATGTCGGTTGGGCGTCATACCGGACAAGCCCTCTTTGAACCTCGTACCTTTTGTCATGTAGCAGTTTGTTGAAACGTTTTGAGTCGGCTTCATCGCCATACCCTGAGCGCTGCAATCGTATTTAACGCCTGTTTCGTCGTGTAGTGTACCGCGTTTTGCTGGACCCGGGATTAGTAACCATAAGTCGCCAAGTGTTTAGTAAACGTCCCCAAAATTGCTCGGGTCTACCCCGCGAAGAACCCGCCGAGGCGTCCTTGAATTTTCGCGCTCGCGCCAGTTTCAGGAGCGGACGCCCATAAATTTACATTCCGCTTCCACCCTTGACGCCTTCAAAAAATTTGTCCGGATCGTCCGTGGAGATAGCGAGCAGCTCTCCACTCCGGTTCGATCGCAGCGCGCACTGGAAAAAAGCGGGCACGTCCCGTTGCCAATCATCAAATTCAGCCGTCCCATCGCCGGAATTCAAAAAGAAATCGTCAGATTTCCGCGGCATTCACCGCGCTCATCGGCTGGCTCATGCCATTCATCGCCTGGCTCACCAAATGCATCGGCTCGTGGGTCCAATTCATTCGGATCTCCGAACGGGAAGACGGCCGGCCTGAGTTTGGCAAATTCTTGACGAACGTGATGATTTCAGAATGATTTCCGCCCGTGACAAGGTGAACGTTAGGATTTCAGGGCTGCCTCTTGCATCTGCACGGCGGA
>WNGG01008642.1_pt1 | contig 11192 bp, 10 predicted proteins | sample 5400661 | NCBI WGS metagenome assembly WNGG01 (sample SAMN13153372, study PRJNA577476) | soil metagenome | isolation source: 100 cm soil or saprolite under Garry oak tree replicate 1 | place: USA:California | collected 2016-06-15 | reverse complement strand
CAGGAAGCTGACGCAGCCGTTCACGGTGAAGAACGCCTGGTTCACGCGGCTGAGGTCGCCCGGGCGGACCAGCCGGTGCTCGTACACGAGCAGCGCCGCCGTGACGGCGACGCCCGCGAGGTAGATCCGGCCGAGCGGCAGCCGGAGCGGGAGGAGGAGAAGCAGCGCGATCGTCAGACCGTGCAGCACGGAGGACAGGGCAAGAGCGCGCGCGATCCCGAAGCGGCGCGGGATCGAGTGCAACCCCTCGCCGCGGTCGAATTCGACGTCCTGGCAGGAGTAGATGACGTCGAAGCCCGCCACCCACAGCATCACGGCGGCCGCCAGGATGAGCGGCGCGGAGCCGAGCGAGCCGCGCACGGCGACCCAGGCACCCACGGGGGCGAGCCCGAGCGACGCGCCGAGGTGCAGGTGGGTCAGCCAGGTGACCCTCTTGGCGAACGAGTAGGACAGCACGACCAGGAGAGCCGGGGCCGCCAGGGCCAGAGCCAGCCGGTTGAGCATCGCGGCGCTCAGGAAGAACAGCGCGATGCCCGCTCCCAGCGCCCCCCAGGCGAACGGCAGGCTCAGCTCGCCGGTGACCAGCGGTCGCGTCGCAGTGCGCGGGTTCCTGCGGTCGAAGTCCAGGTCGGCGATCCGATTGAAGACCATCGCGGCGCTGCGCGCCCCGACCATCGCCCCCAGGATCCATCCGAGCTGGCGCGCCGTCGGCGGTCCGCCCGCCGCCAGGATCGCTCCCGTGAAGGCGAACGGCAGCGCGAGCAGGGTGTGCTGGAACTTGATCATCGACAGGACGGCGGCCGCGGCGCGCAGTCCTCGTGCCCTGGGAACCTGCGCGGTCCGGGTCACGGTCCCGGCAGCCGCGGCGCCCCCCGCGCTCAGGTCGTTCCCCATCGCTTGCCGAGGGTGTGCGGCAGGCCGAGCAGATCGAAAATGCGGGCCGTGAAGTGCTCGACGATCTCCTCCAGGTCCTGCGGCCGGTTGTAGAAGGCGGGGGTCAGGGGAAAGACGATGGCCCCGGCGCGCGTCGCGCGGGCCATGTTGTCGATGTGCACCAGGCTGACCGGGGTCTCGCGGAAGGCGAGGACCAGGGGCCGGCGCTCTTTGAGAGTCACCTCGGCGGCGCGGTGCAGCAGGTTGGACGACGTGCCGTTGGCGATCGCGGCCAGGCTCCCTCCGCTGCACGGGACGACGACCATGCCGTCGGTCGGGTAGGAGCCGCTGCTGACGGCGGCGGCCATGTCCGAGGAGCGGTGCAGGACGATCCGCTCGCCGATCTCGCCGCCCAGGAGCAGGTGCAGCCCTTCGGCCTCGTCCTTGACGGTCTTCCCCAGCTCGGCGCTCATCGTCTGCAGGGAGTACTGGCTGAGCACGGCGTGGATCCGCTCGACGTCGGGATGCCGGGCCAGGTGGCGCAGGACCGAGCGGGCGCACATCGACCCGCTGGCACCGGTGATGCCGACGACATATCGCTTCACGGTCGTGTTTCTAGTTCGCGGCCCTGGCGGTCTGGCGCGCCAGGAAATCGTGGAGCCGCCGGCGGTCCGAGTCGTCCATCCGGGAGAAGAACAGCGCCACGCGGTAGGTCGCCTGGCCGCCGACCGGGGCGGGCGGATCCGTCCGGACCACCACCGCCTCGCCGTTCACCGTCTCGTGGCCGTTCTCCGGCTCGGCCGCGGCCGACCGCGTGCCCGGCAGCACGAGCGACACGGCCAGCTTCGTCATCAGAGGAAGGAAGGCGGGGGCCGTGCAGGAAAGACCGCCGGCGCTCAGGTCGAGGGTCTCCAGCTCGACGGCCTCCCGTGAGGATGACCGCACCTGCATGCGATGGGCGACGCGTGGGTGGCGTCGCTTGTCGTGCATCTGTGTCATGCGCTCACCTCTGCGTTGGTCCGGCGATGAGCGTTCTCCGCCTCTGGCTCCGGGATGCGGTCGGCCGGAAGACGCGTGATTTTTGCCGTTGCCGCGCCATCTTATGAGACCGCGCGGCGCGTGTCAAGAACGGAAAGCGCCGGAGTCTCCCCGCGCGGAGCGGCAGGCCGCAGCGCCGTGCGGCTCATGCTCGCTCGCGCGGGATCTACGGTGTCTTTCCGGCGTTCCTGGCGCGGCTCGAAATCGGCGCACCCCGCTGCGGCCTGCCGCGCCTCTCGATGATATTCCGCGGTCCCGGTCCACGACCCTGGCACGGTTGTCGCGGCTGACGCAGTCACAGGTGTGAGTCTGACCGGGTGCGTGGAGCGACGGGGCACACGCCGGTGTGGCGATTTTGAGCCGCGCCGTGCGCGCAGGATGGGCACCCAGGGCCCCACGCGAGCGAATATGAGCCACACCGGCGTGTGCCCCGTCGCTCCGGCAACGCGGCGAGTTACTCGTAGCGCAGGGCTTCGATCGGATCGAGGCGCGAGGCGCGCTGGGCGGGGTAGAGGCCGAAGATGACGCCGACGAGACCGCTGAAGCCGAGGGCCAGGGCGATGATGCCGGGGCGGACGAGCATCGGCCAGCCGAACTGGGCGGCCAGGCGCCACGCCGAGAAAAGGCCCAGAGCCGCGCCGGTCACGCCGCCCATGACCGACAACGACAGCGCCTCGGTGAGGAACTGGGCCAGGATATGGCGTGGCTTGGCACCGACCGCCATGCGCACGCCGATCTCGCGCGTCCTCTCGGTGACGCTCACCAGCATGATGTTCATGATGCCGATGCCGCCGACAACCAGCGACACCGCCGCGATGCTGGCCAGGAGCGTGGTGAGCGTCTTCGTCCCTGCCTCCTGGGCGGCGGCGATCTCGGTCAGGTTGCGGACCTGGAAGTCGTCGTCCACCTCCCCCGACAGGTGGTGCCGCTCGCGCAGGAGGTCGCGGACCTCGCGCTCGGCCGTTGCCGTCGCCTCCGGGGAGGACGCGCCGATGAAGATCGAACCGTAGAGGAAATTGTTCAGGCCTCCCGTGATCTTCGACCGGTAGGTGCTGGCTGGGACGAACACCGCGTCGTCGTAGTCCTGACCCGTGGGCGACTGTCCCTTCCGGGCCATCACGCCGATCACCTGGAAGGGCATCCCCTTGATCCGCACCGTCTGGCCGACCGGGTCGGCGTCGACGCCGTAGAGCCGCTCGACCACCGTCTGTCCGAGCAGCGCCACCTTGGTGGCGGCATCGATGTCGGAAGGCGTGAATGTGACGCCCGACGTCACGGGCCAGTTGCGGATCTCGAAGTACTCGGGCGTGACGCCGGTGACGGTGGTGGTCCAGTTCTGCTCCTCGCTGACGACCGACGTGGTGTTCCGGAGCTGCGGCGCGGCGTGGCGCACCGAGGGCACCTCGGTCTGGATGGCCTTCAGATCGTCCCAGGTCAGGGTCGGCTTCGATCCGAACCCTCCGAAGACCCCGCGCTGTGAGCTCGATCCCTGCTGGACGATCAGGAGGTTCGTGCCCATGGCCGAAAAGGCCTCCTCGACGCGCGCCTTCGCTCCCTCGCCGATCACCACCATGGCGATGAAGGCGCCCACGCCGATGATGATCCCGAGCGCCGTCAGGAAGGACCTCATGGTGTTCCGTCCCAGGGCGCGGAAGGCCAGACGCAGGACAGACCACGGGCTCACCGGCGCACCTCGATCGCGCCGGCCGGCGCCGGCTGCGCGGTGACGATCGGGGCGCGCCTCTCGTCGGAGAGGATCAGCCCGTCCTTGAGCTGCAGGACGCGGGAGGTCCAGGTGGCGATGTCGGGTGCGTGCGTCACCAGCACGACGGTCAGGCCCCCCTCGCTCAGCCCGCGCAGCAGGGCCATGACCTCGCCGCTGGTTCGCGAGTCGAGGTTGCCGGTCGGCTCGTCGGCCAGGAGGAGGCGGGGCCCGCCCACGAGGGCCCGGGCGATCGCCACACGCTGCTGCTGGCCGCCCGACATCTGGCCCGGATGGTGCTCCAGACGGTCGCCCAGGCCGATCTGGCGGAGCGACTCGATGGCCCGCCGGCGCCGCTCCGCGGCCGGCACGCCCGCATAAACCAGAGGCAGCTCCACGTTCTCCACGGCGCTGGTGCGGGCCAGGAGATTGAAGCTCTGGAACACGAACCCCATGGTGCGGTTGCGCACATCCGCCAGGGCGTTGCGGCTCAGGCCGGAGACCTCCCGCCCCTCGAGCAGGTAGCGCCCTGAGGTCGGGCGGTCGAGGCAGCCGATGAGATGCATGAGGGTCGACTTGCCGGAGCCCGACGCCCCCATGATGGCCACGAACTCCCCCGCCTCGATGTCCAGGGACACCCCGGCCAGGGCCCGGACCTCGACCTCGCCCGCGTGGTAGACCCTGGTGACGTTGTCGATCCGGATGAGCGGCACGCCTGCCATCGCCGTCCTGCTACAGCGGTCGCCGGAACGCCGGCGGCAGGTTGGTGCCCGGCACGCCGAGGGTCTCGGTGATGAGCGCGTCGCCCTCGTGCAGGTCCCCCTCGGCGACTTCGGTGACGGTGCCGTCGGAGATGCCGGTGCGGATGACGATCGGTTTCGGCTGCCCGTCACGCAACACCCAGACGACGCGACGATCCCGCTCGGGGCGCGGCGCGTTCGCTGCGATGTCGGAGGGCGGGTGGAAGCGCAGCGCGGCGTTGGGAAACTTGAGCGCGTCGTCCTTCTGCGCGTAGGTGGAGGTGACGGTGGCCGTCATTCCGGGCCGCAGCTTCAGATTGGAGTTGTCCACATCGATCACCGCGTCGTAGGTGACCACATTCTGCACCGATTGCGGGGCGTTGCGAATCTGGCGGATCACACCCTTGAAGGTCTCCCCGGGGAACGCGTCCACGGTGAAGGACGTCGGCATCCCGTCGCGCAGCTTGCCGACGTCCGCCTCCGATACGTTCGTGTCGACCTGCATTTTCCGCAGATCCTGCGCGATGGTGAACAGCGTCGGCGCCTGCAGGGATGCGGCGACCGTCTGGCCCACATCCACGTTGCGGGAGATCACGACACCATCGATGGACGAGGCGATGGTGGTGTAGCCCAGGTTGACCTCGGCCTGGTACAGCGAGGCCTGCGCCTGCGCCACGGCCCCTTCCATCGCCTTGACCTGGGCGTCCGCCGCCTGCGCGTTGGCGTCGGCCGTGTCCAGGTCGGCCTGCGCGATGAGCTGGTCCTTCTGGCCGAGGACCTTGGCCCTCTCGTACTGCCGGTGGGCGTCGATCGCCTGGGCCCTGGCCTTGGAGAGGTTCCCCTCGGCGGCCGCCAGGTTCGCCTTCGCCTGCTCGACCTCGGCGTGGAAGAACTGGGGGTCGATCTTGGCCAGGATCTGCCCCTTGCGGACCGGACTGTTGAAGTCGACGTACAGATTCTGGATCCGTCCGGAGACCTGCGTGCCGACCTGGACGGTCACGAGCGCCGACAGCGTTCCCGTGGCGGTCACCCGCGCCACGATCTTGCCGCGCTCCGCCTTGACGGTCTCGTACTTGGGGTCGGCCGAGCGTCGCGTGCTCCCCACGGTCAGGAGGGCGACGGCCCCGACCAGAAGAGCCACCCCGGAGATCCACATCGCGCGACGCTTCATGCCACTAAGATACCCCGACACCCCCATCTCTACAAACGCCGCTGGCGACCGGGCGGTTACGGGCGAACTTTCGGCGCGGGTATAATCGCGGTGACGGGAGCCCGGAGTGAACCCCAACGAGCTGAAGAAAATCCTCGAGCGCGTGCGGGCCGGCAAGGCCTCGCCCGACGAGGCCCTGCGGCGGCTGAAGACGCTGCCCTACGAGGATCTCGGCTTCGCCAAGGTCGACAATCACCGGCAGCTGCGGCGCGGCTTCCCCGAGGTGATCTTCGGCGAGGGGAAGACCGTGCCGCAGATCATCGCCATCATGGGTCGGGTGGCCTCGAAGCGCCAGCCGGTCCTGGTCACGCGCGTCCCCCCCGAAGTCTTTCGCCGGATCCGCAGGCGTTACCGGAAGGCGCGTTACCACCCGCACGCCCGGGCGGTGACACTGGACGCGCCCGGTCAGCGGCCGGCGCATCCCGGGATCCTCGTCCTGGCGGCCGGGACTTCCGACTTGCAGGTCGCCGAGGAGGCGGCTGTGACCGCCGAGGTGATGGGGAACGGGGTCGAGCGGGTGTACGACATCGGCATCGCAGGCCTGCACCGCCTGCTGGATCACAAGGACAAGCTGCTCAAGGCAAGGGTGATCGTGGTGGTGGCCGGGATGGAGGGTGCTCTGCCGAGCATTGTGGCCAGCCTGGTCGATGTTCCCGTGATCGGGGTGCCAACCAGTGTCGGCTATGGCACTGGCATCAAGGGGGTGGCGGCCCTGATGGGGATGCTCAACTCGTGCGCTGCCGGGTTAATGGTGGTCAATATCGACAATGGGTTCGGCGCTGGATATGCCGCATCAACAATTAATATAATGACTAAAAATAATAAATTGTATTAATCTGATTTACCAAGGCAGTATTCCTGCACAGAATTTTTAGCCTTTCTTAATCCCCTTTCTTGACAACCCCGGGGCCTGGTTCGTATATTACGTATGCGTTGGTCTGTGGGCTTTGGTAATCCTTTGTCGGTCCAGGCACTTCCACGGTCCGACACTTTAAGCACAGGGTTGCGCGGCTGGCATGAGGGTCTGCAGCGGGCGTCCGGGGTAGTGCATTCCACGCCCGGTCCTATTTGTCTAATAAAGTGTAGGTAGACTTCAGGGTTGAAAGGAGGGAGCTACGGAATGCCCCTCGTGCGGGTTCGCGAGGATGAGTCGCTGGAAAATGCTCTTCGCCGCTTCAAGAGGAAATGCGAAAAGTCGGGCGTGCTGTCCGAGCTGAAGAAGCGGCAGCACTACCTGAAGCCGAGTCAAAAGAGGAAGATCAAGGCGCTGGCGGCCAGGAAGAAGGCGCTGAAGCGTCTCGCCCAGGAGAGACGATTCAGCGATTAGCAGGAGAGGAGAGTGGGAGGGAAAGACAGAACCGACGTCGTCGAGACCGTGAGGGCGCGTGCCGACCTTCGCGACATCGTCTCGGACTATCTTCCACTCAAGAAAAGCGGTTCGAAATACCGGGCGCTCTGCCCGTTCCACACGGAGAAGACTCCTTCCTTCTACGTGGACGCGGAGAAGCAGTTGTTCTACTGCTTCGGGTGCGGCGCCGGCGGGGACGTTTTCAAGTTCCTGATGCTCTATGAAAAGCTGGAGTTTCCCGAGGCGCTGCGGACGCTGGCGGGGCGGTACGGCATCCCGGTGCCGGCCGCCTCACGCGGTCCGGAGAGCGACGAGCGCCAGAAGGTCCTGGCGGCCACCCGGCGCGCCCTGGCGTACTTCCGGGAGCAATTGCAGCAACCCGGAGGAGAGCGGGCGCGCAAGTACCTGTCGGGACGGGGCATCGGCGCCACGGCGATCGAGGCCTTCCAGATCGGCTACGCGCCGGAGGGGTGGAGCGGCCTGAAGGGCCACCTCGCGGCCGCCGGGCTTTCCGAGGCCCAGGCGGTCCTGGCCGGTCTGCTGGCGAAGAAAGAGGACACCGGCAGGGCATACGATCGGTTCCGCGACCGGGTGATCTTCCCGATCGTCAACCTGTCCGGCGAAACGATCGGGTTCGGCGGCCGGGTGATCGGCGAAGGGGAGCCGAAGTACCTGAACTCCCCCGAGACCCCGGTATTCAGCAAAGGGGACAACCTCTACGGGATCGGGATGGCCCGGGAGGGTATACGCAAGGAAGGGTACGCCATCCTGGTCGAGGGGTACATGGATGTGATCGCCCTCCACCAGGCCGGAGTCACGCACGCCGTGGCGACGCTCGGCACGGGGTTCACCACCGGGCACGTCAGGCTGCTGAAGAGGTACACCGACCGCGTCGTGGTGAACTTCGACCCCGACGCGGCCGGCCGGGCGGCGGCGCGGCGCTCCCTCGAAGTGCTCCTGGAGAACGGCTTCGAGGTGAACGTCGTATCGCTCCCGGCGGGGAAGGACCCGGACATGTTCGTCCGGGAGCAGGGCCCGGAGCGCTACCGGGAGCGGCTGGCCGCAGGCCTGCCGTACATCGAGTTCCTGGCCCGGGACGTCGCGCAGCGGCAGGACCTGTCGGGGACCCGCGGGAAGGTGGCGGCGCTGAACGAGGTCCTGCCGTTCCTGGCGCGCATCGACAACCCGGTGCGGCGGGCCGGGCACGTGGAGATGATCGCCGCGGTCCTCGGGATCGAGGACCGGCTGGTCCTGCAGGAGATGCAGGACGCGGTGCGCGGGCGCCGCAAGAGCCTGCAGCCCGGCATGGTCGCCGGGGCGCGCGGCGCCTGGCTGGTGAGCGAGGCGGAGTCGCGCATCCTGCGGGCGATGCTCGACTCGCGCGAGGTCCGGAGGGCCATGCTGGACGAGCTCGAGGAGGACGACCTGGAAGTCAGCCGGATCGCGGCCATCGTCAAGGCGATCCGCGATCTCGTGGTCAAGGAGGAGGACGTGACGTATCCTCGGGTGGCGGCGCTGGTCAGCGACGACGGCCGGGACATCATCACCAGGGTGGCGGCGTTGCCTCATCCCCCCGCGACCCTGGAGGAAGGACGCGGGTGCCTGATGGCCCTGCGGGCGGCGCGACTGGAGCGGCAGATGGGCGACATCCAGAAGCGGCTCGAGACCGGGGGGAAGGCGATGGAGATCGACGAGCTGCTCCGTCGCAAGGTCGAACTGAAGCGAAGAATCGAGGCGCTCCGCCAGGCCTCCCCGCTGTCCTAGAGGAGAGCGACTTTGGGTATCGAAGAAAAATACGAAGAGGTCCGGCAACTGATCAACCTCGGGAGGGAGCGGGGCTACCTGCTCTACGACGAGGTGAACGACGTGCTGCCCGAGGAGGTGCATTCTCCCGAGGACCTCGACGACATGTTCCTGCTGTTCGACTCTCTCGGCATCGAGATGGTCGACTCGGAGGAAAAGTACAAGGCCAAGCTCGAGGAGAAGGCGGCCGCCACCGAGAAGGAAGAGGTCGAGGAGACCAAGATCGATCTGTCCCCGGGCACGCTCGAGAAGACCAACGACCCCGTGCGCATGTACCTGCGCGAGATGGGCACGGTCCCGCTGCTGACGCGCGAGGGCGAGGTCGAGATCGCCCGGCGCATCGAGCGCGGCGAGAAGAACGTGGTCAAGGCCCTGTCGCGCAGCCAGTACGTCATCCGGAAGCTCATGGAATACGGGCACAGGATCCGCGACAAGCAGATCCGCGTCGAAGACCTGATCGTGGTCACCGACGACGACGAGGAGGGCGCCGCCGAGCGCAAGCGCCGCCAGCTCCTCGACGCCATGGCCCGCATCCAGCGCCTGAGCCGGAAGATCGAAGAGCACGAGAAGCACCTGGCCCGGCTGACCGAGGGCTCGCACCGCTATCGCGAAGTGCTGCACAATTTCGCGCGGGTGCGCGTGCAGCTCGGCCTGGTCATCCGCGACATGGGGATGACCACCGGCAAGGTCAAGGACCTGTCCCGCAAGATCAAGGACACCGCGGCCAAGCTGAAGGACCTGGAGGACGACATCCGCTCGTACCACCGGCGCCTGAAGCTCACCCGCGACCCCAAGGGACGCCGCGACCTGCGTGACAAGGTGCGCGCGGCGGAGGAGGAGATCGCCCGCATCGCCCGCGAGATGGACACCACGCCGGACGAGATCAAGGCGACCGCCGAGGGCATCCGCGCCGGCGAGGCGATGGCCGCCCGGGCCAAGACCGAGCTGGTCGAGGCCAACCTCCGCCTGGTCGTGTCGATCGCCAAGAAGTACACCAACCGCGGCCTGCAGTTCCTCGACCTCATCCAGGAGGGGAACATCGGGCTGATGAAGGCGGTGGACAAGTTCGAGTACAAGCGCGGCTACAAGTTCTCGACCTACGCCACCTGGTGGATCCGCCAAGCGATCACCCGCGCCATCGCCGACCAGGCGCGCACCATCCGCATCCCGGTGCACATGATCGAGACGATCAACAAGCTCGTCCGCACGTCGCGCGCCCTGGTGCAGGAGATCGGCCGCGAGCCGACGCCCGAGGAGATCGCCAAGAAGATGGGGATCCCGGTCGCGAAAGTCCGCAAGGTCCTCAAGATCGCCCAGGAGCCGATCTCCCTCGAGACCCCGATCGGCGAGGAAGAGGACTCGCATTTAGGGGATTTCATCGAGGACCGCGCGGTGACGTCGCCGGTCGACGCGGTCATCCAGCTCAATCTCAAGGAGCAAACGCAGAAGGTCCTGAAGACCCTCTCCCCGCGCGAGGAGATGGTCCTCAAGATGCGCTTCGGCGTAGGCGACGGTAGCGAGCACACCCTGGAAGAGGTCGGCCAGTCGTTCGCCGTCACCCGCGAGCGCATCCGCCAGATCGAGAGCAAGGCGCTCCGGAAGCTCCGCCATCCCTCCCGCAGCCAGCGGCTGCGGGCCTTCCTGGAGAGCACTGGGGGGTAAGGAAGCTTTTCAGCGCACGCCGTGGCGCAGCCGCTCGGAGGCCGCTCGGCTGGCGACGATTTCGCTCCCGTCGCGCAACACGATGAGCAGACGCAGGTCGTCGTATGGACGCAGGTATTCGATTGCGTCCAGGTTGACGATGTGCGAGCGATGCACCTGCACGAAGCGCTCCGGATCGAGGCGCGACGCCATCTCCTTCAGACTGAGGTGCATGAGGAACGCCCCGGCCGGGGTGTGGACCTCGGCGTAGTCACCCTGCGCCTCGATGCGCGTTATGTCGCGGGCCAGGATCGGCACGATCCGGTCGCCGCAGCGGGCGAAAAGACGCGCCAGGGGCCCCGAGGCGAAGGCCGCCCTTGCCCGCTCGGGTGCCGGAACGCCGGCCGCGGCCATGCGCTGCCGCAGACGCTCCACCGTCTTGAGAAAGCGCTCCCGGCCGAACGGCTTCACAAGGTAGTCGAGCGCGCCGATCTCGAACGCGGCCACGGCATACTGGTCGTAGGCGGTGGTGAACACCACTTCCGGCGCGTACCGCACCGACTCGAGGACCCGCAGTCCCGTCATCTCCGGCAGCTGCACGTCGAGAAACACCAGATCGGGTCTCAGGCGATCGATCGTCTCGACCGCCGTGCGGCCGTCGGCCGCCTCCCCCGCGATCTGTATCCAGTCGATGCCGCGGAGGTACTCGCGCAGGTTGCGGCGCGCCTCGGGCTCGTCCTCGACCAGGACCGCCGACACCTTTTCGCCGCTCATGCCGGCGACCCCGACGGACCGGTGAAGGGAAGAGTCACCGTGGCGCGGAAGCCGCCGAGCGCC
>WNGG01022852.1_pt1 | contig 11193 bp, 9 predicted proteins | sample 5400661 | NCBI WGS metagenome assembly WNGG01 (sample SAMN13153372, study PRJNA577476) | soil metagenome | isolation source: 100 cm soil or saprolite under Garry oak tree replicate 1 | place: USA:California | collected 2016-06-15 | reverse complement strand
TCGCTGAAGCTGGCCGCCGACTCGCCTGACGTCGGGGACCTGCGCGCGCTGATGAGCTGGAAGTCGGAGCAGTACCAGCGCACCGGCCGGAGCGACCGGTTCGACCAGCCGTGGATCGTCGAGGTCGTCGAGAACCTGATGTCCTACCGCGCCGGCGGCTTCCGCGGCGTGCTGTCGGTGCTGTACGCGGGCGGTGTCCCGGTGGCCGGGCACTTCGGGCTCGCGTACCGCGGCGTGCTCGCCGAGTGGTTCCCGGCGTACGACACCGAGTTCGCGAAGTACTCGCCTGGCCTGATCCAGCTGGTCAGGATGGCCGAGGAGGTGGCGGCGCTCGGCATCACCTCGATCGATCTCGGCAAGGGCGAGATGCGGTACAAGGATGAGCTGAAGAGCCATGAACTGACCGTCGCCGAGGGTACGGTCACCCGCCCGTCGGCCATGTCCGCGCTGCACTGGGCCGCGGCCGCGCCGCCGCGCTGGGCGGTGCGCACGATCAGGAAGCACCGGCCGCTGTTCAGCGCCGCTGACCGGGTGCTCAAGGGCATCGCGCGGGTCAAGGGCACGCTCAGGTCCCGCCGGTGACGCGGTGCTCTCCTGATCAGCGGCCTATCCTGATCAGATGCGCGCGTGGGCAGTCAGGCAGCCGGGTCCGATGGCCGGCCGGCCGCTGGTCCTCGCCGACCGGCCCGTTCCCGAGCCCGGCCCCGGCGAGCTGCTGATCCGGGTGCTGTGCTGCGGCGTCTGCCGCACCGACCTGCACCTGGCCGAGGGTGACCTGCCGCCGCGCCGGCCCGGCGTGACGCCCGGGCACGAGGTCGTCGGCCAGGTGGTCCGGGCAGGCCAGGGAACCACGAGGTTCGCCGAAGGAGACCGGGTCGGGGTGGCCTGGCTGGCGGGAACGGACGGTTCGTGCCGGTACTGCCGCCGCGGCAGCGAGAACCTCTGTCCCCGCTCGGTCTACACCGGCTGGGACCGCGACGGCGGGTACGCCGAGTATCTCGTGGCGGCCGATGCCTACGTGCACCCGCTGCCGTCCGGCTTCAGCGACGCTGAGCTCGCCCCGCTGCTCTGCGCGGGCATCATCGGCTACCGGGCACTCAAGCGCGCCGAGCTGCCGCCGGGCGGCCGGCTCGGCATCTACGGGTTCGGCGGCTCGGCGCACCTGGCCGCCCAGGTGGCGATGGCGAGCGGCGCCGCCGTGCACGTCTTCACCAGGGCGCCTGCGGCCCGCACGCTCGCGCTCGACCTCGGAGCGGCCTCCGCGCAGGACTCCTTCGATCCGTCACCCGAGCCGCTCGACTCGGCGATCATCTTCGCGCCGGTCGGCACGGTGGTGCCGCCCGCGCTGCGCAACCTCGACCGGGGCGGGACGGCCGCCATCGCCGGCATCTACCTGTCCGAGATCCCGGCGCTGAACTACGCCGACGAGCTGTTCCAGGAGCGGACGCTGCGCAGCGTGACGTCGAACACCCGGGGTGATGCCGAGGAGTTCCTCCGGCTGGCCGAGCGGCTGCGGCTGAAGGTCAGCGTGACCCCGTTCCCGCTGGAGGCGGCCGACCGGGCGCTGGCCGACCTCGCCGAGGACCGGATCACCGGCGCCGCGGTGCTCACGGTCGCCTGAGGCCGCCCCGTTCCGCACGGCCTGCGAGCGCGCGGAGCGCCAGGGTGAAGATCTCGCCGGGCGGGGTCACCAGGCCAGCGCCGACCTGCCCGGTCCCGGCAACCTTCCCCGCCATGCCGGTGTTGATCTGCGGCAGGATCCGCGTCCGCGCGACCAGCGTGGCGTCGATCCCGGCCGGCGTGCCGCGGAACTCGAGCGCGGGGATGGCGAACAGCGGATGCTCGGCGAGCGTGATCTCGTACATCCGGCGGGTGGTCGCCAGCGCCAGGGCCGCGGTCCCGCCGACCAGGCGGACGATGGCCGGTGCCGCCGCCATCGCGAACCCGCCGAGCCCGGCGGTCTCCGTGATGGCCGAGTCGCCGATGTCCTGGTTCGCGTCGTCCGGGCCGTACCCGGCCAGGAACAGCCCCTCGGGCACCAGCGCCGGTGCGGTGAACCACTGGCTGCCCGTGCCCGAGACCTGGATGCCGAAATCGGTCCCGTTGCGCGCCATCGCCACGACCATCGCCGAGCCGGGGATGTCCCTTGCCGCGTCCAGCGCCAGCTTGCAGGCGGGCATCGCGAGGTTCAGGAAGAAGTGGTCATTCCCGGCGATGAACCTGGCCGCGGCGGCGACGTCCGAGGCGCTGAATCCGGACTCGACCATCGCCGGCAGCAGGTCGCGGAGCAGCATGAGGGTGCCCGCCCGGTTCCTGTTGTGCGCCTCGTCGCCCATCTGGACCATCTGGGTCAGGATCGCGGTCACGTCGACAGGCCCGTGCCGCCGGACCGCGGCCTGCAGAAGCGGGCCGAGCACGGAGGACATCCAGCGCAGCCGGCCGATCACGTCGGCCGAGTAGGCGCCGTACCGCAGCACCTTGCCGAGGCCCTCGTTGAGCGAGCAGTACGCCCGCCTGCCGTCGGCGGGGTCTTCGAGCACGAATACCCACATCGACGCCGAGACGACACCGGCCATCGGGCCGACGGCACCGCGGTGATGACATGGTTCGAGGTCAACTATGCCCAGGGCTGACTCATCGCGCGCAGCGGCGGGGTCGCTCACCAGGCCCTCGAAGACAGCCGCCCCCATCAGGGCGCCGCGCAGCGGGCCCGACGCCCGGTCCCAGCTGATCGGCGGTCCGGCGTGCAGGAACTCGCCGGGCCCCAGGCCGAGGGCCGGCCCGGCCTGGACCACGTCGACCAGCTGGGCCCGGACCGCGAGCATGCGCCGCACGGCGAGGCTGTTGGCGGCCGCGCGGCGGGGGTCGGCCAGCACGGTGCCGATGTCGGCCTCGGTGCCGGGCATCGGCGGCGCCCAGTCGACGTTGGTGACCTGACCGGCCTGGCGCGCGACGGCGTCGGCCAGCAGGCCGATCCCGGCGGCGATCACGTGCGGCTCGCGGCGCAGCAGGTCGGTCATGACTGGCCGCCGGCCCGGATCGAGGTCCCGGCCAGCTGGCAGGCGAACCTGGCGGCCTGGGCGTTCGACGCGAAGACGTGGGCGCCCGCCTCCGCCAGCGCGTTCGCCTGGGCGGTCAGTCCCTGGGGGTCGGATCTCGCGCCGATCAGCGAGACGACGACGGCCAGGCCGCGTCCGGCTCCCGCGGTCCTGGCCGCGGCGATCGCCGGCGCGAGCTCGGAAGCGGGGTCGGGGTGCGCGCCGTGGCCGAGCACGACGTCGAGCATGATCACGGCCGTGGCCGGGTTGGCTGCCTCGGCGGAGAGCCGGTCGGTCCGCAGCCGCTGGTCGATCATCGGGTGCGGCCGCCCCGCGGTCAGCTCGTCATCGCCAAAGTCGATCATGGTGTGCGTGGCGGCTGGATCCGCAGGATCCAGCCGCCACTCCGGCCGGAGCGGGATGTTCGAGTAGACCGGGCCAAGCCGTCCGGCCGCGATGACCATCGCTTCGTCGCAGAGCGTCCCGCCAGCGAACAGCCCGCGGAGGGCTCCAGCGGGACGACCCCCCGGAGCCCCCCGCGGTGCTGACCCGGGGGGACGACCCCCCGGAGCCCCCCGCGGTGCACCCCAGGCTGGCCAGGCTGGTACGGGTTGGCCGATCGCCAGAAGGGCCGCCTCGGCCGCCGCCGTGAGGTCCGGCTGGCCGGGACCAACGAGCGCGAACTGGACCGGGGTGGCGAGCGAGGTCGCGTATTCCCGCAGCCCGTCCGCGACCTCATCGGCTGGCGGCTTGGACAGCAGCACGATCAGCTCGGTGGCCGGGTCCTCGTCCAGCGCCGCGAGCGCGGCCCGCGCGGACCGGCCGCCGACCGCGGCCGACAGGTCACGCCCGCCAAGCCCCAGCACCGCGCTGACCCCCGCGCCGGCCGCGTCGAGCAGGCAGACCACCTGCTGGGCCCCCGTTCCCGAGGCAGCGACGAGGCCGATCGGACCGGCCTGGACGGTGTGGGAGAAACCGAGCCCGATCCCGCCGACAATGGCCGTGCCGCAGTCCGGCCCCATCACCAGCAGGCCGCGCTCGGCCGCCCGGTCCTTCAGCCAGATCTCCTGCTCGACGGGGACATTGTCGGAGAAAATCATCACGTCGCAGCCCGCGTCGAGCGCATCGGCCGCTTCGGTGAACGCGAACTGCCCGGGCACGGAGATCAGCGCGAGGCCGGCCCCGGCCCGGCGCACGGCGCTGAGCGTCGTGCGTGGCGACTGCTCGGCCGCGCCGCCGGCATCGTCGGCTGGCCTGGCGCTGAGCGCGTTGTCGACAGCGGCTAGAGCGGTCGCCAGTGACTCGCCATCGTCGGCCTGGATGGCGATGAGCAGCTCGTTAGGACCGGCGCCAGCCGGGGCCGGGAGGCCCAGACCGGCCAGCAACTCCAGGTTCAGCGTGGTCGCCATCGCCACGAGAGCCGCCCCTACTCCGGCGACCGCCTGGGCTTTCGCGGTGACCTGCATCAGCGTGACCGAGTCCGCGTAGGCCCCGGCTCGTACCTCGACATGCCGCATGCGTCTATAGTCCCCGTTCCGGCGGCCGCCAGGGCTCCCCCTAGAACTCTTGCCGGGACGGCTGGCCGAGCTTCTCGGGTCGTCCGATGCGGACGTTGACGCCGGGTGAGTAGTGCACCAGGGGCTCGCCCGCGGTGGTGGCACCGGGCGAGCCAGGCACGCGGCGGCGGCAGGTATAGGTGATCTGCTCACCGGCCTCAGAGAGCCGCATCGACGACCAGTAGTAGGGAAGGCGGAAGGCCGCACGCGCGACGCCGACGGCGCCCAGCCGGGCGGCGTCGAGGGAGAAGAACCAGATCCCGGCACGCCCCGCGGCGTCGCGGACGTAGGTCCGCACGTTGGTCTCGCAGAACCTGGACACCCAGGGCAGTTGACGGCCGCCACCGGTCGCGACGTGCATGAAGAACGGCACCAGCCCTACCCACGCCGTCCCGCCGAACGTGTCGGCCTGCAGACCGGCCGGCAGCAACGGCTGCACCTGCGCTGGATCGAAGGACCAGTGCAGAAAGGTCAGCCGCTCCCACCGCTGACGCATCACCGGCCTGTCCACCGTGAGCGGGCACGCTGCGGGCCCAGTATCCCCTCGGTCCGCGAGATCGTCAGCTTCCACAGCCCCATCATGAGCTAACGCGCTGCGGGACGGCAGGATCGCCTGCAGGTAGACGCATCCGGCGGCCAGCGGCATGCTCGGCTGGCCCGAGTTCAGCTGCGCGAACGACTGAAATCTGCGCTCGGGCTTCCTTCCTGCTTGTCGCGGGCCGCGGCCCGGCCGGCCACCGCCGCACTGATTCGCCGGGAGGCGAGCGGCGTGCCGCAGACGAACCGCATCACCGGGCCGAACGTCCCGGCGGCCATCAGGCCAGCGAAGAACAACCCGGGCACGGAGGACTCAGATGAAGACGACAGGCACGGAAAGCCGGCCAGCATCTGGATTCGGCCCAGCAGATCTGGCCCGATGAAGCCGAGCTTTTCCAGGTCGACCCGGTAGCCGGTGGCGGCCAGGACGTGATCAACCTCCAGGTCTGTGGGCTGTCCGGCTGCCGATTCCAGGGAGAGCAGGACCTTGCTGCCGTCCTGCCGCGCTTGACGGACACTCAGCCCCTGCCGGACCGGAATGCGGCCTTCCACGCGATCGCGCAGCCACCAGGCTCCTAGCGGGCCCAGCACCCGCTTCACCAGCTTGAGCCTGGTCTGCGACGGAAGGTACCCGAACAACCCTGCGGCGTGGCTGAACGGGTAGATCCGCCAGGTTGGCCCCAGCGGCGAATGCGGCCTCGGCAGCAGCCGCATGGGCCCGCGGGCCGGGGGCTTGGGCGGGGAGCCGAATCGCGCTTGCCCGCGGGCTAGCACCTGCACCTTCGCGCCTGCTTCGTGCAGCAGCGCGGCGCTTTCCAGGGCCGACTGGCCCGCTCCGATCACCGCGACGTCCTGGTCGGCGAACCCGGTCAGATCATGGTGCTGTGAGCTGTGGGAGACAGCGGCCGCGGGCGACGGCCCGGTCGGCACCGCGGCCGCCAGCTCCGCGGGGAGGTAGGCGAAGTCGACCACGCCGCTGGCCATCACTACCGTGTCCGTCTCGAGTTCCTCGCCATCGTCCAGGCTGAGCTGGAATCCCCTCTGGTCGCGCTCGAGCCGGCGCACCTGCCGCGGCTCTATGCCGGGCACCAGTTGCTCGGCGAACCACTGGCCGTAGCTGATGAACAGGTCAACCGGCAGCGGCTCATCATCGCCGAGCGGCGCCAGGCCGCTTCGCGCGCAGAACGCGGCCACGGTGAAGTCGGCCGCGGGGTCCGAGATGCTGGACGCGACCGGTGTGGACTTGAGGAACATGCCGGTGGGCATGTGGTCACGCCAGGTAGTCATGACGTCGCCGAACACCCGGACCGGCACGCCGCGGGCCCGCAGATGAGCCGCGACCGACAGCCCGTAGGGCCCGGCTCCGATGACCACGGCCGGCCTGGAATCGGTTATCGGCATCGGCATCGTCCCTTTCGGCTCGTATTGCGGGATATCTGCCGGCCCAGGCACCGGCCAGCTCTGGATGGGTCAGAGTGATGTCCCGAATATGCGCCCCCGCATCGCACACACCGCGCACGGGCACACCAGAAACCGGGCCCGCGCCGGCACTCCCAGGGGGCGCTAACCAACTGAGACATACCCCGTGCCGCGACGATCAACGCTGATACCTGCCTGGCGTTCGCTAAACCGGGGGCATGATCGCTGCACGGCATCCGGCTCGTCCGCACAATAACGGGGTGGACGTTATGACCGTCACCGGCCCGGTTCGGCCGGATCAGCTCGGCGTCGTGCTGCCGCACGAGCACGTGTTCATCGACCTGGTCAGGGAGTATCGGGGCGGCGGACTGCTCAACGACGAGGACCTGGCCTGTCAGGAACTGCGGGCGCTGCGGTCCGCCGGCGGCGCGACGCTGGTCGACCTGACGCTTGATGAGATAGGCAGGGATCCAGCAGCGCTGCGCAGGGTCTCCCGGGCGACCGGAATCTCGATCGTGATGGGCTGCGGGCACTACCGGGACCCGTACCTTGATCGCGACTGGTTCGACCGAACGCCCGTCGACGCGATCGCCGACGAGCTGGTCACGGATATCACCGAGGGCGTCGGGGGCACCGGAATACGGGCTGGCATCATCGGCGAGATCGGCGCCGACCGCCGCTACATCTCGGCGGCCGAGGAACGCTCATTCCGAGCGGCGGCCCGGGCTCACCTGCGGACCGGCGTGACGATCAGCACCCACGCCGCCCGCTGGCCGGTCGGGACCGCGCAGCTCCAGCTGCTCGCAGAGGAACGGGTCGACCCGCGCCGGATCATCGTCGGGCACACCGACAGCGTCCCGATTCCCGGATATCACCTGGCCCTGGTCAGGCAGGGCTGCTATGTGTCCTTCGACTCGATCGGAACCGGATCGGCACACGACACGCAGCGCGCTGTCGACCACGTGCTCGCGCTCGTCAGGGCGGGATTCGGCGCGCAGATCCTGCTCTCACAGGACGTATGCCTGCGTGACCACCTGCGGGCGCACGGCGGCTGCGGCTACGGGTTCCTGCTGACCGACTTCCTGCCACGCTTGACCGCGGCCGGCCTGGACCGCGAGCAGGTCAGGAGCTTCGTGACCGACAATACGCGGGCAGCGCTCACCGGAACGGGCTAGCCAGCGTCCGCCTCGTCCCGGCCTTCGGCCCACTCTTCGTGGCGCTCTTCTGGCCAGGTGCCGCCGGTGCCGCGCTCGGCCCGCGCCTTGATCCCGCGCAGCATCTTCCTCTCCATCACCAGGCCGCCCGGTTCGGTGAGCATCCGGTGCCTGAGCTGGACCGCGCGGCTGGCGCCGCGGTAGCCGACCCGGTTCCGCATGACGAGCCGCGTGACGCCGCCGGCCGGGCGCAGGCGGAAGATGCGGACCCAGTTCCACTCGGGGACCCAGGTAGCGAGCAGCCGCTCCGGCTCAAGCGCAACGACTCGCATGGTCACCGAGCCGAACGGAACCTCGTCGCCTTCTTGCAGGTCAAGGAATTGCGGCAAGATTACATCGGCGCTGTGCATGTCCAGGCCGAACAGGTTCTCGAGCCAGTCGTAGGTGTAGGTGCCGGCCCGGCCGCTGCCCATCTGGACGAGCCAGGGCCAGATCTGGCCAGGGTCGGCCTCGATCGCGATCGCCCGCGTGGTGACGAACTCGGGGGCGGGAAGCACCTCGTCGCCGCGCAACGTCGATGCCACCTCGTCAGGGGTGGCGCCCCAGGTCAGGCACCAGTCGCGCCAGAGCAGCGGGTAGCTGGCCGCCAGTAGCCCGACGGCTAATCCAGCCCCCGATAGGATCCGAATACCTCTGCCGGTCATGTCAGTCCCCGTCTGTCACAACTTGCGCAACCGGCGCGAACCGGATACGCGACGTTGAGGATCTTAGCTTCTAGACCATGACCGGCGGGGCCAGTGACACGTGCGAAGCGACGGAGGATGCGTGGACATCGCGATGCGACAGCACTGGCGGGAGCGCCTCGGCCGGTTCGGCGTCTGGCGCGGCGCCGGGCAGGTGACCCCGGGCCTCGCCGCCGCGCTTGAGCAGCTCGGCTTCGGGGCGCTCTGGCTCGGCAGCTCGCCGAGCGCTGATCTCGCGGCGGTCGATGAGCTCCTGGCCGCGACCAGCACGCTCACCGTCGCCACCGGCATCGTGAATATCTGGGACAGTGACCCGCACCAGGTCGCCGCGTCGTTCGCGAGGATCGAATCGGCCTGTCCAGGCCGGTTCCTGCTCGGCGTCGGTGCCGGGCACAGGGAGGCGACCAGGCAGTACGACAAGCCGTACGACACGCTCGCGCGGTATGTCGACACGCTGATCGCCGGCGGCGTGCCTGGCGGCAGCATGGTGCTGGCCGCACTCGGCCCGAAGATGCTGAGGCTCGCCGCCGACCGGACGGCGGGGGCGCACCCCTACCTGGTTCCGGTCAGCTATACGCGCCGGGCCAGGCAGCAGATCGGGCCTGAGCCGCTGATCGCCACCGAGCACAAGGCGGTGCTGGAGGCGGACCCGGCGGCGGCGCGGGCGATCGGCAGGCCCCGGGTCCGCAGGCCGTACCTCGGGCTGGTCAACTACACCTCGAACCTGCGCCGGCTTGGCTGGAGCGACGCGGACCTCGCCGACCCAGGCAGTGACGCGCTCATCGACGCGCTCGTCGCCCACGGCGACCCCGCGCAGGTGGCCGCGCAGCTCACCGGGCACCTGACGGCCGGCGCCGACCACGTCTGCGTCCAGCTGCTCACGGCCGAGGGCGCCGACGTCATCGACGGCTACCGCGGGCTGGCGCGGGGCCTCGGCCTGTCAGCCTGAGCGCATCTCGTACTGGTCCTGCCAGGTCCGGCCGCCGTCGGCGGTGTGCATGATCATGCTGGCGGCGTGGCTGCCCTGACCGATGCCGGTCACCCAGCCGTCATCGGCACTGACGAACGCGGCTCCCGAGGCCTGGCCTAGCCTGGCGATCCTCCCGCGCCGCAGGAGCACCGAGCCGCCGTGCAGCGCGATGTCCATCGGTGCCGGGCCGAGCAGTCCCGGGCTCGCTGGCGCCGTGCACGGCGGGCACCAGCCGATGAAGACCGCCTGGGCGGGGCTGATCGCGCTGAAAGGTCCGGGGTACACGCTCGGCGACGCGGCCGGCACCCGTTTGCGGAGGCTGGGACTGGCCGTGTACTGCTCGGCAAAGATCGGCTGCCACGTTCGGCCCGACGTGTGATAGCCGATCTGGGCCATGTGGCTCAGCGCGACGCCCGGGCCGTTCAGTTCGGCCCAGGCGGCACCGGATCCGGCGCACTGAACCTCGGCCAGCGCGTGATTGCCCTGCGAGCTTGGGCCCCGGACGGCGAGCGTCCAGCTCTGGCCGGCGTTCACCGAGCCGTAGATGCTGCCGCCGGCACCCAGCCAGCCGCGCGCGGGGTTGCTGAAGCAGACCGTCTGGACGTCGCGCGGCGCCGGGAGCTGCCGCCAGCGCAGGCCGCCGTCCGTCGTGCGCAGCAGGACCCCGCCGGATTGCGGCCCGGCGGCGTACGGTGCCTGCGACGGAGACCACGCCGTCCCGCCCGCCACGGCGAAGCCGTCGAGCGAGTTCACGAAGTGCACCGACCTGATGGCCTGGCACGGCTCGGGCAGGGCGCGCCAGTGCGCGCCGCCGTCGGTGGTGGCGAGGATCTCCGACGCTCCCGTGACCCAGCCGTGCCGCGCGTCGGTAAAGTCGACGGCCGCCAGCTGAGCGGCCGGGCTGGACAGGAACTGGACGCTCCAGTGCTGGCCGGCGTCCGTCGTGTGCAGGATGCGGTCGGATCCGGCAACCCAGCCGTCGGATGCCGACACGAACTGGACCGCGTTCAGCGCGGGCTGAGGGCCGGACGAGCCGGCCCCCGCGGCTGCTGAGCTGGCAGAGCCGCAGGACTGGCTCGGTGCCGGGCTGGCTGGCGACGTGTGAGTCCGATGCTGGCGGACCGGCGCGGACCCGCCAGCCCGGTGCGCCCCGCCGCCGCATGCAGCGGTCGCGACCGCCGCACCCAGCAGCAGCGCCGGGAGCTTGCCGGTGGCTCGTCTCATAACCAATTGGACGACGCGACGGGCAGGTCGGTTGCGCGCCCGGGTGATCAGGCCGCGAGCAGCGCCTGGACCGCGGCGATCGTCTCCGTGGTGCTGACGTGCACGATCCCGCTCATGCCGACCGCCCGCGCGGCGGCAACGTGACCCGGGACGTCGTCCACGAAGACGGTCTGCGCTGGCTCCAGGCCCAGCCGTGCGCACGTGAGCTCGAAGATCGCGGGATCGGGCTTGGCCAGGCCGACCTCGTGCGAGTAGATGATCGGATCGAAGATCGTGTCGAACGCGTACCTCGCGATTTCCTCTCGCCTGGCCCCGTCGGCCGAGTTGCTGATGATGGCGGTGGCGAGGCCGGGCCGCAGCGACGCAGCGAAGGCCATCAGCTCCTCGTCGAGCTCACCGCAGTACCAGTCCCACATGTCGGCCATGAACTCATCGGCCTGGGCTGGCGACAGGCGGAGCTCGGCGGCGCACCGCTCGCGGTACTGCGCCTCGCTCATGCGGCCGATCTGGTTCCGGCGGTCCGGGTCCGTCCTGCCCATCCTTTCCGCGAAC
>WNGG01016248.1_pt1 | contig 11195 bp, 10 predicted proteins | sample 5400661 | NCBI WGS metagenome assembly WNGG01 (sample SAMN13153372, study PRJNA577476) | soil metagenome | isolation source: 100 cm soil or saprolite under Garry oak tree replicate 1 | place: USA:California | collected 2016-06-15 | reverse complement strand
GTTTCACGCCATCTCTGGAGAGTCGCCATGTCCAACCGCCGTCTGGCCGTTTCCCTGATCGCCCTTTCTGCCGCCGCGACCGCGGGCCTTGCCGACGATCACCCCCGGCCCCCTCGGCCGACGCTCACGCCGCAGGCCAGCGGCACGACGCAGGGTCTGATCGCGGTGAGTCCCGCGAACGCGCGCGTGGTCTGGGCGAGCGGGCGCGGGGGCACGTTCGTCGTCACGAGGGACGGCGGGCGGAATTGGACATCCGGCGTGGTGCCCGGAGCGGAGGCCCTGCAGTTCCGCGACGTCCAGGGCGTGAGCGACACGGTGGCGTACCTGCTGTCGATCGGGACCGGCACTGATTCGCGAATCTACAAGACGACCGACGGCGGCGCGACCTGGACGATGCAGTTCCAGAACCAGGATCCGGACGCGTTCTACGACTGCTTCGCGTTCTGGACGCCCGGACGCGGCCTCGCCCAGAGCGACTCCGTGAACGGCCGCTTTCCGGTCGTGCGCACGACCGACGGGCAGACCTGGCCGGACATCGGCGACAACCTCCCGCCCGCGCTGGACGGCGAGTTCTCGTTCGCTTCGAGCGGGACCTGCGTCGCCGCCCAGGGGAAGAACAACGCGTGGATCGTGACCGGCGGCGCGTCTGCCTCGAGGGTCCTGGCGACGAAGGACGGGGGCGAGACGTGGAGCGCCCACGATTCACCGCTACGCGGCTCGCCGAGTGCGGGGATCTTCACCGTGGCCTTCCGGGACGCGTGGCACGGGATGATCGGCGGCGGTGACCTCGACCCGACGGCCCCGCCGTTCGACCAGACCGCGACCTCGAGCGACGGCGGCGAGACCTGGACGATCACCGGCCAGCAGCCGAACGTGGGCACGGTCTTCGGCTTGAGCTACGCCGGCGAAGTCGGCGAGGGACGTGGAGACGAGGGTGAGGACCACGATCGGTCCGACGCCAACCAGATGGCGGTCGTCACGGGTCCGGGCGGCTCGGCCTGGACCCCCGATGAAGGGGACACCTGGTTCACCCTGCCCGGCGTGACCGGCTACTGGGGCGTCGCGTTCGGCAGCCCCAAGACCGGCTGGCTCGTCGGCACCGCGGGACGCATCCTGAGGATTGACTTCTAGACACGAATGCGGCGCGCTCCGCTTCGCGCTTGGCGTCAGCCAGCACCTTGCGTCCGAATGAATCGGACGCAAGGTGGCAAAGGAGACGCTCCGCTGCGCGCGCCGGACGCTCGCGCCGGAGGACGCTTCAGGACGCTGCTCCTGTCTCTTATCTTGAGCAACGGCGCTCTCGCCGCCGCGCAGCCGTACGAGCCCACCTGGGAGTCGATCGACCGCCGGCCGACGCCGGCCTGGTTCACCGGCGCCAAGTTCGGCATCTTCATTCACTGGGGCGTCTACTCCGTGCCGGCCTACGCCCCCGTGATTCCCGGCAAGCTGGCCTACGCGGAGTGGTACTGGAACGCGCTGACGAGCGGGCAGAACGCCGGCGCCAACCCGATCCAGTCCGGCACCTGGGAGTACCACCGCCGGCAGTACGGTGCCGACTTCCCGTATGCCGACTTCGCCCCACAGTTCCGCGCGGAGCTGTTCGACCCGGACCACTGGGCCGGCGTCTTCCTGCGCTCCGGCGCGAAATACGTCGTGCTGACCTCGAAGCACCACGAGGGCTTCGCCCTGTGGCCGAGCCGCGAGGCCTCCGCGACCTGGGGCCGCCCCTGGAACGCCGTCGAGACCGGGCCGAAGCGCGACCTGCTCGGCGATCTCACGCGCGCGGTCCGGGCCAAGGGGCTCAAGATGGGCTACTACTACTCGCTCTACGAGTGGTACAACCCGCTCTGGCTCTCGGACAAGCCGCGCTTCATCCGCGAGCACACGTTCCCGCAGTTCAAGGACCTCGTCACTCGCTATGAGCCGTCGCTGATCTTCTCGGACGGCGAGTGGGACCTGCCCTCGGCCGACTGGCGCAGCCCCGAGCTGCTCGCGTGGCTCTTCAACGAGTCGAGCGTGAGGTCCACGGTGGTGATCAACGACCGCTGGGGCAAGGACACGCGCCACAAGCACGGCGGCTACTGGACGACCGAGTACACGCCCGGCATGAGCGGCAGCGACCATCCCTGGGAGGAGAGCCGCGGCATGGGGTTCTCGTACGGCTACAACCGCGCCGAGCGCCTCGAGCATTACCGCTCGGCACGGGAGCTGGTGATCATGCTGTGCGACATCGTGAGCCGCGGCGGCAACCTGCTGCTCGACATCGGTCCCGCCGCCGACGGCACGATTCCGGTGGTGATGGAGGAGCGGCTGGCGCAGATCGGCTCGTGGCTGAAGGTGAACGGCGAGGCGATCTACGGCACGCGGCCCTTCACCTCGGCCAAGCAGTGGAGCGCCGGCGAGGTCCCGAAGATCGATTACAACCAGGAGTTCGAGGCCGCCTACGACGTCGCGAAGCTCGCGGAGAGGCCGGCGCCCGGACAGGCATCGATCGAGGCGTTCTTCACGGCCAGGGGCACGGACGTCTTCGTGATCCTCCCGCGGTGGCCGGACCGGCGCTTCGTCGTCAGGGAGGTGGCGGCTGTGCCGGTCAAGACAGTGACGCTGCTCGGCGGCTCCGCTGCGCTGCGCTTCACGAAGTCGGGTTCCTCGATCAGGGTCGAGCTGCCCGACCTGCCGGAGGAGCTGCGCGGCCAGCCGGCCTGGGTCCTGAAGCTTACTCGGTAGCTTCCGAGCTCCCTTCGGGGACGGCGACGCGGGCGCGCTCGCGGCGCTCGGGGCGGTCGGGCGGGACGAGGTCCTCCTCCAGCTCGAGCACCATCAGGGTCCCGCCCACGGTCAGGGCGGGAGCGACGAGGAAGTTCGCCAGCGGGACGAACAGGAAGACCAGGCCCGCGAGGCCGAAACCGAGGCTCTCGGGCCGGTACTGCCGGTGCCAGGCCCGGCGCCGGCCGAAGTCCATTCCCCGCCGCGCCAGCGGCATGTCGGTCTGCTGGAACGCCACCGAGTGGGCGCCCCACAGCAGGCCGAGCGGCGGTCCCAGAAGCGGAATGAGGGTCAGCAGCAGCACGACGGGAGCGGCGAAGAGGAAGTAGAGCGCGCCCCGGAAGGCCTGGGCCATCTCCCACCTCAGCCCTCCCGCATGCTCGACGACGTGCACGCGCACGTAGGCCTCGACGCGCCGCGACAGCCTCTCCAGGATCGGAGCCGAGACGAGCATCGCCACCGCCAGCCCCGCGACCGCCCCCGCCAGCAGCGTGCCGAGGTAGAGCGCGAGGCTGAGGAGGATCCCGACGCCGGCCGCCATGTCCTCTTCGGAGGGAAGCTCGGCCACGCACCCAGCCTAGCAGCTTTTCCCGGTCCCATTCGCAGTTGACAGGGCGTCGGCGCCGCGTGACAGAATGGCCCGACCATGAAGGACGTGCTGGCCGTCATCCTCGGCGGTGGGCGCGGCACGCGGCTCCATCCTCTCACGCTCCACCGTTCCAAGCCCGCGGTGCCGATCGCGGGGAAGTACCGCCTCATCGACATCCCTATCAGCAACTGCCTGAACTCGGAGCTGCGCCGCATCTTCGTGCTCACGCAGTACAACTCCGAGAGCCTCAACACGCACATCGGGCTCACGTACAAGTTCGACCTGTTCTCCTCGGCGTTCGTATCGGTGCTGGCCGCGGAGCAGACCGAGGAGAGCGGGGACTGGTTCCAGGGCACCGCGGACGCGGTGCGGCAGAACAAGCGCCATCTCGCGAACCACGAGTTCCGCGACGTGCTGATCCTCGCCGGGGACCAGCTCTACCACATGGACTTCGCGCGCATGCTGGAGACGCACCGCCGCCACGTGGCCGACGTGACCGTGGCGGTGACGCCGGTCGGGGCCGAGCAGGCGACAGGGTTCGGCATCCTCAAGATGAACGGGCTCGGCCGGATCACGCACTTCGAGGAGAAGCCGCCGGCCGACCGTCTCCCGTCGCTCGTCTCGGAGATCCCGGCCATCGGCCCCGGCCTCATCGCCTCGATGGGGATCTACATCTTCAAGAGCGAGGCCCTGGAGGCCGCGCTCAAGAACCCCGCCCTCGTCGACTTCGGCCGCCACGTGATCCCCGATGCGCTCGCGCGCTCGCGGGTCCAGGCCCACGTGCACCGCGGGTACTGGGAGGACGTGGGTACGATCCGGTCCTACTACCAGGCGAACCTGGCTCTGTGCCAGCCGGTGCCGCCGTTCGACTTCTACGAAGCGTCCCGGCCGGTCTACACGCATCCGCGCTTCCTGCCCGCGAGCAAGGTGGAGAGCTGTGTGGTGACCAACAGCCTCCTCTCCGAGGGCTGCATCGTGGTGGGCGCGCAGATCGAGCGCTCGGTCATCGGCATCCGCAGCCGCATCGGACGCGGGGCGCAGGTGCGCGAGAGCCTCATCCTGGGCGCGGACTACTACGAGACGCTCGACGAGCTGGACCGCGGGGCGGGCCGCGGCGCGCCGCCCATCGGCGTCGGCGAGGACTCGGTCGTCACCGGCACCATCCTCGACAAGAACACCCGCATCGGGCGCGGCGTGCGCATCGTCAACGAGGCCAAGGTCCAGGAGAAGGACGGGGACGGCTACTACATCCGCGACGGGATCGTGCTCGTGCCCAAGAACGGGGTGATTCCCGACGGCACCGTGATCTGAGGCTTCTCGCCGTGGACGGCCTGCACGTCGCGCCGGGTCATCGCCCCCCACGGATCGTCCCGGACCGGCACGGCGAGGAAGTAACCGCCGCTGCGGAGCGCGATCGCAGCCAGTCTCACTTGCGAACCCCCTCCCCGCCGCGGAGACGCCGCCCCCGCGGCGATCGTTGGATCAGAAAGGGGGAGTGAGCAGCCGGAACACGTCGGGCCGGGAGTAGTGGCCGGCGACGTCGAGGAGCTGGCGGGCGGAGGCGACCTCGCCCAGGTCCAGCTCGGCCGTGAGGATGCCCTCCTCGCCGAAGAGGGGACCGGCGAGGTAGCGGCCGTCGGGCGCCACGATGGCGCTGCCGCCGCGGCACAGCACCTCGGGCGCGCGCGCCAGCGCCTCTTTCAGCTCGAAGTCGGCCGGATACATCGCCCGCGTCAGGTACTGGCAGCAGCCCACCACGAAGACGCGGCCCTCGAGGGCGATATGCCGCAGCGTCGCCTGCCAGCCGTCGCTGGAATCGGCGGTGGGAGCCAGGTGGATGCGCTCGCCCGACTGGTACAGCGAATGGCGCGCGAGCGGCATGTAGTTCTCCCAGCAGACGAGCTGCCCGACCGGGCCGAACTCGGTGGCGATCGCCCGCGGCGCGGCCGCCTCTCCGGGTCCCCACACCATGCGCTCGTCGTGGGTGGGCACGAGCTTGCGCCGGACCTGCGCCAGCTCGCCCGCCGGGTTGAAGAGCAGCAGCGTGCAGTGCAGGGTGCCGGTAGCAGTGCGCTCGTTCGCGCCCACGCAGAGCCAGGCTCGCGCCTTGCGCGCCGCGCGTCCCATGAGTTCGGTGGCCGCGCTCGGAACCTCCACCGCGTTGGCCGCGAGCCGGCGGAACGCGGCGGCCGCGGCCGGGTCGGAGAAGCCGCCGAAGACGGGGCCGAAGATCTGCGACGTGGGGTAGGCGGGGACGAACGCTTCCGGCAACACCACTATGCGCGCGCCGCGGTCGGCGGCGGACTGGACGAGCGTCTCCAGCCTGGCCAGCGTCGCCTCGCGGTCCAGCACCGCTGGCGCCGCCTGGACGGCGGCCACCGTCACACGGCCGTAGGCGTCGCCCATGCCGGTCTCACTTCTTGCCGCGGCGCACGTCGTCGATCTTGCGGTCCCGGTCCGATACGATGCGCTCCCGGTCGCGCCGGTACTCCAGATCGAGCGCCTCGCGCGCCTCGGGCTCGACGACACCGCGCATCTTGGAGGCGTGAAGGATCTCGCTCTCGGCCAGCCGGGCCTCGGCCACCTTGCGCGCCTCCGCGATCGCGTCGCGCTGGGCCGGCGTCAGCGCGCGCTCCTCGACGCCTTCCTCCCGGTCCTTCTTGCGCAGGCGCTCCATGGCCAGCTCGTACGCCGACTTGGGAGCGTCGTCCTTGGGCATGCGACTAGCTTATACCGGGCCGGTTCGGCGCTCAGTAGGCGAGCAGATCGCGCAGCGCGGGGATCACGCGCGCGCGGGGCGAGAAGACCTCCTCCAGCGCCTTGCTGAACGGCACCGGCATGTCGAGGGCGCCGAGGCGCGCGACCGGGGCGTCGAGCCACTCGAAGGCCTCGCGGCCGATGACGGCGGCCAGCTCGCCGCCGAAGCCCCCGGTGATGGGCGCCTCGTGCAGCACGAGGGCGCGCCCGGTCTTCCGCACCGACGAGAGGACGGCCTCCCGGTCCCACGGCAGCAGCGACCGGAGGTCGACGACCTCCACGTCCCGACCCTCCGCGGCCAGCTTCTCCGCCGCTTCGAGGGCCCAGCCGACGCCCACTCCGTACGTAACCACGGTCGCCTGGCGTCCCGCGCGCGCCAGCCGCGCGCGCCCGATGGGCACCGAGTAGTGGCTGGGCGGCACCTTTCCGCGCGCCGAGCGGTAGAGCAGCTTGTGCTCGAGGTAGAGGACCGGGTTTCCGTCCTCGAAGGCGGCGATCAAGAGGCCCTTGGCATCGTAGGGCGAGGCCGGCGCCACCACCTTCAGGCCGGCGACGCTCGTGAACCACGACTCGACGTTCTGCGAGTGGAACGGCCCGGCGCCCACGCCTCCGCCGACCGGTACGCGCACGACCACCGGCACCGCCGCTCCCCAGCGGTAGTACGTCTTGGCGAGGTTGTTCACGATCTGGTTGAAGCCGCACGTGATGAAGTCGCCGAACTGCATCTCGACCATCGGCACGAAGCCGTCGAGGGCGAGGCCCAGCGCCGCGCCGATCGCGCCGGACTCGATGATCGGCGTGTTGCGCACCCGCTCGCGGCCGAACTCGGCCACGAAGCCCTCGGTCACCTTGAACACCCCGCCGTACTCGGCGATGTCCTGACCCATCAGGACCACGCGCGGGTTGCGCCGCATCGTCTCCCGCAGGCCTTCGCTGATGGCGTCGACGTAGCGCGTGTCGCGGGCGGCCGCCGTGGCCTCCGCCGACGGGGGAGCGGGCCGCGCACCGGAAGGAGCGTAAACGTCGCCCAGCTCCCGCTCGGCGGTGGACACGGGGTCCGGTGCGGCGAGCGCCTCGTCGACCAGAGCGTCGATCCGCGGCTTCATCTCCGCCCGCAGCGCGTCGCGCTCGGCGGGGGAGAGCACGCCGCGATCGAGGAGCATCCGCTCGAAGCGCAGCACCGGGTCCTTCTTCGCCCACTCGTCGAACAGCTCCCTCGGCACGTAGGCGGTGCCCGAGGCTTCCTCGTGGCCCCGCATGCGGAACGTCTTGAACTCGAGCAGCGTCGGACCTTCGCCCCGGCGTGCGCGCGCCGCGGCCTCGTTCACGGCGCCGTGGACGGCCAGCAGGTCGTTGCCGTCCACCACGAAGCCCGGCATCCCGTAGCCGGGTCCGCGGTCGGCCAGCTCGCGGCACGCGTACTGCTCCGCGACCGGCGTCGACAGACCGTACTGGTTGTTCTCGATGACGAACAGCACCGGGAGCTTCCACACCGCGGCCAGGTTGGCCGCCTCGTGGAAATCGCCCTCGCTCGTCGCGCCGTCTCCGGTGAACGCGGCGGCCACCCGCGACTCGCGCTTGAGCTGCGCGGCGAGGGCCAGGCCGTCGGCGACCGGGAGCATGGCGCCGAGGTGGCTGATCATCCCAACGATGCGCTTGTCGAGCAGGCCGAAGTGGAAGGTCCGGTCGCGACCCTTGGTGAACCCGCCGTCCTTGCCGAAGAGCTGGCGGAAGAGCCTTCCCAGGTCCACGCCCCGCGTCGTGAAGACGCCCAGGTTGCGGTGCATGGGCAGGATCCAGTCGTCCGGGTCGAGGGCCGCGGCCACCCCCACCGCGATGGCCTCCTGCCCCATGCCGGAGAACCATTTCGAGAGCTTGCCCTGCCGCAGCAGCAGCAGCGCCTTCTCTTCGATGAGGCGGGGAAGCAGCAGCGCCTGGTAGAGCTGCCGCAACCGCTCCGGCGAGAGGCCGTCGTCCGTGGCGGAGGCGGCCGGCGCGGCGCCGGCAACGTCGCTCATGCCCCTGATTTCACCAAGAGTGCGAGCCCAAGGCAAACGCAAGAGAAAAGCCCCGGGCCCGAAGACCCGGGGCCGGCCGACCGATTGTCGGCTGTCCTCAGTTGTCGCGATGCTCGATCTTGGTCTTGGTTTCGGTCTCGCCCTTCTTGTTCGTCATGTAGATGACACGCCTCACCGTCAGGTCGGACCCGCTGGTGACGGCGGTCGGATAGATCGTCACGCGGTGGCCGACGGCAATGCCGGCGGGAAGTTGGGATTCGGCGTTGATGAGGTACGTAACCCGGGTTCCATCGGGCCGCGTGATCGTGATCGACTTGCCAGCCTCGTAGGCCTGCACCGTCCCCGAGACCGTCGTGGTCGTCTCGGTGGTGGTCTCGCCCTCGGGATTCGTCCGCGTCGTCTCGGTGGTCGTCTTGACGTTGCCGCTCGGCGTGATGCTGGTGGTTGTGACGCGCTTCACAAGAGTGGCACCATCCTCGCCTGGCTCGGTGTACAGGGTGACGGTGCTTCCCACGCGGACGTCGCTCGGGACCACCAGGCTCGGCATCAACGTGTCGCGGCCTTGGAGTTATGATCCGGCCCTGCCTTCTCGCGCGGTCCTCGGTCTCGTCACGTTTCTCTCCGCCGTCGTCCTGATGGGAGTCGTCGACACCCAGGTCGCGACCGGGGAGTTCGTGGCCGACGGTCGATGGGACCACCTTTTCTTGCGTGGGTTCCTTCCCTGGAGCCCGACGTGCCAGTGCCGAGTGAGCGGTCCGGGATCGGAGGTGATCCTCCGGGGTCTCCTGGCTCGCAGCCGCGTCTCGGTGGAGGTCGCGGCCGCGACGGCGGTCCGCAGGCCGTACGAAGCTCTCGTATCCGTCAACGAGCAGCCGGTGGCGCGCGCGAGGCTCGGCGGGTCCTACCGGGCCATCTCGTTCCCCGGCCTGACGGACGACTCGGGGGTGCTCCGGATCCGGCTTCACGGCGAAGCCTCGGGCGTCGAGAGCGCTTTCCGGCTGGCATGGGTCCGGGTCAGCCACGAGTCCGGGGGCTTCGTGCCCGCAGGCCGGTGGGTCGAATACGGCTTGCTCGCGCTGCTCTGGCTGGGCGTCGTGACCTGGGGCTGGGGCCGGTTCACGATCGCGCTCGCGTCGATGCCGGCCCTGCTCCTGATCTACTCCGTGGCGCTGGGGGCCGCTCGCCTTCACGTGCTCGTCGACCTGCCCTGGGTCCTCGGGATCGGCGCCGCGTGCGCGGCGCTGGCCGGAGTCTGCTCACTGGGCGCGGTCCCCCGCGCCGCGGCGCGGTGGGTCGTCCTCGGATTCGCCGTGCGGCTGGCCTTCGCGCTGCATCCGGCCTGCCCTTCGATCGACTCGACCTTTCATGTCCATCGCGTCCGGGCCTTCCGTGACGGCGAGGTGATCTCCAGCGGTGCGCCCGGGCCCGATGCCGAACCTCTCCGCGTCCCGTACCCGCCGCTGCTTTACGGGCTGCTGTCCCCCGTCTTTCGATGGGGCCTTCCCGACGAGGAGCTGGTCGTGCGCGCCGTCATGGCCCTCCTGGAGGGGACCGCGCCCCTCCTCGTGTTTGCGCTGATGCGCTCCGGCGGGTCGTCGCCCGGGGCTGCCGGTCACGGCGCCGCGGCCGCGGCCGTGATGCCCGAGGGTGTCCTCGTCATCGGCAAGGGCATCGCCGCCAACATCCTCGGCAGCTGGGTGACCTTGCTCATCCTCGGCGCCCTGCTGCGCGGCGCCCCCGCGGCCGTCACCACGGGACTGCTGGCCCTCGGCTTCCTGAGCCACTTCGGGGCGGCGCTCAGCCTCGGAGGGCTGCTGGTCGTTTGGCTGGCCCTCCGCGTCCGCTTCCGGGAACTGACGCCCGCGCGCGCGGCGGGGATGCTGTCGTCCATGGTGGCGGCGGTCTTCCTCGCCTGGCTGGTGTATTACCGGGAGGTCTTTCCCCTGATAGCGGGTTCGCTGGGATCCATCGGGCGTCACGTCAAGTCGGACGCATCCGGGTTTCTTCACGCTCGCTGGGTACAAGTGGGAAAGACGCTCCAGGATCTGCTGCTCAAGTTCGGCGCCGCACCACTTCTGCTGGCGGCGGTGGGATGTCGGCGAAAGGACGCCCCGCCTCGGCTCAAGCGACTCCTGACGAGCTGGTTCGGGTGCGGCCTTGGCTATGCCGCCTTGGCGCTGCTCACGCCCCTCCCGCTGCGATTCGAGTACTTTCTCGTCCCCGCCGTCGCCGCGGCCGCCGGGTTGGGGGCGGAGGAGATGGAACGGCGGGGCCGGCGTCGGCTCGTGGCGGCGGCCCTTTCATTCGCATTCCTCCTTCAGTTGGCGCTGGCGGTGCTCATGCTCGCCGGACGGTTCGAGTTGATCAGCGTCATCATGGAATCGGACCGCTGGCCCTTTCCAGTGCACTGAAGCGGCGAACCGCCGCGCGGCCTTTGCGATATCATCCCGGCCTGCCTACGCGCGCCCTCCTCGGCTGGCTGCTCATCGCGGGTGGCCTGGCCGCCAGTGCTCTCGTCGCCGCGCGGGATTCAGGCGAGAAGGGGCTCGTCCTCACCGTTCGCTCGGGTGCCGAGCTCGGCGCCGCGCCGCCCTGCCGGGTCTCCACGGTGGATGGTCGGGACCTGTGGCCCGCCGTCATCCGCCGCCCCGGGCCCCTGACCGCGCGGTGGGAGGGATTCTGGCGCGTGCCGGAGGCGGGCACGTACCAGCTCGAGGCGAGGAGCGACGATGCGGTCTGGGTGAGCCTCGACGGGCGCGAGGTCCTGGCCCGCCGTCCGGGGGCACGCTCGCGCGGCGTCACCGCGCGCGTCGAGCTCGGGCCGGGCTTCCATGCGCTGGCCGTGGGGTACGAGGCCGCCGCTCCGGGGGACCTGCGCGTGCTGTGGGCGCGGTCCGGAGAACGACTGCGGAGCCTCGACCCGGCCTCCCTCTTCACGATCATGCCCTCGGCGAGTCAGCAGGCTCGCGGCCGGTCGGCCGCGGTCCTCGGCCGCCTCGCCCTCATGGCATCGTTGGCGCCGCTACTGGCGGTGGCGCTCCTGGCGACGGTCTCTCGCGCGCGCA
>WNGG01015658.1_pt1 | contig 11196 bp, 1 predicted proteins | sample 5400661 | NCBI WGS metagenome assembly WNGG01 (sample SAMN13153372, study PRJNA577476) | soil metagenome | isolation source: 100 cm soil or saprolite under Garry oak tree replicate 1 | place: USA:California | collected 2016-06-15 | reverse complement strand
GTGATCCCCTCCCACAGGGCGAGACGTGGACGCACCCGGGCCAGGCCGTGCAGCCAGTCGTCGGCAGGAAAGTCCCGGTTCAGGTGCTGGCTGAGCTTGCCGTTGTTGCTCGCGGCGAGCACCCTCTGCCAGGCCTGACCCAGGTCATGGGAGATGCCGAACTCGCTGGTGGCCAGCGCGTCTGGGCCGAGCGCGGCGCGGATGGCTGCGGTGGCGGCGGCGACCCGGCCCGGACCGTCTGTCGCGTGGTCGTAGTCAGCAAGCGCCGCGTCGGTCGCGGTGAGCCGCTGCGTCAGCTCGCCCCGCACGTTCTGCGCACGGGCCAGCAGGCCGGCACAGAACGTCACCACTACGTCGCCGATCGGCGTCAGATCCAGGCCGGCCGCGTCGAACTGCGTCAGCGGCAGCAGTGCGGACACATCGGACAGCAGACCGCTCAGCGTGCCGCGTGTGGTGTGCGCGATCGCGGTGAGCCCGGCGAGCCGGCTGGTGAACGCGGTCCGCCGGTTCCCGACGATCGTGCGCAACTGCTGCGGCGTGGCAGGCCGCGGGCTCGTGGGCGTCGTGGTCAGCAGCCGCTCGGCCTGCTGGAGCAGCGCGAACCGCTGATCGGCGGGCGCGCTGGGCGGCAGTGCGTCGTACTGGGTGATCTTGGCGTTGGCCGCCGCCAGCGACGCGGTCATCCGGTCATCGGCGACCTTCACGGCCGCCAGCACGTCGTCGAACCGGCCGCGCCGCCACATGGCCAGCTCACCCCAGCCGCTGCGCACCAGGCCCAGCCCGCTGGCGGTGATGAGCAGGTTGGCGTAGCGGGTGAGGAAGGTGTCCACTCCGGTCAGCAGCTGTGCCCGGTGCGCCACCGGGTCGGCAAGCGGCGTGCCCAGATCGGTGATGAAGGAGTTGAGCGACGTGCCGAAGGCGCTCAGCGCGTCGCGCACCGCCTGCGGCCTGGCACGCGGCAGGTCCACGGCGTCGTCGGCGTGCGGATCGAGCGTGCCGCCGTCTGCCGGGGCAGTGTAGTCGCTCGGCTTGGCCGGACGAGCGGCCAGCAGCAGCGTCCGCAGGCTGGCGACCAGCGGCGACAGCTCGAAGAGAGTGATCTTGCCGTCGATCTGGTCCGTGTAGCGGATGACCAGTTCGGTGTCACCGCGCAGGTTCTCCACCTGCTGCACCCGGCCGATGATCCGGTCGTCCAGGTCGGTCATGGCCGCCTGGTCGTTCGGGCGCAGCGCCCACAGCAGGTCGATCGGCTGGAGCCCGATCTCCGCCTGGGTGACGACCCGGCTGTGGGCGGCGTGCGTCACCGGGTCGGTCCAGGCGACGTTGCAGGCGACGTTGCCTGGCAGCGGCAGCAGATCGGCGAGCCACTGGTTGATGGCCGGGTCGCCGTTGCCGCGCGGCGTCATCGCCGGGCCGGGCACAGGCGACACCTTCGGCGGCAGGCCGTTGCGCAGGTGCAGCCCGAACCGGTGGTTCAGCCGCTGCCCGGTGCGTGGCGTGCGCAGCACGTCCGGGTCGGGCGGGAATCCGGTCTTTGTGTAGGCGTCCATGCTCGCGGCGGCACGGTCCGGGTTGCCAAGCACGGCCTGGTGCACGCCCTCGGCCACGGCCAGGTCGGCCAGCGCGTCGTGGATCTGCACGAGCGCCTGCACCTCGGCGTTGATCGCCGCGGCCTGGTCCGTGGACGCGGTGGGCAGACCGGACAGGTTGAACGGGTAGGTGGCGGGCCCGGTACGGGTCACGCGCCGTACCAGCGCCAGCCCGTCCACGACGTTGCGGGCCTCCAGCGAGTCGATCGACGTGTTCGGCACCGTGGTTTCTGGGAGTTTCTGGGCGACCAGTGGAAACGCCTGGCGCAGTGCGCTGATGAACCTGTCCGTCTCGGCCACCGCGTGCCGGTCGTGCATGCCGCGTTCCAGCCGGTACCCAAGCAGCGCGCCAAGCGACTGCCCAGCGCGGATGCCGTCGAGGAACGCCAACGCGGTGCGCACCCGGTCGGAGCTGAGGTTGACGGCCAGCGTGTTCGGGTTGTCCGGCGACGCGTCAGCCAGGTAACCGGTGCGCAGCAGCGCGGCGGTGGTGGCCTGAGTCAGCGACGGCGCGTGCACGTAGCCCTGGTTCGCGGGATCGTGCACCAGCGGTGGCGCGCCCGGTGGCGTGAACACCTGGGCGAGCTCGCCGGACAATGTGACCGGCGTCGGTTGCGTGGCGCGCGGGCGGACCTCCTCCAGCCAGCCGAACGCGCCGATGTGCAGCCCGGTCACGGCCGGCGTGCCGTTGCCCGGGTAGCGCAGCGCGAACAGCCTCTCGTTGGCCAGGCCCAGCCGCCACGCGTCCAGCCGGTAGGCGCAGCAGTCCAGGTGCTCGGCCAGCGCGCGCTCCAGCCGGGCCGTGGGCACGCTATCAAGCGCGCCGATCGCGTCCACCTGCTCGGCCAGGTCCTGCGTCGCCGGGTTCTGCCCGATGACACGCGTGATGTAGTCAGCTAGCAGCATGTGCGGGTCGCCGGTCACCGCGGGATCGGGCGCGTACAGCCGCCCGTACCGGCTCTCGGTGACCCGCGTGCGCTCGCTGATGTGGATGAACGGCGGCTCGCGGCGCGCAGCCACCACGTCGGCCTCGCTCATGTTGTGCGCGACGGCGGCCAGGCGCAGCGCGGCCTCGGCGTAGGCGTTCAGCACCGCGTGCCGCATCAGCAGGTACAGGATCGCGCCGGGCGGACGGTTGCCGCTGAAGCCGCGTTCCAGCCGCACCACGTCGAACGCGTTTTTCATGTTGACGACGAGCCAGTCCAGGTAGTTGCGGCCGTCGTCGGTGTAGGCGCGCACCGGGTCGGTCTCCGACAGCGGCCGGTCGTCGATCAGCGGCCCGCGCATGGGATGCTGCCGCCCGACGAACAGCCGGGTCGAGGCGTCCGGATCGGGCGCGGTGGCTGGGTACCCGAGCCGGGTGAGCAGGTCCCTGACGCGCTGCCGCGCACCGAGGTGGCCCAGCGCGTCAAGCACGGACCCGCCCGCTCCGGTGAGGTTCAGCCGGTTGAAATAGTCCTCGACGCTCTGCCCGTACCGCTGGTAGAACTCCGCGGACGTCGCGTGCAGGCCGAGCAGGCCGAGCAGCAGCGCGTGCGGGTCGCCGTCGGCGCCAAGGAACGGCACGTTCGCGGCCAGCCCCGCCCAGTCCCGCGCGGCGACCGACAGCACCGAGTTCAGCCCGCGCAGGTACCCGGCGTTCGTGTCGGTGTCTGCCCAGGCCATCCGGGAGAACGCGGTGGTCACAAGCACGCCGTAGGGCTGGCGTCCGACGCGGACGGCAGGGACCGGGCCGCGTCCGCTGACGTAGCGGGTGAAGAACGCGCGGGTGGCGTCCACGGTGGCCGTGCCGAAGATCGGGTTGAGCATCGTGGCCAGGTGATAGCCCCACGTCGCCGACCACAGCGCGATGTTCATGGCACGCGCCTCGCCTTGGTCGGAGCCGTCGGCGCCGGGCACGGAGGCCAGCACGGCCGGGTCGATGCCAAGCAGTTCGGCGAGCCACTGCCCGTCGGTCTTGGCTGTCCACGCGTCGGCGCCGACCGTGGGCTTCGGGGAGTTCAGCGCGGCGAAGCGCTCCGCCGCCTCGTCACCCGTGCCGAATGCCGACGGCGTCTTGCCGGTGTTGTTGGTGGGCGTGCCCTGGCGCAGCAGCCGGAAGCCTGCGCGGCTGTTGGCCTGGTGGGTGATCAGCGTCTCCAGGTCGGTCTTGGACGTCGCGGGGTCGCGGACCCGTAGGCCCAGCACGACCAGGCGGTCAAGGCCGCCGCGGATGGCGTCGGTGAGCGGCACGCGGAACCCCATGCCGACCGACACGGCGGTGGCGAAGTCGACCAGCCACTTCAGCGGTCCGGGCACGTGCAGCCCACCGTTGGCCGACTTGAACTGGTCGGAGTCCGGTGTTGCCGGGTCTGGGCCGACGGGCAGGTCGGCGGGTACGGCGTTGCCTGTGACGTTCAGCACCAGGTGCCCGTTCGCGTACCCGAGCAGCGTGAACGCGTCCGGCAGCAGCCGGGCCCGTGCGGCCTGCGTCCACGTTGACGCCTTGGTGTCGCCCGCCGCCGGTTTCGGCAAGTCGAGAAACGCGACAGCGACGTCTGCGTCCGGACGGCCCCCGTCGTGCGGACTGCCGCCGGCCCGCGGCTCGCGGTCCAGGCTGGCTGGCCGCTGCGCGCGGATCCGCGCGGCGCGGGTCGCGCCGACCGCGGTGTTCAGCGCGGTGTCGGCGGCCCGCAGCGCTTCCGCAGCGTGGCCCGCACGGTACACGGCCCGCCAGTAGCTGGCCGCCGTGCCCCTGTCCGCCGCGGGCAGCGGATCGTCGCTGGCCACCACGAGGATGACCTGGCCGGGATGGGTACGCCGCGGCTCGTCGCCTGGGTTGCGAGGGCGGCGCGTGTTCACGATGTGCGCGGCCCGGCCGTTGCCAACGTGTGACGCCAGATTGCGCCAGGCGGCGAGCCGCCCCCCGTGATCGCCGCCGGCCTCCCAGAACCCGCGCCAGTACCGCAGCGCGTGCTCCTGCTCGCGCGCGGTGCGCTTGTCCTCGAAGGAGTCCACCGCCCACTCGTCGGGGAACACCCGCACAAGCAGCTCGCTGGCGGTGAACCGGTACTCCACGCGCACCGGCCCAAGCAGCACCGGGTACGCGTCACTGAGCGGCGGCGTGCCGCTCCCCGCCTCCCTCACCGGGCCCGCCGCCGTCGCCTCGGTCGTGTCAGCCATCCCCGAGCATCTCCCTCGCATGCACGGCGACCAGTACGGGCGCCTGGTAGAGGATGTACGCGACGTCGGCGGCGTTGATCTGGGCGTTCCAGGTCAGCGCGCGGTCCTCGGCGTACTGGTCGGTCTTCTCCACGTCCGCCGGATCGGTGGGCGGGGTGAGCGTCAGCGTCGGCGTGTGTGCGTCGAACCGGATGTACACCGGCGCGGTGCCGTTCCCGGCGGGCAGCACGTCCGGCCACGCGAGGTCGTTCCAGACTTCGAGCAGCCCGTCGCGTTCGATGTCCAGGCCGAACCGGGGATCGCCCGGGCGTTCCTTGATGACGAAGAACCAACCCGGGTCGGGCGGGTGCGCCCCAGGGTCGCCGCGCGCTTCCTCCTCGGTGAGGTCGAAGCCGAAGAAGTAGATGTCGGGCTCGACCTTCGCGTCGAACAGCGGCATCCGCACCTTGTTGTGCGGCGGGTTCGCCTCCTCGGCAGGGGTGAGATCGACGAGCTTGCGTTCCTGCGTCGGGTCGATGCTGCCGTCGGGGTGCTTGCGGAACTCTGCCCGGTGCGAATAGATCACCGCGGTCGGGTACTTCTTCAGCAGCTCGCCGCGGATCACCAGGACGAGATCCTCGACCGACGGACCCCGGTTGTTGTGCTTGCCGAGGTCGGACGCCTTGTCCCACAGGTGGATCGGCGGGATGTCGCGCAGCCGCTCGCGGCGCTCGTCCCGGGTCTCGAACGGCAGCGGCAGCACCGACCGCACGTCCCAGAACTGGCGGAACACGCTGCCGCGCTGGTCGGTCGGGTATTCACGCCACAGCAGCTCGCGAGCCATCTCGTGGTTCAGCCCGACCAGGTAGGACTCGATGAACCGCGGGTTGGTCTCAAGCAGCGTGATGCTGTTGGGTGGCACCAGGTTCACGTTCGGGCAGAACAGCTCGGCCGACATGTCGATCAGCGGGCGGAACATCGGCAGGTCGATCACCGGATACGCCATGACCTCGCCCAGGGTGTCCGGCTGCTGGAGCGCGACGGCCCGCAGCCCGATCGGCGGCGGCCCGTCGCTGCCGTTGGACGGCAGGAACCGGTCCGGCAGCGCGATGCCGCCGAGCGCGCGGCGCGGCACGGTGAGGTCGGGATGCAGCCCGTCCATGGTCGCCTCGGCGGCGGCGGACAGGTCGACCCTCGTGCGCGGTGGTACCTCGCCCGCGCGGAACGCCGAGTTGAACGCGCCGTAGGCCTCGTTCAGTGCCTGCTTGAACCGGACTGCCTCGCCACTGTCGGTTCCGCCGCCTTTCGGGTGCACACCTTCGCCGGGCAGCGAGATGACGAAGTCCGAACTGGTCGGCAGGTCGCCAACCGGGTTCGGCACCGGGTCGGGGATCACCAGGCCCGGCTGAGACTCGCCGGGTGCCAGGATGATCGGGGACAGCTCCTGTTCCAGCGCGTCCACGGTGACCACGCCTGGCGGCGCGACCTTCGGCGGGGCGGCGGTGACTTCACCGGCGTTCATCCGCTCCAGCAGGTCGTGCGGTCTCGGCGCCGCGCCGGTGCCGCCCGCGGTGCCGGGGGTGCCGGGGGTGCCGGGACCGGTGCCGAACGGCAGGCCGCGCATCAGCCGTGAGCCCGGACGGGTGACGCGCCGCATCACCGGTGATAGCGGGGTCGCCGCCACGACGCTGTCGGCGAAGCTCGCGGCGACCGTGGGGGGTGGCGCGGCGCCGGCCACGGCGTTGTCCGGCACCACACGCGACTGCAACGGTGCGCTCACCGTGAGCATCTGCCCCGCCGCTGCCTGGCGCAACGGCTCCAGCTGGTTCGCGTGGTATACGTACGCGACCTCGCGGGCGAACTGGGCGGCCCTGATCCGCTTGTTCGCCTCCAGCACGTCACCGAGCTGGTCCCAGGCGCCCTGCATGAACTCCTCTTCGTGCTTGCGCACGACCCGACCCCCGGTCCCGGCGGGCACACGGAAGCGCGGGTCGAGGTTGAGCTCGTGCACCCAGTTGGTGTTCGGCGTCACCGGCGTGCCGTCGCGGTTGGTCAGCAGCCGGGACGTCAGCGCGTGCCAGCGCCCGTAAAGCGGCGGCGTGACCAGCGGGTCCGGGTCGGCCGCGGTGACCATCCGCGACTCAGTGAAACTGTCCGCCACCGCCGTCAGGTTCTGGTGCGCCGCCTGCGCGGTCTGCGCGCCGTAGTCGTCGCTGAGGTCGATCAAGGCGGCGAGCGCCCTCTGGAACAGGTGCGGGTATGGCTGGTCCCAGTTCTCGTACAGCTGCTCCTCGGCCAGCTCGGCCGGGTCCAGCGCGGTTTCAGGCACCTTGAGCGCACCGCCGAGCCGCAGCACGCCGCCGAGCCGCGGATCGGTGATGCCGGGCAGTCCCGCGCCGGGCTGCCGAACGTCCATGTCGCGGTTGCCCACCCGCGCGTCCACGGTGCGCGGCTTCAGCAGCCGCACCAGGTACTCGAAGTCGCCGAGCGGCGCGGTGCGAAACTGCCAGTGGTAGTAGTAGCAGAGGCTGGCGGATTCTGGCCGGCTCGGGTAGTCGGCCCAGCTCGACTGGAGCGCCCCGGGCGAGCCAGCCGGATCGTGGCCAAGCCCGGCCAGCCGCCCTGTCTCGAAGGTCGGCACCAGGAACGCGTGGTAGCCGGACTCCGGGTCCAGCCGGCGTGGACACATCAGCCTGGAGCACGCCAGATCCGGATTCTCCGCGATCACCCCGGCCAGCCTCGGCAGCACGGCCGTCATGTCGTTGGACACGGTCTCGGTGTCCGACGCGGTCACCGTGCGGTTGACGTGCACGTGTGCCCACGCGCCTAGCTGGTCCGGCGGCGGCAGCGCAGCGAGGCTGCCGATCTCGATTAACGGCAGCGGACGGCCGGGCAGCGTGCCCTTGTCGCTGAACTCGTCCTCGGTGAGCACGATCAGCGCCAGCCACGGACGCAGCCGGCCGGTGGCCGGGTCGACCACGTCCGGGCTGTACCGCCACGGGAAATCCTCGTCATAGAACTCGATGAACGGCAGGTAGTTCGGGTCGAAGTTGGTGATCCAGTCGCGCGGATCGGTGCGCACGATCGCGCGGGCGTCGACCCCGACGACGTCACCCGGACCGTAAAGCGCCACGTCGCGCTGGACGGGCTGGGTCGGCGTCCCGCTACCGGAGGTGGGCGTGCCGTCGGGTCGGGTCGGCGGCGAGCAGCGTGTCCAGGTGGGCGCGGGCCTGCGCCTGGCTGCTGAACACCGGTCCGTCGACGGTGTTGTCCCGGGTGGACGCGACGACATAGGAGTCACCGGGCACCGTGATCCGGTCGCTGAACGGCTGGCGCAGGGTGCGCTCGGCCTGCGCAAGCGGTGACCGCGTGACGCTCGCGCCGGCCAGGAAGTGGTTGAACAGGGTGGAGTTGTAGGTCACGAAGTGGTTCGCCTGGCGGCCGGCCGAGTCGATGATGATCTCCTCATAGCGTGCGCTGCGCCGCACCGCGCGGTACGAGGCCATCGCGGCGCCGTCCGGGGACAGCTCGACGCCGGCGTGCTCCCGCTCGAACGACGGCAGCGACAGCTTCTGCGCGTCGCTGAGGTTCTGGAACTGCGCCAGGGCGAACATGTCCACCGCGTTGGACACCTTCACAAGGCCGCCACCGTCCACGTTGACCTGGCACAGGGACACGTCGGCGGCGCGCTCGCTGCCCACCTTGTCCACCCGGATGTCCAGCGGCACGACCCGCTGCTGCACGAACAGTGTGCCCAGTGGGTGCAGCACGACGTCCGCTTCGCTCGCGGCGAGCGCGCGCAGGTTGACCAGCGGCGCGCCGCCGACCGGGGACCGTGTCCGCCAGCTCTCCGGCTTGTTCAGCTCGGCGGCGAGCAACGGCAGGACGTCCACCGGAGGCAGCGTGGTGTCGCGCTGCTCGCCCCAGGTGACGTCGAAGTCGACGGAGATAGAGAAGAACAGCAGCGAGATCGACGCGGTGCCCTTGGCCTCCCATGGCGTCGGGCCGGACAGCGTGAGGTCCAGCGAGACGCTGAACAGGCCGATGCCGAACACCTTTACCGACACGCCCGCGGAGATGGCGACGACGAACTGGAACGGGGAGAACTGGAACAGCGCGTCGAAACCGATGTGGCCCTCGACGCTGACCGCGCTGAACCCGAAGAACAGCTCCGCATGCGCGCCGAACTGCGCGGTGTTACTGGTGACTGCGAAGTAGCCGTCCACACCGATGTGTGCGACATCGGTGTTCAGTATGTTGATCGAGATGCGCTTGGGCACCGGGAACGGCAGCGGGGGCGGCTTGAACGCCGGGTGGAAGCCGCCGACGCTCAGCACGAAGTCCGGCTGCTCGCCGAACGCGACCAACAGGCCGAGCTCGCCCTCGATGGTGATCGTCAGAACGCGCGAGTGGTACAGCGACGCGAAGAAGTACAGCCGCTTCTTGTCGAACTCGATCGCGCCCGCGAAGTTCACCTGGAGCAGCAGGATGGCCTCGTCCTCTGTGGGCAGCGCCACCTTGAGCACGCCGAGGATCGCGATGTTGCCCGGAATCTCGATTATCACCCCGAGCGAGACGCTGACCAGCGTGGGCGTGCCCCAGCCGAGCTTCGCCATCGGACCGATCAAGAAGATGCCGTCCTGCGGCGGGAAGAACGCCTTGAGGTCGGACAGGATGCGCGGCGCGTTGGCCACGACGTCGTGCGGGAACATGACGGACTCGATGGCGCCGGTCCGCACGCCTTCCATGATCGCGTCGAGCCGCATGCCGCGGTTGAGCCCGATCACTCCGCCGACGCCGATCAGCTTGAACCCGTAGCCGAGTTGCAGGCCGCCAGGGAACTCGGCGGTGATGACGAGCAGCAGCGAGAAGCCGCTGGACCCGTCCGGCATCCGCGTGGTGATCAGGCCGATCGCCTTGAGCGCCAGGAAGTCGGCGAACTCCAGTTCCAGCGCGCCCGCGTACTCGCCGGCGTCGGGGTCGAGGTAGAGGAACCCGCCGCCGGTCACCACACCAGCGTTGACGGCGAGCCCGACCCCGTTGGGCGGTTTGAACCCGAAGGCGAGGTTCGCCGGACCGAGGTTGCCGCCACCGTCTGGGAAGGACAGGGTTGCGAGCAGACCGAGGCGGTCCACGCTGGCCTTGAGCGGCCCCAGGTTCGCGGCGAACCCCGCGGACAGCTCGACCGGCACGGTGCCGTCGCTGATCGAGGCGCGCAGGTAGATGGCCTGCACCTCGACCGGGCCCAGTTCCACGTGCACAGGGATCTGGATCTGCAGGCCGCCGGATCCGTGGAAGCGAAGCCCGCTGTCCGGCGCGAACGTGAACCCGACGCCGAAGTCGGTCTCCACGTGCACGCTGCTCAGCAGTGTGGAGATGAAGCCGTCACCGCCGGAGGAGTCGATGACGAGTTTTCCGCCGGTGATCTCGCCGTCCGCGGTCGGCGCGGCGGTGGCGGTGCCGGTGGCGGTGTCGACGTTCATCGTCACACCGGCGTCCATCTGCGCAGACGCGAACTCCAGGCGGCTGCCGCCGGCCGCACCGAGCAGCAGGAACGGCTCCGGCGGCTGGGCCTTCACGCCGACGGTTGCCGCGCCGCTGAGCGTGGCGGACGGCGGGTGCAATGTGATGTCGAACGGCGGCCGGATCTCCCCACCGGTCTCGGCGGCCAGCTTGCCGGTCAGCGACACGTGCGCGGACCAGGTAGGCGGGGACAGCGGGAAGTCGAAGTCCCCGGTGCCCTCGCCCGGCAACACCACGCCGAGCTTCAGGCCCTGGCCGTCGGAGGTGGGTTCCAGGTCGAACGCGAAGAACTGCAACGACGGCGGTGTGGTCGCCGTCCCCGGCGTGAGCATCACAGGCAGCCCGACGGCGCCCATCACCGACTCGAGCACGGTCAGCAGCCGCCCCGCGTCGAACGTCGGCGTGCCCCACCCGTACAGGTTCTCCAGGTGCTGCACCGGGTTGGTGATCGCGGGCACCAGCCGGTCCAGGTGCACGGAGATCGCCTCGAACGGCGGCCGTGCCGGGTCACTCGGATCACCCGGATCGAACGTGCGCTCCAGGACGCCGAAAACCTCAAGCACGGCGGCGACCGGCTTCGATAATTGAAGCAGGTCGGCGATCAGCAGGTCGGCAAGCTTGCCAGGCAGGTTCGCCAATAGCGCGTCGATCTGCGCCTGCGTGATGCCGGGCAGCGTGGGCCCGGCCGTTTGGATGGCGCTCGCCAGCTCAGGAAACGCGGCGGTGACCCGTCCGCACTGGGTCAGCAGGGCCAGCGCGGCGGCCACGATGGCGGTGTCGTCGCCGCCGTCGATCGCGGTGACCAGGCTTGTGGTCAGGCTCTGCAGCTCGTTGCCGACCGTGAAGATCGTCTGCCGGGCCGCGGTGATCTGCGGCTGGGTGAGGAACTCGTCCGGGAAGTGCACGCCGAGCTGGTCGAACGTGTCGAGCGCGCCGGCGTCGC
>WNGG01027738.1_pt1 | contig 11197 bp, 8 predicted proteins | sample 5400661 | NCBI WGS metagenome assembly WNGG01 (sample SAMN13153372, study PRJNA577476) | soil metagenome | isolation source: 100 cm soil or saprolite under Garry oak tree replicate 1 | place: USA:California | collected 2016-06-15 | reverse complement strand
TCGAGTCCTTCATGGCCCTCCTCTGAAGTTTGCAGAACCGAAACGGACGCGCGGCCGAGTGCTGCGGACGGATGGCGCACCGCTGGAGATCATGCCTACCTCCAAATGGAGGTTCGATCACCAGAGGCTCGCGTGGGAAGGATGTCCGATCAAGTGGAGGACGAAACCTGGGCCAGCCCGGTCCCACTGGCCTCGCGGACCGATTACCGGCGAACGCACCGGATTGGCGAGAGCACGCAGCGCGCACACACGCCAGCAAGCCCATCTAGGCCAACCGGCGGTTCCGGATCTCCCGACACGTCCCGCACGGCATTGGATCGCGTCGATCAGCTGGACCTGGTCGTGCTACGAGGGCGCCTGGCGGGCAAGGTGACCGGTCGCCGCGGCGAGCAGTGGCGCGGCGGCCTTTAGCTGCTTGTGATAGCCGGGCTGCATGGGCAGGTAGGGGGAATAGGCGCCCCAGCCGCGCATAGCCCATGCGCACCCAGTGATGCTCCAAGTGGGCGCCCAGCAGTACTCGCGCCACGGCCAGGCAGACCAGCTCGGCGTCGGAAAGTTCTTCGGCCAGCCCCAACCGCGCCGGCCGGATGGGAGCACGTGGTCGCCGATCCCCACGTACAGTGCGATCAGGAGGTTTCCAGGTCTGGCGTCACAACCGATCATGGATGCCCTCCTCCCTCCCTTTTCATGATCAACCTAACACGCCGCACTGGCCGAATCAGGAATTACTGATCCAGGGCCACCGTTCGTGACGCAGGTCGGCCATTGTATGCTGCCGACCGCAGATGAAAGTCCCGATACGTCCGCAGATCGCCCGATTCCGGCGCCAGCCGATGCTGTTGATCAGCCTCCAATCACTGCCTCTGCTAGCGTATGTGCCAAACTAGAGGACAGCTCGCTCCAAACCCGTATCATAGTGAACGTCGCAACGCGATGAGCCGATGCTGAGACTCCGCAGCATCGGCCGTAGGCCAACGTGCAACCTTACCGGTAATACTTTAGTATTGGAGAAACATGAAGATTACGATCTGCGGGGGCGGGTCACTCGGTTTGGCATATGCTGCGTTGATGCACGCCCAGGTTTCTCCGCGGCTGTATGTCCGAACGGCGTCACAGGCCAGCAAAATCAACGAGCTTGGCGTCACGGCTACAATATTGGGTACAGCAACGCATTCCCCAATACAGGCGTCCGCAGACCCTGCCCTGCTAGCAGATAGCGATCTGGTTATCTGCCTCGTCAAATACCCTGATACCCAGTCCCTTAGCCAAGCTTTGCAGACGTCCCTCTCTCCGACTGCAACTGTAATAAGCCTTCAGACAGGAGTTCGCCCGCTCATAGAGTATAGATCACAACTCGGAAATGATCGAGTGGTAGGAGGCGTATCTTATCTCGGCGCCAAGCGCATCAGCGAGGCCTCAGTAGAAATGGGCAAGAATCTCCGTACTGTTCTCGGCATAGACGGCGTAGCAGACGAGCATGCTGCGAGAGCTCGTGCCCTCGTGAGTTTGCTGGCCGACTCGGAACTCGAATTCGAGCTTTCGGATAATATCCGCATGGTCATATGGGAGAAGCTCGTCATTGCATGTTCTCAAAACGCTGTCAGCGCACTCACCGGATCAACATTCCGGCAGCTACGTGAGACCTCAGAATGGCATCAGGTACTCGGTGACCTTATACGGGAGGTCGTGGCCGTGGCTCAAGCCGAAGGTGTCCAGCTGTCAGCTGGACAGATTGACCGCGCTTTCGCCAACTGGGAAAGCCTCCCAGATCATCGCGCTTCAACCTATACCGACCTCCAGTTTGGCCGTCTCACGGAAGTTGACGCGCTCAACGGCTCTATAGTTGAACTAGGTCGGCAACACGGTATCTCTGCTCCCCTAAATGAGTTGCTTACATGCATGATTCACATGGCGGAGCAAGCCAAGACTCCACGGTGAGCTAACCTCGATTCGGCCTTAAATTAATTACCATTAAGCCATTGAGCCCGTCCCCGCCCGCGGTTCAAGGACACTCTTCGCGAAGGGGATGTCTGCTCTGCCTGAGAAACCCCATGTTTTTGATGTTGCCATAGTCGGTGCTGGCTTGACTGGCATCTTTGCAGGGTGGACGTCCGTCCAGCGCCAGCTATCCACAGTCATAATCGACAGCAGGATGATACCTGGATCTGGTACCACGCTGACTAGTGGTGGATCGATAGGACTGCAGGATAAGACCAGCGATGCGACAATTGCCCTTGCGCTCGAATCAATGGAGGTCTATAGAACTTTGCAGGGCATTAGGCAAGGCGCTTTTGACAGTCTGATTCACTGGTGCGGCGGCGTGGTGCCTTACTGGACGGATGAGGACCGGACTCCCGGCTTAGAGCTCTCAGCCAGGCTGGAACGCTGGGGAATTGCAGTTCAGGACATGTCAGCTAGCGATCTCCAGAAGCTAGCGCCAGCGATGTCGCATAAGCTTAAGGGAGCATTCTATTGCCCTCACGAGGGTCGAATCAATCCCGCACAGTTGGCTAGTGCTATGCATTCGTCATTGCTCCGCCGATTTCCGCGGCTAATACAGTGGCGCCCATTGTCCACCGTGCAGTCTATCACGATAGATGGAGCCAATTATGTGCTGAAGATAAGAGGCCCTAACGGTGTCCACGAGTATGTCGCTGGCTCAGTGATACTCGCGGCTGGCTCATACAGCACCGAGACGGTCTGGCCAGTTGGTCGCCAGATATATCCTCGGAGAGGAATCATTTTGACTTATGATGCCCTCGAATCTATGGACTTCGTTATGCACGGCACCTCTTATATCTCTAGCCGTGACGAAGTTGAGATAGGTCCCAGAGTTGCGTTTTCATTTGAGCAGCGAGATCACCTGTGGCGGATCGGCAGCTCTCGGGAATTGATTGGCCGGAGCGACAGGCAAGTCGATAGGATCGTCAGGAGAATCCGAATCGAGGCTGAGCGGCATATTCCGGCACTCCGGAACAAGACCATCCGGCGTGTCGACATATGCTTTCGGCCGTTTGAGCCTGCAAGAACTGACTTTGTTAGTGTCGGGGACACGCCTTATGACAGAGTGGAACCTGACGACTGGTCGACAAGTCGCAGCTATCCAGCATGCCGTAGGAGCGACTCTAGTGCGGCGGATATCGTCGAGCAAGGGCTTGACGATCCTGAGCGACGGATCTGCGTGCGAGTGGGATGCTGCCACTGGCTTGGTCACCTGGCAAAGGCGTGTCTGCGACGGGCTGCCGATTGGAGCTGCGATCGCCGGAGACGAATCCGCGGGCTACATCCTCACCCAGCGAGGCGAGATAGTACGCATTTATGTCGGGGACGGCAGGGCAGAGACTGTCTTGAGCGGAGACGGGCAGATTACTGATTCGACGTCAGCACTCGCGCTTAATCCCAATGGCAATGCACTAACGTATTGCCTTCAGACACGCGGAGGAATATTCCAGCGCATCATTACGACGTCAGGTCAGATTCTGGCAGAGCTAAAATTGGGGACGGATCTGTGTCGTTGTGCCGTTTGGCTGAATAACGATAAGCTCGCTCTGGGGTTGGATGATGGCACAGTCGCCGTGCTCAGGCTGGATGCAGGAAGCCTGCACGTAGTGACTGAGCGTGCGGTGCATCGTGACATCGTTTGGACGATTGACTACGCGGCTACGGCCGGGGAGTTGGTCACCGGAAGCTCCGACGGGACAGTAATGCGGATCTCCGCAGAGGACCTGGAGGAAAGGGCAAGCCTCGATGGTCTGACCCGTGGGGTGTGGACCACTGCGTGGCATCCCAGTGGCGACCGGCTCCTCTCGGCGGCAGGCGACGGCACGGTAGCGCTTTGGGATATTAAGACTAGCGAGCGCCTCGCGCACGCGCAGCTCGCTGGCGGCTGGATCCGATTCGTAGCCTGGACGGACACCTCAGAGGCGATAGCTGTAGCACAGAAAGGGGTAGTGTACAGCGTCAATATTGCGCTAGAAGAGACTGCCGCTGTCGAGCTTGAGCTTCTCGGTAACATCTGGACAGCAGATCTTGACCGTAAGAGAGAACGTCTCTGCTTCGGTACAGATCGCGGCGAGGTCGGTGTACTGGATCTTAAGACAGGCGCCACTGAATTGACGCGCCTTAGGGACCGGCTCGTCTCGGCCGTATCATGGAAATCCGACAACTCAGTTGTCGTGGGAACCGGCACCGGTGAAGGCTTCGAGCTGACACAAGAATCTGACGGGTCTTGGAGCGCTCGGATTATACAGGCGCTTGATAGTCGTGATGAGATTACGGCGCTGATGACCATCGCCGGCCGCGGGGTAGCGATAGGCTTCTTCTCCGGAAACATATTAATGCTGAACAGTGACGGTCGCCTTTCCCCATTTGGGCAGCATGAAGGACCTGTGCAGGCCTTCGCCGTAGTCAGAGGGCTCTTGGTGAGCTGCGGCGCTGACGGTGATATTCTAGTGTGGGCTTCTGACGGCCAGCAGCGGCTCTCGCGACACTCGGTGCTAGTCTCTGCCGCTGGACTATCGATCTCTGGCAGCGAAGTGGCATGCGGATCGGGCGGAGTGTGGGTATTCGATCTGCAGTTCAGTAGTGAGACTCCCGGTTACGAAAGCGTTAGTCTATCGGATCCACCGCTAGGTCTCATTGACGCTCCAGTCCGGGTAGACACCATAGGACGCAAGGGCCTTGTTGACGAGCTCGCCTTTCTTTGTCGGCGCACTTCAGATGAGCTAGACCGTCAGGCGGATGCTGGCCCACTCGAAGAGCGTGGCTTCCTGATCCATATCGGCGGCGAGTGGGGGGCAGGAAAGACGTCCATTGCGCAGATGGTGGTAGACCAGCTCACCGACGAGGAGCGTGGCGAGCCTTGGGTCAGTGGGTCGTTCAACGCATGGCAGCATGAGCAGTCCACGCCACTGGTTGCCTTGCTTGCCGAACTCGACAGGTGCTCCACAGCATCGAAATCAGGCCTTCGTCGTAGGTGGGGTGCTCTGCGTCGATTCTGGATCAGACGACCGGGTTTGACCCGGGCAATTCTCCTAGGGCTTGTGGTCTTTGCTGCGGTAGGCTTCGCGTTGCACTCGTTTCTCGAAATCCTCATAGTGGCGCCAGCTCATAGTAGCCGTGGAGGCCTTGCGCTGAACGCTGGCAACTTGTCGGCTCTGCTCTCCATCTTCGGTGCGATGTTGGCCGTCGGATCATTTCTGCTAGGCCGCGCGCGGCTACTGTTCGCCGGTATAGGCAGAAGCGACATTGACTCTGACACCAGTCGGGTTAGCTCATACCAACGGTCGATTCTGAAGCGTATGCCAAAGCGCGTGGTCATGGTCATCGATGAGGTCGATCGATGCGACCCGGATCGGGTCTTGGAGATTATTCGCGCATGCAATCAACTCATGCTGGCACAGCCACCTAAGGTAAGAGGCCTAAGACGCCGTCGCAATAAGAATATCTATACGCTCGCTTGCATTCTTTTAAGCGAGCGTGAATGGCTCTATAATGCAATCGAGTCAAACTACCCGTTCCAGCTCGCCTCATGGCTGTCGAAAACTAAGCGACTCGGTTCTTACTTTATGGAGAAACTCGCTCTCATTTCTTTTGACTTGCCTACCCTTTCGACAAGTGCTCGTGCTGCCCTAGTGGGATCTGCCACCGGGGAAGAAGCCGTAAGAATGGCTACACTTGACTTCGAATCGACAATCGCGTCCGAGCCAGCTCCCAAGCGAGTGTTCGGCGGTGCCGCATCTAGTGATGTGACTGCGGCGGAGGAGAGTGGGGATGATTGGGAGTTGGGAGATTCAGCTGATGAAGACCTGGCCGTCGGCATACTTAGGCCAGTGCTTTCCAGCACAGGCGACCCTAAAAATAGGGAGCTAGTGGAGCGAGCAGCCGAGGTCGAGCGACGCATGCAGCTGGAGCGAAAGTATATTGCTCAATATTCGAACCTGATCGGCCGGAATCCACGGGAGATCAAACGTGTACTCGTGCGATACTGGCTGGACAGGGTCATGGCAGTGTCCGAGGAACGTGATGTCGGTCAGTTCGCGGAGGCGATACTCTTCGAAAGTGTAGTGACCGTCAGATGGCCAAATCTGTATCCTGCAATCCGAGAGCGGAGAGTGAGCGGAGTTGCATCGCTTCGTGCGCTGCTCGGCGGCGAACAGAACGAAGACCTAGATGTGTTGGTAGCTGCTCTAGACCAGGCCTGGTCCAAAGAGACTCGTCAGAGTAGCTCGCCGAGCAGGAACTAGTACCCATAAATGCAGCCATTTTCAGTCAGCGTTGCAGTCGAGCGCATGGCAGTGATCATAGTGTTCCTTTTGATCGGAGCGGCCGCCGGTAGGGCTAGACAGGACGAGTCGACTCCGTCAGGGGTTCTTGACAAGGTGGTCCTGGACTGGCTGTTGCCGATTACGATACTCTATAACATATCCGATGTGACCTGGCGGCTGCATGCAGTGTATGTGGTTGGACTGTGCTGCGTTATCACTGTTGTGGACGCAATCCTGGTAGTTATAGCATGTCGCCTGTTTCACATAGATGGAATCATGAAACGAACGCTGCTACTAGTGGTACCATTGGGGAATACCGCCTATTTTGGCTTCGCTGCGGTAACAGCGTTGCTTGGCTCGAAGTTTTTGCCGGACGCTATCATATTTGATCAAATAGGTACGACACTCATGCTCGCGATTTACGGTAACGCTGTGGCGAGAGCCTCTGGGGGGCGGGCGTCCCGCGAGGAGCTGATCGGGCTGTTGCGATTCCGGCCATTGTGGGGTTTCGGTGTCGGAGTCATCCTAGATGCGTCAGACGTCCACCTTATGTCGGGGTCGACTCGGGTGCTTGGAACGGCAGTTAGCTCGGCGCTGTTGCCTGTAGCGATGCTGGCGCTCGGTTCGAAGCTAGCCACAAAGGGCCTGGTAGTCAGCTGCCCCGTAATCATCGGCGTGACCATACGAGTGCTGGTAGGCCCTGCAATCGTTGTTGGCGTAGTGGCTGCAACGACTGCCTCGAAGGCGGGGGTGGCCGGAGGCCTGATGCAGACGGCGATGCCCTCGATGATTGCAGCTGCCCTACTGGCAGAGCGGCGTGGCCTGGCGAGCAGGGAGGCATACTCACTCTGCGCAGTCGGCGTGGTCGCGGCTTGCGTAGTGTTGCCTGCGCTGGCCTGGTTCCTATTGCGGTAGCCCTCGGTCACGCCCCTGTGGCGCCCGAGAAAATCAGTCTACGAAGGACCAGGGCGCGAACAGGGAGATATAGCGAGTAGCAGCCTCAATTGGGTGGCATGCACCACTCTAGAGCCGCCATCGCGCTGTAGAGCTTGTTCTTGGCCTGCTGGAAGACTATGCTTTGCGGTCCGTCGATAACTTCCGCATCGACCTCGTCGCCCCGATGTGCTGGGAGATCGTGCATGAAGAGCGCGGATGGGTAACGATCGAACAAAGAAGCAGTGACCCGGAATGGGGCGAAGGTGTCCCGCCAGTTCTCGTCGCGCTTAGACGTACCAGTTGTCTGCCATCTCGCTGTGTAAACGACGTCGACGGCATCCGGCAGGCTGTTGAGGTCATGCCGCTCCTCGACAACTCCCTTCACTGTGGCGTCGCTCATGGCGGTGACCATAGATCCTGGGAGGCCGTAACCAGCCGGTGTTCGAAGATAAAGTTCCGCACCGGTATATCGCGAAAGCGCTAGGCTGAGTGCGGACGCCGTGCTGTTGCCCTCGCCCACATAGAGGACACGCACATTCTCAATCTGACCGAACTGCTGGTGAATTGTCATTAGGTCTGCCAGCGCCTGCGTGGGATGTTCTTCAGGACTCATCGCGTTTATAATGGCCATTCGCTTCTGGTTAGCTAGAGCCATTAAATGTTTGGGACTGTCGGCCGTGCGCATTACGAGCGCATCGAGCATGCTTGCAAGGACCTTTCCGGTATCCTGGAGTGTCTCGCCAGTGTTGAGCTGCAGATCCTCTGGCCCGTAACTGATGACATGAGCACCCAGCCTCATCGCACCTGTCGTGAAGGCCGTGCGCGTACGGGTGGAGGTCAGCGCGAAGTAAATTCCAATGACGCGGCCCAACAGCGGCTGTCCGGTCGCCCTGCCACTTGCATGGAGTAACGATCGCTCGATCATCCAGTCGATGTCTGTTCGATTCAAATTGCGCAGGGAGAGCAGATGGCGTATCTTATCAGAGTTCATGGAATGAAGTTCCCTCAATCACTTGGAATTTGTTCCGTATCGTCGATGGAAGGTTAGCTGACATTGTGCGAGGCTGAGGAATTCGTGCTTGTTTGGAAGAGGGTGAGTAGCATTCTAGGAAATCTTTAAGCGGAACGCCTTGCATTCTGAGGACCGTTCTACGGGTCCCCGTACCGGAAGGCGATATGTATCGCAGCACAAGGCGGCTGAGATAGCGAGAGTACGTTAACTTAGCATTGCCTATAATTTGCATTGACATGTTGCCTGCCCTTGTGGCGGGAGATGAAACGCAGGCCGATGCTGGGCGAGCATCGGTGTCGAACGACATGGAGAGCAACTGAGCTGGTCAGAGCCGTGACGGAATTCTCTCCACGCACAGGTTCGTGCGTGCCGGAGACTCGCCGCCAGCAACTCGAAACTCGCGGGTAGTAGCGGGACCAGGGCCGAAAGGAATTGGGAACGGAGCCGACCGGCGGAAAGGTCAACACAATGAGTTGGCCGCCGGGCGGACTCAATGGCCTGAACCATGTGGAATCAGCTGACCCTCGTTGCGTTGCGGCATGCTAGACGTCCAGTGCAACGCCAAGGCCCACTCCGGATGACTCTCCTCCGGGCCCGAGCAACTCGCCGGCCCGGTACATGCGTCCGAGTAGCCGTCGGCTGTCGGCGCTCACCAGGGACCAGTCGTCAATAACCACGAGACCGGCCAGGCGGACGACATCGGTCAGCACGTCATCGAGCGACACGTGGGCGATCAGCGCGCCCGGGGCCAGCCAGCCATACGGTAGGTAACCCGTAGTGGTCGTGGTCACAGTGATCACGACCCCGGCGTCGCGGACGGCGTCCTGCGCGCTGTTCACTGGATGGCAGCGCAGGCCCACCGCGCCCAGCGCGGCCACCAGTGCGGTACTTCGATGCGCAGCCTGGTCGTAGAGCGCGAACCACGCTCCCGGGCAGGTCCTCGCAAGTATCCGTACGTGTGCCTCGCCGAGTGCGCCACAGCCGATGACCGCGACCTTCGCTGGTTCTGGCGGTCCGAGTAGCTGTACGGACAGGGCGGTGTAGGCGCTGGTGCGCAATGCGCTAAGAAACGCTGCTTCCATAATCGCGACCGGGTAGGCGGTCTCTCGGTCGAACAGGACGGTCAGGCCTTCGGCGCGGGGGAGACCCCGGCTTGGATTGGCCAAACTGCTGTTGATGAGCTTGACTCCAAGAGCCGGCTCAGGCCCCCACAGCGCACCGGGCAGAGCCAGGGCGCGTGCGAACGCGCCGTTACTGGTCTGCCACGCGAGATAGGCCTCTTCAGGTAAAGTCGTATAGCCGTCGGCATGCAGTATTAACGTGTCCCGTACCAATGCTACGGGATCGAGCTCGCCAGCCGCGCGCACGACATCCGCGCGGGTCAGGTAACGTATTCCGGCGAGTTCAGCTGGGGACATTTGCCGCGCTCCCTTCTTCACGCGTACCCAGGCTAGCGTTCGGCGCCTCGATTTCGAAGGACAGCCCGCATGCGCGTGCTCGTTCCTGCGCCGCGCGCACCTGGCCGAGCACTCCACAGCCGGCTAGCCAGCCATCATCGTAGAGAGTGCTGCGGTAATTGTCAGCACCGTCAGGGATGATAGCCACCGGGCATCGGAAGGTAGGCATCCCGCCGGACACCATATGTGTGAACGCCGCGAACACTGCGCCACTGGATCCACCAACTGCCAGCCCGGTGTCGTCGGCCAGCATGCGGCAGTAGGCGAACGCTTCGGTATCAAAAACCTTAAGCGTGCGGTCATAGTGACCCGGACGCAGGAAGGCGGACTTCCGGGTTGCGCCGATGCCAGTCAGCAGATGCGCTCTGGCGGAGTCGGAGGTGACGAGTGAGCCATGAACGTCTACTGCGTAAACGCGTACGCCCGGAAGCGCCGCACGCAACCCTTCGCTGATTCCCGCGAGTGTACCGCCGGTGCTTACCGCGACCAGCACGGCGTCGATGGCTCCGGCGGTCTGGTCGAGCAGTTCGACGGCGGTGGTATCACGGTGGATGCCGGGGTTGGCCAGATGCCCGTACTGGTTCGTCCAGCGGAGGGTTTTGTCCTCGCGGCGCAGCTGCTCAACTTTGGCGAGTCGGCTCAGCAGGTAGCCGCCGTGGGCGTCAGGCTCGTGCACTAGGACGAGTTGTGCCCCCTCGGCCGCCAGCGCCTTCCGAGCCACGGGCGTGACCTTTGGATCAATAATCGCGATGAGCTGGCCGCCGAAGCGCCGCAATACCCTCGCCAGTGCTAACCCGAGATTGCCCGATGTCGACTCCACCACCCGCGTGCCAGTCACCAAAGTTCGCTCGGCAGCGAGCGCGGCGAGCAACGCAATCGCAGTCCGGTACTTGATCGAGCCCGTTGGGTTATGCAACTCCAGCTTGAGCCAAAGCCGGTGGTCAGTGCCGCGGTGATGTATGCGCAGGGGTTGAAGCGGCGTGTTAGTCCTGGCCTCGAGCCGTTGGGGGTACACCAACCAGTCGTTCATGCCAACCCTCGCTCAGCTCCCACATCAACCGTCAGGCCAAGGGAGTCCACGGACCAGGGTCGCGGCCCACATCCCTTTTGGCTGCGTGCCCTTTCCTGAGTCACGCTAGACATCATGTGGGCTGCGGTTGTCAAGCAGCTGCGTTGTACCGAGTCAGCCCTTGACGGCAGCCGCTGCTGCCATGGCGCGCCTAACGCCGTCCGCGTTGGCGAGCGAGAACAGGACGCTGCGCTTCTTCTGGACCGCGGCGGGCGTCCAGCCACTCGCTCTCGGTAGGACTTGATCGCGAAGTCAAAATTGCCCGGTGTCAGGTAGAACGAGGCTAAGCCGGCTACGGAGTGATCATGCATGCGCAGGTACTTGGCCCGGGGCCTTGTCCAGGTCTTCGTGGTCAGCCAGCTCGGCGGCATAGCCAAGGTCGACTGCGCCGTCGTAGGCCGCCCGGATGTTCGGGCCGCCAGCGAGCGTATAGTGTCACGGCGCTGGAGTCGTGATG
>WNGG01008639.1_pt1 | contig 11199 bp, 13 predicted proteins | sample 5400661 | NCBI WGS metagenome assembly WNGG01 (sample SAMN13153372, study PRJNA577476) | soil metagenome | isolation source: 100 cm soil or saprolite under Garry oak tree replicate 1 | place: USA:California | collected 2016-06-15 | reverse complement strand
GGAAGAAATAGATGTAGCGCGTGTAGAGCACGAGGCCGAGCGCCTCGGTATTGGTGACGCTCGCCACGGGCGGGATCGGCGCGGTGATCGCCTTCGGCACTCCGGGTTCGATCACCCAGGTGAAGCCGACCAGCAAAAGCTCGAACAGGAAGATCACTCCAACCACGACGCCGACCGGCAGGTAGTTGAGGAACCCCTGGCGCAGCTCGGCGAAATCGACGTCGAGCATCATCACGACGAACAGGAACAGCACCGCGACCGCGCCCACGTAGACGACGATGAGGATCATCGCCAGGAACTCGGCCCCCATGAGGATGAAGAGCCCGGCCGCGTTGACGAAGGCGAGGATGAGGTAAAGCACCGAATGCACGGGGTTGCGCGCGGCAATGACCATGAAGGCCGAGGCCACGCACACGCCGGCAAACAGGTAGAAGAAAAGCGCCGCCAGATTCATGTCCCTTCCTTTACCTCCCCCTGGAGGGGGAGAGCCTGCCCTCGGGCTTGACCCGAGGGTCGATCGGCCGAAGGCCGATCGGGTGGGGGTGACACCCGATCCGGATCACTGTCTTGAGGGGGTCACCCCACCCCGGCGCGCGCTGCGCGCCGATCCTCCCCCTGCAGGGGAGGGTTAGCGATACGGCGCGTCGAGCGCGAGGTTCTTGGCGATCTCCCGCTCCCAGCGGTCGCCGTTCGCGAGCAGGCGTTCCTTGTCGAAGTAGAGTTCCTCGCGCGTTTCGGTGGCGAATTCGAAGTTCGGTCCCTCGACGATGGCGTCGACCGGACAGGCCTCCTGGCACAGCCCGCAATAGATGCACTTCACCATGTCGATGTCGTAGCGCGTCGCACGCCGCGTGCCGTCGTTGCGCCGCGGCCCCGCCTCGATGGTGATCGCCTGCGCCGGGCAGATCGCCTCGCACAGCTTGCAGGCGATGCAGCGCTCTTCCCCGTTCGGGTAGCGGCGCAGCGCATGCTCGCCGCGGAAGCGCGGCGACAGCGGGCCCTTCTCGAATGGGTAGTTGAGCGTCGGCTTGGGCTTGAAGAAGTAGCGCATGGAGAGGACGAATGCCTCGACGAACTCCTTGAGGAACGCCGCGCGGGCCGTCTGATCGAGCCTCATGGTCTCATCCTCCGCGCGGGCATCGAGCCCTCGAACCTCATTTCGGCGCCAGGCCGGCGAACTGCAGCACGCCGGCGACGATCGCCACCATGGCAAGCGAGAGCGGCAGAAAAACCTTCCAGCCCAGCCGCATCAGCTGGTCGTAGCGATAGCGCGGCACGAAGGCCTTCACCATGGCGAACATGAAGAACGCCGCGAATGCCTTCAGCAGAAACCACACGATGCCCGGCACCCAGGTGAACGGCGGCACCGGGAACGGTGGCAGCCAGCCGCCCAGGAACAGGATCGTGCACATGGCGCACATGGTCGCGATCGCCACGTACTCGCCCAGCATGAACATCATATAGGGCGCCGAGCCGTATTCGACCATGAAGCCGGCGACCAGCTCGGATTCGGCCTCGACCAGGTCGAACGGCGGCCGGTTGGTCTCCGCCAGGGCCGAGATGAAGAACACGACGAACATCGGCAGCAGCCACAGCCAGTACCAGCCGAACAGGCCCCAACGGCTGTCCTGCGCCTGCACGATGGCGGTGAGATTGAGCGAGCCCACGCACAGCAGCACGGTGATCATGACGAAGCCGATCGAGACTTCGTACGACACCATCTGGGCGGCCGAGCGCAGCGCCGCGAGGAACGGGTATTTCGAGTTCGACGCCCAGCCGGCCATGATGATGCCGTAGACGCCCAGCGAGGAGATGGCGAAGATATAGAGAATGCCGACGTTGATGTTGGCGATCACCCAGCCGACGTCGACCGGGATGACCGCCCAGGCAGCGAGCGCCAGCACGCAGGTGACGAGCGGCGCGAGCAGGAACACGCCCTTGTTGGCGCCGGCCGGGATGATCGGCTCCTTGAGCACGAACTTGAGCAGGTCGGCGAAGGATTGCAGCAGGCCCCAGGGACCGACCACGTTGGGCCCGCGCCTGATCTGCACCGCGGCCCAGATCTTGCGGTCGGCGTAGAGCACGTAGGCGATGACGACGAGCAGCACGACGAGCAGCAGCACGCTCTGCGCCACCATCACCACCAGCGGCCAAAGATAGGTCGACCACAGCTCGGCCATCGCGTTTCCCGTCTCACTCGGCCGCGGTCAGGGCGGTCTTGCCGCGCGCCAGGGCCGAGCATTCATGCATCACCGGCGAGGCGCGCGCGATCGGATTGGTCAGGTAGAAGTCGGCGACCGCCGCGCGGAACGGCGCGCTGTCGGGCGTGCCGCCGCGCGCCGCCAGCTTTTCGATGTCGGCCGGATTTCCGGGTTCGATCGAATCGATGCGCTGCAAGTGCGGGTGCGCCTTGAACAGGGCCGCGCGCAGTTCCGCGAGCGAATCGAACGGCAGCTTGTGGCCGAGCACCTCGGAGAGCGCGCGCAGGATCGCCCAGTCCTCGCGCGCCTCGCCCGGCGGGAAGTTGGCGCGTTCGGCAAGCTGCACGCGCCCCTCGGTGTTGACGTAAAGGCCGGTCTTCTCGGTATAGACGGCGCCCGGCAGGATCACGTCGGCGCGGTGCGCGCCGCGATCGCCGTGCGTGCCGATGTAGACGACGAAGGCGCCGGGCGCGATGTCGATCTCGTCGGCGCCGAGCAGGAACGCGAGTTCGAGCGCGCCGGCCCTGGCCATCTCCACGGCGCTGCGCCCGCCCGTGCCGGGCACGCAGCCGAGATCGAGCGCGCCGACGCGGGACGCCGCGGCGTGCAGCACCGCAAAGCCGTTCCAGCCCTCCTTGACGGCCCCGACCGTCATCGCCGCCCGGGCGGCAAGCGCCGCGACGGCGGCACCGTCCGGCCGCGCCACCGCGCCGGCGCCGATCAGGATCATCGGGTGCGCGGCGGCCTTCAGCTTGTCCGCGAAAGGATGGCGCCCGGCCGCGACGTCGGCCAGCGTGTCGGGACCGGCGGCGAGATAGTCGACCGCATAGGTGAGGTCGACCTTTTCGCCGACGAGCCCAACCGGGAAGGCGCCCATGCGCCAGCGCTTGCGGATGCGGGCGTTGAGGACGGCCGCCTCCCGGCGCGGATTGGCCCCTATAATAAGGAGTGCGTCAGCCCGCTCGATCCCGGCGATGGCCGGGTTGAAGAGGTAGCTCGCCCTGCCCCATGCCGGATCGAGGGCGCTGCCGTCCTGGCGGGCGTCGAGGTTCTTGACCGAGAGCCCGGCCATCAGCGCCTTGAGGGCGAACATCTCCTCGACCGTCGCGAGATCGCCGGCGATGGCCCCGATCCGCTCGGGCCGCGTCGCTTTCACCCGCGCGGCGATCACGCGGAACGCCTCGCGCCAGGAGGCCGGTCGCAGGCGCCCGTGGTCGCGGACATAGGGCGCATCGAGCCGCTGGACTTTCAGGCCGTCGACCACATGCCGGGCCTTGTCGGAAATCCACTCCTCGTTCACCGCCTCGTTGACGCGCGGCAGGATGCGCATCACCTCGGGGCCGCGGGTGTCGACGCGGATCGCCGAGCCGACCGCGTCCATCACGTCGATCGACTCGGTCTTGCCGAGCTCCCACGGCCGCGCGGCGAACGCGTAGGGCTTCGACGTGAGCGCGCCCACCGGGCACAGGTCGACCACGTTGCCCTGCAGCTCGGAGAGCATGGCGTGCTCGAGATAGGTGGTGATCTCCATGTCCTCGCCGCGCCCGATGGCGCCCAGTTCCGGCGCGCCCGCGACCTCGGTCGAGAAGCGGATGCAGCGCGTGCAATGGATGCAACGCGTCATGATGGTCTTGACCAGCACGCCGATGTATTTGTCCTCGACCGCGCGTTTGTTCTCCTGATAGCGGCTGGCGTCGACGCCGTACGCCATGGCCTGGTCCTGCAGGTCGCATTCGCCGCCCTGGTCGCAGATCGGGCAATCGAGCGGATGGTTGATCAGCAGGAACTCCATCACGCCTTCGCGCGCCTTGCGCACCATCGGGGTCCTGGTGTTGACGACCGGCGGCTCGCCCTTGGGGCCGGGGCGGCAGTCGCGCACGCCCCAGGCGCAGCTCGCCACCGGCTTGGGCGAGCCGACCAGCTCGACCAGGCACATGCGGCAATTGCCGGCGATCGACAGCCGCTCGTGGAAGCAGAAGCGCGGGATCTCCGCGCCCGCCATCTCGCACGCCTGCAGCAGCGTGTACTCCGGCGGAACGTCGATCTCCTTGCCGTCGACGATGAGCTTGGTCATCTCAGTGCCATGTCGCCCAAAGGAACAGCGCCGCGGCGATCGCGATGGCCGCGGCTATGTCCAGCCGCACCAGGAACGCGACGCCGCGGCAAAATCGCCTCGACAGGCTCGTCGTCATGCTCGCTTCTCCGCCGCCGCATACAGCGCCGCGACGCCCAGGGTATGGGTCGAAATCTTGTAGAGATCGTCGACACGCGTTTCCAAACGTTCGAGACTCGTACCGTGCGATTGCTGCGTCGCGCGAATGTCGCGGAGCAATCGGAGTACGAGACTGTCGACTTCCTTTGCCATGTTTCGATCCCTATTCCGCCGCCACCCGCACCGGCTCGGGATGTGGGTTCGCCGTGTACTCGTCGATGCGTCGCTCGATCTCCGGGCGGAAGTGGCGTAGCAGGCCCTGCACCGGCCAAGCCGCGCCGTCGCCGAAGGCACAGATGGTGTGGCCCTCGATCTGGGTGGTCACCTCCATCAGCATGTCGATCTCGCGCTTGTGCGCGCGGCCTTCCGCCATGCGGGTGAGCACGCGCCACATCCAGCCCATGCCCTCGCGGCACGGGGTGCACTGGCCGCAGCTCTCGTGCTTGTAGAAGTACGAGATGCGCGCCATGGCGCGCACGATGTCGGTCGACTTGTCCATCACGATCACGGCGGCGGTGCCGAGCGCGGATTTCTTGTCGCGGCACCCGTCGAAGTCCATGAGCAGGCTGTCAGCCTGATCGGCTCCCGCAGGCACGAGCGGCATCGACGAGCCGCCGGGAATGACCGCGAGCAAGTTGTCCCAGCCGCCGCGCACCCCGCCCGCGTGCGCCTCCAGCAGCTCGCGCAGCGGAATGCCCATCGCCTCCTCGACGTTGCACGGCTTGTTCACATGCCCGGAGATGCAAAACACCTTGGTGCCGGTGTTGTTCGGCCGCCCGATCGAGGAGAACCACGCGGCGCCGCGCCGCAGGATGTCCGGCGCGGCCGCGATCGTCTCGACGTTGTTGACCGTCGTCGGGCAGCCGTAGAGCCCGACATTGGCCGGGAACGGCGGCTTGAGGCGCGGTTGGCCTTTCTTGCCTTCGAGGCTCTCGAGCAGCGCCGTCTCCTCGCCGCAGATATAGGCCCCAGCGCCGTGGTGGACGTAAAGGTCGAAATCGAAGCCGTGGACATTGTCCTTGCCGAGCAGCTTTGCCGCGTAGGCCTGGTCGACCGCCGCCTGGAGGCGTTTGCGCTCGCGGATGAACTCGCCGCGGATATAGATGTAGCCGGCATGCGCCCCCATGGCGAAACCGGCGAACAGGCACCCCTCGACCAGCAGATGCGGATCGTGGCGCATGATCTCGCGGTCCTTGCAGGTGCCGGGCTCCGACTCGTCGGCATTGACCACGAGGTAGTGCGGCCGGCCGTCCGACTGTTTGGGCATGAACGACCACTTGAGACCGGTCGGAAAGCCGGCGCCGCCGCGCCCGCGCATGCCCGACGCCTTCATCTCGTTGATGATCCAATCGCGGCCTTTTTCGAGGATCGCCTTGGTGTCGTCCCACGCGCCGCGCGCGCGCGCCCCCTCGAGGCCCCAATCGTGCAGGCCGTAGAGGTTGGTGAAGATGCGGTCCTTGTCCGCGAGCATATCTACTGGTGCCTGGGGTCGGATGAATCGGCAGCGGGCAGCTTGGGCACAGGAGCATCCGTCACGTTCACGGCTTCGCCCGGCTTCTTGGCATCGTCGTCGCGCAGCGGCTCCTTGCGCGCACCCGGCACGCCGTTTCTTTTGTAGATCGCCGGGTCGGTGAGCGTGGTCGGGCCGCCGATCGGAGCGGAGAGCTGCCGGTCGACCTGGGGGCCGGGCGGGGGCGTGCGGCCGGCGGCGAACTCGTCGAGGATCTTCTCGAAAGTTTCCGGCGTCAGATCCTCGTAGAAGTCGGCGTTGATCTGCACCATCGGCGCGTTGACGCAGGCACCGAGGCATTCGACCTCGATCCAGGAGAAATTCCCGTCGGCGGTCACGTGATGCTCGTCGCCGATCCTGCGCCGGCAGACCTTCTTCAGGTCCTCGGCGCCGCGCAGCATGCACGGCGTGGTGCCGCACAATTGCACATAATAGCGGCCGACCGGCTCGAGATTGAACATCGTGTAGAACGTGGCGACCTCGAGCCCGCGGATCGGCGCCAGACCGAGCAGCTGCGCGACGCAGCGGATCGCCGCCTCCGGCAGCCAGCCGCCCGCCTGCTGCTGCGCGCGCCACAGCAGCGGAATGATCGCCGAGGCCTGCCGTCCCGGCGGATATTTGGTCATCTCGGCTTGCGCCCAGGCGAGATTCTCCGCCGTGAAGGCGAAGGTCTTGGGCTGGGTCTCCGGCGGAGCGAGGCGGCGCACGGCCATCAGCGATCGACCTCCCCGAACACGATGTCGATCGAGCCGATGATGGCGGCGACGTCCGCCAGCATGTGCCCGCGGCTGAGAAAATCCATGGCCTGCAGGTGCGCGTAGGAGGGCGCCCTGATCTTGCATTTATACGGCCGGTTGGTGCCGTCGGAAATCAGATAGACGCCGAACTCGCCCTTGGGCGCCTCGACCGCGGCGTAGACCTCGCCCTTCGGCACGTGGAACCCCTCGGTGTAGAGCTTGAAGTGATGGATCAGCGCCTCCATCGACCGCTTCATCTCGGCGCGCCGGGGCTGCACGATCTTGTTGTCCTCGACCGCCACCGGCCCGCGGTTTTCCGCCATCCGCAGCATGTCGATGCACTGCTTCATGATGCGCACCGACTGGCGCATCTCCTCCATGCGCACCAGGTAGCGGTCGTAGCAGTCGCCGTTCTTACCGACCGGAATATCGAAATCCATCTCGGCGTAGCACTCGTAGGGCTGCGCCTTGCGCAGGTCCCACGCCGCGCCCGAGCCACGCACCATCACGCCGGAAAAACCCCAGCCCCAGGCGTCCGCGAGCTTGACCGTGCCGATGTCGACGTTGCGCTGCTTGAAGATGCGGTTGTCGGTGAGCAGCTCCTCGAGGTCGTCGCATACCTTGAGGAACGGATCGCAGAACGCCTCGATGTCGTCGATCAGCTTGTCGGGCAAATCCTCGTGCACGCCGCCGACGCGGAAGTAATTGGCGTGCATGCGCGCGCCCGACGCGCGCTCGTAGAACACCATCAGCTTTTCGCGCTCCTCGAACCCCCACAGGGGCGGGGTGAGCGCGCCGACGTCCATGGCCTGAGTCGTGACGTTGAGGAGGTGGGAGAGCAGCCGCCCGATCTCGCAATAGAGCACGCGGATGATTTGGGCGCGCCTGGGCACCTCGATGCCGAGCAGCCTCTCGGCCGCCAGGCAGAACGCATGCTCCTGGTTCATCGGCGCGACGTAGTCGAGCCGGTCGAAGTAAGGGATCGCCTGCAGATAGGTCTTGTGCTCGATCAGCTTCTCGGTGCCGCGGTGCAGCAGCCCGATATGCGGGTCGACCCGCTCGACCACCTCGCCGTCGAGCTCGACCACGAGGCGCAACACGCCGTGCGCCGCCGGATGCTGCGGCCCGAAGTTGATGGTGAAGTTGCGCAGGTGCTGTTCGTTCATTGGGTGCGCTATTCGCCCCTCTTCGCCTTTTCGTCGCCCGGCAATGGGTAGTCGGCGCCCTCCCAGGGCGAGAGGAAATCGAAATTCCGGAATTCCTGCGCCAGCCGCACCGGGTCGTAGACCACGCGCTTGACCTCGTCGTCCCAGCGCACCTCGACGAAGCCGGTGAGCGGAAAGTCCTTGCGCAGCGGATGGCCCTCAAAACCGTAGTCGGTGAGGATGCGCCGCATGTCGGGGTGGCCGGTGAACAGCACGCCGTAGAGATCGTAGGTCTCGCGCTCGAACCAGTCGGCGCCGGGAAATACCCCGATGATCGAGGGCACCGGCGTCGCCTCGTCGGCCTCGACTTTGACCCGCACGCGCTGGTTCCGCTTGGGCGAGAGCAGATGATAGACGACGTCGAACCGCCTTTGCCGGGAGGGCCAGTCGACCGCCGTCACGTCGATCAGGGAGATGAACTGGCAGCGCGGATCGTCGCGCAGGTGCGTCATCACCTTCACGATATCTTCGGCCCGCGCGTAGACCGAAAGCTGCCCGAACGTCACCTCGAACCGCAGCACCGCGCCGCCGAGCGCCGAGGCGATCGCGCCGCCGAGCTCCTGGAGGGTGTCGTCCATCCGGTGCGGCTCCGCCGGCATCTCAGCGCTCGATCGTGCCGGTGCGGCGGATCTTCTTCTGCAGCAGCATGATCCCGTAGAGCAGCGCCTCGGCGGTGGGCGGGCAGCCAGGCACGTAGATGTCGACCGGGACGATGCGGTCGCAGCCGCGCACCACCGAGTAGGAATAATGGTAATAGCCGCCGCCGTTGGCGCACGAGCCCATGGAAATGACGTAGCGCGGTTCCGGCATCTGGTCGTAGACCTTGCGCAGCGCCGGCGCCATCTTGTTGCACAGGGTGCCCGCGACGATCATCACGTCGGACTGGCGCGGCGAGGCGCGCGGCGCGAAGCCGAAGCGCTCGGCGTCGTAGCGCGGCATCGCCATCTGCATCATCTCGATGGCGCAGCAGGCGAGCCCGAAGGTCATCCACATGAGCGAGCCCGAGCGAGCCCAGGTGATCAGGTCGTCGGCCGCGGTGACGAGGAAGCCTTTGTCGGCGAGTTCGTTGTTGAGGCCGAGGAAAAACGGATCGGAGCCGGCCGGTTTCCCGGTCCGCGGATCGAGGATGCCGGTTGCCGCCGGGGCAAGCACGCCCGACCGGGGACTCAATCCCATTCGAGCGCCCCCTTCTTCCATTCGTAGATGAAGCCGATGGTCAGGACCGCAAGAAACACCATCATTGACCAGAAGCCGTAGGCGCCGAGCTTGCCGAACGCCACCGCCCACGGGAACAGGAACGACACCTCGAGGTCGAAAATGATGAACAATATGGCGACGAGGTAGAACCGCACGTCGAACTTCATGCGCGCATCGTCGAACGCATTGAAGCCGCATTCGTAGGCCGAGAGCTTCTCCGCGTCCGGCTGCTGATAGGCGACGAGGAACGGCGCGATCAGCAGGGCAAGCCCGATCACCGCCGCAACGCCAATGAACACGGCGAGGGGCAAATAGTCCTTCAGGAGGTCGGTCATCGGCGATACCACTTGGCCGGGCTTGCAGGCCGCGCGCCGCACGGATCAGGCCGGGAATCTATCCGGATTCGCGACGGACGGAGGGTCGCCGACCCTTAGCGCAGTGCACAAAACGTGGCAAGCCGGCGTCGCGCCGCGGGGGACGGCGTCATGCGCTCCCGGGTGGGGCGCAACGCGTCGAGGCCCATCGCGCTCGCGCGATGGGCTCGGCAGCCTGCACCGTTGAGCCGGGATCCGCCTGCGGCTCGGCTCACTTCGCCAGGTAGTTCCGGTGCACCCAGCCGCCCTCCGTGCCGGGGGCAGCGGGGGCGCGGCGGGTTTCGAAGAACAGCGCCTGCTCGCCCTCACGGGCCTCGAGCTTCAGGTTTTGGGGGAGCGGCTTCTCGATCGCCTTGCCGCGCTCGGCGGCATCGAGAAAGGCCAGCACGTCGGCGGTCGAGGGCAACTCCGCCCCCGGCGCGTTCGCGTCGCTGATCGCCTCGGTGGCGTTGGCGGCGAGGAGCTTCGGCCACATTTTGCGGAACAGGCCGTTCGAACGGATAGATGTCGGCGCTATTGAGCTTGCCGTTGACTGCGAAGACGTAGCCGACGACATCGGTCTCGCTCTCGCCCGCCGGCTGCAGCGCCTTGACATAGCCGGTCTGCGCATCCTTGAGCTTCTCGTTCTCGAGGGAGAGCTGCAGGCTGCTGCGCGATTGCGGCGCGGCGACCGGGGCGGCCACCGCCCGCGAGAGCTTGTCCTGCATTTTCGACACGTGCTCCCACACCTGGCGCTGGCGCTGGCCGGTGTCGCCGGAGAGGAAGGCGGCGGCCTGCCCCGGTCCCCCGATCGAGGCGGTCGGGTTCGTCTTGATGGCGATCTTGGCCTCGCGCGACGGCACTGCGCTCGCCGCACTGGAGAAGCGGCGCACATCCTCCTTGCCGCGCGCGGTCCAGCGGCCCTGCTCGACGCAGAACGAGGCGATCGGCACGCGGCCCGAGCGCGGCGGGATCAGCAGGCTAACGGTCAGGACGCGATCCTGCTGCCCGCCTTTGACGATGTCGCCCGACTGAATGAACAGCTCCGTCGTGCCGGTATTCTCCACGTCGAGCTGGTTCACGTTGCCGGTCTCGTGCACCTGGGCGCTGCCGTTCGCCAGCCCCTCCTGCAGGGTGAGCGGCACCGGACCGGGCGCGGAGGCGCCGTGGACGAAGTAGATCGCGAGGTTCTCGTGAACGACGGGCCCGGAGATGCGGTAATTCTCCGACGCGGCCGCGCCGGCACCGGCCAGCGCCAGCAGCGCCGCCGAGGCCGCGGCAAGGACGGCGTGGAATCCATGCGGCATTCGATGTCCCTCCCTTGGGACGTCACCCCAGCCCGGCACCCTAGTACCGGTCTGCGGCTCCGCTGGGGACGGGCAGCGGCGGATTTCAGGCGTAATCGTGTTGACGGTACGGCGGTGGAAAATGACCGCGCCGAGCGGCGCAACAGCAACGGATCAACGATGGCCCGTCAGCAGCAGGACGAGAACGATGATCAGCAGCACGCCGACGATGCCCCCCGGGGCATGCCCCCAGCGGCGGCGGCCGGAGAATGCGCCCACGAGAAGAACAATGAGCAGGACGAGGAGGATCGTCGAGAGCATGGCGGCACCGCGCGGCTGTGCCTTCGCATAACGCGCGGCACTCGCCGGCGTTCCGCGCAGCCTAACGAGATGGCTATGCGCGGTGCACGCGGCCGAATTCAAGGATGCAGTCGCGCACGCGCTCGGGTGTCTGCTCCGGCGGCATGACGGGCCAGAACTCCGGCTTGGGCAAAAGCT
>WNGG01008634.1_pt1 | contig 11202 bp, 17 predicted proteins | sample 5400661 | NCBI WGS metagenome assembly WNGG01 (sample SAMN13153372, study PRJNA577476) | soil metagenome | isolation source: 100 cm soil or saprolite under Garry oak tree replicate 1 | place: USA:California | collected 2016-06-15 | reverse complement strand
CCCCGCTCCGGACGCGGTGTTCACAATGGCCCCACCACCTTGCTTGAGCATCTGGGGGATCTCATACTTCATACACAGCCAGACCCCATTGAGATTGATGATGATGATGCGATCCCAATTCTCCTCTGTGCACTCAGCGGTGGTGGCTACCGCCCCTTCGATCCCCGCATTATTATGCGCGCAATCCAGCCGGCCGTAGGTGGCGAGGGTTTTGTTGATCAGCGCCTCGACCTCGGCTGCCTGCGACACATCGGCTTTGACGAAGAGGACCTCGCCGCCGGCTCTCTTGATCATGCCAACTGTTTCTTCACCACCCTCCACGACTACGTCAGCAACGACGACCTTTGCGCCTTCTCTGGCGAATGTCAGAGCAGACGCTCTGCCGATCCCTGAGCCTGCACCGGTCACCAGAGCGACTTTCCCTGCTAACCATCCTGTCATATGGATTCCTCTTCGCTTTTGCGGTTGTTCTCACCCGAGAGCATTCGATGAATCAGGCCCCGACTGTTGCGGGCATGAGGTCGATATGGATATGGAGTTCGTCCGCGATTCGTTCTAACCGCTCACGCAAGGCCGGCATGCCAACATGAGCTGGTACGTCCATGCGGATCTGCATGGTATAAATCGCTGTCCCGCTGCCCGGCTCAGGCCGCAAGTAGGTCTGCATCTGGGTGATGTTGATGCCGTGGTCGGCCAGGCAGCGAGCCACGCGCGCTACAATCCCGGCTTTGTCTACGCCCGTCGCTTGCAACTCGTAGGGTGCGGTCCGTTCTCCGGCGCCATAACGACTCGGTTCGCCTTCGAGCGGTCGGAAGAACACGGTCAGCCGCTTCTCCCACTCCAGACGCTTGCAGGCGGTCGAGAGGAGCCGTTCGGTCTCTGGTCCCTGGCCTGAAAGGAGCAAGAGCACAGCAAACTCGCCGCCTAGAATCGTCATGCTGGAGTCTTCAAGGTTGCAGTCGCATTCGTAGATCAGCTCGGCGAGATCAGCAACGATACCCGGCCGGTCATGGCCGATAGCAGAGAGGGCGAACCATTTTTTCATTGCCGTAGCTCCTTCACCGCTTCCACCAGCCTCTCCAGCACCTGCCCCGACGGCCCGCGCAGGCTGACCGTGCACAGTGGGGTGATCTCGCTCTCATAGAGGTTCACCTCGATGAGCGTGCCGCCCTTATCGCGCACTGCCAGGGGAAACGATGCGGCCGGGTAGACCGTGGCCGAGGTGCCGGCCACGATCATGCAATCGCAGAGCTGCGTTTCGCTAAAGCATTTTTCCAGCGCATCGGGCGGGATCGGCTCGCCGAACGACACGGTGTCACTCTTGAGGATGCCACCACAATGGGGGCAGCGAGGCGGGAGCTGGTGCAGGGGCACCTCGGCCGCGGGAAAACGGGAGTTGCACTGGATACAGCGGGTCAAGGTGTAATTGCCGTGGATCTCGACCAGATTACGGCTGCCGGCGCGGCGGTGGAGGTTATCGACATTCTGGGTGATGAGGCAGCGCAAGATGCCCATATTTTCCAGCTCGGCGAGCGCATAGTGCCCGGGATTGGGTTCGGCCACGTCGAGGGTCTCCCAGATTTCTTTACTCGGCCCTTGGGGAGACAGGCGTTCTTCCCAAGCTTTCTTGGGATCTTTAAGAAAGCGCTGATAGCCGTCCATCGGCGGCTCGCCGTACTTAGTCCACAGGCCGCCTGGCCCTCGAAATGGCGGGATGCCGCTCTCCACTGAGATCCCAGCGCCGGTGAGCGTCATGACGTAACGGGCCGAGAGCAGGAGCCGGGCCGCTTGACGGATTGTCTCTGCTTGTGTGGTGTCTGCCTGTGCCATGGTTTGTCAGTCCTTGTTGCGTGAAAAACGGGGGAAAAGGGTAAAAGGCGAAAAGGCGAAAGGGATAGAAAGTTCTTTGAGGTTCGCCCCTTCGCCCTTTATTTCCCCCGCCACTGCGGCGGTCGCTTCTCGGCAAAGGCTCGCGCCCCTTCGCGGGCATCCTCGGTTCCCTGCAACCAGTTATACAGCTCGCGCTCCAGCTTGAGCCCATCAGCGAGCGGGAGGTCGAGGCCGCGCAGGGCTGCTTGCTTGATCCGCTGTACCGCCAGCGGCGCGCTCTTGCAGATCTCTGTAGCGATCTCCTCGCATTTGCTCATCAACTGGCTCATCGGCACGACATAATCAACTAGACCCAGGCGCAGGGCCTCCTGGGCGTTAATACGGTTGCCGGTATACAGCATCTCCAGCGCCCGACCTAAGGGAATCAGGCGAGGCAGGCGTTGCGTGCCACCCGCGCCCGGCAGCCAGCCCAGGCGGACTTCGCCCAGGCCAAACTGGGCGTGCTCGGCGGCGACACGGATGTCGCAGGCGAGAGCCTGTTCCAGACCGCCGCCGTTGGCATGGCCGTTGATCGCGGCGATGATCGGTTTATAGAGGTCAAACAGTAACGGAAAGAGCCGGTTCTGGGGCTCCTCGCCAGGACGTTCGACGTAGTTGGCCTTGACGTCACTGCCGGCGCAGAACGCGCGCTCTCCCGCACCGGTGAGGATGCCGACGCGGAGGGCAGGGTCATCGCGAAACTCGCGCCAGATCTCTGCCAGCCGCTCATACGTCTCAAAGTCGCAGGCATTCAGCCGCTCCGGCCTGTTGATGGTGACGTAGGCGATGGGTCCCTTTTTTTCGAACAGCACTTTCATTGATGGATCCCCCAAAAGTTGAAAGCTGACCGCTAAAGCTTCTTTTAGCGGGATTTTTTCGCTGTCGTCAACGGATCGAGGATTTCTTCAGCTGGGAACAGGCTTACTCCAGCACAACAAGGCCAAAATGCCGGAAACGGCGGATCAACTCGAAGTCTTCTCGATTTCTGGTGTAGACCGTGGCACCAATGGTACGGGCATTCATGGCAATCAGGCAATCGGCGACAATATGGGGAAGCTTTGAACGATAGGAAGGCTGCTCCCGAAAGATCCGAGCGAGAAGGTTGCCTGTGTCCTTCCAGTTCGCATGGGTGGGAGTGATGATCCGCCCTGCCCGCTCGAACGGTGAGTAGAGAGCCTCGACATTTTTGCGCTCAGCCAGGGAGATGGCCCCGGCTAAAAGCTCCTCGATAACGACAGAAGAGAAGTGGACGCCTGGGGCGTGCTCTGTGTAGATCCGGGCAATCTCGGCATGGAACCTGCCGCTTTGCAGGAAATCGATGTAGACATCTGCGTCAATCAGGTGCTTTGCCATCCCGCACTTTCTTTCCGCTCCACCCCTTGCCAGCAGTCTGCTCGAGCGAGTGCAGGATCTCCTTGCGGAACACTACCAGATCCAGGGCACGGTCAATAGTTTCGGCATCGGTCTGTGTCCCCAAGATACGCTGGGCTCGCCGGATCTTGTCTTCGTCTAGATACACATTCTTCCGTTTAAGCGCACTTTTCATAGGTTTAACTCATCTCCCCCGTAAAAGAGGATACGGGCGGAGTGGACAGCTTGTCAAAGCCTCCCTTAGTGCACCAGCGCCTCCAGGACGCGGGCGATGCGCACCAGATCCTTTTCTCCAGCTCCCTTTTCTTAGAGGTGGCCTCGCAGGGCCGCCCTACTCGTGTACCCGCCGGGCCACGATGATGAAGCCGGTGTGGGCGACCATGCGGTGCTCGGGGCGGACCGAGAGGTCTTTGACATGCCAGAAGCGCAGCAGGTTTTCCATCACCTCGATTACGGCGAAACCCCGGTGGGCGCGCAGTTCATCTACGAGGGCTTTTACCTGCACCACGGTGGGGACATATCCCACTACGACACCGCCTGGCCGCAGAGCTGCGGCCGCGTGCGGGAGCACTCGCCAGGGTTCAGGCACGTCGATCAGTAGGCGGTCCACATCATGCGCCTCGATCCCCTCATAGGCATCTCCCAGCATGAGTGTCCAATTCGACGCCTCGCCGTAGAAACGGGTGACGTTCTCGCGCGACATCGCACAAAAGTCTTCACGCGCTTCGATAGTCAGGAGTGTTCCTGTCGGGCCGATAGCGCGCAGCAATGCGATTGTCAGAGCGCCTGGCCCTGCCCCCACTTCTACAACTGAGGCCCCGGGAAACACGTCGCCCCACAAGAGCATGACGCCTACGTCTTTGGGGTAGATGACCTGAGCCCGGCGTGGCAGATTAGGGATCAGATGCGCATAGGTCGGACGGAAGACCCAGAACGGCTCGTTACGCGCCGTACATACCCGACTGCCCTCAGGTAGGCCGATGGGCTGGTCCGCTTGCAAAGCGCTGCCTCGCAGCGAGATGCGGCCACCCGCCTTGAGCGTGCGCAGGTATTCACGCTCTTTGCTGTCAACGAACACAACGGTGTCCCCAGCCTGGAGGAGGGTACGGTTGGACATGGGAAGGGAGTAGCTCTCAGCGCTTCAGGTCGGGAATCGGGGAATCGGGGAACTCCCTCCCTCCCTCTCCGGTTCTCCGGTTCTGCGGTTCTTCTTGCCAGACGCCAGCCGCTGCCTGCTTTCTTTCCGCGTTGTCCTGTTTGCGTTCGACCTCGCGGAGGAGGCTGCAGAACGAGCATACTGCGGCGAACGCAGGCATCCCGCACACCTCGCACTCGCGCGGGGGGCTGCCATCCGGCGCGACAAACAGGGGCTGGGCCGAGCGCAGGAACTCCTGCACGAAGGTAAGTTTCGTCCCTGGCATCTTGGCCTCGATGCGGTTCAGGATGTCCTTGTAGAAGAGTTGCGTGGCGCCGACACTGTTAGGACATTCTTCGATGACGTAGTCAATGCCGCGGAAGAAGGCGTACACCGCGGTTTCTAGCTCACTCAGGCGGTAGAGCGGTCGCACCTTGCGAACAAACCGAGGGTGAGTCGGGGTGAGGACCGGTTTTTCCCGCGCCAGGTATTCGGTCTGCCAGTGGAGCGCGTTGCCCAACAGCCGCGCGGCCTCGTCGTCGAGGTTGTGGCCGGTGGCGAGGACGTCAAACCCGCCTTCGATGGCAGCCTGATCGAAGAAGTGGCGCTTCATCGTGCCACAGGCTGCGCACGGCACCCGGTGGGTAAACTGGGCCGCGGTCGGTACTGACACCGCCTCCTCAGCGAGCGTGACGACTTGCAGCGGGACTGTGTGGGTGCGGGCGAAGCGCTCCGCTTTTTCCCGCGACTGCGCTGAGTAGGGGCCGATACCCAGGTCGAGGTAGAGGCCCTCAGTGTGATATCCCTGCGCGATCAAGACATCCCACAACGCTAGACTGTCCTTCCCGCCGGAGACCGCGACCAGGATGCGCTCGTGCGGAGTAAACATCTTCTCCTTAGTGATGGTCCGGTCGATCTGGCGCTGAAAGTAGAGGATAAAGCAGGACCGGCAAAAGGCGGTATGATGGGAGCGCAGGTTGATCTCGGCGCGCTCATGGCAGCGAGTGCACTTCATAGACCCCCAGAGATTACCGAGCGGATCTCGATGTCATCCTCGTCCTGTATAAGGTCGTCCTCAGTGAGCAGGCTGGTATCGCGGATCACCAGCACCGTGGCGGGGAGTAACGCGAGCTTCTCAAGGAGAGCGGCGACGCGCAGGCGCCCGGAGAAGGTGACCGTTTTGTTCTGCGGCAGCAGTATGACCCGCACGGCAAAGTACCCTACCACGCACTGTTCCGAGCGACAAGAACCCTTGACAACAGCGTCTGTGATGCCATACCCTAAGCAAGACCGGTGCGCTGCCAGCCTTTTTTTGTCTCATCTGGAGGATGTTCTATGGCAGAGAAAGCGAGGACTGCTCAGAGAGCCGACGCGGCGCGCAATAAGCGTTCTTGTCCCATTTGTGGGGCTGAAAGCAAAGTCGTCCAGTTTGCTGGCTTTGGTCGCAAGGGGTTCTTCTGGGTATGTGATAAGAATGCCGAACATACGGTCCGGACTCGTTAGAGCCGAGGAGAGTGTTCATGCCGCGGACGAGCAAGAAAGAAAAAGCGAAAAAGAATTTCAACCTGTTCGAGGAAGAAGAACGCGCCGAAGAGGCGGCCGAAGAAGAACTGCCCAAAGACGAGGCCGGCCGGCGCAAGATCAAGCGACGCTACGAGGAACTCCTCGGCATCCGCATCGACAAACTCAAGGGGCGCGTCCTCAACCGTGAGCGTATCAACAAGACCATTGAAGGCATCTACTTCATCTGTGCCGCGTGCAAAAAGGTCTCCCACAACCTGGACGAGGGGCTAGTCGAAGACCCCAACAACGTCAATAACCTCTGCTCCGCCTGCTCCAAGGAAAAAGGCAAGAACGGTCAGGCGGCAGCCTAAGGAGCTGCGCACAGATAAGTTGACCGCTCTCGTGTTGTGGTGCAGGCGTCCTCGCCTGCAGTGTGCGCAGCCGGCCAGAGGCCGGCACCACAAGAATTGATCAAGCCTCCCAGTCTTCTGAGCGAAGACGAAGCATCTCACCAAGGGGCAGGCAAGCAGAAAGCGGCTTTGCTCTGCCCCGTTCAGTATGCCTTGCGCTACGAGACCGCTCTAGCGCGGAGGTGCTCTACGAACGCGGAGAAATCCGGCGGGGTAGGGCTGGTGAAGCGAACGTGCTGGCCAGTCGTGGGGTGGAGAAAAGCCAGCGCCTCGGCGTGCAGGCAGAGGCGCACCGTCTGTGCAGTTGCGCCGTAGCAGGTATCGCCGACGATTGGATGTCCAAGCGCGGCCAAGTGCGCGCGGATTTGATGGCGCACCCCAGTCGCGAGAGTAACCCGGACTAGGGTGTATCCAGGCAGAGCTTCTACAGGAGCATAGAGAGTGCGTGCCGCCTGCCCCTGCCCAGGGGCAACCACGCGCATGCGCTGTCCGCGCGGTCCCGCTGGCGCCAGACCGTAGGACACCTCCCCACCGGCTCGCAGTTGTCCTACGACGACTGCCAGGTACTGCTTCTCTACTGTGCGCACGCTCCATTGCTTCCGCAGTGAGGCGTATGCAGCGGGTGTGCGTGCCGCCAGCAGCAGGCCAGAGGTAGGGGTGTCGAGTCGATGCACTAACCCGGATTCGAGCGGCCGCGGGCCGACAGTCACAGTCTCGGGGAAGCGGGCCACCAGGAAATTGGTCACGGCGTCGGTCTCTGTGTGACGCAACGCCAGGCTCGGGATGCCGGCCGGCTTATCGAGCACTACGACCGTGTCGTCAGCATACACCACTGCGATTGGCAGGGCAGGGTTGGGGCGCACGGAGCAAACTACAGGCGCAGTGACGGTATCCCCCGCGTGTACGCGCAGCCCTTTTTTGCTGGTGCGTCCGTTCAGGAGCACCTGACCGCTGGCGATCAACGCGGCGATGTCACGCCGTGGCAAGGGCTGGAGACGGGTGGCGAGGAACGTGTCGAGCCGTACCGCCCCTTCGTTGGCGGCTACGACCCACTGCACGACTTCGCTCATGCTCAGTTGTCTGACAGGGTGGCTTTCATCCAGCCTTCGACCTGCTGCAGGAACTGGCCGAACGGATTCTCGCTCGGGGAGGCGGCGAAGCACGCCTTGCGCATATAGTCGAGCGCCCCGGAATAGTACTCAAAGTTCTTGGACAGTTCCTGGAACAGGAGGAAACCGGTGTGATAGAGCGCCAGGTCCAGTTCCGACACCTTCCAGTACGAGCGGCGTCCTTCCTGCAGGTAGTAATCGAGGACCCCGCGTTTCTCGATATAGGTGCGAAACAGCCCGCTCATAAAGAGCGTGTAGTCTCCCACGTATTTGCATATTTCTCGCTCGCGCAAGACCGGTGGTTGTGGCGCCGGGGAAGCGGGAGGGTAGGTACTCAGCATTTCCACCACACTGTCGAGACGGCGCCCGCTCGGTGCGCGCAAGCGATAGAGCTGATCCGTATGGGCAAACGCGGTGAGCACATTGGCGACGTACTCGACGACGGCGTGATCGTTGAGCCCCAGTTCCCAGAAGCTTTTCCGGGCACACTCGAAGAAAAAAGACTTGAGCCGATCGCCAGAAATTGTCTTCCCCATAGTGGGTCACTATACTAGCAAAAAAGGACTAAAAGGAACAAGATACAGCATCCCTATACAGCAAGAGGAGGTCCCCATGAAAGGGCACAGCCGCACGCGCTGGCCACATCCATACTCCTTGTCTCAGGCGCTCGGCTTCGCTGGCGCTCTGCCCGCGCTACTCGGGATGCTGGCCTCTTCCTGCCACGCCGCAACTCGGGCACGGGAGGAGGAGGGTAGTGTACGGGTTGAGGTGCGTCATGTGGGCTTTGATCATCTCTCGAACTCGCCGGTCGTGATCCTGCAAGACACAGACAAGAAGAAGGCCATACCGATCTGGGTCGGCGTCTTCGAAGCGCAGGCGATTGCCCTGGAACTGCAAGGCGTGCCGCCGCCCCGCCCGCTCACCCATGACTTGATCAAGAACATCCTGGAGCAAGTCGGCGTGGAGTTCGAGAAAGTGGTGGTGAGTGAACTCAAGGGGAGCACCTACTACGCGCGCATTCATCTGGCCTCCGCGGGGAAGCCGCTCGAAGTGGACAGCCGGCCGAGCGACGCGATCGCGCTGGCGCTGCGGTTCCACCGGCCGATCTTTGTCGCCAAAGCCCTGTTTGACACCGCTCTTCCGTCTGAGGCTTCTCAGGGCCGGCCAGAGCCGATTAGCGCGAAGATCTCCGGGGTGACCGTGCAGAATCTCACCACAGAGCTGGCCGAGTACTTCAGCTTACCAGATACGACAGGGGTGCTGGTGGCAGACTCCGCTGAAGAGAGCGGAGAAGACCACTTGCAGCGCGGAGATGTGATCGTTGCGGTGGAAGGAGAAGCCGTGCGTGACGTCACCGATTTTCGGGACAAACTGAGCAAGGAAAAAGGACATGTAGCGACCTTGCGTGTGCAGCGTAACGGCAAAGAGATGGGGGTGCATCTGACGCCCACAGAGGAGTAAGGTCCCTACTTAAAACAGGGACTCCAGCTCTTGCGCGCGGGGGAGCACTGCCTGACGCGCCTGATCGAGTTGTCGTTGCCGCTGGGCTTGTCGTGCGGCATCCCGCTCCTGGGTTGCGCGCCCTTCTTTTTCCAGCCCTTGTTTGGTGTGTTCTCTCTGGGTCAACCCCGCCCGGCTGACGTACCACACAGACTGTTCGCCCAGCGCCAGGCGGGTGTCCTGCCCCTCCCAGATCAACCAGTTACGGGCATAGGGCCAGTCGATCGACCCGGTCTCGGTGGGGACTGCCGACCCGGTTGCAGTGCGGACCGTGGCGCTGGTTCGGTCCACAGACAGCGGGGTTACCTCCGCAGCCTCCCACGAGTCCGCGAGGCCGTGGGGTGTCCCGTACTTGTGTATGACAGCGAGGCGGATCGGCGCGCACTGCTCCAAGTCCTGCAACTCCAGATCGGCGGCGGTAGGAGTGTGCTGGTCAGCCTGGGGCACCATCTCCACGCCAATCGCGTAGAGGCCAAAGTCTCGCCCGAAAAAGAAGGAGACGGCTCGTCCCTGCCACCTGGCGACCAGCTCAGTCTGGCTGTTGGCGCGGATGGTATAGGCCCCTTTCAGGGTACGGTCAGGAGCGCGCTCCAGGTCGGGCAGCCGTTGTACCTGTTCGATGGGCATGGTCCAGGTAGCGCCCAGCGGCATCTGCGGCTCAGGTTGTACCTGGGCGCCGGCAAGAGCGCCGGAGCCACAGAGCAGTGCGAAAAGAGTGAGAAGATGTAACAGCATGATAGACAGTCCTCGTTTCAGGATAGGGACTTCTATAAGCAATCGCCTTGCGGTAGCTCCTCCTGCACCTTTAGCTCTTTGTCGGGTTCGGTGTCCGGACCACCGGCGAGGAGGGCGCGTTCGATGATTGCTCCAAAGTTCTGTTCAGAGATCTCGGGACTCATGTTGTTCCTGCCTGGCCCTGTTACCGTGGAACCCAGTCACTTAAGCCTCTTGGATCTACTTTCGTTTAAGTCTTTCCTCTTCAAGGAGTCGCCTTCATCTGGGGGTCCTGTGTCTTCCGGCCTGATCCATACTGTCTTGCCATCCCGCCAAACGGGCACAGGTACACCAGCCCGTTTGTACAGGGCCAATGCCTCTCTGGCGGCTTTCTTCATCGCTTCGTCGATCAACGTGCCGTCGAGCATGATCTCTCGAATCGTCCTGGGGCGTGTAGTCTTCACTTTTGCGCCTCCTTCATGATCTGTTTCCAAGTCTGCTTATCTTTGACTCTTGTGACGACGGTTCTCCGGCCGGCCGCAATCAAGCAGGGCACAAGTCCAGAAGAATTGTCGTATACACGCCAGCTCGCAGCCAAGGGGCGGTACACACTAAAGAAATTTCTGAGACCCGCACGATAGCGCCGCCGAATCGTCTCTTCGGGAACGGGATGCCCGCCGAGACGCACTCGCCCCCTGACCCGTTCTACAGCAAACTCAGCACTCGGTAACCACAAGAACAACAAATGGAACTCGTAGCCTTTCTGGATCAGGTCACTGATCCAGGGCGCATATGTTCGGCCGGCGAGGGTCGTTTCGAAGGCGAAACTCACCCGCCGGCGGGCAAGTTCCCGCAGCCGAGCAAGCATGATTTTCCCTGCTGCTAGTGCAACTGTTTCCGGTTCAAATACTGACAAGCCTTGAGCAATCATATCTGCGTTCACGAACTCCGTCACCCGCAAGGCGCCTTTGAGCAAGGCCGGCCCGGCCGTCGATTTCCCAGCACCGTTTGGACCAGCCAGTGCGATAACGCACGGCGGGTTGGTGATCCTCACCCCATCTCCCGCACGACGATCTTCCCCGTTACAGCCGCCGAGATGCGGGCGGTGCGGTATTCCTGCAACTTGCCGAGCTGCTCATGGGTCTTGGCGATAATAGCGTCGAGCTTGGCCGTTTCACGGTCGAGAAGCGTGACGATGGTATAATGCTCCGGGAGCGGCGGTAATAGTATCTGGAGATTTCTAACGTCATCGAGACCTCCCCTTTCCTCTGCGATAAGTCTTACCTACTACTAGGACTTTGTCTACAAAGGGCAGCGGTACACGGGCTGCGTTAGGCTGGTGTCCTGCACTATGGCTAAAAAGGAAGAAGCGCGCAAGAAAGCCAAGGTGATCGAAGGCCGGCGGAGCGAAGCGAACAAGAAGCTACGGTCGTATGAGCGGGACGTGACTTCTATTGGGGCTTTGCTCTCATTTTTTACAGAGGAAATATTATCGGACATTTTACTCTGACTGATTGAGACAAGAAGGCGCGGAAGGACCAAGAAAAGAGTAACTATACCGAACTACCTTGGTAAGGACCTGTATGCCCAG
>WNGG01008632.1_pt1 | contig 11202 bp, 9 predicted proteins | sample 5400661 | NCBI WGS metagenome assembly WNGG01 (sample SAMN13153372, study PRJNA577476) | soil metagenome | isolation source: 100 cm soil or saprolite under Garry oak tree replicate 1 | place: USA:California | collected 2016-06-15 | reverse complement strand
CTACGAGGCACATTCCTGCATGGATGCTGTAGCCCATCCCGACTCCTCCTCCTTGATGCACGCTGACCCATGTTGCCCCGGCCGCCGTGTTGAGAAGCGCGTTCAGGATAGGCCAGTCGGCTATCGCATCACTGCCGTCCAGCATTCCCTCAGTCTCTCTCCTAGGTGATGCTACGCTTCCACAGTCGAGGTGATCGCGTCCAATCCAAATCGGGCCGGAGAGCCTTCCATTTCTGACCATTGTATTGATGAGTCCTCCAAACTGGGCCCTCTCTCCATAGCCGAGCCAGCAGACTCGCGCAGGGAGTCCTTGGAACTTGACATGCTCTCGCGCCTTCTCTATCCATCGACCCAGGTCAGTATTGTGCGGAAAAGTGTCTAGGACCAGCTCGTCTATCTTCCTGATATCTTCAGGATCTCCCACGAGAGATGTCCATCGGAACGGGCCTCTACCCTCGCAGAACATCGGTCTGATGTACTTCTGGACAAATCCAGGAAACTCAAAGGCTTCCTTCAGTCCAGCGTCGAACGCTTGCTGGCGGATATTGTTGCCATACTCGAAGACGACCGATCCTCTCCGGCCCATATCGATCATCGCCTTGACATGGGTCGAAATGCTCTTCGTGGCTCTTTCAAGATACTGTTTCGGGTTGGACTTTCTAAGCTGGTCGGCCTCCTCCTTCGATAATCCCGCGGGATAGTATCCGTTCAGGGGATCGTGGGCCGAGGTTTGATCGGTGACAATATCGGGGATAATCGATCTTCTGACGAGTTCCGGATGGACCTCTGCAGCGTTCCCGAGTAGAGCAATGCTCATGGGAGCCTGTTCTCTCTTAGCCTGATTCGTGATGTCGATTGCTTCGTCGAGATTGTCCGTCCACTTTTCGACGAACCCGTGCTTGAGTCTCCGCTCTATTGCGTGTCTGTCGATCTCGACAGCAAGGGCAATTCCGTCGTTCATGGTAACAGCCAAAGGCTGGGCGCCCCCCATCTCTCCGAGACCAGCTGTCAGGACGATTCTTCCTCTGAGACTCCCGCCAAAATGCTCCCTAGCGGAGGCTGCAAGAGTCTCGTAGGTTCCTTGGAGGATTCCCTGTGTTCCTATGAAGGCCCAGGAGCCGGCTGTCATCTGTCCGAACATTATCAGACCCTTCTGCTCCAGCTCGTAGAAGTAATCCCACGTTGCCCATTTAGGCACTAACATACTATTGGCGATCAGTACCCTCGGAGCCATTCGATGTGTCTTGAAAATTGCGACCGGTTTCCCGCTCTGCACAAGAAGCGTATCTTCTTCTCCTAGATTCTTGAGAGAGTCCTCAATCGCCTCAAGTGCGTCCCATGAGCGTGCGGCCTTCCCGGTTCCTCCGTAAACTATGAGGTTCTGAGGATCCTTGGCCACCTCCGGGTCCAACACGTTGTGGAGCATCCTCAACGCTCCCTCGATCTGCCAGTTCTTGCAATGAAGAGTAGTTCCAGTAATGACTGATGGGCTCCTCTTGTACTTCAAAGCGGCAACGGAGTGACGTCGCCGGCGCTCAGTCAATTGACTAGTTTGCCCTCTCTCACCCTCTCATTTCCTGCGATAAGGACCTTGTCCACCATGCCTTCACCATAGGTATACCCAATCCACTTATGACTGGGAGCCCGAAGCACAACGATGTCTGCGGACTTGCCTGGGCTAAGACTGCCTATTCGTCTCTCCATGCCAAGCGCTCTTGCCGCATTGATCGTAATGCTAGGAATAATCTCCTCAGCCTTCATTCTAAGTTCTCTGGCCGCTATCGCAGCAACCGTTAGCAGTCCAAGGACCCAGTTGGAGGGGCTGAAGTCGGATCCCAGAGCAACCGACAGACCCATGGATAGTAATTCCCTGGCAGGCGCATACTGACGGCTAAGGAGGCTCTGCGACGAGGCGGGGAGGACAACCGGTGTGACCTTCGTCTCATTCATTCTCTCCATTTCAGAAATGCTTGAATGAATTACGTGGTCTGCTGAGACTGCTCCAACATCGTTTGCTACCTTCGCTCCTCCGTTGTTCGTGAACTGGTCAGCATGGATCTTTGTCCGGAGATTCATTCGACCGGCAGCTTTCAGTATCTTGCTCGATGTTTTTGGATCGAAAACTCCGCTTTCGCAGAATACATCGCAAAAGTCGGCTAGATTCCATCGACGAACCGCCGGGAGCATCTCTTCGATAATGATCGTCGCATATTCGTCTGGATTCATAAAGGGGGGGATTGCATGTGCCCCGAGGAACGTGGCGGCAATCCTGCACAGGTTTTTTCTCTGTAGTTGCCGGATAGTTCTCAGAATCTTCAGTTCGTCGTAAAGCCGTAATCCATATCCACTCTTGATTTCCAGTGTTGTCGTCCCAGATTCTATGGCAGTGTCGAGACGGTGCTGGGCTATCGAGAGCAGTTCGGCTTGACTAGTTTCGCGGGTTCTGTTGACTGTTTCCATGATTCCACCGCCGTTGCCAAGGATTTCAAGATAGGAGGCTCCTTCTTGCCTCAGACGGAATTCTTCCTCTCTCGAACCATGAAACACTAGATGGGTGTGGGGATCGATAAAGCCCGGAAGAAGGATTTCTCCGCTTGTGCTGATGTGTCGTGAGGCTGAATACTTGCGTTCTAGCAGTTGAGAGGAGGCTGCTTCTACGATCCTTCCGTTGTCAATCGCGAGTCCGCCTTCGTCAATTATTCCCAGATCGTCTTGTTCTGACCTATCGACCGTTATTGTTTCCATCGAGTCAAGTATGAGAAGGTCTATTCGTCGCTTCGTCTGTTATTTCCCTCGTCGTGTGTTTGCATCGGTTTCGGGATCAGGTTTGAGGAGTTAGACGAGTAGTTTTCCATCTACAATGATAGGAGAACCGTCTACGTCGACGGTCGGCTTGGTGAGCGTTCCCGAGAATTCAAAGCTGCTGTCGTTTAGGCCACCGTTGCCCTTGTTGGCGCCAATTCCGATGGTGGCTGTTCCCAGTGCCAGTTCGTCGCTCGGATATCCAATGAGTTCGATTTTCGGGTTCAATCCGAGTGCGAAGTGGCCAATCCGGTCCTTGTCGCCTTGAGTCGCTTCAAACACCTCTCGGAAAACGTCTTCGTATTTTTTGCTATGAAATTCTTTGACCCGTCCTCTCTCGAAGACGAGCTGGAGATCGACTATCAAACGTCCCTTCAATGCTCTAGGCGTGTCGAACACGACGGTTCCGCGTGCCGAGGTTTCTATGGGGGCCACTTCGACCTTTCCTGATGGGAGTTGAGTTGACACAAGTCCTCTTGCCATGTCGTCTTCATCAACGATGCCGTCCTGAACGTGAGCCGGCCTCTTAGTAATCTCGAACCTGAGGTCTGTCCCGAGCTTTGATGAGATGTGAACTCTCGAGCCGCGTTCAAGGCGACTCGAGATCCTCTTTCCCAATTCCGTTATCTTTGGGTAGTCGACTCGTATTGCCTCTTCTGTGCTTTTTAGCCATCGGCCGTAGTCGAATCCGTAGGCTCTTGCTCGCTGGGGGGTAACGTCGCCAAGTAGAACTTGTAAAGATCTGATCTTTTTCTCGACGGTCTTATCGACCACTGGCTTGTCGCCTTCGAAGAAGGGTTCCAAGCGGGATGATGGTACTTCTCTGAACCTCGTTGGATCTTCTGGACCTCCGAGTCCGATCCAGACAGTGGTGCTCTCGATAGCACTCAGCACGTGTCGAGGAGTCTTGCGTAGGTACTGTTCAGGTATCTCTTCTAGAGCCCTCCACCAGAGCCGGTCCGTCATAAGAGTGACCAACGGCTTTGCTCCAGTCCTGAGGCATTCGAGTGCAATGTCGCTTGCTAGATCTATTGTGTGCTGCCATGTCTCGATAAGGACCATGTCGTCTTCGCGGATTCGTAGGGAGGTCTGCACTATTCGCCTTGCTATGGAATCATCAGGCAAGCAGAGACCAGTCGTAATGAGGACTCGGCACGTAGATAAGCGTTGAAAGCGTCGAGTGGATTCTCGATACGAGGTCACAGCCGTCAGGGCATGTGCAAGGATTCATGTTAGGGCCTCGCTTCCTGTCGCGAGGGAGGCAGTCATCGTGAGAATGATGATCGGGGGATTTCCACCATCATATAGGAACATACAGAAAATTCCCCTCGCTTTGCAGGTTCGCACTAGTTGGGAAGTCGCTGAGTGTCGAAACGTTTACCAAATTGATCTTCCCAATCGGATAGAGGGAAACAGGCGTAAGCTAGAGTTCTTTGGATACTTCCGCGAATTTGTTCTTGCCCTTCGAAGTAGGTCCGACGCCAACGCTGAAAAGTGCCACCTCGCTTACCCCATCGATCTCCAGTTCTCTCTCTATCGAGAATTCGGAGAATACTCCAATGCAAAATGCGGAGAGTCCAAGTGCCGTCGAAACTAGGAGAAAAGATTGTGATATGTGTCCAGCGTCAAGTAGGAATGCTCTGTAGACTCTCGGAATCCTGTACTTCCAAGCCGTTCTGTCTACGACAGCCGTCATTAAGAATAGGACGCTGGCATTTCGGGTCCACGTCTGTCCCGCAGAGAAGGTCACGCATTTTTCTCTGAAGTCGCCTGCCTTGAGAAGCTCCAGCGAGTGGTCTTTCACGGAGTAGTGGTAGATTCCTCGGTGGACACCGTCAACGTTGTTGACGACAGCGTAGGCCTCTATTGGGTGGCGAGCTCCCGCCGATGGGCTAGCCTTGTGGAGGAGCCGGCCAAATTCTCGAGTTTTGTAAATTGACAGTCTTCCCCAAGTGTAGTATATGATCCTAGACAACTGTCTGAGACTTATCGACTTCCCTGAAAACTCTCTTGTCGTGTGTCGAAGGCGTAGAGTCTGGAATAGTGGTGCTTCGGCGCCGGAGGCAGCAGGAAGTCTAATCTTCGGGCGTTCAGGGTACGTCTTGTAGATGGCAGGTTGCTGCCTGCCCTTGAGATACTTCTCGTAGTAGCTTCTAATCTCGTTGGGTGTAGAAGGTGGCTCACTGAGCTTGGTGGCGAAATGGTAGTAGCGCGACGGTGTCGGCCACAACCACTTCTTGACAAATTTGTTTTCCAGTCTGTCTTGCTCCGAGCCCTCGGTGATTAGCATGTCGTGATCGCGAAGGTTGCGAACAGAAGTGACTATTGATTTCTCGGTGTACTGGGACAGAGCCCTCGACGCTTGGGCGACGGTCCTCCATCTGCTGAAGCAGTCTAGTAGGATAATCGTGTCTGGACTTCCTTGGAAACTCTGTCTCGTTATGTAGTTCTCAAGAATGAGTCGTCGGCCTTGGAAATATATCACGAGGTGCGGTGAAGCTCTCATTCTTACGCCGGCACTTTTTTCGCTGCTCTCTTCGAGAGACGCCAACTCTTTTCGCCGATGGCGAAGATCAGAAACTGTTATATTTCGTGTCCCTCACAATACCGTAAGGATATCTGTATGAACAAGAAGATAAAGCGCAAGAGGATCAAGGCGTCAGTCAAGCCAACGAGAGTAGTTCCGCGGCCGCTTTCCGGTAAGTGGACTTCTACACTCGATTCGTAGAACGTTATCAGCTCGTGTAATTGGAGGGTTTGCCTGGAAATCCGAGGCGGGACTCCGTTCCAGTCTGCCTCAAGTCCTTCGGACATCATAAGAGGTTGACTCATCTAATCCCACCGCTCCAAATCCTAAGACTATCAATGAATGGAATCTTCTAAGAAGCTGACTGATCTGAGGTTTGTATATCGTTGCTCTGCCGGATGTCAGTTTCCTGAAATCTTCGAAGGTTCCGTTGAAGGACCCGGCGAGTAGGAGTATCGCGTACTCTTCGTAAGGATCTCCGAGGAGAGTAAACGCACCTGGTCCTAGGTCCCTCCTTCTGAGGAGTACTACTGGAAGCCTGAGTCTCTTGGCCGCTTCGCCTGGGAGGGAGGAGGACAGTTCCTTCAGTTCCTCTACCCTCATTCTGATAGTGTGGCCGGAAACGGAAGAAACACTCGGGGAAGGATCGGCTAGAAGCTCTTCTAGAGTTCTTCGGCTATTTGGGAGGTGAGAGTTTAGCCGTCTCAGTTCTTCGCGAAGCAACTCGTAAGTGAATCTGTCGCGTTCCAGGAGCTAGTGGCCCCTTACTTTGCGCCGAGGATCATACAATGATCTTGCTCGAAGGGATCAAGCCTAACCATCTCTGTTATCCTGTGGCCCTTCGCTTCAAGAACTTGCTTCTCCAGGCGAAAAATTGTTGCAGGGTCTTTCGAAACGTCGACACTCCGAGCCTTTACGGCCATCAAAAATTCTCCCTTATGTACGAGATACACGTTGACATTTTCGGAGAGAATTCTCGCCTGATCGGGCTGGGCAACATCAGAATAGATAGTGTCAACGGCCTGCACGATGCTCCGATACCGTGCAGGAAATCTAGCATCTCCGAAAATCGGGGTCATGTTGCGCCGATTCTTGGAAGTATTGTTGACGAGGTCTCTAAATGATCTCTGGGCGAACTCCACACAATATACCCTCCCCCTTTCTCCCACGATATCGCTTACATGACTGGCGGTAGTGCCACTTGCAGCACCAAGGTACAGAACCTTCCTTCCGGGAGCAATGGGAACCTTGGATAGTCCTTTGAGAATCGCAGCGGCCAACTTGCTTCGAAATGGGTCCCAGACCCGAAATTCTTCATCGGCGATCTTTACGATATCCTCGCCGTAGACGGTAATCCCGGGAGTCAGGTTGCGCGTAGCCAGTCGTTCCTTTCCCCCTCGAGTCACTATGTATATCCCTTCGAACTTCTTGTGAGGGTTGACTCCACGGTTTTCCATGGTCCCTCTGGCGGGGCGGCCCTTGATAACGTCCCTTCAAGTCTACGATCTTCTTTTCGAGTGATGCCTTCAGACGCTCCCCGCTGTTCTCCCCGCCAAATGCGTCCATTCGCGCAGCTATAGCGAGCTTCCCGGCGACGGCCCTTGCGATTTTTCCCCTAAGCCATTTCGGAGATTGGTGGATGGGTCCATACTGAAAGATTATTCCATGTTTCGGGGGGCGCGCGCCCGTCTTGATGGTCCTGAAGAGGGCCTTTTCTGCGCCAAGCACTTGGAGCGTGCTGGCAGGCATTTTCGCAATATTTTCCAGACCTCCCGCCATGGAGATGAGTTTGGCTGAGAGGACTGCGCCCAGGACGGATGTCATGTTGGGCGCTACCTGTTCCATGATCTTGTCCGTGTATTTTTCGGCAGCTTCTCGGGTTCCGTAGAGTTCCGAGACGGTTCTGCAGACCTCCTGCAGCCATTCCAAATCTGGGGATGAGATCTGGGCTCCTGAGGATTTCTTTGCGGACTCGGATATTTCGGTGGCTCTTTCCTGGGGTATTCCCAGCTTGGTGAGGGCATCGTGGGTGAACGATTCCCGTGAACCGAGGCTTTCGACTAGTCGAATGTACGTGTCGTGCTTTTCTACCAAGCGATCCAATTCGGGAAAGTGGAGCCCGTACCATTCTCTTACCCTTCCCGCGAGTAGGTTCAAAATCTTGTCCAGATCCTCTATGGCACGGACCGTCTGGATGGCGTAGAGATCACGCCTTGTGGCCACCTCCCCGATCGCAGTCTTGGCGAGCTCGAGAGAGACATCTCTGACGAATTGCTCGTACTCGTCTTTGGATTCTATGATCCTGAGACGCACAAGAATCGATGGTAGCCGGTTTCGAAGCTTGGAAATTGTGGGGTCATTCTCGCTCTGCACAATTTCTGCCTTAACCAGTGACCTGGCAAGTGTTGCCAGAGGCGCCGTATCCACCGTTACGGTTTCGAGGTCTAGTTCCGAGAGTCTGCGACCGAAAGCGGATGAGGACTCTGGCAACTTGCCGTCCTGGACCTGTTTCAGATGAACAGCGGCGTCACTTGGATTGCGTGGAAAGAGTGATTTCTCTGTAAGTTTACCAGTCTTGTCGACTAGAAACAGACCTGCTGGCGAATCTATCAAATATGCCTTCAAAGGGCCTCTCCCACTCGTGAAGGGAATACTGTGGCATGGCAGACTGGTAGCGCGAATATAATTAGCGAAGCGATACTGTTCTTTCTCTGATCCATTTGGGACCTGACCTCTCGGTTGAGTTTGCTGGTATAAAGCTCCCCAACCCGACAATCCTGGCCTCCGGAATCCTTGGGGTCTCGGGTGAGATTATGATTCGAGCGAGCAGGGCCGGAGCAGGCGCCGTTGTTAGCAAATCATTCAATGTGAAGGGCAGAGAGGGCTATAGGAATCCATCATTCATCGAAGTTCAAGGCGGCTTTCTCAACGCACTCGGCATTCCTAACCCCGGCATGGAGGAGATGCGCGAGGAGGTCGAAACTGCGTCAAAGATGGGCGTTCCAGTCATTGCAAGTGTCTTCGGCTTCGATGCACAGGAGTTCGCGGCTGCCGCGGTAATGGGCGAGAAAGGTGGTGCAATAGCGGTGGAGCTGAACGTCTCATGCCCTCACGTGAAGGAAGTCGGGGTCGAGATTGGCCAGCGACCAAGAGTCGTCGCTGAAGTCACTCAGACGGTGAAGAGTCGTGTGAGAATACCCGTGTTCGTGAAGCTCAGCCCAAATGTCACAGATATCACCGAGGTGGCCAGGGCTGCCCAAGGTGCTGGGGCGGACGCGATCACGGCGATAAATACTGCTCTGGGAATGGCGGTGAATGTGGATTCAGGCTATCCGATTCTCGGAGGAACCCTCGGAGGGCTCTCAGGTCCAGCTCTGCATCCTATTGCTGTTCGGGCGATCTACCAGATCAGGCGTGCCGTTGACCTTCCTATTATCGGTGTTGGCGGAGTCCAGGACTGGAGAAGCGCGATGGAAATGATGATGGTAGGTGCGTCAGCAGTCCAGATCGGCAGCGCCGTCACCGACCATGGCCTGGAGATATTTCGAGATGTGACTACGGGCATGTCAAAGTTTCTCGAACAAAGAGGTTTGAGTTCCATACGTCAAATCGTCGGGATTGCAGCGGATCGTGGCACGGTTGAGTCATGAGGTCATAATCGTCCGAATACGATGAAGAGGTAGAAGATCAGAACCGCTGCCGTGACCAGAATGAAGGTTCTGGTTTTGGCGCCGGATGTTCTCTTGTAAGCGACCCGGCACTTGTCGCTGCAGAATTCCTTGCCCAGGTCGATAGGGGTTCCACAACTGTTGCAATGGCGGTGTTTCGGAAGAACGGGTGAGTCTCCACGTTGATACTTGGACAAGGTTCACCGAGATTCTTGAAGCTGAGCGGCTAGTCCTCTGCTTTGTAGGTAGGTTCCGAGCATCGACGCTGTTTCTTCTAGCATCTGCGTGTCAAGCGGTGTAAAGGCTGATAGTCGATTGCTGTCGATGTCTATCTCTCCCAACACTCTGTCGGCTCCTCTTATCGGAATTACTATCTCTGATCTGGTTGAGGGAAAACACATCAGGTAGCGCCGGTCCTTGCTCACATCGGGAACAATGATAGTGCGGCCTTCGCTGGCTGCCAGGCCGCATATCCCTTCTCCTATCGGAATCGTTACGTGTTCGGTCTGAGCTTCTCCTGCATAGGCCGCCAGCACCAAGCTGTCCTCCTTGACTAGGTAAATCCCGACCCAGTCGAAATGGCCAGAATTCTCTCGTAGTAGTTGAACGACAGTCTTCAACGCGTGAGCGGGGGACTCTGTTGAGAGAGCAAGCTGCACTTGTGAAAAGACATGGGATCGACTCTGTTCTTGCATGAGGGACTCCATGTGTTGGAAGCAGTAGACCCGTTCTAGGGTTATTATATCATTGTCAGACACATGATTAGCATAGGTCTCTTGAATAAGATCGAATGGCTCGAGTGGGGGCAAACCGCCTTTGATAGGGCCCGTTCTTCTGGGAAACCAATCCTGCTCGACATTACCGGGTCTTGGTGCCATTGGTGTCACGTTATGGACGAGACGTCCTATTCTGACCCGGCCATCATAAGTACAGTCAACAAGAACTTCATTCCTGTCCGGGTTGACACGGACAAGAGGCCCGATGTCAACCGTCGATACAATCTGGGAGGCTGGCCAACTACCGCCTTCCTCGACGGCGATGGAAGAATAATCACAGGCGGCACTTACATTCCCCCTCAACAGTTGAGGGAGGTACTACGTTCCGTACTAGACTTCTACTCTACCAACAAGGACAAAATTAGGAGCAAGCTTCAAGCCTCGCATGTACCCGCACCTAGAGAAGAACCGCTATCAGACAAGATCTCTCGGGATATCGCTACAACCATCGCGGTCAATTTCGACATCGACTACGGAGGATTCGGATTTGAGCCTAAGTTTCCACACGCAGAAGCACTGGACTATGCCCTGCTGAGGTATCGATACTACAACGAGAAGGAGATGCTTACGCTGGTCGCGAAGACTCTCGACCGGATGGGTAGCGGCGGAATCTACGACCAAGTAGAACATGGTTTCTTCAGATACTCGACCACGCGCGACTGGTCAGTACCTCATTTCGAAAAGATGGCGGAGGACAATGCAAAGCTTCTCACAGTCTATCTTCACGCCTTCCAGCACACTGGCAAAGCATTCTACAAGGACAAGGCTGAAGGAATTGTGAAGTATATTCAGTCAAACCTTTCGGATCTCGAGAATGGAGCTTTCTTCGGAAGCCAAGACGCCGACGAGAAGTACTACAAGCTAGACCTGGCCGGACGCCTGAGAGAGACTTCCCCCTCCGTGGACAAGACCTTGTACACCAACTACAACGCTCTCCTAATCTCATCTTTTCTATTAGCCAGCACGGTCCTAGAGAGGCAAGATATCGGAAGATTCGCGCTCAAAACCTTGGAACACATACTGGACTTGGGCAAACAAGACGGACTCCCATTTCACTATTGGAGAAAGGAAACCGGTCCATTGCTGAAAGGTCTCCTGACAGACTATGCCGCCCTGCTAATCTCGCTCTTGGATGCCTACGAATACTCGGCGAAGACAGAGTACTTGCATGAGGCTACCAGGACTGCCGACGACTGCATTAAGACGCTGAACGACGATGCGGCTGGGGGTTTCTTCGACATCCCACCTTCCGATTCACACCTAGGGGAATTAAAGAATCGAGACAAGCCAATTGATGAGAACAGTCTCGCAGCAATCGGCCTACTTAGACTCTCATGGCTTACTCAACAGTCGCGCTACTCGGATGTCGCCGCCAAGACCCTTAGATTGTTCAACCAAGACTATGAAAGATACGGGCTGTCAGGAGCCG